>Ga0190265_10001667_pt1 | contig 14619 bp, 14 predicted proteins | sample Popmic124T_FD_133135 | JGI IMG/M metagenome (GOLD analysis project Ga0190265, IMG submission 133135) | Populus adjacent soil microbial communities from riparian zone of Indian Creek, Utah, USA - 124 T | ecosystem: Environmental > Terrestrial > Soil > Riparian zone | place: USA: Utah | collected...
GGACAGCGTGTCGTAGCCCATCCGGGCCCCGACCGCGGGCACCCCGTTCGCGGCCAGCAGCGGGAACAGCCCACCGATCTCGCTGGTCGCCGCCTGCAGCACCGGCACCCGGTCGGCCGCCGGCACCGCGGCCCAGCCCCGTCCGGGGGCGGCCGCACCGCGCCGGGGCGCGGCCGGGCGGTTCACCGGAGCGGCCCGACCGTGCCGATCCGCCCAGCGACGGCCAGCTCCCGGCGCCGCGGGCCACGCCCGTCGCGCGAGCCGACCGTCGCCGCCGCCGCCGCCGGACTCGCCAGGCCGACCGGACCCACCGGATTCCCCGATACCGCCGGTTCCGCCGAACCTGCCGAACGCACCCGGGCCGCCCGAGCCGCCGAAGCCATCGAACCCGCCGGGAACCCCCGGCGCGCCCGCGGCGCCGAAGCCGCCGAGCAGGTCCGCCGCCGATCGGTGACCGTTGCTGAGTGCGCCTCCCCGGCGCCACCGACCGCGCATCAGTCCAACGCTCCCCGCAGCCGCGGCAACCCGATCCCGACCGGCACCGCGGCGGCCACGAACCCGGAGTCCTGCGCCAGTTCCAGCCGCAACAGCCGAAACCGGCCGCTGGCGTCGTTCTCCAGCTTCGCGGCGTGGTCCTCCAGGTTCCAGTCGGCCGGCACCGTGATCGCCGAGGCGATGGTGTAGCGGACCATGGAGTGGCCGGCGGCAATGGCCACTTCCTGAGCCTTCGCCCCGCCCGCCCGGCGGCTGTCGGCGGCCGTGCTGGAGAAGCCCTTCTGTGCCTTGTAGTCGCTGACCACGTTCTGCCGGAACCGGTTGGTGCGCACCGCCCGGTTCGCCGCTCGTCGGCTCAGCACCTCGTAGTGGATCGCGACGGTGCGCCGCTCCCCGGCGGCCCGGACGGCGAGCAGCGGCCCGAGTGAGCCGAACACGGTGCCCGATTCCGGTGGCAGCACGCTGTAGGCCACCGAGGCGAAGCCGTCGTGGGTGTACGAGCGGGCCGCCGGGTGCGGGACCAGGGTGGGTCCGGCCTCGCTCATCGACAGTCCGGGGTCGGTCCCGGTGGCCCTGGTGAGGTGGTGACTGGTGAAGCCGGCGGCGGCGGCCGGGTTGAAACCGGTGCGGATCGCCTCGGCCAGTGCCGGCGAGGTCAGCCACGAGACCGTGCGCACCCCCAGCGATTTCAGCTGGTCGTCGACGCCGTCGAGCACCCGGTACAGGGCGTACGCCCGGCCGGCGATCCCACCGCCGGCCGCCTGGGCCGGGCGGCGCAGCACGGCCTCGGTGCCGGACACGGTCACGAACAGCTCGGTGCGCACGCTCACCGAGCCGATGACGTGGTCGAGTTCGTCGGTGGCCGCGCCGGCCAAGGCGGGGGCCCGCGGATCCTCGTGCGCGGCCCGCCACACGTCGTACTCGGTTCCGTCGTCGGGGACCGTGCGTACCAGCAGCGACACCCGGTCGACGACCTCGCGGTGCCCGATCGCCACCAGCAGCGTCCCGAGCCGCTCGGCGAGCCGCTCGCACTCGGAGTCGGACAGCATCCCGACGCCGGAGTGGGTCAGCCGGGCGGTGGCCCCCCACCGCCCCTCCACGGTGTCGTGGATCAGGCACACCCGCCCCTGATCCCGCAGCGGCGGGCCGTCGGGGAAGCGGAGCCGGGTGAGCACTCCGGGCAGGTCCGGCTCGTCCCGCCGACCGGTGACGCCAGCGGCGGCCCTGGACTGCCACACCGACCAGCGCATGAACACTCCCAGCCAGAACAGAAGCAGGTCGCCGAGCCAGCGCAGCGCCGACCGCCCCCGCACCGGCACCACGACGAGTGCCGCGGCCACCCCGTCGGTCAGCAGCAGGAGCAAGGCCTGCGACCAGCGGCCTGACGACATGGACAGCAACACCGGTACCGCCAGCACGAGCAGCACCGCCGCCTGCACCGGAGTGATGCCGAGCACCCAACCGGCGCGTTCCCGCAGGTTGAGGTCGCGGTAGACCCGCGGGCCGCCGGCCGCCGAGGTGCTCATGGCACTCGCCTTTCCCGGTCGCCGGCCGCACTGTCCACACCGCCGGGCGGGGGCCGAAGCGGCACCGCGCGGACCGGGCTCGGTGCCGGGCGTGGCGCGGCGTCGGCCCGCCCGCGGAGCGCCCGCTCCGGGGACATCGGCGGGCTGTGCGGGGTGGCGGCCGGACGGGGCCCCGCGACGGCGCCCGCGGGTCGCCGGGTGCGCGGTGGCCCGCTACCACCGCCGATGGGCAGCACGGTGCCGCTCGCGGTGCCGGTGCTCGCCCGGCCCGGTCCCTCCGGCGCCGCTCGCCCGCCCCGACCCTGGCCGACACCCGTGGCGTCCAGCCGCGCGGCCGCGTCGTCCCCGACGAGCCGGGCCGCCCCGGCCGGCGAACTCGTCCGGGCGCCGCCGGCGGGAAGCAGGTCGGGCCGAACACCGGTGGTCACCGCGTCGAAGCGCGCGACGTTGGTTTGCTCGGCGGCGGAACCCGCCGCCGGTATCGCCGCCCACGCGCCGGCACCGAAGACGGAGCCGGTGCGAGCGCCGGCGCCCACTCCGAGCTCGACGAACGCCAGCAACCGGAACAGCACCAGCGGGCAGAACAGTGAGATCAGCAAGACCCCGGTACCGGCCAGCAGCCCCCCGAACCCGGTCGGCGCGGACAGCATGTTCACGCCGATCACCAGCACCAGCGCCAGCGCCGGCTTCATCAGGATGGCGGCCAGCATCCAGCGCAACGAACGCCAGAACCACGTCGCGGTGGTGTTGGCGACCAGACCCGCCGCGGTGATCGGCACGGTGGCGACCAGCACGAGGATCACCGCCTGCCGGAACAGGACCTGCAGGAGGAAGCCGAGGGCCGCCGGCAGCACACCGAACATGGCGATCATGCCGAGCAGCACCGCCCGGGCCGTGGCATCGATCGGGCTGTCCAGCGCCGGGCTGTCGGAGAACCCGAGGTTGGGGTGATCCAGGATCGTCCGGAAGTTGTCCGCGGCCAACCCGCGCTGCAGCAGCAGCACGGTCAGTCCCTCGGCCGCTCCGACCAGCGCCGCCACCGCCCCGAGCGTCAGCGCCGTCGCGACCGAGAAGGCGACCGGGCCGGAAGCCAGTCGCCAGAACCCCGCTCCCCCGCGGATCATGGTCACCGTCAGTTGCCACAGGAACAGCCCGACCGCGACCGCACCGCCGATCCACAACAGGGTCGGCCAGACCGCGAAGAAGGGCGATGCGGGCGACGGCTTGCCGGCCGCATCGGCAATCGCGGATCCGTCCCGGAAGCCCCCGACGCCGTCCACCAGCTCGAACGCGGTCCGCAGCAACCACATCGCGGCCGCCCAGACGGCCTTCATGATCTGATCGATGATCGACGCCGGGAACGAGTTCAGCGTGGCCTCCACCCCGATCATCACCGCACCGCCCGGTATCCGGCGCGCACCGCTTCCGGACTGCCCGGCCAGGCCAACGTGGCGTCCGCGGCCCGCGCTCCGGGGCTGATGCGCCACTCGTCGCCGATCCGGCGGAAGGCCTGGCAGTCACCGGCCCCGGTGGAGACCGACTGGCCGTGCCGGCCGGTCACCAGCTCCCCGAGCACACAGACCACGGTGTAGCGGTTTCCGTCGGTGCTGCCCTTGATCAGGGCGCTGGTCGGGGTCCACCGGAACTCCAGGCCGGGTACAGCTCCGGTCGGCGGCAGCCCGTCCACCGTGGCCCGCACCCGGCGCAGATCACGGTGCAGCCGGGTCGTCTCCACGGCGGGCGCCCCGGACGCGGCGACGGCCTCGTAGGCCTGGCGGTAGCCGTGCGGGTCGCCGCCGTCCAGCCCGACCTGGGTGAGCGCTGCGAGCTGGGCGATCGCCCCTTCCACGGTTCCGGGGAAGCCGGAGGGCACCGGACCGGACCGGGAGGTCGGCATCGGCAGCACGATCGGAGCCGCAGCGTCCCCCCCGTGCAGTGGATGCGGCCACGCCGCCGATTCGGGAAGCCGGGGCATCGGCCGGCTGGCCAGCGCGGTCTGCGCCGCGACGTCCCAGCCACCGACCGGCGGATCGTCGGCCGGCGGCGGAGCCTGCGGAGGCGGGGCGGGGGGCAGGTCGGGTGCCGGCGCCGACAGCGGATGATCACCCGTGGCCAGCATCGACGTCACCAGCACGGCGACCGCGGTCAGCCCGGTCAGGCCCAGCACGCGGCGGCGCCGAGTCCGGTCGGGCGGGCGGGCGGCAGTGGTCGTCGGCATCTCGTCAGGCCCCCGCGAAGTTCGACAGCAGCGGAAAGAAGATCGCGTACAGGAAGGCCCCGCCGACCGCGGCCATCATCAGGTAGGTCCCGACCCGACCGAAGCGCTCGTGATCGAAGACCCGGCCTCCGGTGAACATGATCAGGCCGCTCACGAAGCAGGCCACGATGCCGGCCAGGGCCAGCCAGCGCAGATAGCCGATGACCAGCGTGATCTGTTCCGAGCCCGGCGGCGCGACCGGCGGCGAGTCCGGCAGCTGTGCCACCACGGCAGTGACCTGGGCCAGTGGGCCGGACATCTAGGTCTGCCCCTTCTGCCGCCGGGTGGCCGGCACCAGACCCCATGCGGCCAGGAGCGGGAGGAGGGCGCCGCGCACCCGGGCGCCGACCAGCTCGGCCGTCACCCCGCCCGCCTCCAGCTGCCGGTCGTGCGGCACGAACACGGCCGACGGCAACAACGGCTCCAGCCGCCGGCCGGCGGCCCCGGCCACTCCCCGCGGCCACTGCCTGGCCCCGATCACGACCAGTCGGCAGGGCACCGACACCGTGCCCACCCGGGCCCACGGGTCGAGCCGGGAGAGCACCTGCTCGGCGTGCCGCAGCGACGGCCGGGTCGGGCGCACGACCAGTACCGGGCGCGCCGCCGGTAGTCCGCTGCGCAGCCAGGCGCCCGCGCCCAGCAGCGGGTTCGCCGTGGCCCGCCACCCGTCGTGCCCGATGTCGACCACCGTGACGTGCAGCGGATCCAGCATCGGCAGCCACCGCGACGGCGGCGGCACCATGCCAGGAGAGATCACCGGCAGCCGCGACTCCAGGCGGGCCAGCAGCGCGTACTGCCGCCACGAGTACCGAATCCGCAGCAGCGGCGTCACCGCCGATGTCCACGGCCCCTCGGTCGCGGTCGCCGCGGCCAGGCCCGAGCGCGCCGGATCGGCCGCGTCGACCAGCAGCACGCAGCGACCGGCGAGCTGCAGCGCGTCGGTGAGGGCGGCGGCGACCGATGACGCGCCGGCACCGGGAGATCCGGCCAGTACCGGGACCAGCGACCCGAACGGCGACCAGTCCGCGGAACCGCCGGAATCGTCCGGGGCGGCCAACGAGCGGATGGCCGTGAGCGTCTCGGCGAGCGCCGCTGCCACCGCGGTCGAGCCGGAGCCGCCCACACCGGTGACCCGCCGCGCGACCACCGCGGCGGCCGCCGCCTCCAGATCGGCAGGGTCGAGCCGACCCGACGGAGCAGGTGCGAGCCGGGTCGGCTCGGCGACGACAGTGCCGGTGGCACGCCATGCCGCGGGAAGCGCACAGCCGTCCGGCCCGTCAGTCATGGCATCGCACACGCCGCTCGGGCCGCAGCGGTTCAAGGTGATGTTGAGAAGTTTCTGCACTGATCGTGTTGAACCGGCCGGCCGCCGGATGCGTGAGAGGCGCATACCGACAGACAGGACCGAACCCGTGACACGATCCGATCGCCGTGACCCGCCGCGGTGGGTGTCCGCCCCCGGACTCGCGGGTCCGTCGCGGTCGGCGCATCCGCCGCCCCCCGACCGACCGCCGGGCCGGTCACCGCTCGCCCGGCTCGGCGTCCCCGACGCTGCTGGCTGCCGGCCGACGCCTCCCGACACCCCGGGCTCCCGGCACCCGCCGCCCGACATGCTGGGCCCCCGGCGCCGGCCCCCTGCTGCGGGCTCCCGACCGGGGCGCGCGGCCGGGGCCGGTGCCCGGGGGCGGCGGCCGGCCGCACCCGCGCTGCGGCACCTGGGCGTGGTCGCCGCCGCGGTCCTGCTCACCGTGGGCGGCGGTGTCCTCAGCGCGACCACCGCGCGCACCGAGCCCGCCGAGGCGGTGGCTGCACCACCGGCCGGGCCGGAGGAGCCGCCCGCACCGCCCGCGCCCACCGCCGCGGCGACCACCACGCCCGCGCCGCCGGCCCAGCGGCGGCACCCGGCGCTCATCGCCCGCAGCACCGACCACCTGGGCCCGGTCGTGGTCGACGCCGAGGGCTACACGCTCTACCGCTTCGACGACGACACCGGCGGGGACGCCACCTGCACCGACTCCTGCGTCAGCACGTGGCTCCCGGTGACCGTCGACCCGGCGGCCCGGCTCAGGGTCGAGGGCGTCGACGACTCCGCGGTCGGCCTGATCCGGCGACGGGAGGGGACGTACCAGCTCACCGTCGGAGGCTGGCCGGTCTACCGCTTCGCCGGCGACACCGCACCGGGCCGAACGGGCGGCCACGGCATCGGCGACAGCTGGTTCGCCATTTCCCCCACCGGGGCGAAAGCCGCCACCCCCTGACCCGAGCGCACAACGCATTCACCGACCAGTCCTTCTCGCCGATCTCACCGGAGAAATCGGCCGCTGACCCCTGCCCGACGGCGATGACACACGCACCATTCCCGGCCCAGGAGGATCCGTGATCGATCTCTCGACCCTCATCGCCCTGCTCACCGCGCTGGCGTCCGCCAGCTCCTCCCCCACGGCACCGGCTCTGCCCGACCGCGCGCCGGATCCGCCCGGCCGGACCTGCCCCGCCCCGGCCTCCTACCGAACCAGCGCCGCGATCGTCGACTCGTCGTCGGAATCCTTCGGATCCGCAGTGAGCCGCAACGCGTCCAGCGCGACCGAGGAGTCGTCGGACAAATCCGACGACACCGATTCCGAGAGCACCGATACCGATTCCGATTCCGATTTCACCGATTCCGACACGAGCGATTCCGACGGGAGCAGTTCTGAGGGGGAGGATCCCGCAGGGTCCGATGCGCGGAAGACCGATCCGCGGAAGACCGACCCGGACCGTGCCTCGCCGAGCTCCGAGTCGAGCTCGGCGGACTCCACTCCGCAGCGCCGGGCACCCTCGAGAACGGCCGATCCGGACGACAGCACGGACGAACCGTCGGGCGCCGGCAGCCGAGCCGGCTCGGCGGCCGACCAGTACCCGGCCCCGCGCAGCAGACCGACGTCACCCCCTCGCCCGCGGGACGGCCGCGGTTGCGCGGACCCCTCGGACTCCGGACAGCCGGCACCGACAGCGGCCCGGGTCCCGGCCGACCTGGTCGACCTCGACAACTGGTACCTCACCCTGCCGACCGGCGGCGACGGCGATCCGGACACGGTCCAGGCCCCCCGGCTCGCCGCCTACAGCAGCTCGTTCTTCGAGGTCAACGACAGCAAGGACGGGGTGGTCCTCACCGCTCCCGTGGACGGGGTCACCACCAAGAACAGCTCCTACCCGCGCAGCGAGCTGCGGGAGATGGCCGGCGAGCAGGAGGCGAAGTGGTCGAACGGAAGCGGGACCCACACGCTGCGCGCGACCGAGGCGGTGACCGAGCTGCCGCCGTCCAAGCCGGAGGTGGTCGCGGCGCAGATCCACGGTGGCGACGACGACGTCCTGCAGATCCGACTCGAGGGAAGTCATCTGATGGTGCAGTACGCCGACGGCGCCGAACAGGTCACGCTCGACCCCGACTACCAACTCGGCACGCCCTATGACATCGAGATCGTGGCCGCCGACAATTCCGTGCAGGTCGGATACAACGGTGTCGTGAAAGCGGATCTGCCGCTGTCGGGGAGCACCTGGTACTTCAAGGCCGGCGCCTACGTCCAGTCGAACCCGAGCAAGGGCGACGCGACGACCGCCGCCGGCCAGGTGATCATCTACTCGCTGGAGGTGATCCACGACCAGTCCGGCGCGGCGCGCGCCCCGTAGCACCGATCGGGTCCCGTCGATCCGATCCGGATTTCACCGTTCGACCTCCAGCGGTATCACCGTCGACCTACACTCGGGCCGACGCTGAAAACCGCAGCCGGCACATGACGTAATCCGGCTCGATCGATTCGGGGCCTTTCGTCATGAACCGTCATCGCGACGAAGAAATGGCGCGCACGATATTCGCCGAACACGGTCGCGCCATGCAGTTGTACGCCACCCGGCTGCTCGGGGATGCCGCGGCGGCCGAGGATGTCGTGCAGGAGGCGCTGATCCGGATCTGGCGGCACCCCGAGGTGCTGACCAACGGGCAGGGCTCGGTGCGCGGCTGGCTGCTCACCACCGTGCGCAACATCGTCATCAGCCGGATGCGGGCCCGTGCCGCCCGGCCACCGGAGATTCCCGAGTCACCGGCCAGCCCGGCCGCGGTCGAGGATCACGCGAGCGCCGTCGCGACATCGGTGACCGTGCACGCGGCCCTCGATACCCTCTCGCCGGAACACCGCGCCGTGATCGAGCAGGTCTATCTTCGGGGGCGCGACCTGGACGAGGTGGCAGCCGCGCTGGGGGTACCGAAGGGCACCGTGAAGTCGAGAGCGCACTACGCACTGCGAGCGCTGCGCCGGGCGATCCGGCCCGAGGAGACGTGGGAGCGACAACGGCAGTGAACGGCCACGACCCCGACGAGCTCAGCGCCTACGCGTTGGGGCTGCTCGATGCCGGGGAAGCGGCACGGGTCGAGGCGCACGTGGCCGCCTGCGAGGGCTGCCGCGCCGATCTCACCGAGCTGCGGGCGACCGCCGCCGCGCTGGACCAGCTTCCGGTCGAGACCTTCGTGCACGGGCCGCCGGAAAGCGACCGCGCCCTGCGCCGGGCGCTGGCGCGGATGCGCCGGGACGACGACCCCGGCCGATGACGCTGCTACGGGCGCAGGGACGGCAACGCCCTGGCCGGGCCGCATCAGCGCGACCCTGCGCCGGCTTCGAGGACGGCGCGCACCCGGGCCAGCCGCTCGCGCCACCACCGCACCCGCTCCGGTAGGGCCGGCCGGTAGCGGTCGAGCAGCTCGGGGCGCACCGCCGGCGGCGCCACCGGCACCGGCAGCTCCCCGCCGACCGGGCGCGCCGAGTCGGCGTCGGCCACCACGTCCCCGGCCAGCAGCGCCACCGTGCCCAGCCCGCACGCGAAGTCGAGCTGCGGCAGCGCTCCGGCCAGCGCGAGCTGCGCGGCCAGACCGACGCTGGTCTCCAGCGCCGAGGACACCACGCACGGCAGAGCGGCGGCCTCGGCGACCCGCAGCGCGCGCCGCACCCCGCCGAGCGGCGTGCACTTGAGCACCGCGACGTCGGCCGCCCCGGCCACGGCCACCCGCAGCGGGTCCTCGGCCCGGCGGATCGACTCGTCGGCGGCGATGCGCACGTCCACCCGCCGCCGCACCGCGGCCAGCTCCTTCAGGGTCGCGCACGGTTGCTCGACGTACTCCAGCCCACCCGCCGCCCGGTCGAGCCGGCGGATGTGGGTGACCGCGGTGTCCACATCCCAGACGCCGTTGGCGTCGACCCGGACGGTCCCGCCGGGGCCGAGGGCGTCCCGGACGGCCTGCACCCGGGCGACGTCCTCGGCCAGCGACCCGGGCCGGTCGGCCACCTTGACCTTCGCCGCGCGGCAGCCGGACCCCGCGACGATCTCGTGTGCGCGCTCGGCCCCGACCGCGGGCACGATGCAGTTGACCGGAATCCGGGCCCGCCGCGGCGGCGGCCATCCGCCGGTGCACTGCTCGATCGCGGTGGCCAGCCACGGCGCGGATTCGGCGTCGTCGTACTCCACGAAGGGGCAGAACTCCCCCCAACCGGCCGGCCCCTCGATCAGCATCGCCTCGCGGACGGTGATGCCGCGGAAGCGGGTGCGCAGCGGGATCGCCACCACGCGGGCCGAGCCGAAGTCGGCGTCGGAGTCAGGCAAGGCTGAACCGCTCGGCGTGCACCTGCGCGCGCGGTACGCCGAGGGCGCGGACGCTGCGCAGCACCGCCTCCGTCATCGCCGGCGGGCCGCAGACGAACACGTCGCGGTGCGCGATGTCGGGGACCATGGCCGCGAGCTGCTCCGTCGCGAACGGCGCGAACGGTGGGTTGCCGGTGCCGGTGCGCCCGGCGAGCACATGCAGCCGCGCCCCCCGCAGGCGGGCCAGGGCCTGCAGCTCGGGCAGCAGCACGGCGTCGGCCATGGTCTGCACCCGGTAGAGCACGACGCACGGACCGGTGGACTCCTCGAGCAGGGCCCGGATCGGGGTGACGCCGACGCCGCCCGCGATGAGCAGGGTGGCGTCGGTGACCTGGTGCAGGGTGGTGAAGGCGCCGTAGGGACCCTCGGCCACGACCGGGTTCCCGACCAGCAGGCCGCGCAGCCCGGCGCTGGTCGCGCCGGCGGCCTTCGCCGTGAGCCGCAGCGATCGCCCGTCGGGCGCCGCGGACAGCGAGAACGGGTTCGCCTGCCACCAGCGGTTGTGCCCGGGGAAGCGCCAGATGAAGAACTGGCCGGCGCGCGCCGGCAGCCGGTCCAGGTCGTGGCCGGTGACGTACACCGACACCACGTCGTCCGACTCCGGCACGACCGCGGAGACCCGGAACCGGTGGCGGGCGTTGCGGCGCCACGGGATGATCACCCGCCCGACCAGCAGCGCGCCCAGCACCAGCGCCCACATCGTGCACCAGTAGGCGAGGGCGATCGGCGACGAGGCGAACGTCGTGCCCTCCAGCAGCTGGTGGACGAGCGCGAGCAGGATCGCGAGGTAGAGGGCCATGTGCACGGCGTGCCACGTCTCGTACTGCAGGCGCCGCCGGGCGAAGCGAATCGAGGACACCCCGACCGCGACGATGATCGCGGCGGCGCACATCCCGAGCAGCGACGCGACCACCCCGGCCAGCGACAGGAACGTCCCGAACACCGGGGCCTCGGACAGCAGCGCGTAGCCGAGCACCACCAGCGTGGCGTGCGTGATCACGGTCCAGAGCAGTGCGAACCCGGTGAAGCGGTGCCAGGCGGTGAGCCGGTCCATGCCGAGCCTGCGGTCGAGCCACGGCAGTCGGGCCACCAGCACCAGCTGCAGCATCATGACCGAGGCGGCGTGCAGCCCGAAGAACTTGGCCACCGTGAGCACGTCGTTCTTGCCCGTTCCCGCGGTGAGGAACAGCACCTCCACCACCGCGAGGTGGGCCAGCACGGCCGCGCCCAGCACGAGCTGCGCCGTCAGCGCGGGCGCCATTCCCGCTCTGGCCGTGGACGGAGTCGTCGCCACCCAGCCTCCCGTCCGCGTGATCCCTTGGATCGGGGTTCCGCTCAGCGGCCCCGAGCGGCCATCTCAGCGGATACCGGTACGGCTGTCGACGGCGGGTCGGGAGAACGCGGGATGCACCGGCAGCGATACGGCGATCCACCCGTGCACAGCGCGGTGCGGGCGGTCGCAGCCGACCGCCCGCACCGCATGCCGGCCCAGATCAGGCGTTGATCTGCCGCTGCCCGCTGTCGGTGTTCTTGACGGTGATCCGGCGTGGCTTGGCCTTCTCCGCGATGGGGATTCGCAGGGTCAGCACGCCGGCCTCGTAGCCGGCATCGATGCGCTCGGCGTCGAGGGTGTCGCCGAGGAACAGCTGCCGGGAGAACACACCGAGCGGTCGCTCGGCGACCTGCATCTCCACGTGCTCCTCGGTGGTGACGGGCCGCCGCTCGGCCTTCACCGTCAGCACGTTGCGTTCCACGTCGAGCTCGATGCTCTCCGGATCGACGCCCGGCAGGTCGAAGGCGACGACGAACTGTTCACCGCTGCGGTAGGCGTCCATCGGCATCGCCGTGGGGCGGGACCAGGTCCCGGACGGCGTTGTTCCGAACACCTGCTGGGTCAGGCGGTCCAGCTCACGGAACGGGTCGGTACGCATCAGCATCGCGGGCCACTCCTTCCGAGATCGACGACAGGTCGGCGATGCATCCCCGAGCCGGGCGAGACCTGCAGCTCGTGCTCGGGATAGCTGTAATGGTAGCTAGAGGTTTCCTGCTCTGCAAGTCTCAATAAAGATGTGTTCAGCGCTGCTGGATGCCGGGCTCGCACCGGCCTGCTCACGTCGGGAACGGTGTCCATCGGGCCGCCGCCCACAGGCCGGCCACCAGCAGCGCGGCCGCCAGCCCGACCAGCGCCACGCTCACCTCGATCTCGCGCTGCTGCGTCACCACGTTGCGCGGGAGATCGGCCAGCACGCTCTGCAGCCGGCCGGCGTCGGTCGCCGCGAAGTACTCGCCGCCGGTCACGTCGGCCACCTCGCGCAACCCCTCCTCGTCGGCGACCAGGAAGCTTCGGCCACCCCCGCCCCGGCCCGACCCGCTCCCGTACGCGCTGGAGCCCTCCCCGCCACGGCCCCCGAGCTGGGCCGCCGTGCACACCATCGACGTCGGGTTGCGGGTGCCGAACCCGATCGGGTAGATCCGCACCCCGCGGCTGGCCGCGATCTCTGCCGCCTCCGCCGGCTCGATCCCGCGGGTGTTGCGACCGTCGGTGAGCAGCACGACGATCTCCGGGGCATAGCTCCCCGAGGGCCGTGGTGGCGGGCGGCTGGCGGGGCCGTTACCGGGGTCGGCGGGTGCCACCTCTGGATTGATCTCGGCGATCGCGTCCACCGACTTGAGGATGGCGGAGCCGATGGTCGTGCCACGCCCGGTGGTCAGCGAGTCGATGGCGCGCAGCAGCGCCTGCCGGTCGGTCGTCGGGGCCACCGCCACCTGGGCGAATCCGGAGAACAGGACCAGCCCGATACTCGTGCCGGGGTCCTGGGTCTGCACGAAGTCGCGCACCGCGGCCTGGGCCGCGGTGAGCCGGTTGGGCTGCACGTCGGTGGCACACATCGAGCCCGACACGTCGAGCGCCAGGATCAGCGCCGACTCCGAGACCGGCACGCTGGTGCTGATGTGCGGGCGCGCCGCCGCCAGCCCGAGTGCGCCGAGCGCCGCCAACAGCAACGCGAACGGGACGTGCCGCCGCCAGGCGCGGCGCGGCGGATCGGCCGCCCGGATCAGCGCGACGCTGGAGTAGCGCACCGCACGCCGGCGTCGGCGGCGCAGCTGCCGGACGTACACGGCGAGCAGCACCGGCAGCACCAGCAAGGCCAGCAGCACGAGCGGCCATTCGAATCCCACGGGTTACACCGCCCGTCCGAACCAGCTCAGGGACAGCCCGATGCTCACGACCAGCAGCACCGCTGCCGCGGCGGCCACCAGGGCGGTCACCTCGATGTGCTCGGACTGCACCGTCCAGGTCAGCTCGATGGCGTCGTACACGGCCGCCAGCGCCTGCTCGTCCGCGGCGGCGAAGTAGGTTCCGTCGGTCCGCGCCGCGATCTCGCGCAACAGCGGCTCGTCGAGCCGGGTCGCGACCTGGAAGCCGTCGATCTCCAGCACGGCACCCTGCGGGCTGCCGAGGCCGATCGGGTAGACCCGCACGCCCGCGCTCGACGCCAGCTCCGCGACCTCGACCGGGTCCGGCCCGTCGGTGTTCTCGCCGTCGGACAGCAGGACGACCGCGGCCGAGCCGTGATAGCCGAGGTCCGGGCCCTGCGGCTCGACGGAGCCGGTCGGCGCCGACACCAGCACCGGCTGCCCGACGATGGCGCTCAGCGAGGTCTGCAGGCCACCACCGAGCGCCGTGCCGCCCTGCGGGCGGAGCCGGTCGATCGCCGCCAGCACGGCGGCCCGATCGGGGGTCGGCTCCTGCGTGACCAGGCCGCTGCCGCCGAAGGCGACCACGCCCACCCGCACCGTCGGAGGTTGTCGTTGCACGAACGTGCGCGCCGCCGCCTTCGCCGCCTCCATCCGGGTCGGCGTGAGATCGGGCGCGGCCATGCTCGCCGATACGTCGAAGGCCAGGATCACGGTGCCTTCCCGGCGCGGCTCGGGTACCACCGCCTCCGGCCGGGCGGCCGCCAGCACCAGCAGGGTCAGCGCGACCAGGAGCAGCGCCGGGGGCAGGTGACGACGCCGGCCGGCCGCGGCGGGGGCGACCATCCCGAGCGCGGCCAGCTCCGCGCGTCGCGCCTCCCGCACGCGCACCAGGTGCCGGTACCACAGCACCAGCAGCGGCACTCCGACGAGGCCGAGCAGCATCCACGGCCACAACAGGGTCATCGGCGTCGCCTGCGCAGCTGGGCGATGCGGAACAGCGCCCGCACCAGGTCCTCGTCGGTGGACACCGTGAACAGGTCCAGACCGGCCGACCGCAGGTCCGCGCCCAGCGCCGCCTGCCGCTCGACGGCCGCCGCACGCAGCCGCTGCTGGAACCCGGGATCATCGGAGTCGACGAAGATCACCTCGCCGGTCTCGGCGTCTTCCACGTAGATCATCCCGGCGGCGGGCAGCTCGAACTCGCGGCGGTCCACCACCTGGATGGCCACCACGTCGTGGCGGCGGGCGAGCTGGCCGAGCAGGCCCTGCCAGCCCGGGGCGGTGAGGAAGTCGGAAACGATCACGACGAGCGACCGGCGGCGCAGGATGCCGAGCGCGGCCCGCAGCGCCGAGGCCAGGTCGGTCGAGCCGGGGCCCGACCCCGGCTCGACCGCGGCGGTGCGCAGCAGCCGGCTCACGATGCGCAGCACCTGGTTGCGCCCGTGCCCGGGCGGCACGGTCTCCCGGACC
>Ga0190265_10001668_pt1 | contig 14618 bp, 12 predicted proteins | sample Popmic124T_FD_133135 | JGI IMG/M metagenome (GOLD analysis project Ga0190265, IMG submission 133135) | Populus adjacent soil microbial communities from riparian zone of Indian Creek, Utah, USA - 124 T | ecosystem: Environmental > Terrestrial > Soil > Riparian zone | place: USA: Utah | collected...
CCAGCACGTCATCCGGATCGATGATGAACTCCTCACCGTCACAGGTGATTTCGATCAGTTCCGCGTCGTCCGCGAGTTCGCACCGCGGCTTGATCACAGCCGTGGCGGTCGCCTGCGCCTTCTTGTTGTCCGCGCCGGGAACGATGGAGTCTCCCGTGTCGAACCGGGTTTGGACCTTCACGGTGTAGCCGTCGTTTCCGTCCCGTGTGACGGCGTCGCAGCTGAGCACGTCGGAACGGTTGCGGTCGGCGAAGTAGTCCGCCTCACCGCATCCGTCACCGGTGAGCTCGCCGAGGCCGTCGAGCCAGTCCTGCCAGTCGTCACCGTCGTCGAGCGCGTCGCGGAAGGCGTCGAAGAGTTAGTCCCGGTCGTCCTGGGCGGCGGCGAGTGCCGCGGCGTCCGCCGCCGACTGGCCCCCGTTGCGTACGGTGCCTGCCTGGGCCACCGCGAAGAACGCGAAGGCGAGAAAGAGCAGCCCGGCGATCACCGCGCCGTACAGAATGACGGTCTGCCCCCGATCGTCACTCAGTCGACCGGCTACCCGCCTCCGCCGACGATCGCGTTCACCCACGTGCCGATGGCGCTTGAGATGGTGGCGTCCAGCCCCAGTCCCCTGATCGCCAGAATGATCCCCGCGACGATGATCACGATGCCCGCGTATTCGATCGCTCCCGCGCCACGGTCCGCCTCGTGGCCGTACAACCGCTCCGTGACGCGCCGGCGCCAGCGGCGCATGGCCTTCGACATCACGATCTCCTTCACTGATGGCCGAGTTGTGCCCCTTCGGCAAGTGTCCCCCCGCGCTCCCGGCCCGGTTGGTGTAGTTCTTGACACTCTTGCCGTCGGTGAAACGGGCGGCTGGGACAAGGCAGTTGAGCAGGCGGGTCACTGACTGTCGATCCGTCATTCGCGCCCGCCTCCCGCCCCGTAGCCCACCGTTGTTGTCCGAATGCAGACTGTGCCACATCGGTCAGCGTCGACGAAGGGGCGAACGGGACGCCGACGGAGTTTGGCGAAATCGGTCGCTGCGCGAAACCTCTCGTTCGTCATCCCCTCAACCGTTCAGTACGGAACCGAAGTCGGTGTCGGAGCCGAGTACGAAGGTCGCCACGATCAGCAGCAGCGTGCCCGGCAGCAGGAACGCGATGGTGGTCATCGTCGCCTTGGGCACGGTCTTCGCCGCCTGGCGGCGGGCGTTCTGGGCGTCCGTACGGCGCATGTCCGTCGCGATCTGGATCAGGGTGTCCGCGATGGGCGCACCCAGTTCCTCTCCCTGCTGAAGGGCGGTGACGAACTGGTCGACCTGGTCGCTGGCGTTGCGCTTGCGCAGCTCGTCGAAGGCCTGGCGGCGGCCCACGCCGAGGTCCATCTGCCGCAGTGTGATGCGCAGTTCGTCGGCCCAGGGCCCCGCGTAGTGTTCGGCGACGCGTTCCAGCGCCTGCCGGAAGCTGAGTCCCGCGGAGACCACGACGGCCAGGACGTCGAGGAAGTCGGGAAGCGTGCGTTCGATGACGCGCTTACGTTCGCGGATCGCCTGCCCGATGGCGAGATCGGCGGCGGTGAATCCGAAGGCGAGCACGATCGCGGCGAACAGCAGGCTGTCGGCGGAGAGTCCGATGACGGCCATGACGATGCCGAAGACGCCGTAGGCCGCACGGCGCGCGGCGTACCGCTGGATCGTGAGACCGCCGGGGTTGCCCGCCTGGTCGATCCTGCGGCGCTTCTTGTCGACGCGCTGCCGGCCCATCAGGCGCAGTACGAGCGGTGCGAGGGGCATGCCGAGCCGGTCGACTGCCGCCTCGCGTGCGGTGGTCCGGGTGGCGCCGACCTCCAGGGCGACGGCGAGGTCGCTGGGCAGTTCGGTCTCGGCCCGGTACATGCGGATGCCCGCGATGGCTCCGTACACGGCGAGTCCGGCCACGGCGGCGAAGAGAAGGGGCAGCATGGTGGTCTCCGGTCTCCCTTCCTCAGATCTCGATCTTGCCGAGGCGGCGGATGACGAAGAAGCCCGTGGCGAAGAGACCGACGGCGATGAGGATCGCGATCTGGCCGACCGCCGAGCCGGTGACGCGGGCGAGGGCACCGGGCATCATCGAGTTCATCATCAGCATCGCGCCGAGGCCGAGTACGGGAACGGTGAAGGCTGTCGCGTTCACCTCGGCGAGCATGGTGCGTACCTCGCGGCGGGTCTCCTTGCGTTCCTCCAGGGTGGAGGTGAGGTTGCGCAGCGAGGCGACGAGGGTGCCTCCCGCGCGGTTGGCGAGCACCAACGTCGTGACGAGGACGACCAGTTCGCGGGAGGGCAGCCGTTCGGCGAGTTCGCCGAGGGCGTCGTCGATGGAACGGCCCAGGGCGAGCTGGTTGGTGACGAGGGTGAGTTCGTCGCCGGCGGGGGCGTCGAGCTCTTCGGCGGCCATGCTGAGAGCGGTGCGCAGTGCCAGCCCGGCGGAGGTGGCGTTGGCGAGGATGCGCGACAGTTCGGGAAGCTGGTTGATGAACTGCTCGGTACGGCGCCGCCGTTGGTGGCTGAGAAAGGCGTTGGCGGCCAGCGCTCCGAGGAATCCGGCGATCGGCCCGAAGAACGGCGCGAGGACCGAGGCGGCCACCAGCCAGAGACCGGCGACGACAGCGAGGACGTAGACGGCGAACTCGCCGGGGGTGAGGTCCAGGCCCGTCGCCGCCAGTTTGAGCTGCACGCGGCGGCCCAGCGGGGTGCGGCGCAGCTGCCGGTCAACTCCGGCGAAGTGGCGGCGGCGGCCGGGGGGCAGTTCGTAGCCCCCGCCGCCGGTGGAGAGGCGCTCGATGACTGCCTGCCGCTGCGCGCGTCCGGCCGCATAGGCCAGAACCCCCGCGACGGCGAGGGCACTCGCCAACAGGAAGGCGCCTAGCGCGAGTTGTGCGGTGGTGTCCATGGCGGGGTCCTGTGTCCTGAGTCCTTGGTTCCTTGGTCCGGTGCGTGGGCGGTGCCGGGTGGGTGCCGGGCGGGCGGCCGAGCCGGGTCCGGGGTGCCCGGCGCTCGTCCGTACGGGCGGGCTACACCGCCTCTCTCGTGGCCAGTTGCGAGGAGTCGTCCGCCACCCCGAAGACGGGCGGCACGGCCTCGCTCGCCATGTGCAGCCTGGACGCCGCGCGCCGCGGTACGGGCAGGTGCTCGAAGTTCCCGTGCACCTTGCCGTCGGCGGCGACGGGACGCACGTCGAAGCGGGAGACGGACGCGATCCGGAAGGTCTCCTTGCCGTGCGAGGCGAGGAGCACGATCTCGACGACCTTCCTCGATCCGTCGGCGAGACGCGCCAGTTGGATGATGACGTCCACGGCGGAGTTGATCTGGTCCTGGAGCGCCGGGAAGGGGATCTCGACCTCCGACATGGAGGCGAGCGTCTGCAGGCGCATCAGCGCGTCCTCAGCGCTGTTGGCGTGCACCGTGGCCAGCGAGCCGTCGTGGCCCGTCGACATCGCCTGGAGCATGTCCAGGGTCTCGCCGCCGCGCACCTCGCCGACGATGATGCGGTCGGGCCGCATCCGCAGCGAGTTGCGTACGAGGTCGCGGACCGTGATCTGGCCCTTGCCCTCCACGTTCGGCGGCCGGGTCTCCAGACGGATGACGTGCTGCTGCTGGAGCTGGAGTTCGGCCGCGTCCTCCACCGTGATGATGCGCTCGTGTTCGGGGATGAGCCCGGAGAGGGCGTTGAGAAGAGTGGTCTTGCCGCTGCCCGTACCGCCGGAGACGATCACGTTGAAGCGGGCGCGGATGAAGGCCGAGAGCAGCGAGAGGATGTGCTCGTCGAGGGTGCCGAGCGCGATCAGTTCGTGGAGTGCGTACGCGCGGGGGAAGCGCCGGATGGTGAGGGTGGGGCCTGTCAGGGACAGCGGCGGGACGATGACGTTGACGCGCTCGCCGGAGGGGAGGCGGGCGTCGACCATCGGATTCGACTCGTCCACACGGCGGTTGACCGTGGAGACGATGCGCTCGATGGTCTGCATCAGCTGCTCCTCGGACGCGAAGCGCACCGGCACCTGCTCGACGCGGCCCGCGCGCTCGACGAAGACCTGCTCGGGCCCGTTGACCATGATCTCGGTGACGGTGGCGTCCTCCAGGAGCGGTTCGAGCACGCCGAGTCCGAGGGCCTCGTCGACGACGCGGCGGATGAGCAACGCGCGGTCGTCGGTGGCCAGTACGGGTCCCTCGCGGCTGATGATGTGTCCGAGTACGCGCTCCAGGCGGGCCCTGCGTTCCTGAGGCGCGAGGGCGGACATCTCGGCGAGGTCGATCTCTTCGAGGAGTTTGGCCCGGTAGACCGGGACGAGTTGGCTGGTGCCGTCGGCCGGGGCCGACCCGTTCCTCGTTCTGGACTCGGGGGTGGTGATGCGGGCCCGCAGGCTCATGTCCCGCCTCCTCTCTGTGCGTTCAGGGCTGTCGTTCTTTGCGTTCAGTCGGTCGGCAGTGGGCGGTGGGCGGGTCGGGGTCAGTCGCGGGGCATGGTCGCGGAGCGGGAGGCGTCGCCGAAATCGTCGACGCCGGGGATGAGGGACGGGATCGTGACGGTGGTGGTGACCTCGACCTCGTCCTCGCCGCCCCCGAGGGTGAAGCTGCTGCGTGAGGCGGTCCAGCCGGACATGGCCGCCTTGCCGGTTGCGGCGTAGCCGTCGGCGAGATCCTCCTGGCTTGCGGTACGGGCAGCGGCGCGCGCGCCCGTACCGGCCTGCTGGACGGCGTAGCCCACGATGCCGAGCTGGACGGCGGCGACGGCGACCAGGAGAAGCAGCGGCATCATTCCCGCCAACTCCAGGCTGGACGCGCCGCGTTCAGGGCTCTCGCGGGCCACTCGCGCCGCGCGGACGACGCTGACCGCTCGCGGCAGGAGGGCGCGCCGCACGGCCGTCTTCGCCCGTACGCCCGGCATACGGCCTCACCCCTCTTCCGCGGCGCCGGCTCTGCCGCTGACCGTGAAGGGGAGCTTGCCCGCGCCCGGGAAGAGAACCGGCGTGGTCAGATCCACGTCGGCCTTCCAAAGATGGCCCGAGAGGCTGCAGTTGACCGTGGAGTTCTTGCGCCACTCCGCGGGGAGGTGTTCGGTGGCCGCGGCCTGGCAGGCGCCCTGCGCATCGCCGCTCGAGGCGGCGGCGGTCGCGGCGCGGGCCGCTTCGTCGGCGGCGTTGCCGGCCAGGGAGAAGGTGTAGCCGATGAGGACGCACTGCCACAGGATCGCCAGCACGGCGAGCACGATGGGGGCGATTCCCGCGAACTCGACGGTCAGGGCACCCCGGTCGCCCCACACGCTGGGCTCGCCGTCGTCGTCGTCCTCCGCGGCGTCCTGGCTGCTGCTGAACCCGGCGCCGGGAACAGGCCCAGCAGGCCGCGAGGGACCCGTGGGTCCCGTGGGCGCCGAAGACCCCGAAGGTACAGCAGGCCCCGCGGGCCCCGTTCCCGTTCCCGTTCCCTGCGTACGGCTGCCGAAGGGCGCCGTTGCGGAGCCCGTCTCCGCGCTGCCGCCGTAACGCCCGCGGCCCATCGTGTCGTTGAGGGAGGTGCCCAGCGTCCGGCTCGACGCACCCGGGGGCAGCGCCTGCCGCTCGCCGCCTGCGCCCGCCTGTGCGTCGCCCTGCACGTGGCCGCCGTGCGGGCCGGTGCGGGAGCCCTGTTCGCCGTACGTGCCCTGCGGGCCGTGTGGGCCCTGTTGGCCGTGTGCGCCCTGTGCGCCCTGTGCGCCCTGTGCGCCCGACCCGTTCCCCGCAGCACCCCCGGCAGGCAGCGCGCGCCCGCCCGCCGACGGTCCCGGCACCTGCTTGGGCTGCCGCCCCAGCGCCTTGACCCCCCGCGCGCCCTTGCCCGGTTTGCCGCCGGGCCGGCTGCCGGCCGGCGCCTCCGCGGCGGTGACAAGCCCCAGCTCGCCCGCGAACCCCCAAAGTGCCTGCCTGACCGATCCCTTGCTGTCCAGGTCCTGCATACGGCCGGCGTCGACGGCGCTCTGCAGCTCCTTGAAGTTGGCGGGGACGGTCGAACGCGCCACGGGCGTGCCGACGATACGGGCGATGATCGCGGGCTGGATCTCGCTGAGCCGTGAAGTGCGGTTGACGAGGGTGACGGTCTCCTCGGCCTTGCGGATCTGGAGCCGGTCCCACATGCGCACCATGCGCTTTGCGGCCCGTACGGCCACGACGTCCGGTGTGGTCAGCAGCACCGCGAGGTCGGCCGTCTCGATGGCGGCGGCGTTGGCGGCGTTGAGCTGTGTGCCGCAGTCGACGACGACGACGTCGTAACGCGCCTTGAGCGCGGCGATGATCTGCCGTGACGCCCTGTCGTCGACCTCCTCGCCGCGTTCGCCCTCACCCGGCGCGAGCAGCAGCCCCAACCCCGACTCGTGGGTGTAGACCGCGTCTTGGAGCACACGGGCGGAGATGTCGCTGATGCCTGCGAGGTCGGCGGCCGAGCGCCGGAACTGTACGTCCAGGTACGAGGCGACGTCGCCCGACTGAAGGTCCATGTCCACCAGCGCGCTGCCGCGCCCCGAAGACTGTGCCGCCAGGGCCAGTTGGACCGCGGTCAGCGTCGTGCCGACGCCACCCTTGGCGCCGGTGACCGCGACCACGGTGCCGCCCGGCCCCGCCGGCTCCTCGCCTCCCACCCCCAGATGGCGCCGTACACCGGCCGCCCATGACGCGGCGGCGCCGACCCGCGCGGCCAAGTCGTCGTAACTCAGGGGCAGTCCGAGTACGCCGCGCGCGCCCGCGTCCATGGCCGCCGAGTACAGCGGAGGGCTGGTGTCACGGGTGATGAGGACGACGCCCACGGCCGGGAAGCGCAGTGCGACCTCGCGGATCAGCTCCAGGGCCGGTTGCGGGCCGATGAGTTCGTGCACGAGCACGACCTCGGGCAGGACGGCCACGGCGCTGTCGGCCGACTGGGCGAGCGAGTCGAGCAGTTGCGTGGAGTCGACCGCGGGCGGCAGTGGTTCGCTGTCCGGGAGCTGGCGGAGCAGGCCGACGAGCGACCTGGCTGCGTCCGGGTCGCTGACTGCTGGCTGGATGCGGGTGACCATCGGCTGATTCCTGCCTCACTTGTCCCCGGTGAGCGTGTACGTACGGTCGCTCTCGGGGATCTCGGTGGCGTCGCCCGGGGCCACGAGGGCGAGCCGGACATGCTCTGCGAACGACTCGGCGTAGGCGACGCGTTGGGCGTCGGCCGCGGAGAGGGCGAAGGTGATCGGGACGCCGTCCTGCTCCTGCTGCCGGGTGCGCTCGTCGTTGTTGCCGTCTTCCTTGAAGGGCGTGAGCTTCCCGACGTCGATGACCTTGGCGTCGCTGACGATGACCTTCGACTGGTTCGGCGCCTTGCCCTTGCCGCTCGTCTGCTGCTCACCCTCGAAGGTGGCGAAGATGTTGACCCGGCTTCCGGGGTTGATCTTGCCTGCGACGCCCGTCTCGGCGTCGATCATGATGGCGATCTCCTGCTCACCGGGCTTGAGTTCGGGACGCTCGGCCATCATGTCGGCCTGCAGGAGCGAGCCCTTGCGCAGCTGATTGGTGGCGACCTTGCCGCGCACGTCGTCGAGATCGGTGACCGCGGTCCTGGGAAGCCACCGCTCGGGCATGGACACCTTGTCGAACTGCTCGCCGCTCAGGGACTTGTACGCGGGAACGTCCGCCTTCAGCTTGTAGGCCGTCTTCTCGGGACCGACCCTGGACTCCACGTCACGTATGAGCGCCAGTACGCCTGCGAACGCTGCGAGAGCGCACAGGACGGAGACGATCAGCAGTATGACGCCACGGCGCTGGCGTGAATTCATTGACTAGAGACCTCGGGGATCGGCGACGACGGCGTGACGGGGGTGCGAGGAGGGGCGGTCGGCGGCTGCGCGACGGTATCCGCCGAGACCCGCGCCTCCCCGGGCCGCGGTGGCGTTGCGAGCGGTGGTGTCCGTACGTGCAGTGGTGTCCGTACGTGCGGTGGTGTCCGTACGGCCGGCGGTGTCCGTACGTGCGGTGGCGGGCGCCCGGCTTCCCGGAGCCCTCCGTGAGGCGGGCCCGTACAGAGCGGGGGCTGCGCAGAACGCGCAGCGGTCCCCGATGAGTTCGAGTCCGCACCAGTGGCACTCGTCGCGCCGCACGGAGGAGACGAGCTGGTAGAGAACCGAGACGTCGGGGATGGCCGCGGCGAACTCGATGAGCTTGCCCGTCCCCCACCAACGGGCCGATTCCTTGGGCAGATACGCCTCCTGCAGGCCGCGGACGTTCCACTGGCGGGCCAGCGTGCCGCTCACCCACTCGGAGGTGAGCTGACCGTGAGCGACCGTGAGGTGGGTGGGGAACTGCGGGCCCGCCAGGGTCGCTTCGGCTCCACCGCCGCTTCCGCCGGCGCCCCCTCCCCCGCTTCCGCCCCCGTTCTCCAGCCGCACGAGCTGCGGCGTGGGAGCGGCGAGAACGGCGAACTGCGCCCTGGGCATCCACGACTTGGCGTGTGCGGTGAGCGAAACCGGTACCTGATCGAGCTTGGCGACGGAGTTCAGCAGCGCACCCGCGTAGATGTAGTGCGCCAGCAGCCGGGCGGCGGCTCCCAGCACCCCCGGGCTGAACTCGCACAGCGACAGCTGCCGCAACTGCCGTACGAGCACGGCGGTGCCGAGCGGCGGCAGGTTGGCCGGCAGCAGGGCGATGCGGTCGCTCTCCAGGACGGAGCGGATGGTGTGCAGCCGGTGCAGGAAGGGCTTGTCCAGCGTCGCCGGATAGACGACCACGACGTGGCCGTGCTGCTCGATGAGGCTCTGGGTCTCGGCGAGCGCGGCGTCGAGCGGCTGCTCCCCGGGCGGCCTGAATATGTGTGCACGCGGGGTGTGCCGGTCGGGCGGAGGCAGCATGTGGTCGTGGCTGGTGACTGCTAGCGCAGTGGTCATCCCGCCCCCGGATTCTCCGTCCTGGGCGGTGAAGCCCAAGTACCCGACCGTCGTGCCGACCTGACGACATCACACCTTACGGCGGAGTCCGCGACCGCCGACACCTCAGCACGGCATCGGTCTCGGCAGCACCGGTCTCGGTCCGCTCCCCCTGCCATACCCCGCCCCGGGAGCCGGTCAATCAGGATCGGGCGCACGCCTCGCGGCAGCGGACCGCAACAGACCGGACGTATCGGGCAGTTCGCTGACCCGGACGCCCCCGCACACGGAGTGGGCGAGGGCGTCCGGGCTCACGAACTCATGAACTCACGGCCACAGACGGCTCACCAGGGAAGTTCCCGCACCTGCTGCACGCACAGCACGATGAAGAGCATCCCGGCCGTGAAGAGCATCACGTTGCTGAGGATGCCGTTGCGCCAGTCACGCGGCGTACGGCTGGTGTTGAGCAGCCACATGAGGGTGAACGCGAGGAACGGCATGAAGAACGCGCCGAGCACTCCGTAGGCCACGACGAGCCCGAAGGGCTGCTCCAGCCAGAGCAGCGTCATCGGCGGGAAGGTCAGCCAGAGCAGGTAGGCACGGAAGGGCACCGAGCGCTCACGGCTGCCGGCGGCCACGGCCTGCACGGCCTCCTGGCCGCTCTCTCCGCTCCCGCTTCCCTTACGTGCAGCCTGGAGCCGTTCCACGAAGTCCGCGAACATCAGGCTCACTCCGTGCCACACGCCGATCAGCGAGGTGAAGGAGGTGGCGAAGAAGCCGACGAGGAAGAGCTTCGCGGTGAAGCCGCCGAAGCGCTGCTCCAGCACCTTCCCGAGGTCGGACAGTCCCTTGTCGCCCTCGGCGATCGCGATCTGCGAGGAGTGCAGCAGCTCGGCGCCGACGATCAGCATCGCGACGACGAAGATGCCGGTGGTGGCGTAGGCGACGCGGTTGTCGAGCCGCATCATCTTCATCCAGCCGCTGTCGGTCCAGCCCTTGGCGTTCACCCAGTACCCGTACGCGGCCATCGTGATCGTGCCGCCGACGCCGCCGATCAGGCCGAGGGTGTAGAAGATCGAGCCGTCAGGCAGCACCGGGACGAGCCCGGCGAAGCTCGCGCCGATGTCGGGAGTCACGAGGATCGCGACGTAGACGACGACGACGAACATCACACCGATGAGCGCCGTCATGACCTTCTCGAAGACGGCGTACCGGTTGAACCAGACGAAGACGAGGCCGACCAGCCCGGTGATGATCGCCCACGCCTTGAGGTCGAGGACCCCGGGGAAGAGTGCCTCCAGCGGGAGCCCGGAGGAGGACATGGCGGTGCCGCCGTAGACGAAGCCCCAGATCACGACGTATATCGCGAAGTAGACCGTGGTCCAGGAGCCGAGGCTGCGCCAGCCGTCGAAGATGGTGCGGCCGGTCGCCAGGTGCCAGCGGCCGGTCGCCTCGGCGAGTGCCACCTTGACGATGCAGCCGATGACGGCGGCCCACATGAGGGTGTAGCCGAACTTGCTTCCGGCGATGAGCGTGGCGACCAGGTCGCCCGCCCCGACGCCCGTGGCGGCGACGACGATGCCGGGCCCGACCAGCTTCCAGCTGGCTTTTCGTACGGGCGGCGCGTGAGCGGTCGTCTCCCCGCTCTGCTTGCTGTCTTCGGTTGCCATCTCCTACCGCCTTTGTACTCGTCCCCATCGGAGGTCCTGCCCGGCGCATTCAATTCGCCAAAGACGATCAACACAAGGGCTGGAACGGGTGCCGTAGGTCTTGACAAGCTCATTGGTCTGGACCATGTTGTCAGCGACGCGCAGGGCCCGGCGCACCGCACTCCGCACCTCTCCTTCCATCTCCCCCCACTCCGGAGGCAGTTGTGGCACGCGCAAGTACCCGAACGCACCCCCGCACCCGCTCACGCGCCCTCGGCGCCGTCACAGCAGTGGCACTGACAATCTGCGGACTGTTCGCAGCAGGCAGCGCGAGCGCCGGCGAGGCCCCCTCCGCGGGTGCCGGCGCCGCCGGTCACGGGGTCGGCGCCTCGGCCGTACCGGCGCACGCCGTCACCGGCTACTGGCAGAACTTCGACAACGGCGCCACCACCCAGAAGCTCTCCGACGTACCGGGCGACTACGACATCATCGCCGTCGCCTTCGCGGACGCCACCGGCTCACCCGGCCAGGTCGACTTCACCCTCGACCCGGCGACGGGCTACGGCTCCGAGGACGAGTTCAAGGCGGACATCGAGGCCAAGCACGCAGACGGCAAGTCGGTGATCGTCTCCGTCGGCGGCGAGAAGGGGAGCGTCAGCGTCGGCGACGACGCCTCGGCCACCGCCTTCGCCGACAGCATCGTGGCCCTCATGGACGAGTACGGCTTCGACGGCGTCGACATCGACCTGGAGAACGGCCTCAACTCCACGTACATGACCAAGGCACTGGACTCGATCCACAGCAAGAAGAGCGATGTCGTGGTGACGATGGCGCCGCAGACCATCGACATGCAGTCCACCTCGACCGAGTACTTCAAGACGGCGCTCAACATCAAGGACTACCTGACCGTCGTCAACATGCAGTACTACAACAGCGGTTCGATGAACGGCTGTGACGGCAAGGTCTACTCACAGGGCTCGGTCGACTTCCTGACCGCTCTCGCCTGCATCCAGCTCGAAGGCGGACTCGACGCCTCACAGGTCGGCATCGGCACCCCGGCGTCCACCAGCGCCGCCGGATCCGGCTACGTGGAACCCGGCGTGGTGACGGCGGCTCTGGACTGCCTGGCCAAGGGCAGCAGCTGCGGGAGCTTCAAGCCCGCCAAGACCTACCCCGGCCTCCGCGGCGCCATGACCTGGTCGACCAACTGGGATGCGGCAAGCGGCAACAGCTGGTCGGGCAAGGTCGGCCCGCACGTGGACGCGATGCAGTAGAGCGCGCACACAGGACGCGCACCACGCACCACACAGCAGGCAACAGCAACAGGCACCGAACACAGCACGCACCACGCCGGACTGTGGCGGGGTGACCCCCACCGCCCCCCACACACGCGACGCCCCCGGACATCACGTCCGGGGGCGTCGCCCGTCACATGTGCTGCCGCAGACCGCCCCCGCGCTCCGCGGCACTTACCCGGTGTCGTGGCACCGCCGCGCCACGACACCGGTCCGCCCAAGTGGGCACAAGCAGTGCGCGCTTGTTACGGCTTGGGCAGCTTGCAGTCGGGCAGGCTCAGATCCACCTTGTTGCCCGCGGCTATGCAACTGGTGAGGGTGTGGGTCTGCTGACCGTACGCAGTGCCCTCGTTGACGGTCACCTTGCCGTTCTCGTCAACCTCACAGGGGTTGTTGAGAGTGCACTCCTCACCGTTCTCGTTACGGGTGTTGTTCACGCCGACGACCTTGCCGGAGGCGTCGTCGACGATCGGGGAACCGGAGGTGCCGCCCTTGGTGTCGCACTCGGGCGTGTAGCGCACGGAGTCCTTCATCGTCCAGCCGTCCTCGCGCAGTTCGTGCACGAAGCCGTCGATGGAGCAGCTGTAGGTCTCTTTCCAGTAGCCGGAGACGACGGTGATGGCGTTGCCCTGTGTGGGGTGAGCCGCCTCGACGTCGAGGGGGTCGATGCCGGTGTCGGCCTTGATCTCCTCGTAGGTGGCGTCCACTTCGTAGAGCGACACGTCGGTGTCGGTCATCGTCGCGTAGCTGATCTTGGTGGAGGTCAGCTTGCCCGCTTCGCCGCCGGAGGCGTCGAGGAGGGAGAAGCTGCGCGTCGAGGGCTGGTCGAGGACGACCTTCCCGGGCTCCGGCATGCCCTCTTCCAGGCAGTGCCCGTTGGAGAGCACCAGCCCGGGGTCCGAGGCCTTGGAGTCGGGCATCCGCACGAGCGAGCCCGAACAGTTGCTGAGCGCGACCGTACCCGCGAAGTCGGGCGCCGCAGCGGCCGGCTTGACGGACTTGGCCGGCTGGGGTTCGGCAGCGGCTGCCGGCGTCGCGGCCGCTCCGGTGACAGCGACGGCTGCGAACAGCGTCGCGGCCAGCGTGCCGACGAGAGGTCTTTTCATGGTGGGGGGTTCCTCTCCTTCACCGAATCTCTCACTGATGATTCGTTGGGGGTGACGCCGTGCATTCTTGGCGCAGGAGAGGTGCGTCCACAAGACCCCACAGGACCCCAACGGCGCCCCCAGAACCGGAAGATGAGGTTCCAAGGGCGCCGTTCACAGTTGCGTCCGGGCGCGCGCCGGAAGCGCGCTAGACGACGAGACTCACCAGCGCCGCGACCGCGAAGCCCGCCACCGAGAGGACGGACTCCAGCACCGTCCACGACTTCAGGGTGTCCCGCTCGGAGATGCCGAAGTACTTCGAGACGATCCAGAAACCGCCGTCGTTGACGTGCGAGGCGAAGATCGAGCCCGCCGAGATCGCCATGATGACGAGCGCGGCGTGCGGCTCCGAGAAGTCCCCCGCCGCCAGCAGCGGGGCGACGATGCCCGCGGTGGCGACGATGGCCACGGTCGCCGAGCCCTGCGCGACGCGCAGCACCAGCGAGAGCAGATAGGCGAGCACGATGACGGGCAGGCCCGCATCGCTGAAGGTGTCCGCCAACGCCTGTGCGACGCCGCTGCCTTCGAGTACGGCGCCGAACACGCCGCCCGCACCGACCACCAGCAGAATGTTGCCGATCGGCTTCAGCGAAGCGGTCGAGACGGTCTCCAGCGACTGACGGGACCAGCCCTGCTTCAGGCCCAGCTGCCAGTACGCCAGCAGCAGCGCGATCGTCAGCGCCACGAAGGGGTGGCCGAAGAACTCGATGACGGAACGGAGCGTCGAAGGGTCGAGCGCGATGGAGGAGAACGTCGCCATCAGGATGAGCAGCAGCGGAGTGCCGATGATGGCGAGCACGACGCCCAGCGCGACGGGCCGCTCCTTGGTGATTCCGGCCGCCTTCTTCTCCGCCGCGACGGCGGCCTTCGCCTCCTCGGCCGCCTCGACCATGTCCTGCGGGACCTCGACGAAGAGGCGGTTGCCGATCCAGGTCGAGTACGCCCAGGCGGCGAGAACGGCCGGGATGCCGGTGATGACGCCCATCATGATGACCCAGCCGAGGTCGACGTTGAGCAGCCCCGCCGCGGCCACAGGGCCCGGGTGTGGCGGCAGGAATGCGTGCGTCATGGACAGGCCCGCCAGCAGCGGCATGGCGTACAGGATGATCGACTTCCCGGAGCGCTTCGCCGCCGCGTAGACGATCGGCGCGAGGACGAAGATGCCGACGTCGAAGAAGACGGGGATGCCGAAGATGAGGCCGGTCAGGCCCATGGCCAGCGGTGCGCGCTTCTCACCGAAGAGGTTGAGAAGCCGGCTGGAGAGCGCCTCGGCGCCACCGCTGACCTCGAGTATCGCCCCGAGCATCGTGCCGAGCCCGATGATTATGGCGACGTGTCCGAGGATGCCGCCCATGCCCTCCTCGATGAGGGAGACGGCTTCCGATTTCTGCACCGTGCCGAAGAGTTCGGTCACCGAGAGCCCGGAGGCGAGGCCGACGGCTATGGAGACGCCCAGGAGCGCGACGAAGGGCTGCAGCCGGACCTTGATGATGAGGAAGAGCAGCAACAGGATGCCCAGTGCGGCGACGGTCAGCAGACCGCCGGTGCCGCCTATGAACGTGAGCAGACCGCCTGTGTGCGGTGGCGCCTTCTCCGGCGCCGATGCGGCGAGCAGCAGCATGGGGGACCTCGTGGTTTCCGTGTCAAAGAGGGAGATTC
>Ga0190265_10001669_pt1 | contig 14607 bp, 16 predicted proteins | sample Popmic124T_FD_133135 | JGI IMG/M metagenome (GOLD analysis project Ga0190265, IMG submission 133135) | Populus adjacent soil microbial communities from riparian zone of Indian Creek, Utah, USA - 124 T | ecosystem: Environmental > Terrestrial > Soil > Riparian zone | place: USA: Utah | collected...
CGAGGACCTGGGCGTGTCGGGTCGCGTCGAGTGGAACCGGGCGAAGGGGGCGGTCACCGCCACAGTCACGTGCGCGGGCGCTTCCGAGTGCCGGCTCACCATCAGTTGGAACTACAACGAATCGCACGCCATGGCGACCGTCACCGGACGAATCGACGGCGAACGTGTGTCGCTCACACTGCCGGCGCCGTAGTCCCCCGGCGTCGATCGGCGCACCACGACTGCTCACCGAGGGGTGATGATCACGCCACAGTCACCGTAGGGAATTCGCTTGCGCTTCACGACACCGGCGATCTTGTTGAGCAGCGCGGTGATCTTCGTGATGAAACCGTACTTGGCGTGGATCTTCTGACGGATGTCGACCAGGTCGGAGCCGGAGACCAGCGCGGCGGTCGCCTCCACCGGCTCCGTGCCCGCCTTCACGGCACCGCGCAGGCCACAAGGCTGCACCGTCACGTTCGACGTATGGGCGAGTCGTTTCGCCTTGCCCGAGCCGGAACTGGTCTCGATCCCGATCCTGCCCGCTGCGAGGGGCACCACCCAGACGGGCGAGGCGACCGGCGTGCCGTCGCGCCGGTAGGTGGTGAGCAAGACGTACTTCTCGTCTCCCAGCGTCATCGACGAACGCTACCCCGCAGTGATCAGGGCAGGGCCTGATCGAAACGGGTGAGCACCTCGTCGACGTCGTCATCAGTCGTCTGGAAGCTCGTGACCAGTCGGATCGTGTCGGGTGCCATCCGGTAGCAGAGGACGCCGGCGGCCTGCAGCCGGTCGATGACGGCCGGATCGGTGCGCGCGAACGCCATGTTCGCGTCAGGTGGGAGCTCGAGCTCGATACCGAGCTTCGTGAGCCCAGCCGCGAGCCGGGCCATCGCCTCGTTGGCGCGCGACGCGAGACGCAGCCAGAGGCCGTCGGTGAGATAGGCCTCGAGTTGGGCCGACTGGAAGCGCATCTTCGACGCGACGTGACCGGCGCGTTTGACTCGATAGACGAGCTGCTCGGCGACCTCGGCGTCGAAACACACGATCGCATCGGTGCTGAGCGCCCCGTTCTTCGTGGCGCCCAGCGAGACGACGTCGATCCCGGCCCGCCATGTCATCTCGGCGGCGGTGCAACCCAGCGCGGCGATGGCGTTGGCGATCCGAGCACCATCGAGATGGACGCGCAGTTCACGCTCCTTGGCGATTGCCACGAGCTCGGCGACCCTGGCGACGGGATAGACCGCACCGAAGTCGGTCGGCGACGTGAGCGACAGCACCGACGGCTGGGAATGGTGCGGGTCTCCCCATCGGGTGGTCGCGAACGCGTCGCGGAGGGAGTCGCCGTCGAGCAGCGACGTCGGGCCGGGGAGCCCGCGCATCACGGCCCCGCCCGAGAACATCGACGTCGCCCCGCACTCGCTTCGCACGATGTGGGCGGACTCGTGACACAGCACGGCACCCCAGGGTGGACAGAGTGCCGCCAGGGACAACGAGTTGGCCGCCGTTCCACTCACCACCGGGAACACCGTGACGTCTGGGTGCTCGAACACGGCGGCCGCAACATCCTGGAGCCGGGCGGTCCACGTGTCAGCTCCGTACGCCAGCGCAGACCCGGCATTGGCGGCGGCCACGGCCGCGAGGATCTCCGGGGCGACACCCGCGGCGTTGTCGCTGCGCAACTCGATCTCACGCGTCACAGCCGACGTTCTATCGTCCGACACCGGGCGGAGTGCAGCCGCATCCTTCGAGCGTCAGGTACTTCGCGTCATCGTCGCTTGCGTCAGGCTGCGTGGTAGCGCGCCGAGGGCGTTCCCGGCGGGTTGAGCACGCCGGGTCGTGCGTCTGGATTGGTGACACACACCTCACCCTCGAGACCGTCCGGATCGCGGTAGAAGATGCTCAACGACGGCCCGAAGTCCGTCACGAAGCCGTCGGTCGCACCGCACGCGATCAGCCGATCGCGGATCGTGTCGAACGCTTCGAGCGAGGCTGCCTGCAATCCGAGGTGATCGATCCGACCGCGTCCGAACATCGGCACCTGCCGGCTCGCCTCGTCGTTCCCCGTGATCTCGAACACGTTGAGCTCCGCGGTCGGACCGACCTTCACCAACGTCAGGCGGAACCCGTCGCCTTGTCGCAGCTCGCCGTCGATCGTCGCGCCGAACATCTCGCCGTAGAAGGCCGTGAAGCGGTCGGTGTCGGACGTCATGACCGCGACGTGGTTGATTCCGTCGAGGAGCATGAATCCAGTTTGGCATCCGCGCGCGACCGCGCCCCGACGCTGCCCCGATCAGGCTGACGGCGCGCTCATGCGGTCGACTCGGCGATGGCCGCTTCGGCGAGCCGGGTGAGAACGACGTCGGAGATCTCGACCAACGCATCGAGCTGTTCCGGCGTGAGCACATCGATGAACGCTTCCCGGACGTGCTCCACGTGTCGTGGTGCGGCGCGCTCGATGGCTCGTCGACCCGCCGGAGTCATGACGACCAGCGCGCCTCGGTTGTCGGTCGGGCACGGGATTCGCCGGACCAGGCCGCGGGCCTCCATGCGGGTGACGTGGTGCGAGATCCGGCTCTTCTCCCATCGCGTCGCGCCCCCGAGCTCGGTCGGTCGCAGACGGCTGCCGGTCGCCTCGGACAGGTTGACCAGGACCTCGTAGTCGGCCTCCGAAAGTCCGGTTTCGCGCTGGAGCCGGCCGGCGACCCGGTTCCTGAGCTCACCCTGCATACGCAGAAACTGCCGCCACGCATGTTGTTCACGCGCGGTCAGCCATCTCGGTGGGGGCACGCTTGAACACTACCCTCGGGAATAGTTGATGTATCACCATTGTTACACGATCACAAGGTTGATACATCAACTACATGAGGAGAGAAATGAGCACCACGACCCAAACGCCAACGATTCCGGGGTACCTCGCCGGCACCTGGAGCATCGACCCCGTCCACTCCGAAGTCGGCTTTTCGGTTCGACACATGATGGTCAGCAAGGTCCGCGGCAAGTTCAACGTGTTCAGCGGCGACCTCCGCACGGGCGAGTCACCCCTCGACTCGAGCGTCAGCGCGACCGTCGACCTGAGCTCGATCGACACCGGCAACCCCGACCGCGACAATCACATCCGGTCCGCCGACTTCTTCGACATCGACACCCACACGACCATGACGTTCCAGTCGACCGGTGTGCGCGTCGATGGCGACGGCTACGTGCTCGACGGCACGCTCACGCTCAAGGATGTCGCCCGGCCGATCTCACTCGACCTGGAGCTCGGCGGCTTCGGACCCGATCCCTACGGTGGCACCCGGGCCGGCTTCACCGCGACGGGCGAGCTCAAGCGCAGTGACTTCGGCGTCGACTTCAACGCCGTGCTCGAGACCGGAGGTGTCGTCGTCTCCGACAAGGTCACGATCCACCTCGAGATCGAAGCCGTGCTCGACGCCTGACGCGCGAGCTGTCCCCGCACAACGGCCACTACCACGACCATTACCACGACCTTCAAGGTCAGATCGACCAGGAGTTGATTCCGATGCCAGCGATCACCGTCGACGACACGCTCGTCCTCCCGCGCATCCCCCGCCCCGACCCCGCCTCTTCCACGCCGCGACCGGTCGCCGACGTCATCACCGCCCACCGCCAGACGGAGGGTGCCGGATTCGTCGTCCGGCGGCCCTTCCCGGGCGCGATGTCGATGGGCGCCGCCGACCCGTTCCTCTTGCTCGACCACATCGGACCGCAGGTCAACGGTCCCGATGAGGCGAAGGGTGCGCCGTGGCATCCCCACCGCGGCTTCGAGACCGTGAGCTACATCCTCGACGGCGAGATCGCCCACCACGACACCAACGGTGGCGGAGGCGTGATCGCCGAGGGTGACACGCAATGGATGACCGCGGGCGCGGGCATCCTGCACGACGAGCTCCCGACCGAGCGCGTGTACCGCGCCGGCGGGCCGACCCATGCCGTCCAGCTGTGGGTCAACCTCCCGCCGGCACTCAAGATGACGCCGCCTCGATATCAGTCGATCACTCGCGACGCGCTTCGGCTGCTGACCTCCGACGACGGAGGCGCGCTGGTCCGTCTCATCGCCGGTGACATCGCCGGATACAGCGGTCCCGGCGCCACCCACACCCCGATCACGTACGCCCACGCCACGCTGGCTTCCGGCGCGCAGCTCTCGGTCCCGTGGAACCCGGCATTCAGCGCGCTCGCCTACGTACTGACCGGCCGCGGCACCGCTGGAACCGAGGGCCGGCCGATCGAAGGCGGGCAACTCGTCGTGTTCGGCCCCGGCGACCACGTCGTCGTGGCGGCCGGCGGCCGGGAGGCCGAGCCGCTCGACGTGCTCCTGCTCGGCGGGCTCCCGATCGGCGCACCGATCGCGCATTACGGCCCGTTCGTGATGAACACACGCGAGGAGATCATCCAGGCCATCGAGGACTACCAGGCCGGCCGCCTCGGCATCATCCCCGCCGACCAACTCGCCCTCCGAAAGTTCGCCTGACGGAGCGGCGCCGGGACTTCAGCGGCGCGTTTTCGCTCGGTTCGTGGGCTGCAGTCTCGAGCGCAGCAACGACGCCTCACCGAGCGCTGCACGATGTGCGGATCTGGCGTCCTGTCTCAGCGGGGTGGGCCGGCGGAAGCCATGCCGGCGGCATCATCGAGCCAGTCGTCGCCAGGCGCCGGGCCCTCGATGAGCCACGTCGCACCTGCCTGCTCGTATGCGGTGCGTGTGTCCTCGTCATCGGCCACGATCCACACGGCCACGTCGAAGCCGTCGAGCGTCCTCGTGCTGGCGATGTCGGCGACGACTGCCGCCACCTCGTCGGGACTGGCCGGGCGCAACTCCGTCTTCGTGGCATAGATCGGCACGATGCCGTCCCACCGAGCGGCTCGTCGCACACCTGCCCGAGCGGGTAGCGAGCAGGCAGACCAGATCGGCACGCGTGGTCGCTGGACAGGGCGCGGCGCGAACTGCACACCATCGAGTTCGAAGGCAGGGCCGCGGTGCGTGACGGGCTCGCCCTGCCAAAGTGCGTCGAGCACAGTGAGCCCTTCATCGACGAGCGCAGCGTGGTGTTTCGGGTCGGCCGACTCGCCGAACGACGTGTACTCGACCTCGGGCGGCACGCCGAGGCCGACGCCCAGCACGGCCCGTCCCTTCGACAGGTGGTCGACGGTAGTGACCTGGCGGGCCAGCACCCACGGGCGACGGCGGGCGAGCGGCGTCACCATCGTGCCAAGCCGGATCCGCGACGTCGCGATGGATGCAGCAGCGAGCACGGTCCATGGCTCGCTCACCGGGACGGCGTGCTCGCGGTCGACGAGGATGTGGTCCCACAGGAACCAGCCGTCCCAGCCGCTCGCCTCGGCGGCCCGGGCGATGTCGAGCAGGCGGTCGGGCTCGGCGAAGTTGGGGATCGACAGTCCGAAACGCATGGCCCTCAGCCTGACATGAGGGTGCGCGCATCCTCTGTCGTGGAGGTGAGGGTGTCGTGGAGCTGAGGGGAATCGAACCCCTGACCTCTTCCATGCCATGGAAGCGCTCTGCCAACTGAGCTACAGCCCCGAAAGGGGGACAACGAACGTTATCGACCACGTCCGCGTCCGGACAACGGATCAGGCGCGCCAGTCTACGTTCGGGACGTCCTTGTACAGGCGCTCGATCTCGTAGAACTGGCGCACCTCGGCCAGGAACACGTGCACGACGACGTCTCCGTAGTCGATCAGGACCCATTGGTGCTCGTTTCCACCCTCCACCCAGCGCGGTGATCTGCCCGTCGCCTCCCGCGACTGCTTCTCGATCTCGTCGACGAGCGAGCGCACGAGGCGCCGGTTCGACGCGCTCACGAGCACGAAGTACTCGGTGATCGCCAACACGTCGCCGACCTCGAGCACGAGAACCTCGACGCCGTGCTCGTCGTCCGCGATGCGCGCGACCGTCCGGGCGAGTTCGAGCGCCTCGGGGTCGGCCGTCACCCAGATCCTTCTTCGGCGACGGTGCCGCCGGTCGTGTCAGCCGTGCCGGTCGTGTCGGTCATGTCGGTCGGAAGCGAGAGGTCGGTCGCCGGTTCAGCGCCGTACTTGTCGAGATAGCTCCGGCCGAGCACGATCACGACGTCGACACCGGCGATCCGTTCGGTCGCCGGATGGACCTCCATCTCGCCGAAGACGAGCGGATAGTTGTCCTCGACGACGTCGATACGTGACCGATCGGCGACGAAGGCTTGTGTGATGTCAGGCACCTCTCCTGATCGTGTCACGACCGACACCACATTCGCTTGCACGAACAGCAGCCGGGTGATCGCGTCGTACGCGACGTCGGCGCTGTTGGCGTCGATCGTCTGCAGGTCCTCGGCGGCGAACGACGTCTCGATCCGGAACGTCAGCGACGGATTCGGTGCTGCGACGCGCGCCGGCGCGATCTGCCCGAACACGAGCAACAGCTCGGCCCGGTCGGGCACCACGACGTCGACCGCGCGCGGGTTCGCATCCGCTGCGGGCGGTTCGAACAGCACGCCGCGGGCGGCGACCGGACCGGCGTACAGCCGGTTGAGGAACGCGTCGAGATCCGCCGGCGTCGGAACGGGCACGTCGGGTCCGACCGGCAACGCCGACCCGATGCCAGCGCCGACGCGCTCGGCGATGGCGGTCCACACGCCGAGACGATTCGGTTCGAGCGCGGAGTCCGGCGATCCGGTGACGCGCGCGGTGAGCACGCTCGCCGCGGCGTCCGGGCTCAGCGTCACCGGGCCTGCCTCGAAGAGCGGCTGTTCCGATCCGTCATCGACGACGTTCGCCGGCAGATCGACGGTGAGCTCACCGAGCGGCGTGATGATGTCGGCGAGGCGCGCCGCATCGACCACCTCGATGACATCGAGCGAGATCCCGGCGAGTGCCTCGGCGTCGAGTGCGAACGACTCCGGCCCACGAACCGTGTAGGTCTCGGACAGGGGGAAGCGATCGTCGCCGAGCCCGAGCGAGCTGTCGCCGGTGGCCGGCAGGACCACGATGCTGCCGCCGACGCCGTTCGGGGCGAGGACCAGCACGGCGACCGACGTGAGCACACCTTCGTCGTCGACGACACCGATGAGCGCGGTCGGCGTGACCGGGAGGCCGAGCTCGGGCAACGTGTCGGCCGCCGCATGACGTCCGGCGCGTGAGTCGCGGAGGGTCGCCGCACCAACCGCGGTCAACCCGAGGGCGACCACGCCCGCCACGACCGTGGCGACGAGGGCGACGATCGTGTTGCGACGCCTCCGCTTCGCCGATGCCGTCACTCGTTCCCCCGGTACAGATCGCGCGCCGCGATCACCTCGAGCACCGGCTCGGTCACCAGGTAGTCGAGGGGGCGGCCGTCGCTGAACCGGGCGCGCAGGTCGGTGCTCGAGACCTCGAGTCGGGGCACCTCGACCCGGATCCAATCGACCATGTCAGGCAATTCGACCGGCGTGCCCGGCCGGTCGACGACCACGAGTGACGACCGTTCGACGACCTCCTGGTAGCGCTCCCAGCTCGTGAGCCCCGCCGCCGCGTCGTCGCCGACGATCGTGAACAAGGTCGCGTCAGGGAACTCCTTCTGCATCCGCTCCAATGTGTCAGCGGTGTAGCTCGGCCCGCCGAGATCGATCTCGATCCGCCCCGGCACCAGCCCGGCGACCTCGGCGACCGCCGCCTCGACCATCGCCAGGCGGTCCTCGGCCGGCGTGATGCGCCGGGACGCCTCCTTCTGCCACGGGACGTTGGCGACCATCAGGATCACGAGATCGAGCGACAGTGCATGACGGACGTTCACCGCAGTGACGAGGTGCCCCACGTGGGGCGGGTCGAACGTGCCGCCGAACAGGCCGATACGCTGGTGTTTCTCGTCCCGGGACGGCACGGAGCGCCAGTGTACGCGTCCCATGGGTGGTTCCGGTCGGCGCTCCCCGGGACCGCCTTGACATGCCTTGGTACAATGGAAGACCGGTCGATCACCCCCCGATCGGCATTCTTGGACGGATTCATCGATCAGGCCCCCGATCCGGAATACCAGCGGCCCCGAACGACGTTGTACCAGGCGTTGAATCAGGTCCAACGAATCAACGATCCCCCTCCAACTCCTCAACTCCCCAGCTCGCGATGCCGATGGTTTCACCTGGGCATCGCCTGGAAATCATTAACTCACGAAATGGTTGTACGAAACGCATGAATGACTCCATCGGTCTGTACCTCAACGACATCGGCAAGGTGCCCCTGCTCACCGCCGAGGACGAGCGCGAGCTCTCGCGCGTCATCGAGACCGGTCGCGAAGCGGCCGAGAAGCTCGAGTCCGGCAAGCGGTCCGCCGATCTGAAGGCAGCCGTCGCGGCCGCCGCCGAGGCGAAGGACCGCTTCATCCGCGCCAACCTCCGTCTCGTCGTGAGCATCGCCCGCCGGTACCCGCTCCCGCAGGGGATGGACCTCCTCGACCTCATCCAGGAGGGCAACCTCGGCCTCGAGCACGCCGTCGACAAGTTCGACTGGCGGCGTGGCTTCAAGTTCTCGACCTACGCCACGTTCTGGATCCGCCAGGCCATCGGCCGGGCACTCGACCAGAAGGCGAGCCTGATCCGCATCCCCGGCGACCGCTCGGCCAGCCTCCGTGCTGCGCTGCGCCAGGCGTCGGGTGACGGTGAGACGCTCGATCAGGCCAATGCCGAACTGCACCGCCTGACCACCCCGGTCTCGCTCGACAAGACGGTCGGCGACGATGGCGACGCCACGCTCGGCGACCTGATGGACAACGGTGAGGGCACTCCCGAGGATCGCGTCATGACCATGGTCGACAGCGATCTCCTCGACGAGCTGCTCGGCACGCTCGACGGTCGCGCCCGGTTCGCGGTCGAAGCCCGCTTCGGGTTGCTCGACGGCGAGCGCAAGAGCTTCCGTGAGGTCGGCGAGAGCCTCGGCGTCACCGCCGAAGCCGCCCGTCGCCTCGTGAGCCGTGCCGTCGCCGGCCTGCGCGACGACGCAGAGCGCATCCTCTCCGTCTGACGCGTCGAACCATCCCCATACCTCGTTGACCACCGAGCAGCCGGGAAACCGGCTGCTCGGTGTCGTTTCGGGCGCCAGTAGGCTCGCCGACGTGGCAACGGCGTGGACACCGACCTCGTGGCACAACCACCCCGCCGGGCAGCAACCCGCGTGGCCCGACGACGGCGACCTCGAGCGGGCGCTCAAGCAGATCGAAGGTTTTCCGCCGCTGGTGTTCGCCGGAGAGGCGCGTTCGCTGCAAGCCGGGTTGGCGCAGGTCGCGGCCGGCAACGCGTTCTTGCTCCAGGCGGGCGACTGCGCCGAAAGCTTCGAGGACTTCTCCGCCAACAGCATCCGCGAGAAGCTGCGCGTGATCCTGCAGATGGCGGTCGTGCTCATGTACTCGATGGGTGTCCCGGTCGTGAAGGTCGGCCGGATCGCCGGTCAGTTCGCGAAACCGAGGTCGTCGCCCACCGAGATGATCGGCGACGACGAGATCCCAGCGTTCCGGGGCCACATCGTGAACGACCCGGCGCCCACCGCGGCGGCGAGGATCCCCACCGCCGATCGGCTCGTGCAGGCCTACCACCAGTCGGCGTCGACGTTGAACCTGCTCCGCGCGTTCACCAAGGGCGGGTTCGCCTCTCTCGATCGCGTCCACGCGTGGACCCAGGAGTTCGTGTCGTCGAGCCCCGAGGGCCGGCGCTACGAGCAGGTCGCCACCGACATCGAGCGGGCGCTGCAGTTCATGAGCGCCTGCGGGATGGACGTCGAGTCGAATGCCGGTCTGCGCGAGGTCGACATCTACACGAGCCACGAGGCGCTGCTGCTCGGATATGAGACCGCCCTCACCCGGCAGGACTCGACGACCGGTGGTTGGTACGACTGCTCCGCCCACATGCTGTGGATCGGTGAGCGCACGCGCGAGCTCGACGGCGCGCACGTCGAGTTCCTCCGCGGTGTCGGCAATCCGATCGGTTGCAAGGTCGGCCCCAGCACCACCGCCACCGACGTCCTCCAGCTCTGCGACGTCCTCAACCCGGCGCGCATCCCAGGGCGCCTGACGCTGATCTCGCGGATGGGTGCCGAACATGTCGAGGCCAGACTGCGCCCGCTGTTGCGCACCGTCGCCGACGCCGGGCACCCCGTCGTCTGGACCTGCGACCCGATGCACGGCAACACCTACACCGCGCCGAACGGCCGCAAGACGCGCCACTTCGATTCGATCATGCGCGAGATCGAGGGCTTCGTGAGTGCCCACCGGGCCGAGAACACGTGGCCCGGCGGCATCCACGTCGAGCTCACCGGCGAGAACGTCACCGAGTGCCTCGGCGGCGCCGACGCGGTGTCCGACAGCGATCTCGACCATCGCTACGAGACGGTGTGCGACCCGCGTCTCAACGGGCGTCAGGCACTCGAGCTCGCGTTCCGCACCGCCGAACTGATCCGGGCGAACCAGCCGATCTGATCGCGGACCGACCCGTGCACGCGCTCGAACGGGTCAGCGAATGGCCGGTGGATCACGTCACCGCCGCCGTCGTACGGCCCGACGGACCGCCCACTGTGTTCGGCGACGCCGAACACCGGTATTGGCTGGCGTCGATCACCAAGCCGCTCACAGCATGGGCCACGCTCGTCGCCGTCGAAGAGCGCATCGTCACGCTCGACGAACCACCTCGCGGCGTCGACGTTCAGGCCGGCTGCACGCTGCGGCACCTGTTGTCGCACGCGGGTGGGTACGCGTTCACCGGGGCGACGCCGATCGCGCCGCCTGGACGCCGGCGGATCTACTCGAACACCGGTTTCGAGCTCGCCGCGGCCGAGGTGGTCGCGGCGGCGGGCATGTCGTTCGCGGAGTACCTGCACGACGCCGTCTTCGAGCCGCTCGGAATGGCGGCGTCAGAGCTGCGGGGATCGCCGGCCCACGGCGTGTGGACCACGACGGACGATCTCGTCCGCTTCGCCGGCGAACTGCTGCGGCCCGTGCTCCTCGCGCCCCCGACGGCATCAGATGCGATTCGGCCGCAGTACGCGGATCTGAGCGGTATCGTGCCGGAGGTGGGCAGCTTTAGGCCTTGCCCCTGGGGACTCGGGGTCGAAATCCACGGTGCCAAGCACCCTCATTGGATGGGCCGCGACAACTCCCCCGAGACGTTCGGTCACTTCGGCGGTGCCGGCACGATGATGTGGATCGACCCGATCGCCGGATGCGCACTCGTCGCGCTCACCGATCGCCCGACGGACGGGTGGATGGCCGACGCGTTGCGACTGTGGCCAGAGCTGTCCGACGCCGTCCTTGCCGAGGTCGGGTCGTGAGACGGTTCCAGCACGGCGACCGGGTCCGCGTCGAGACGATCGGCGATGATGGTCTCCCGCTCGTGCGCTACGGGTTCGTCGGCGGGCTGGTCGGTGAGCGGGGCCCGGTGGTCGTGATGCTCGACGGCGACCTCAAGAACGACTTCATCGTCGACCGCTCCGAGATCAAGCCGGTCACGATCACCAACCTCGAGCTCCGCCTGCAGGGCACCGACCTGCTCGACGACCCGGCACTCCGTCAAGGTCTCGTCAACCTCTGGTCGGCCGAAGCGGAAGAGGCGGGCCTGGCGGTCGGAACGCTCCACTGCATCGGCGCAGGTGTTCGCGACTCGAGCGAGGGCTACGCACTGGCCGAGCTGTCCGCCGGTGGCGAGCAGTACGTGTTACGCGCGATCCGCGAGTCGAACGGCTCCGAGTACGTCCGCGTCCGCGCCGACCGCCCGCTCTGACCCCGAACCCCGACCTCTCTGCGTCGGACGCGGCGACAGGTCCGATGAAGCCGACCGTGTTCGGTGGAGACCGTTCCGCGCGTCCCACACCCGTCGTTCAGACGGGGACTCCCGGTTCGGGCGGCGGCGACGGAGTCGCTTCGCCGACCGCTCTGAGTCAGAGTCGTTCGATGATCATGGCCATGCCTTGGCCGCCGCCGACGCACATCGTCTCGAGGCCGTAGCGGCCATCGGTCTCCTGGAGGCCGTGGATCAGCGTGGTCATGATTCGGGCGCCGGTCATCCCGAACGGGTGGCCGAGGGCGATCGATCCGCCGTGCACGTTGAGCTTGTCCCACTCGATGCCGAGCTGCGCGGCCGACGGGATGACCTGGGCGGCGAACGCCTCGTTGATCTCGACGAGATCGATGTCGTCGATCGACAGGCCGGACCGCTCGAGCGCCTGGCGGCTGGCGCCGATCGGCCCGAGCCCCATGATCTCCGGATCGAGTGCCGAGACACCCGACGACACGACGCGCGCCAGCGGCGTCAGGCCGAGCGACGCCGCCTTCGAGTCGCTCATCACGAGCACGGCCGCGGCGCCGTCGTTGAGCGGGCACGCATTGCCGGCGGTGATCCTGCCGTCCGGGCGGAAGACCGGCTTGAGGCCGGCCAACCCCTCGACCGTGGTGCCCGCCCGCGGCCCGTCGTCGGCCGCCACGACCGTTCCATCGGGCATCGTCACCGGCGTGATCTCGTCGGCGAAGAAGCCGTTCTCGACGTTGGCGACGGCGCGTTGCTGGCTGAGCGCGGCGAATTCGTCCATCCGCTCGCGGGTGACGTTCTCGATCTCGGCCACGTTCTCGGCGGTCTGTCCCATCGCGATGTAGATGTCGGGCAGGCCCTCCTGCGGCGTCCACGGCGCCTGACCACCTTGGGAACGCAGCGCGGTGCGCTCGCCGGACGGCTTGAAGACGTCGTTCGGCGCGGTGTCGCTGGCGCCGTTGCCGTAGCGGCTCACGGTCTCGACTCCGGCGGCGATGAAGCAGTCGCCTTCGCCGACCTTGATGGCGTGGGCCGCCATGCGGATCGTCTGCAGGCTCGACGAGCAGTAGCGGTTGACGGTCACGCCCGGCACGCCGTCGAGCCCGGCGAGGATCGCGACCACCCGGGCGATGTTGAACCCGGCCTCACCTGCCGGCTGGCCGCACCCCATGATCAGGTCCTCGACGTCGGATGCCTGGACCTCGGGCACCTTGGCCATCAGCGCCTTCACGATCTGCGCCGACAAGTCGTCGGGGCGGATGCTCACGAGCGACCCTTTGACGGCACGCCCGATCGGGCTGCGAGCGGTGGCGACGATGACGGCTTCTGGCATGACGTTCACGTTAGTTACCACCCGGTAGCAACCCCAACCCGTGCCGCGCCGTGCACGAACCCACACAGAACGCTCGGGCGCGCCGGCGCCCGGGCCCGAATCCGAACAGAACGGATTCGGGCATGCGTACGGCTCGGCCACCGGGATGCCCCGGTACGTCACCCATCCCGGGACGCTCGTACGATCCGGACGCATGGATCTGCCTGCGGTCGCCCTCGACGACTTCGACCTGTCCGACTTCGAGTTCTGGGTCGCGGACCGCGCGTTCCGCGAAGGCGCCTTCAAGACGCTCCGCGACACGCCCGGCCTGCAGTTCTACACCGAGCGGGTGATCGAAGGCTTCCCGTTCCCGCCGGGACCCGGCTACTACGCGCTCGCCCGTCACGAGGACGTGTGGGCCGTGAGTCGCAACGCTCCGCTGTTCTGTTCGGGGCAGGGGTCGAACATCGGCGATCTTCCACAGGAGATGAACGAGTTCTTCGGGTCGATGATCAACATGGACGACCCGAAGCACTTCCGCCTGCGCTCGATCGTGTCGAAGGGCTTCACCCCGAAGGAGATCTCGCGGGTCGAGCAGTACGTCCACGAGAAGGCGGAGCGCCTCGTCGACCGCGTTCTCGACAAATTCCCCGAACGTGAGTGCGACTTCGTCGAGCACATCGCCGCCCCACTCCCGCTCGAGATCGTGTGCGACATGATGGGCATCCCCGAGGAGGACACATCCCGGATCTTCGGGTGGACGAACGTGATCCTCGGTGCCGCTGACCCCGAGTTCGGCGGCAACTACGAGGCCCTCATGGTGAGCGCGCTCGACATGTTCCAGTACGCGCAGGAGCTCGGCGAGAACCGCCGCGCCCATCCCACGGACGACATCACGTCGATCATGATGAACGCCGAGGTCGACGGCGAGCAGCTGACCCCGCAGGAGTTCGGATCGTTCTTCATCCTGCTCGTCGTTGCCGGCAACGAGACGACGCGGAACGCGATCAGCCATGGCATGAAGGCACTCACCGACTTCCCCGAACAGCGCGAGCTGTGGTGGAACGACTTCGAGACGCACACCCGGACCGCCGTCGACGAGATCGTCCGCTGGGCGACGCCCGTCGTCCACTTCCGCCGCACGGCCACCGCCGACACGGAGATCGGCGGGCAAGAGCTGCACGCCGGCGACAAGGTCGTGATGTTCTACTCGTCGGCCAACTGCGACGAGCGGGTGTTCGACGATCCGTACCGGTTCGACGTGACCCGCCCGCTGCAGCCGCCGCAGGCAGGCTTCGGCGCCGGCGGTCCGCACTTCTGTCTCGGCGCCAACCTCGCCCGCCGTGAGATCAGCGTGATGTTCGACGAGATCCGCCGCCGCCTCCCCGATCTGCGCATCACCGGCGAGCCCGACTACCTCCAGAGCAACTTCATCAACGGCATCAAGCACCTCCCGTGCGCCTGGTCGTGAACTGTGTCGTCGGCCGGGTCCGATGACGGACGGCGAGCGCGAGCACTGGTCACGGCTGCTCGTCAAGATCG
>Ga0190265_10001670_pt1 | contig 14606 bp, 14 predicted proteins | sample Popmic124T_FD_133135 | JGI IMG/M metagenome (GOLD analysis project Ga0190265, IMG submission 133135) | Populus adjacent soil microbial communities from riparian zone of Indian Creek, Utah, USA - 124 T | ecosystem: Environmental > Terrestrial > Soil > Riparian zone | place: USA: Utah | collected...
AAGCTCGTCCGGCATCCGCTCTATGTCGGTTGGCTGTTCGCCTTCTGGTCGACGCCGACGATGACCGCCGCTCATCTCGTCTTCGCGATCATGACCACCGCGTACATCCTCGTCGCCATCCAGTTCGAAGAGCGCGATCTCCTCGCGTATCACGGTGCCGACTACGAGAGCTACCGCCGCCGCGTACCGATGCTCGTGCCGGGTATCGCCCGGCGGGCCCGCCGGGCCGAAGTGCAGGCCGCGGTCGATTCGTCAGTCTAGGATTGGAGATTCGCTACGGAGCCGGCGCGTCGCAACAGGAATTCGGCGCGTCGCCGCCCTCCCTCAACCTCTGGGGAGCACCCCTTCGCCCCTTTCGGGCACCATCTCTTGTAGGGGGAGCCATCATCCCTAGAGAAAGGAGCCTTCATGAACCGCTCGACCCTGTTCTACGCTGCCCTGGCCGGTACCATCCTGCTTTCGGGGCCAACCTACGCGGCCCAAGTGAACGTGAGCTCGCAATGGTGCGGCGGTGGCTGCAGCGAGGGGCACGACGACAAGGAGTGCGTCTGTACCTTCGACAGCCGCTACAGCCAAAACTCCATGCAGGCCTGGATCAGTTGCGAGGAGGTGCGCTGCTGTGACACCAATCATGTCTATTGCGATCTCGGCTATGTATTCGAAGGAGTCCACGGGTTCTGCGATTACGAGTTCAACGACACCGAGACCTGCGCCGCCCAGAAGCCGGACGGCGGATGGGCTTATTGTGAGGTCCAGTGCGGCTCGAGCGGCTGCTGGGCGCCGTATCGGGTGCCTCACGAGGAGATCGTCAACGAGGGAAGCCCCTATTACTGCACGCGCTCGAACGAGACCGGGGACTGGTGGAATCCCTGGACTTGGACGACGCCCTGCACCGTGCAGGATCAATCTCCCTGGGACGACCCCGGCAGCGGACTGATCTGCGGCTGATCCCGGGCCATCTGAGCCGCTGGGAGCCATTCTCTGGGATTCAGAATGGCTCCGAAGTTTTCAGAATCGTTCTGAGCCTCTCAGAATGACGGTTTTGGCATGCTCCTTGAGCCGGAGCGCCGTCCTGGGTTCACGAGCTTCCGGACGAGCGCATGGGCTGGGACCAGCAGCGTTGGGATTCGGCATGCCGCAGCCCTCAAGCCCGGGGGTCCGAAAAAAAAGTTGGCTCGCCGTGTCGATTTCGGGGATCCTGGTTCGACGTTACAGTAGAGCCGGGGTTGAGACACCCGGTCGAGGCATCGGGAAGCCCGGCTCCGAACCCGACAACCGAGAGGAGATACAACGATGCGAGTCATGGTCCTGGTCAAAGCCGATAAGGATTCCGAGGCGGGCGTGATGCCCAGTGAAGAGATGCTGACCCAGATGGGCAAGTTCAACGAAGAGCTGGTAAAGGCCGGCGTGATGCTCGCGGGCGAGGGGATTCACCCGAGCTCGAAGGGCAAGCGCGTCCGGTTCTCCGGAGACAAGCCCACGGTGATCGACGGCCCCTTCGCCGAGACCAAGGAGCTGGTCGCCGGCTTCTGGATGTGGCAGGTGAAGTCCATGGACGAGGCGGTCGAATGGCTCAAGCGCAGCCCGTTCCAGGACACCGAGGTCGAGATCCGCCCGGTGTTCGAGGCGGAGGACTTCGGGGCCGAGTTCACCCCCGAGCTAAGGGAGCAGGAGGAGCGTCTGCGCGCGCAGATCGCCGAGAAGCAGTAAGGCAAGGCGGAACCTCACCCCCTGTCCCGGGACAGGGGGTGAGGTCTCCTCTCAGCGATTTCCCAGCAGAAACGCCAGAACCTCTCTCTGAAATCGCTTGTAGTGATCCTTCTCCAGCATGAGGATGTGAGACCCGCCCTCGATCCTGAGGAACCGGCTGCGGTCCCGGTTCGGCAGGAGGGAGTAGGCCTTTTCGAGGGCGTCCCAGCTCATGTAGGGATCTTTGGTGCCGGTCAGGAACAGGACCGGCATCGTCAACCGGCTGGCGTCGAACAGGGGCGTGGGATCGTTTTGCAGGACGTCGACGCGTCCGCCGTTGGGGCTGCCCTTGCCGTCGTAGCGCCAGCAGGTGGATAGAAAGATGTGGGCCACCGCCGGCTCCACCGTGCGGAAGTCGATCTCCCCGGCCGACGTCCTTTGAAAGTCTTCGGCCGCGTGGTCCCAGGTGTTGGGGTGGACGGGCGCGGTCGGAGGGGTTGCGCCCTCGGGCCGCCTGATAATGGGTGCATAGAGGACGAGGCTGCCGATCTGCTCCGGATGGCGGCCCGCCATGCGCGCCGTGGTGATCGTGCCCCAGCTCCACCCCACGAGATCGATCTTGTCGTCCCCAGATACCTTGCGGATGTACGCGACCGCCGCGGCGACGTCCTCGGCCGCGTAGTCGGAATCGACCTTGAGCCCGTCGACAGCTCCCGAGCGGCCATAGCCCGCGATATCGAGCAGCCAGACGGAGAAACCGTGCTGGACCAGGAAATCGACCAGGCTGTAATCGGCGTGATCGACATCGAACTCATGCGACGAATACGTGAGGCCGTGGACCAGGAGGACCTGGGGCGGATTCTTGAAATGATCGTCCCAGGTCTGCTCCAGAAACAGGCGGACGGACGCCCTCTCCAGCGGGTGCACCTTCCTGACGGGATCGGCATGCGCGCTCGGTGTCCTCAGGGCGCACAGGGCGCAGAGCGACCCCACCAGCCACAACAGCCATGTTCTTTTCATGGGGATAGCCTATCATCCGGCCGATGATCGTCCGCCCCAGCGCCCTGGACCTGATCGGCGGCACGCCCCTCGTCGAGTTGCGGCGAATCCATCCCGGTCCGGGACGGATCGTGGCCAAGGCCGAGCACATTCAGCCGGGAGGCAGCGTCAAGGACCGGGCCGCGCTCCGGGTCATCCGGGATGCCCGTGACTCCGGCCGCCTGGGACCCGGACAGGCCGTCGTCGAGATGACCAGCGGCAACATGGGCTCCGGCCTCGCCGTGGTCTGCGGCGTGCTCGGCCATCCCTTCACCGCCGTGATGCCCGCGGGCAACAGTCCCGAGCGGGCGCGGATGCTCGAGGCCCTCGGCGCCGAGGTCGTCCTGGTGCCCCAGGTGGATGGCCAACCCGGCGAAGTGACCGGCACCGATGTCAAGGCAGCCACCGAGGTGGCCGTGGACCTCGCCGCGAGGCGCGGCGCCTTCTATGTCGATCAGTTCCACAACCCCGCGTGTGTCGCGGCTCACGAGGAGGGCACCGGACCCGAGATCTGGCAGGCGCTCGACGGCAGGATCGATGCCTTCGTGGCAATCGTGGGCACCGGAGGGACTTTCGTGGGGACCGCCCGGTCTCTGAAAAGCCGTCGCTCCGGCATCCTCTGTGCCGCGGTCGAGCCGGAGGGAGCCGAGGTCCTCGCGGGCCAGCCGCTGGTCAAGCCGAAGCACCTGCTCCAGGGGACCGGCTACGGCGTCCTGCCGCCGCACTGGGACCCGGATCTGGTCGACGTCTTCCTCGCGGTCTCCGATGACGACGCGATAGAGTGGCGAAAGAAGCTGGCGGTTCGGGAGGGTTTGCACGTCGGCTTCTCGGCCGGGGCAAACGTCTGCGCGGCGGCGAAGCTTCTCGCGAGCGGCCGCCTCCCTCCCGGCGCGACCGTGGCAACGATCCTCTGCGACACAGGGCTCAAGTACCAATGAAACGGAGAGCGAACATGCACGCAAAGCGGATTCTTTGGGCATCGATGTGCGGACTGTGCGGACTCCTGGCGCTTGGCGGCCAGGCTTTGGCCCAGGACCTGGGCGACGGCAGAGGCATCGATCACGTCGCCTTGCTTGTGCGTCCCGAAAACTTCGAAGCCGCGGTGGACGTCTTTGCGGATCAGCTCGGGTTCTCGGCCACCCCGGCCTTGCTCTCCCCCTTGGGGGCCAAGAACAGCCTGATCTGGTTCAATGATCTGTCGTACCTGGAGATCGCGACGTTCACGGAGCTGAACGAGTTCACCGCGCCGTTCCTGGCCTTTCTGGAGGACCACGAAGGCGGCAAGTTCTACGGGACCGATGTGGTCGACGCCGCTCAAGCGATCACGTTCCTGACCGGTGCCGGCTATTCCAACATCGGTCCGATTCCGGCGCCGCCCCTCACCATCGAATCGACCGGCGAGATCGTCGGGCTCTCGCCTCTCTGGAGCTCGATCATCCTCCTTTCTCCGCTTGCCCCCGACAACTCGAACTTCTTCCTGGACTACGACGAGGCCCAGGTACAGCAGATGTTCACCGAATTTCCGGCCCTGGCACCTCAGCCGCATCCCAACACCGCGCAGAAGATCGACACCCTCTGGCTGGTGGTGGCGGATCTGGATGCGGCCATCGCTTTCTACGAGGGCCTCGGTCTCGAAGTCCGCTTCAAGCACAAGAAGGTCCACTACCTGGGCGCTCGCGGCGCGGAGGTGCGGTACAACAACAACACCCTGGCTCTGTTGGAGCCTGATGGTCCCGGCCTGGTCGCGGACTTCGCGGCGGATCGCGGGGAAGGCATCATGGGCATGAGCATCCAGGCCGGCAATCTCCAGACCGCCCGCGCCCTGATCAACAGCAACACCGGCCTGGCTCTGCAGACCTTCAAGTACAAGGGCCCGGGACCGCTTCCTGATCCCGGCCTCCCTGACCCACGACTTCCTGATCGAGATGGTCGAGTAGTCCCGCCCCCTCGGGGCTGTCCCACCGGCCGGCACTCTTGCGGAGGCCGAATTCTACATTGTAGAATCGACCCATGCCGCTTGAGCCCCACCTGAAAGATCAGACCCGCGCGCGGCCGCTCCCCGGTTTTCCTGCTGCCCTGTTCCGATCGCTGATCCCGTATGCAGAGCGTGACGAGGTGCTTGGAGACCTGGCGGCGGAGCACGCCGAGCGCGCGGCGGCCGAGGGACGGCTCGCCGCGAGGATCTGGCTCTGGCGGCAGCTTTTCGGCTCTCTGCCTGCGCTGGCCCGCCGCAGTTGGTGGCGCGGTTGGACAGGCTTCGAGCCGCGCACCGCGAATCGAATGCAACCCGGAGGACTCGTCGTGGAGAGTTGGATCGTGGACTTGCGGTACTCCGCCCGGCGGCTCGCGAGCCGGCCGACGTATCTGTTGCTCGCCGTTCTGACCCTGGCCCTGGGGGCCGGCGGAACGGCCGCGATCTTCAGCGTCGTCCGCACGCTGCTGCTCGATCCGCTCCCCGTAGCCCGCGAGTCGGAGGTCGGAGTGCTGTGGATGCCGGGATGGTGGAACGAGGCGGAGTTCCTGCACCTCCGTCCCGACCTTCCGGGATTTCGGCGCGTGGCCGCGATCCGGCCACAGGACCTGACTCTCGAGCTCGACGGCGAGTCGATGCGGCTGCTCCACGCCACCGTCTCCTCCGTCGAGCTTTTCGACGTTCTCGGCACGGGAGCGTTCCTCGGGCGCACGTTCCAGCCGGGAGAAGATCTTCCAGGCGCCGAGCCCGTCGCGGTGCTGAGCCACGGCTTGTGGCAGGAGCTCGGCGGGGATGCCTCGATCCTCGGCCGTCCCCTTCGGATTGGTGGCATCCCGCGCACCGTCGTGGGTGTCATGCCGCCCGGCTTCTGGTTTCCCGACCCCGAAACCCGGGTGTGGACGACTACGCCGCTCAGCTCCGAGAACCGGGCGGGGAATTACGCCCTGGTCGGACGGGCCGCAGCGGGTGTGCGGATCGACAGCATGGAGGGGCAGCTTGGCGCCATCGCGGCATCGCTCAAGCCGACGTTCGAATACCTGGCTGAGTTCGACAAGACCAGATCGCCGTCAATTACTCCTCTGCGCGAGCATCTGGTCGGGAAGGTGCGCCCGAGCCTCCTCGCGACCCTGGCCGCGATGGCGCTCATCCTGTTGATGGCGTGCGTCAACGTGGCCGCGCTGATGCTCGGCCAGGTGGCCGGCCGGAACACGGAGCTCGCGGTGCGGGTCGCGTTGGGAGCCGGGCGGCGGCGATTGCTGCAGCAGCTCTTCATCGAGTCCCTGCTGATCGGGGGGCTCGCGGGCATCGCGGGAGCCCTGCTCGCCGCCGGTGGATTCCGGGTGCTGGTCGGGGCGCTGCCGCTCGGGGCGCTCGCCGAGACGGCAAGCCTCGATTGGACGGTGTTCTGGGCCGCCATCGGCGTCGCGCTGGTCGCCGCGGCCGTCATCGCTGTGATTCCCGGCGTCGTGCTGTGGAGAGGGAGTCTCCAGGGCTCGAGCCTCCAAGGTTCGATCGCCACGGCACGAACGAGCGGTATGTCGGGCCGCGGCGGGCGGCTCGACGGTGGATTGGTCGTCGCGCAGATCGCGCTGGCCGTGCTCCTTGCGGCCGGCGCGGGACTGCTCCTCCGGAGCGTCTCGAAGCTCCGGGCCATCGACCCTGGCGTGCAGGTGGCGGGAGTGGCAGTGATCGATGCCACGATGCCCACTCAGCTCTCCTTCGAGGAGCGGCGCCGGGCGACGCTCGACATCCTGCCGGCGCTACAGGCGTTGCCAAACGTCCGCGCGGTGGCCGCGACGCAGAAGCTTCCGCTCCGGGGCCGCGGCGACGACTGGGGCCTCCAGATCGTGGGCAGGCCGGATCTCGAAGAGAGCACCACTTTCTTCCGCATCGTCACTCCCGATTACTTCAAGGCCCTTGGGGTGCCGGTCCTCCGGGGACGCGGGTTCCTGCCCTCGGACCGCACCGGGACAGAACGCGTGGTCGTGATCAACGAGGCGCTCGCCGCGAAATACTTCCAGGGCGAGGATCCGGTCGGCCGCCTCATCAACACCGGGTTCGACGAGCGGGGGGAACGGATCATCGGCGTGGTCGGAAACGTGGCGGAGACGAACCTGGCCGAGGTGGGCGTTCCTGCGCGGTACATGCTGTACGAACAGGTGCCGTACACGTCGCACCAAGTGGCGTACGTCCTTTCGGCGGCGAGGCCCGAGGACGTCCCGCGATTGCTCCAGGCCGGCCGCAGCACGCTGCAGAGGGAGGGCCGGCGGCTCGCGATCGAGGGCACGGTCACCATGGAGTCGGTTTTCGAGGAGGCCATCGGCGCACCGCGGCAGATCGCGACCTTGCTTTCGCTTCTGGCCGGCCTCGCCCTGCTGCTGGGAGCGGTGGGTGTCTACGGCATGATCTCCCATTTCGTCACGCGCCGGATGCGGGAGTACGGCATCCGTATCGCCCTGGGTCTCCCTCCCGCGCGGGTGGTGTCGCAGGTGATGGGACGAGGAGTCGTCCTGGTCGTTCTGGGGAGCGCCGTCGGCATCTTGGCGGCGCTTCTGCTGACTCGCCTGCTGTCTTCCTTGCTCTACGGTATAGGTGCCACAGACCCCCAGGCGCTCGCGGGTGCCGTGCTGGCGCTGCTGCTCGTGGGAGCGCTGGCCGCCTTGTCCCCGGCCCTCCGCGCGAGCCGGACCGATCCGGCGTCCGTTTTACGGAACCAATAGCCGCGGAACCAGTAGACAGGAGCGATATGAGATCTGAATCCCCAGTCGGGAGCTTTGAAGAGCAGGTGATGCTCGCGGTATTACGGACCGCTCCGGAGGCGTACGGCATGCAGGTGCGCCGCGAGCTGGAGACGGTGACCAACCGGGACGTGTCCATCGGCTCCGTGTACATCACCCTGGACCGTCTCGAGGCCAAAGGGCTCGTCGCCTCGTCGCGAATCGCGGCCCGGGCCGAGTCGACCTCGCGCCGCGTGTTTACCGTCACGCCGCTCGGCGCCCGGGCGTTGGCCGAAACGAAATCGATCCGTGAACGGCTGTGGGACGGCGTGGACCTGGGAATACTGCTGGAAAACGCGTAGTCGCGATCCCTTGCACCCTCTCCCCCTTTAGACATACTGTAGGGTCGCCTTTGGCGCTTATCCCGGGATGCATGGCACCGGTCCCGGGGACGGGAGTGCGCGGAATTGCCCTCGACTGACGACGAAGGACGACCAAGGAAGACCGAAATGCTCTATGCCATCCTCTGCTACGACTCCGAAGCCGTGGTCGGTGCCTGGACCAGGGAGGAGGACGACGCTGTCATGGCCAAGCTCGCGGTTCCGCAGGAGAAGCTGGCCGCGGAAGGCAAGCTGGGACCGGTTCTCCGCTTGATGCCGACCACCACGGCCACCACCTTCAGGGCAGGAAGCGAGCCGCTGGTCACCGACGGCCCCTTCGCCGAGACCAAGGAGCAGCTCCTGGGCTTCTACGTCCTCGACTGCGCGTCGCTCGAAGAGGCCGTCGACGCCGCGCGGCACCTGGAGCATGGCTCCGGCTCGCTCGAGATCCGCCCGATCCGCTGGTTCAGCCCAGGAAGCGAACTGAACGCTTTGAAGTAAAGTGACCGACCTCTCCTGGATCAGCTCTGCCCTGACCTCGGCGCGCCCCCACGCGCTCGGAGCCCTCCTGCGCTACTTCCGCGACCTCGACGCGGCCGAGGAGGCATTCCAGGAAGCCTGCCTGCGCGCGCTGAAGAGCTGGCCCGAAAAGGGTCCTCCGCGCGACCCCGCCGCCTGGCTCATCTTCGTCGGGCGCAACTCCCTGCTCGACCAGGTGCGCCGCCGGAAAAAGCAGGAGGCGCTGCCCGCGGAAGAGCTCATCTCGGACCTGGACGACGCCGAAGCCGCGATCGCCGAACAGCTCGACAACTCGCAATACAGCGACGACGTCCTGCGCCTTCTGTTCATCTGCTGCCATCCCGATCTGCCGCCGCCCCAGCAGATCGCCGTCGCGCTGCGCATCGTCTCCGGCCTTTCGGTCAAGGAGATCGCGCGCGCCTTCCTGGTGAGCGAGAGCGCCATGGAGCAGCGCCTTACCCGGGCGAAGCGGCGCATCTCGACAGCCGATGTCCCCTTCGAGATCCCGGGCACGGCAGAGCGGGCTCAACGGCTCGGGACCGTCGCGGCCATGACCTATCTGTTGTTCAACGAGGGCTATTCGGCCAGCGGCGGCGAAGTCCAGCTCCGCGTGCCGCTTTGCGAGGAGGCGATCCGGCTGGCCCGGTTGCTGTTGCGGCTCTTTCCGGACGAATGCGAGATCATGGGGCTCACCGCGCTGCTCCTCTTGCAGCATGCGCGCGCGCCCGCTCGGCTCGATACGGATGAGGGCTTGGTGCTGCTGGAGGATCAGGATCGCCGCCTGTGGAACCGGGAGATGATCGCCGAAGGGCTCGACCTCGTGGACCAGGCGCTGCGCCAGAGACGGCCAGGTCCCTACCAGGTGCAGGCCGCCATCGCCGCGGTGCACGCTCAGGCGGCCCGGGCCGAAGACACCGATTGGGCGGAGATCGACCGGCTCTATGCGGTGCTGGAAGTCCTGCAGCCGTCGCCCGTGGTCACCCTCAACCGGGCCGTTGCGGTCGCCAAGGTCCGCGGCCCTGAGGCAGCGCTTGCGATGATCGAGCCTCTTTCGGCACGGCTTCCGGACTACTTCTACTTCTTCGGCGCGAAAGGTGCGTTCCTCGCGCAGCTCGGCCGCGACGAGGAGGCCCGCGCCGCTTTCGAGCGGGCTCTCGAGCTCGCCCATACGGAGCCGGAAGCCGACCACATCCGGCAGCATCTCGGCCGCCTCGGGAAGAGCAGCCCGAGGCGTGACGGCATCAAGGCCTCGGCATGAAAAACCTCAACCGGGCTGTCGGATCGCCTCCTCCCCGTTCGTCCTCAGGGTGACCGCCTGCTGGTGGGCGGGTCCAAAAGGAGGAAGAAGCAATGCAAGTTAGCCCCTACCTGTTCTTCGACGGCCGCTGCGAGGAGGCGGTCGCGTTCTACCGCAAAGCGCTCGGCGCCGAGGTGACGATGCTCATGCGCTTCAAGGACAGCCCCGAGCCCCCCGATCCCACCATGTGCCCGCCCGGCTCCGAGAACCACGTGCTGCACGCGAGCTTCAACATCGGGGATACGATGGTGATGGCCTCCGACAGTCCGGGCGAAGCGCAGAAAATCCAGGGCTTTTCGCTCGCGCTCTCCGTGCCTGACGAAGCCGAGGCCCAGCGGCTGTTCTCGGCTCTGAGCGACGGCGGGCAGGTGCAGATGCCCTTGTCTAAGACCTTCTTTTCTCCATCCTTCGGCATGGTCGCCGATCGTTTCGGCGTCTCCTGGATGATCAGCGTGCCGTCCGAAGGCAAACCATCATCGACCTGAGGTGCACAGGGAGGAAGACTTGATCACCAAGCGATTCTATTCGGTTCCGGAGCACTCGACGTTCGGCGACGTAGCGTTGCTGTTGATCCGCGTGGTTGCCGGTATTGGGTTCATGTTTCACGGCTGGGGAAAGATTCAGAACCCCTTCGGCTGGATGGGTCCGGAAGCGCCCATTCCGGGCATCTTCCAGGCGCTGGCGGCTCTCTCCGAGTTCGGTGGCGGCCTGGCCTGGGTCCTGGGTCTGCTCACGCCGCTCGCCTCCCTGGGCATCGGGATCACGATGGCCGTGGCGTTCTCCTTCCACGCCTTTCAACAGGGCGATCCGTTCGTGGCGCAGGGTCCCGGGCAGGCGTCGTACGAGCCAGCCTTGCTCTATCTTGCCCTCGCCGTGCTGATGTTCGCAATGGGACCGGGTCGGTTTTCGCTCGATAAAATTTTGTTCGGTCCACGCCGGTAAAGAAGGAGGTTTGGCATGCTGGGAGACAAGGACGCGCTTGTCACGATCGCAGTCAAGGATCTGAAGACAGCCGGAAAGTTCTATGAAGAGACGCTCGGCTTGAAGAAGACCGACGCGCAGGAGATGGGAACGTTGACGTACCAGAGCGGCAGCTCCAAGATCCTTGTCTACGAGTCGAGCTACGCCGGAACCAATCAGGCGACGGCCGCAACCTGGGTGGTCGGCGATGTGGACGGGGTCGTGAAGGCCCTCAAGGCCAAGGGGGTTTCTTTCGAGCGGTATGACCTGCCGGATATGACTCACGAAGGCGATGTGCACGTCGCGGGAGACTTGAGAGCCGCGTGGTTCAAGGACCCGGATGGAAACATCCTCGCCCTCGTCAATGGATAGCGCCTCGGGCCGAGAAGCAAGGGGGAAATCATCATGACCGTCACCATGGCTCATCCGAGAGTCGTATCGCGGGAGGAATGGCACGTTGCGCGGAAGGAGCTGCTCACCAAGGAGAAGGAGCTCACCCGTCAACGGGACGCACTGAACGCCGAGCGCCGCAGGCTGCCGATGGTCGAGATCGACAAGGATTACGTCTTCGAAGGCCCGGAAGGCAGGGTGAGCCTGCTCGATCTGTTCTGCGGCCGCCGCCAGCTCATCGTGTACCACTTCATGTTCGAGCCGGGTGCCCCCCCTCCCGGCAAGTCCGGGGAGCCGTGGGACGAGGGATGTTCGGGCTGTTCGTTCATGGCCGACAACATCGGCCACCTTTCGCACCTGCACGCCCGCGATACGTCACTCGTCCTCGTCTCCCGCGCGCCGCTGGCCAAGATCCAGCCTTTCAAAAAGCGCATGGGCTGGACCATCCCGTGGTACTCCTCGTTCGGGAGCGACTTCAACTACGACTTCCACGTCACCACGGATGAGGCCGTGGCACCTGTCGAGTACAACTATCAAGACAAGGCCACGCTCGAACAGAAGGGCGAGACCTATCACCTGCACGGCGAGCAGCCCGGCGCGAGCGTCTTTCTGCGTGACGACGACGGTCGCATCTTCCACACCTACTCGACCTACGGGCGCGGCCTGGACATTCTGATTGGCCTCTACCACTGGCTCGACCTGACGCCGCTCGGCAGGGGAGAGGGATGGGACGGGATGCCGGACATCGACAAAAAGGGCATGTTCTGGACCCGTCACCACGACAAATATGACGAACCGGCCCAGGAGTCCTGCTGCGCCCACTCGCCATAACCCATCGGCGTCTCTTCTCAACTTTTAGGGGAGTCGCGGCAACCTCCCGGCGACTCCCCGAAGCCTCTCGACAGCTCTCCCCGGTCTCTCAGCGCCTCCCCTAAATCTGTCCGCGTCTCCCCTGGAACCCATCGGCCACTCGCCAAAGGCTCTCGGCGATTCCCTGCAATCGATCGGCGTCTCCTCCAGACTTGTCGGCCTCCCTCGCCAACCTATCCGGGAGTTGCCCGAACTGCTGCGCGTCTTCCCCGAACCTGTCAGCGTCTTCCCTGAACGTGTCTGCGACTCCCCGCAACCTGCCGGCATCTCCCGTCAATCTATCCGCCGCGCGCCGAAACCCATCGGCGGCTCCCCCGAAGGGATCGGCGGCTTTCCCGTGCCCGCTGGGCGGTTGGCCGCAACCTGTAGGCGAGATGCCGACAGGCTCGGGGAACGCGCCGTTAAGTTTCAGGGAGCATGCGCAGCGTCGCGAACGGCTGCTTGAAGCCTTGATCCGCGGCGGGCTCGCCGGAGATGAGCCAGTCTCACTCGTGGAGCACCTGGTGGACGAAGGCGACCGCGATCGATCCTTCGCCGACGGCGGAGGCCACGCGCTTGATGTTTCCTCCCCGGACATCGCCGACCGCGAACACTCCGGGCAGGCTCGTTTCGAGCAGATAGGGAGCCCGGGCCAGGGGCCAACCCGCGGCGGCCAGATCCTCCTGCGACAGATCCGGTCCCGTCTTGATGAATCCCTTCGCGTCGAGCGCGAGGCAGCCGTCGAGCCATCGCGTGCTGGGGGAGGCGCCCGTCATGACGAAGAGGTGGCGGACGTTGTGGGTCTCGACGTTGCCGGTCTCACTGTCCTGCCAGCTCACGCGCTCGAGATGGTTGCTCCCTTCGAGGGCCGTGACCTCCGTGTGCGTCCGCAGGACGATGGAAGGGTTTTGCTCGACGCGCCGGATCAGGTAGCGCGACATGCTCTCCGCCAGTCCGTCTGAGCGGACGAGCATGTGAATGCGCCTGGCCGTCTGCGCCAGGAAGACGGCGTCCTGGCCGGCCGAGTTTCCACCGCCCACCACGACCACTTCCTCGCCGCCGCACATCTGCGATTCGATGAACGTCGCGGCGTAGTACACGCCGGCGCCTACGAATTGTGACAGGTTCGGCAGCGACAGCTTCCGATACTCGGCGCCCGTCGCGATGATGACGGTGCGCGCCGGCACCCGCGGACTGTTGTCGATCTCGATGGCGTACGGCTTCCGCACGCAGGCGAGCCGCCTGGCGCCCTTCGCGACCATCAGTTGCGCTCCGAACTTCTGCGCCTGGGTGAACGCGCGTGCCGCCAGCTCCTGGCCCGAGATGCCGGTTGGAAAGCCGAGATAGTTCTCGATCTTCGAGCTCGATCCCGCCTGGCCTCCGGGTGAGCTCGACTCCAGGACCAGGACGTCGAGCCCTTCCGACGCGGCGTACACGGCCGCCGCGAGCCCCGAGGGTCCGGCGCCGATGATGACCACGTCGCGGATCTGCGTCGGATCAATTGCATCGTTGAAGCCGAGGCAGTCGGCGATCTGCTCATTGGTCGGGTTGCGAAGCACCAGCTCGCCGCGGCAGATCAGGAAGGGCACGTCCCCGTCGCCGACGTGGAACCGGTCGAGCAGCTCCTGGACGTCGGCTTCACGATCGAGATCGATGTAGGTGTACGGATGGCCGTTGCGCGTCAGGAACTCCTTGACGCGAAGCGTTCCTGCACAATGAACCGATCCGACGAGAACGACGTCTCCGATCCCCTGCGCGATGAGCTCCACCCGACGCAGGATGAAGGCCCGCATGAGGATCTCGCTGAGCTCGGGGTCGGTCTGCACCAGCGCCATCAGGTTGTCGTGATCCAGCTCGATCAGCTCGCCCGGCTCGGTCGCGCGCGCCCGGATCAGCGAGCGGCGGCCGGAGAGCATGTTGACCTCGCCCGTGAACTGACCGGGTCCTTGGAGAGCGACGAGCGTCTCGGTCGTGCCGGAGGGCCGGACGATCTCGATCTGACCTGCCGCGATCACGAAGAACGGCACGGCCTGGTCCCCCGGCTCGACGAGAATCTCGCCACGCCGGATCGGGCGCATGCTCCCGTGTGCCGCGATCCGGGCGACTTGCTGCGGTGTCAGGATCGGAAAGATCCGGTCGGTCCGCGAGGAAGGGGTTGACACTGTCGGTGCTGGCTCGGTCATCGAAAAACGGCCTCTCTGGTTGGCGGTCAGCGGTCGAGTATACCGTCGCCGCTCCAGAAAAGCCGATCGCCCAGCAGAGAGCTGGGCGACCGGAGCCTGCTTGATTTGGGTCAGTGGCCGTGATGAGCGGCCGGGATCATGCGATCGATCTCGACGCCGGTCTTCCAGACCCGCTGGATCGCCCGGGTGGCCTTGATGTTGACCGTCGGATCGCCTTGGACCAGCACGAGGTCGGCCCTCAGCCCCTTCGCGATCCGGCCACGGTCCGTGAGACCGAAAGCCTTGGCCGCGGCCGAGGTCGCGCCTTCGAGAGCGTCGATCGGCTCGAGGCCCGCCTGGACCAGCAGCTCGAGGTCGCGGTGGATGCTGATGCCGTGGGTCGCCTGGTCGGTCCCCGCGAGGATCGGCACCCCGGCCTCGTGCAGACGGCGGACGTTCTCCATGCTGATCGCCACGTGCTCGGGGGTCATGTCGGTGGGGGGACCCGGGGGGTACAGACCGGGGACATGGGTAACACTTAGACCGGCCACATGGGTGACAGTCTCTTGATGGGGCAACATCGAGTTCTGGAGGAAGAGCTCGATGCCCTGGGAAGAGATGACCCGTATGGAA
>Ga0190265_10001671_pt1 | contig 14595 bp, 8 predicted proteins | sample Popmic124T_FD_133135 | JGI IMG/M metagenome (GOLD analysis project Ga0190265, IMG submission 133135) | Populus adjacent soil microbial communities from riparian zone of Indian Creek, Utah, USA - 124 T | ecosystem: Environmental > Terrestrial > Soil > Riparian zone | place: USA: Utah | collected...
AGGTGAGGCGGTTCATAGAGGCCTCTGCAATTTGATGTCTCTACCGGGCCGCGCAAGCAGACCGGCCTCGGTGCCCGCCGCCCTGGCCTCCTGAGGCGATCAGTCCAACTCTCTGGCGTCCACGTTCTGGTCCACTACCAGGGTGGGAGCGGCCGGCGTCTCATCCACTCCGGGCGCAGGCTCCTTGCCACCGCCACCTTCGTCGGCACGTTTCTCCTCGCCGATCTCGCTCAGCATCGAATCCCTGATCCAGCCGTGCGCAGCCGCATGCCGCGCCACCGCGAGGGTGTCGTCGGCCAGCACCAGCGTCGAGCCCCCGCGAGAGACCCGTTCGGCGAGGTCTCGGATAGCGGGCGAGCGTTCGGGATCTTGCCGCACGCTCCGGATGTATGCCGCCAGGATCCGGCCCGGATGGGTGGCGACGATGTCGGCGTAAATCTCGGGGTCCTCCTGGCCACTGTCACCCACGAGAATGAACGGGAGCGACGGGTACGCGGTCAGGATCTCGCGAATGACACCGGTCTTGTAGGCGGCGTTTCGAAGTACCGAGAGGCCGAGGTCCCAGTCGCGGAGCAGCAGCGGTCCGGCCGGGATCTGCTGCGCCTCCAGGAACTCTTCGACGACGTCATAGAGATTCCAGGGACTGCTCGATACGTAGAAGATGGGATTCCCCGCCCCGCCGGTTCCCCCCTCCTGTAGAGCGCGATAGAACGCCGCCACGCCGGGAAATGGCAGCCGGGTGCGCGCGTTCTCCAGCAGCACCATACGCGCCGCGCGGATGAAGTCGGTGACGTGGGACTGGAGCACGGTGTCGTCCATGTCGCTGATGATACCAAACGCGGCAGAGGCCGGAGGGGTGAGGTAGAGAGCCCGGCCTGCGCTGGAGACGCCACCGGCTGGGTCGTGGAGCTCGAGCGGAATCGATCCCCATCCGGACGGGGGCGGGGCGTCCAAGGCCACCCAGTACCGGATGAACCCCTCGTCATCAGCGATCAGTTCGCGGTCGCCGCCGGGCAGCCGGGCGCGCACCTGCGCGAACGGCAGGGGGTCGCTTTCCAGCCGCTTGAGCATGGCGACGAGATTGCGAAGTTTGGAGTGCGAGGGCTCGGGCTCGGATTGCCCTTCGTTCTGGAGGACGCGGCCGAGCAGGAGCACGCGGTGATCGGTCGCATACCCGCGGTACCCAACGATGTGATACGGGTCGTGATCTACCAGACGTTCCAGCGCGTTGGTGCCTCGCCGGATCCGTGATCCCAGCGACGCGGCCAGCGCGCGCAGCTCGTCCTGCCACCCCGCCATGATTCGCTCCTCCGCAGCATTCAGGCATGAATGTTATACACCAACGCCCGCAGACCTTTCGGCCTGCGGGCGCTGTCGTGTGCTTCTGTATTCAGCTATCTACGGATGACCACGATCACCCGCACTCGCTGAAGCCGCACACGTGGCACTTCATACACCCTTCGGCGAACTCCAGCTGCGAGCCGCAGTCGGGGCAGGCTCCGGAGAGTGTCTGCTGCATGCCACCCAGAACCATCTGCTCGCCGCTATCGCCGGTGTGGGTGGGCTGAGCAACCATCGGAGCTACTTCCGTCTGTCCGGCAATCCCCTGGGGACCGCCGCGACCCGGCTGCGGCAGCAGCTCCTGCTGAATCCCCTGCTTCTCCTGCATCCAGCGCTCGATCGCGATGCCGACGGCATCGGGCACCGAGAGGATCTTGTTGGGCCCGAGCCCGATGACCCGGTCGGAGCTGATCCCGCGCAGCTGGCGATAGATCTCCTTGATCGGTATTCCGGAGCGGAGCGCCAGACTGATGAGTCGGCCCAGCGACTCGACGTCGGCCATGAGCGCGCCACCAGCCTTACCGAGAGTCATGAAGACTTCGAACGGCTGCCCCCGGTCATCCTCGGTGATGGTGACGTACAGCGTGCCCAGCGGCGTCTCGACCCGCCGGGTGCTGCCCCGCAGGACCTCAGGGCGGGAACGCTTCTGCCGCCGCTGCAGGTTCTCCGACTCCAGCTCGTGGACGATCCGCTGCAAGCGATCGTTCTCGGTCCGAAGCTCGGCGATCTCGCCATGAAGATCCGCGGTGGCGGCCACGCTCTCCTTCCCGCCGTGCCCCTCCTGCACCTTCTTCGCGGTGGACCCGGTCGAGAGCACCTGCATTTCCCGGCTGCCGTCCCGATAGACCGTGACGCCTTTGCAGTTGAGCCGGTATGCCAGGCGATAGATCTCCTCCACATACTCCTCGGTGGCGTCGTGGGCGAAGTTGCAGGTCTTCGAGATGGCGCTGTCGTTGTACTCCTGGAACGCCGCCTGCATCCGGATGTGCCATTCCGGCTTGATGCCGTTGGCGGTGACGAAGACCCGCTGCCACTTGGCCGGCACCTCGGCAAAGTCGATGTGTCCGGTCTCCGCGATCTTCCGCATCAGCTCCTCGGAGTACCAGCCCTCCGCCTTGGCGATCCCGATGAAGTCCTCGTTCACGTCTGGCATCAGCGAGCCGGCCTGGTTCCGCATGAACGCCACGGCGAAGAGCGGCTCGATGCCGGAGCTGCACCCGGCGATAATCGAGATGGTGCCGGTCGGGGCGACCGTGGTGACGTTACAGTTGCGGAGGCGCCGCATGGGGCGGATCCGCTCGCCATGGGTGTCCCGAGCCGCGGTCTCGTCGGGACCCCAGATGCTCCGCTCCCATTCGGGGAAGACTCCGCGCTCCGCCGCCAGCCGCTCCGATTCGACCTTGGCCTCTTCATCGACGAACTGCTGAATCTTCCGGCCCAGCGCCACACCTTCCTCAGAATCGTAGGGCACCCCGAGCTTCACGAAGACGTCGGCGAGGCCCATGACGCCGAGCCCGATCCGGCGGATCCGCTGGGCCAGATCGGTGATCTCCGGCAGGGGATACTGGTTGGCGTCGATGACGTTCTCGAGGAAGTGGGTCGAGAGATGTACTACGCGCCGTAGATTATCCCAGTCGATTCCCTTCCCGCCCTTCCCATCCTTCCCGACCTTCCCGTCATCCTTCACGAACGCGCCGAGATTGATCGACCCAAGGTTGCAGACGTCGTATGGCAACAAGGGCTGCTCACCGCAGGGGTTGGTCGCTTCGTACTCACCCAGGTGAGGAACCGGGTTGTAGTGGTTGGCCTTGTCCACGAAGAACACGCCGGGCTCACCGGTCTTCCAGGCGCCGTGGATGATGCGCTCCCATACCTCCCGGGCGTGCAGCTGTCCGGTGACCTGCCGGGTCTTGGGATGGAGCAGGTCGTACATGCTGTTGCTCTCGACCGCCGCCATGAACGCGTCCGTCACCGCCACCGAGATGTTGAAGTTGGTGACCTTGGTCGTGTCGTCCTTGCAGCTGATGAACTCCATGATGTCGGGGTGGTCCACCCGCAGGATGCCCATGTTGGCCCCACGCCGGGTTCCGCCCTGCTTGACCACGTCAGTAGATGCGTCGAACAGCGTCATGAACGACACCGGGCCCGAGGCCACCCCCATGGTGGAGCGGACGATATCGTTCTTGGGCCGGAGCCGGGAGAAGCTGAAGCCGGTGCCGCCGCCCGACTGGTGCACCAGGGCCATGGCACGCAGGGTGTCGTAGATGCCGCTCTTGCCGTTGGAGAGCGCGTCGTCGACCGGAAGGACGAAGCAGGCGGACAGCTGGCCCAACGGGCGGCCGGCGTTCATCAGGGTGGGCGAGTTCGGCACGAAGAGCCGGTTGGCCATCAGCCCAAAGAAATCCTGGGTCACCTGCTGCACGGCTGGGTCGGAGGCGCCGTAGCGGCGATCCGCGTCCGCGATGGTACGAGCCACCCGGTGGAACAGATCGCGCGGAGTTTCGACCGGCACGCCGGAGTCGTCCTTGATCAGATACCGCTTCTCGAGGACCGTGATGGCATTGGGCGACAGCCGAACTGCGTCCCGTGGGGTGGACGATTGCATAGAACTCCCGCCTAGAAAGGTATTGATCTCAGAGGGTGGAGCGCGTGCTCAGCACCAGCGACCGACCCTGCTCCCGACCGTGCCCGCATCCGACTTTCAGCCGAAACGGAAGGGCAAGCTAGGCCCGGAAACGAAGCGGGACAATAGCATCGAAAACGCCCGAAACCACGTTCAATTCGGCTTCCCACATCACAAATATAGCCGGGTGTACAATGTGGAAGAAGTGGATTGGTGGGGAGAAGTCGGAGCGGGTAAGGCGGGAAGGACGGGAAAGAGGGGACACGTAGGCGAACCCCGATTAGACGAAGTCCGGATCTCATGTCAACGGGATTCTTCTATGTCAGGCTTTGACCGTCATCATTCCTTCCCGCCATTCCCGTCTTTCCCGTACAGCGGATACCGTCCCCCCTTATGGGCTCGCGCCTCCTTGACGTAGTGGCTCCAGGTGGCAGCCGCTCGTTTGGCCAGGGCGGCGTCAACCGGCCGGACGATCCGTCCGGGCACTCCCATGACCACCGAGCCTGGGGGCACCTCCATGCCTTCGGGAATCACTGCACCGGCCGCGACGACGCTGCCGGCACCGATCCGGACTCCGTTGAGCAGCACGCTCCCCATCGCGATCAGGCAATCGTCCTCCACAATGCAGCCGTGGAGGATTACGCGGTGGCCCACCCCGACCCGCTTGCCCACCGAACAGGGCACCCCGGCATCGACGTGCACGATGGTGCCGTCCTGAATGTTCGATTGAGCACCGATGACGATCGGAGCCATGTCGCCGCGGAGCACGGCGCCGTACCAGACGCTGGTGTCCTCGCCCAGGGTGACGTCACCCATGACGGAGGCGGTAGAGGCGATGAAGGCTGTGGGGTGAATCGATGAAGGGTGCATGCGCTGCGGGTCTACTCGTCCTGCGACGCGGGTGGGAAAAGCATCTGGGTCCAGGCCTCAACCGGCGCCCCATCCTTCAAGGCCGGATGCCAGGTGACGGTCCAGACAAAATTACGAACCTCGCGCTCATAGGCAGGATCGTCGGATGGCCGCAACCGCCTGATGTCGACCGTTCGGCCCTCGGTCGAGACCTTGACCCACAGCAGCGATGGCCGGGGCGACGGTTGCGCGTCGAGGGGAACGGTCACGAACGGAGGGTTCACCGGCTTGGGGCGCTCGTCGAAGCAGGATCCATCCGCGTTATACCCCGAACCGGGAACACATGCGGCGGCGGTCGCCTGACCCCGTGTGGCGGGCGCCGCGGTGCCGAGCCGGGTGAGTTGAGGGGTGAGCTCCTGAACTTGGCCCGGGCGGATCACGATCGTGTCGGAGAAGAAGTTGTAGCGCGGAGCGGAGATGGCGAGCGCGTGAGGACCCGGGGCCAGGCGGGTCAATGCCTGACTGACGGGTTTCTCATCGATCAGCACGGTCGAGCCGCGCGGCAGTCCGCTGAGGCGAATGCCCCCGCTGTCCACCGGCCCGGTGACGTCGTTCGACCCGCTGGCTTCGGCCGGCGGAGTCAGCGCCGGCGACGACGAGTCGCGCGCCACCGGCGGTGGGGTCACCGCTGGAGCAGGGGCGGAGTCTCCGGAGACAGGCGGGGCCTGCGCGGCCGGAGCACTCGGGGAAGGAGGCGAATCGACCCGGGGGACCGAGTCCGCCGGGGGATCCACCGTACCCGGCGCGAAGCCTCGCGCCTTGTAGTAGTAGAGAGCTCCCCCGCCCCCACCCAGCACCGCAAGGAGCACCCAGAGCCACGCCCATGAGGATGCGCTGGGCCGCATGGCCATCGAGCGGTCGGCCACCCGGCGAGGAACGTCGCGCCGCTCCAGCGGAGTAAGCCTCCGGTTTACCAGCGGCGACTCCAGCGGCGCCGTCGGCTGGCTGACGATCGGAGGCAGGCCACTGCCGTCGGTCCCCACCCCGCCGACCCCCGCCACCGCCGCGGCGCTGCCCACGAAGGTGGCCGCCGAGGAACGCACCGCGCCTGGTGCCGCGATCGGCTGTCCCCGGAATGAGGCCACCAGCTCCTCGCAGCTCTGGAATCGGTCGAATGGATCCTTCATCAGCATTCGCTTGATGACCTCGAAAATCCGCCGCTCGTCGGCCGTCACCAGGCTGGGCATCGGAATCGGCTCGGTGATGTGCTTGTAGCCGATGGAGAAGCTGTCCTCACCGTCATAGGGCACCGCCCCGGTCAGACACTGATACGCCACTACCCCCAGACTGTAGATGTCGCTCCGCCCATCGATGGCCTGGGCCCGCGCCTGCTCGGGGCTCATATAGTGAGGTGTCCCGATGGACATTCCCGTTCCAGTGAGCTTTTGTCCCGAAGCAGCCTTGGCGATCCCGAAGTCCGTCAGCACGCTCTGCCCGAACTCGTCGAACATGATGTTGTCGGGCTTGATGTCCCGGTGGACGATGCCCCGCTGGGCCGCATAGCCCAAGGCGCCGCCGGCCTCCGACAACAGGCGCCGGATCTCCGGCGGCGTGAGCTTCTTCCGCGCGCCGAGCACGTTGGAGAGTGACCCGCCGCGCAGGAACTTCATCACGAAGTAGATCACCCGGCCGGACCGGCCGACGCGGTAGATCGAAATGATGTTGGGATGCTCGAGCTGCGCCGCGGTGCGGGCCTCGCGCTGGAAGCGCTCCACAAACTCGGTATCGAAGGCGAGAGAAAACGGCAGGACCTTGACCGCCACTTCACGTTCCAGCTGGCGGTCCTTGGCCCGGTACACCATCGCCATGCCGCCTCGGCCCAGTTCCTCGATGATCTCGTATTCGGCGGCGAGCGACTCGCGCACGAGGTCAAGTTCCTGAAGGACACCGGTCGCAATGGCGTGCACCGGTGTGGTCGCCATCAGGTCGAGGCCACAGGAGGGGCAGAACTTCGATTTTCCGGTGATTTCGCTTCCACATCGGGAGCAGAACATGGGGGCAAGCTACGTCAGCGCCCAATCGAGTTCAAGCGGAGTGCATGGCGTATCGCGAGAAGAGGTTGCGAAAGGCGGGGAGGCGGGAAAGCGGGGAAGCTGGGAAGAAACGGCGGTGGTAAGTCGCGGTATACCAACGTTCAGAGGGAAAATCAGCCGGCTTCCCCGCCTCCCCGCTTCCCCGCCTCCAATGGCACGTCCCCTGCAGCGATTCGACCTAACTATCCCGCGTCATCCACTTTGGAGAGCCTGTGGTACCGTATCACACGATCGCTTTCAGCCAGCAGAAGCTCAGGGCTGCCCTCAGGCGGGCTGCCGGCCAGGACCCGGCTTTTAGCTACGGGTTCGTGGTCCATTCCCGGCGTCACCACGAGCGTCCGACCCTGGGCCTGATCACCCTGCACGGCGAGAGCCTGGCATTCAACGAGCGGCTGCTCAGCTCGCTCGAGGGTATCCCCCTCTGGTTGTTCGGGCACGCGCGAATCACGCTTGTACCGGGTGTCTCGATCGCTCCCGGGGAAGGTGGCCGCACCAAGCCGGCCGACCGCCCGCTGGCTTCTATGCTGATGCACATCGCCACATTCGATACCAGCACCGGCGTCACCCAGCACCTGGTACAGGTCGAGGCGGTGGTGAAGGCCGAGAGCCTGGTTCAGCCGCTGCTGATCCTCGCGCCAACGAGACCGTCCGCGTGGCCGATGTAGGAAGGCGGGGAACAAAGGCGTAAGCGGGGAAAGAACAGCGTAAGCGGGTGCTCTACAAGAGGAGACCCTCCGGCGTCAAGGCTCGGAGGGTCATTTGTTTGCGAGTCCCGCTCACGCTCTTTCTTCCCCGCTCACGCTTTTTCTTCCCCTTACGACCGCTTCTCCTCGTCGACGACCTGAAACTCCTGACTTCGCATGTCCTTCCGTCCGTCGGCATCCACCACCAACAGCTGCAGCACGTAGCGACCTGGCTTAAGGCGGTCGAGCTTGAGGCTTCGGTGCGTCGTGACCGCGTTCGTGGTGGCCTGTTGCTCGAACTTGAGCTTGATGGCCGCCCCTCCTCCGCCGAAGATCTTCTTGAAGATGCCTCCGCCGGAGCCTCGCTTCTTGACCGCCAGCTCGACGGTATAGGGGGCCGGGCGAAGCCCCTCGATCTCATAATACAGCTCCATCTCCTCGCCCCGTTTGTAGGTGCGCAGCGGATTGAAGAGCACGGTGTCGTCCGGCGTCCGCCGCCAGCCGAGATTGGCGGTGCGGGAGCCGAGCACGAGATCGCTGAGGCTCAAAGCGGTCGCGCTGGTCGGTCCCACCCGGACGCTGTCGCTCGGCTGAGTCGTCCCCACGTCGTCGCCCTGCTGAATGGCCAGGCGGTAGCGCAGGGTGCCGGATGGCACCGGGGCGGCCACTCGGCCCACCAGGTGTTCGTTGGGCGGCACCCGCTCCGGGGCGACGAAGTGCCGGGTGGTGTCGAGCGAGGCCACGACCCTGTCTTGTTGGTCCATCGCCACAAAGCGCAACCGGACGCTATAGAGGAACCCGCGGGTAACGGTGACCGGCTCGAGGCTGGACCCTGCAATCGCATAGGCGATCTGCACCTGATGCCCGGAAGAATCCCGCCCAACAGCGAGTACCTCCGAGGTCGCTTTGAGCTCGAGGGGGAACCGCAGCTCGTAGCTGTCGCTGGTCGTTCCTACCGCAATGCTCTCCCGTCCTGCCCGCCGTTCCTGGTCCTGATAGCGGCCTGTGCTACCCCGGCCGGCGGTCTGGAGTTGGCGGTAGATGGGGTCGAGCCGCTCCCGCGACAGCATCAACTGTTCCGCCATGGCGTTGTCGCTGCGATCGCTCCCTCCCTGCAGCTTCACGGTGCTGCTGAAGCCGAGCACGTCGAAGAGACTCTCGACCAGCTTGAAGTCCTGCACGTCCTCGCGCGCGATGAAGTGGAAAATCAGGTCGCCATCGGTTCGGGTGTAGCGCCAGGATTCGTTCGGTTCCAGGCTGGGGGCGGCATAGCTGGCCCGGCTCGATGGCTCGCCATGGCGGATATAGATGACGCCGCGATCGTCGAAGTCACGGCTGCCGGAGCGGTAGCGCTCGACGATATCATAGTGCCGGTTATTGGATGTGAGCTGGAAGTTCTTGCGGGCATAGAACAAGCGGCGGTAATGCTCGCGGAGTCGCTCGCCGTCGGTGCGCAGGTCGGCACGGTCACGCTGACCCCAGAAGCGCCGGAGGTACGCCGCTCGGCGGGGGCCCTGCTCGCCATCGAACTCGCCCAGCACGCTGTCGGACGCGATCGTTGCGAGGTCACTCCGATATCCGGCGACGGTGATGGAGTCGTCCACCATGGCGCCTTCGAAGTAGGGCGTGACCCCTTCGAAGCGGCCCAGCAGGAGCTGCGTACGCGCCATCTCGAGGAGAGCGAGTCCCCGATTGGAGCCGCTCTCCAGGTAGCCGTTGAAGGCAACCAGCGCCGAGTCACCATCACCCACCTCGCGCTCAACCCGGCCGCGCGCGAGCAGCACATGAGGATCGTGGCCGGCCGGAGTGGAGGCCGACCGCCGGAGGGCTTCCAGTGCCACCCCCAACTTGATGTTGACCCGCTGCCTCAATGCGGTGTTTGCCAGGTCCACCAGACCGCGGACGAATGACGGGTCGATCTCCGCCGATTTCGCGAACGCCACCGCCGAACGGGTGAGGGCGTCCTTGCCCAACATCATCTTGAGCCCGGTCACGAAGGAGATCTGGGAGTCACCCACGCCGTATTCGGCCAGCCCCATTCCGTACCAGGCGTAAGGCCAGGAGGGTTGCAAGTCGATACCCCACTGGAATTCCGACGCGGCATCGTCATAGTGATCGTCGCCGCCGAGATCGCCCAGCCGGAGCGACACGAATCCCAGCTTCAGATGGATCATGGGGTCGCTGCGATTCACCTTGGCCGAGTCGATCAGCCGCTTCTCCAGGCCCAGAAGCCCGGTGGAATCCACGGTGCGGGTAACAGAGTCACGGAACCGCTCCAGTTCCGCTCGCTCCGCGGGGCTCTGGGCCACCAGGTGTCCCGGCGTCAGAAGATGGAAGGCCAGGAGGATGGCGGTACCCGCGAGAATGCGGGGGCTCTTCAGGGAAGGCATCAGGCAAACCTCGTCACTGCCTCTAGGGATCAACACCGCCGTCTGGGGCGCCGACGGGAGGCACCGACCGCGATGGGGAGGAATTCGCCCTAGGAGACGCCCTTGGTCTCGACCGGCCCACACCAGGCGGAGGCTGGTTTCCAGCCCGATCCTGAAGGAAATCGCGGATCCCCTCGTATACGCCCCTGGCATACCGTCGAGCCCCGGCCGGAGACCGCAAGGCCGCCTCCTGGTCCGGCATGATGATGAACATCCCCTCGACCAGCACCGACGGCATCCACGTGGCTCGAGCGATGGCAAAGTCTGCCCGGCTGATTCCCAGGTCCGGCAGGCCGAGCCGACGGACCAGCCTCCGCTGAATGGCCGACGCGAGCGGCGCGCTCCGGGGCTGATTATAGAATACGCTGGTGCCGTTGTTGGTGAAGGGGTTGATCCCGTCGGGCAAGGCATTGTTGTGAATTGAAACCAGCAGCTCCGCTGCGCTGCTTTCGGCCAGCGCCACTCGAGGCCAAAGGTCCACCGCGGAATCGGTGGTGCGGGTCATCGCGACCCGGGCACCAGCCGCCTGGAGCATGCCGCGCAGCTGCAGCGCCACCGCCAGGTTGGCCTCCGCCTCGCGTAGCCCCGTCGGGCCGGTGGAGCCCAGTGGCGGGTGGCCCGGATCGATGGCGATGACTCGCCCCCGCAACGGATCGTTGCCCTTGATCCTGGGCGGGCGCCGTATCTCCAACAGCAAGTCGTTACGACTCCAGCGGGCTCGATAGCCCCAGACCGGCTCCCACAGGTCCACCGTCAGCGTCACCTCCTGACGCTGGGTTTGCGCCCAGCTCATCTGCCGCACCAATGAGTCGGTCCCGTACCGCATCCAGTCCACGTCTCCCACGGCGCTGTAGAAGGTGATGGCCAGGCTTCGCTCGGTTTCCACGACCTGGAATGGCACCCGCTGGGTCAGCGGGATTCGCAGCGTGGCCCGATCATCTGAGGGGATGAGGGTGACCGAGCCTACCACCGCGCGCGGCTCCGGCAGTCCCGCGGGGAGCCGTTGCGCATCGGCGATGGGGACCCAGGCCTCGGACGCGGGCGAGAGCCGGATGCGAAGATCGTCATTGACGCGGCCGGTCACCGATGCGCGAGTACCGGTGGGAAAGAACCAGGCGTATGTGCCACCCGGCGTGGCGCGCCCTGCTGTCATGCTGTCGGTGTTTCCCTGCTTCGCCGTGTCATCGTCGAGTTGGGTGACCACCGGCAAGGTGTCGAGCAACGCCACCTGCACGGGCCAGCGCAGCCGCACCGTGTCGCGAGCGAGCGCCGCCTCCACGACGGCCCAGGAGCTGTCGGGCGAGACCAGCTCGGCATAAGGCGCCGGGCAGCGACCCCCCGTCACACAGCGGACAGCGGCGCGCGCGAGCACCCGAACCAGCGAGGCCGTAGGGCCTCGCAGAACCGGCCCCGCGTCCGGACCGATGGCGCGTCCCCGCATGACGCCCACGTACCTTACCTCCTCCGGCGTGCGCAGCTTGGTCGTATCCCGATCGAAGGCCCTCAAGGCCGGGAGGACCTCCTGTGACTGTCGTTGGGGAAGCAGCCGGATCACCCTGCCACCGGGAAGGTGCACCCGAACGTCCGCGCCCTCGACCGCCCGGGTTGAGAATGTCAGGTACTCGTTCCGGGGAACCCACACCTGGCCTTGAGGTGACAACGACACCGAGTCGATCCACGCGCTGCCCTGGCTGATTTCTCGAGGGACCGTGCCTCTATCCCGCCGTACCGGATACACCAGGACCGACGAGTCCGGGCCCGCGTGCGCGGCGATGGTGAAATGCATCACGGTGTCGGGAGGAAACGGGATCCACGCCAGCCAGGCGCCATTGGGCCAGACCCGCACCGGGTGTCCGTTGATTGTCACCGTTGTCTTTCCGTCGGCGACGGACCCGAACAGGAAACTGGAATCCGACGCCCGAACCAGGTCGGTTGGCGCCGGGTAGATAACCCGGAGACCGATCGGGTCCTGTACTTCCGGCGCGGCGTGCAGCTCTGAGTGGTTGAGACGCAGTTCGGCTGGCCCTGGGTCGGGGCCTTCAGCGGTGCGAGGGACGGGTGAGGGATCGGATTTCGAAGAGCAGGCCGGCGCCGCCAGCATCAGCCAGAGCGCCCACCCGCGGGTGCGAGAGACAAGCATAGCTGCAAAGTACACAGCGACCATAACTTACGCCAAGACGGCGTTGACGCTCTCCTCGCCGCTTCCTAGATTCGTCAGACCTGGAAGCGCCATGTGACTCTCTACGGCAGGCCAGCCGTCCCCGCTCAGCCCATTTCCGGAGGTGTTACATCGTTCCGAGGAGCGCGTGAACGGCGGCGCGGTGCGAGTCAGCGTGTTCGGCAAGACCGATCTCGGCCGCGCTCGAGATCACAACGAGGACACCTTCCTCGTCGCCGACCTGAGCACCGGGAACGCCAGCCTCCAACCGGAAGTGCGCCAGCACGAGATCGGCGCGCGGGGCTCTCTGTTCATGGTAGCGGATGGCATGGGTGGCGCCGCCGCCGGTGAGCTGGCCAGCGCCATGGCTGCCGACCTGATCTACCGGCACCTGGCCACCGCCTGGGCCACCGACAGCGACGCCTCTCCCGATCAGTTCGCTCACCGCCTGCGTGAGGCAGTCGAGCTCGCCAACCGACAGATTTACTCCTACGCCCGCGAGCACCCTGATGTCAGGGGGATGGGCACCACGGTAACCGCCGCCGGGATGTTTGGCAGCGACCTGTACCTCACCCAGATCGGAGACAGCCGGGCGTATCTCGTGCGTGGGCCGGAGGCGGTTCAGCTCACCAAGGACCAGAGCCTCATGCAGCGTCTGGTTGACGCCGGCGAGCTGACCGCGGATGAGGCCGAGCAGAGTGAGCGGCGGAACATCATCCTTCAGGCGCTGGGACCGGACCCGCGGATCAAGGTGGATCTCACCCACCAGCCGATCCGGCGGGGCGATACCCTGATTCTCTGCTCCGACGGCCTTTCCGGAGTGGTGCGCAAAGAGGAGTTCGCCCAGATGGCAGCGGACTACACCGAGCCCGCGGAGCTGTGCGCCGCGCTCATCGACCTGGCCAACACGCGCGGCGGGCCCGACAACATCACCGTGGTGGCGGCGCGGTTCGAGGGGGAAGGACTGCCGGAAGCCATTGGAACCGATGGCGTCGGACACCAGAGCTATCAGCCGGCGCAAACCACCACCGTAACGCAGCTGAGGGTCCTTCCACCCGACCAACAGGATCCGGGCCGTGATCTTGCCGACGGAGAGGACGACGAAGAGGCCACGCATTTCATGCGGCCGATGGATCGCCTCCGCTCCCTGGCCCTCATCCTGATTATCCTCGGCGTGCTCCTGCTGCTGCTCACCGTGTGGCAGTAGGCTCTTCTCCCATAACCCCTGGCCAGGCAGACCCGACCGGGGTAGCCGCTCCCCTTCGAGTGCGGCTGGCATGGCTGGCCGCGCTTTCGTTTGCCTCGGGCTTCCCTTTTGGTCTGGTGAACGAAACGCTCCCGGTCTATCTCCGCACCCACGGCGCCGGGCTGGTCGAGATCGGGCTGATCAGTGCGGTCAGCTTTCCCTGGACATTCAAGTTTCTCTGGGCTCCGCTGGTGGACCGAGTCGGGAGTAGGAGACAGTGGATCGTCGCCTGTCTCGCCGGCCTGACCCTCCTGACGCTGGTTCTGGGCACCCAGGAGCTCAACGAGCTGGCGCGGTGGTTCTGGCTCATCCTGGTGCTGATGGTCACTCTGTCGGCGACCCAGGACATCGCGATCGATGCTTACACGATCGAGGTTACCACCACGCGCGAGCTCGGGGTGGCAAATTCGGTTCGGATCGCGTCATACCGGGTGGCGATGTTCACGGCGGGTGGCCTGCTCATCTGGCTTGCGGGCCGGCAGGGATGGCCGGCCTCATTTATCACCGGCGCTACACTGATGGGTGCGCTTACTGCGGCGGCGCTCTTCATCCCGGAGCCCAGGCGCGCGGTCGCGACGGCCATGTCCATCTGGGAGCCGCTCCGGGAGCTGCTGTCCCGGCCGAACATCTGGGCTGTGGCCCTCTTTGCTCTACTGTTCAAGATCGACATCTACGCCATGGAGCCCATGACGCGGCCGTTCTGGGTCGATCGGGGCTTCTCGCTCGAAGAAATTGGCGCCATCCTCACCCCCGGCCGCATCATCGCGACGGTGTCCGGCGCGGTGCTCGGCGGCTTGCTCACCACCCGGATGGGGATTTTTCGGGGACTCTGGACTCTCGGGATACTCCAGGCGTTATCGAGTCTCGGCTACGCGGCCGCCGCCACCCTTCCCACGTCGAAGCCGCTGATCATCGGCGCCGCGCTGTTCGAGAACTTCGCCCATGGGCTGGGGACAGCGGCGTTTCTGGCGTTTCTGATGTCGGTCTGCGAGCGGCGCTATGCCGCGACCCAGTTCGCGGTGTTGTCGGCGTTGCTGGCGTTGAGCCGGACGCTGGCCGGAGGGGCTTCGGGCCTTCTGGCCGAGAGCATGGGATATGGGCCGTACTTCTTTCTGACCTTCCTGCTGGCAATTCCCGCCTTTGCACTTCTTCCGTGGATCCGGGGAGCCAGCC
>Ga0190265_10001672_pt1 | contig 14594 bp, 12 predicted proteins | sample Popmic124T_FD_133135 | JGI IMG/M metagenome (GOLD analysis project Ga0190265, IMG submission 133135) | Populus adjacent soil microbial communities from riparian zone of Indian Creek, Utah, USA - 124 T | ecosystem: Environmental > Terrestrial > Soil > Riparian zone | place: USA: Utah | collected...
CGCGACGAGCTGGGCGAAGCGGCCCGGCGAGTGGGTGTCGGACTTGCCGTTCAGCTTCTTGTCGCGCCCGTGCGACGAGGTCGAGCCGATCGCGACCTGGGCGCGCGAGTTGCCCGCCTTGAGTCCGGCGTAGGCGGCCGCGTACATCTTCGCGTAGAGCCGTGGGCCGACGGAGCGGCCCTTGGCGTCGAATTGCGGCGAGAGGAAGAGCTGCAGGTTCGACTCGTTCCAGACCGAGTAGCGGCCGACGAACGGATACTGGGCGTAGCGGCCGGAGTAGCGCGCCGCGACGGCACGCGAGAAGTTCTTCAGGTCGTTGACCTTCCTGGGAACGTTGTTCGGCGTCTTGCCGCCGTTCGCCCACTTGGGCGTGCCCCAGATCGTGATGATCACTTCGAGACCGCGCTGCTGCGCGTTGCGGACGAGCTCGTCGATGTCGGAGAACCGGTACGCCGGGTCGAAGGGATTTGCCGCGTTCGACGGGCGCGTCGGCGCAGTCTTCGACCAGTCGACCAGCGTGCGCACGATCGTGGCGTTGGCGCCACGCGCCTGGTCGAGCACCTGGGCTCGGTTATCGTTCCAGCGGAAGGCAACGTCGTCATGGAAGCCGACATACATGCGCGGCGCCGAGCTTGCGACCGCCGGCGAAAGCAGTGCTGCAAGGGCCGCGACAAGGAAGAGCTGCGTCACTCGTTTCACGGGCATCTCCTTTGCAAATGATATGAGATGCCAAGGGTAGCGGCCCTGTGTGAGGACGGTGTTAGCTCCGTTTTCGGCTTGTTTGTGCCGTTCAGGCGGCCGAGCGGAGGGCTTCGATCTCGCGCCTCACCGCAAGCCGCTCGAGCGCAGTCGCCTCGATCTGGCGGACGCGCTCGCGCGTGATCCCGAGCCGCCGGCCGATCTCCTCCAGCGACTGCGGCTCCTCGCGGCCGAGGCCGTAGCGGAGCATGAGCACGTTCTGTTCCCGCTCGGGCAGAGTCTCGAGCGCCCTGTGCAACGTGGTCTCGGTCAGGCTGACCTCGACCTCCTCCTCGACTCCGCCCTCGGCGACGCCGACGAGGTCGCCGATGCTCGCGTCGTTGTCGTCGCCCAGCGGCTTGTCGAGGCTCGTGACCGCCCGCGCGGCCTGACGAACCTCTTTCAGGTGCTTCATCGAGATCTTCGAGGCGGCTGAGACCTCCTCGTCGGTCGGCGGGCGCCCGAGCTTGGCCATCAGCTCGCGCTCCGCCCGCCCGATCTTCTGCTCGCGGTCGGCGATGTGGACGGGAATCCGGATCGTGCGCGACTTGTTCGCGACTCCGCGCTGCACCGCCTGCCGGATCCACCACGTCGCATAGGTGGAGAACTTGTAGCCGCGCCGCCAGTCGAACTTCTCGACGGCGCGAATCAGCCCGATCACGCCCTCCTGGATCAGGTCGAGCAGCGAGAGCCCATGCCCCTGGTACTTCTTCGCGATCGAGACGACGAGGCGAAGGTTCGAGTTGATCATCCGGTTCTTCGCCGCGACGTCGCCGCGCTCGATCTTCTTCGCCAGCTCGACCTCCTCGGCGGCGGTCAGGAGCGGATACCGGCCCGCCTCGTTGAGGAACAGCTGCAGCGAATCGGTCGTCGCCGCTGCGAGGTCGCCATTGATGTAGGTGGCGTCAGTGGTCGTCGCGCGCCCGCAGTCGTCGGAGAGGCTGATCCCACGCTCCTCGAGCTCTTGGTAGAGCGTCTCGAGCTCCTCGTCCTCGAGCTCCAGATCCTGGATCGCGGCGCTGAACTCGGACAGGTTGAGGCATCCCGCCTCCTCGCCGGCCTCGAGCATGGGTGCGAGCGTCTCGCGACTCATCGAGGTCGTCTTCCCCGGCACGCGACGACCGTAACCCTGTCCGAAATGGACATCTAGCGGCGCGGCCTATCACTTGCAATCGTGACGAAGATGGCACGGTCCCGTTTCCCACCCGTTCGAGACCCGTCCCTAGCGTGGAGGGTGTCGTCGAACAGGAGGTCGAGAGATGCGAAAGCTCTCGGTGCGGGCAGCGCTCGCTCTCTTGCCGGCGCTCGCCTGGCTGGCGGGCGCGGGGGGAGCCGAGGCCCACACCCTGGTCAATTCCGGGAACGTGTACGACAACGGGAACCAATGCGTCTCCAACTGGACGTCGCAGGCGCACTCGTACAACACCCTCATCGTCCGGTCGCTGACGAACACGCCCCCGTACCACTTCCCGGTCGCGAACTGCAGCTACCGGAACTCGAAGCCGTCCGGCTACCTGGCCGGCCGCTGGGAGTCGTGGAAGTGGGGGCAGAACGTCGGTGCGTGGCTCGTCTGCGGGACGCAGGGGTGGACCTACGGAGGAGGCTACGAGCTGCACGTCGGCCGCTCCACGACCGGCTGCGGGGGCAGCTACTACCTGCTCCAGGGCGGGGCGTTCGTCTACAACGGCGGCTGGGTCGGCGGGTGGCTCGCAACCGGCTACGAGTGGCTCTGGTCGTGAAGGGGGTAGCGGAATGAGAAAGCGACTCATGTTGCTCGGGACCGCGGGGCTGCTGGCGGTAGTGCTGGGCGTGGGCTACGCCGCCTCCGTCGGTCACGAGCAGCCGACGCACATGCCGGATCCGGCCGCCGACGAGGTGTACGTGGCGGGTCCGGACGGCGAAGCGCTGAAGTGCAACGGAAAGCTCGTGAAGGTGAAGCGATCGGCGCTCGGCGGCCAGAAGCCGCCGCTGACGCCGGATCAGGCGGCGCAGCAGAGCGTCCTCCTCCAGCCGCGGGTGAAGGTCGCGCGCTGCGAGAAGGGAGCGAAGGGCAAGGAGACGGGCCGAGCGGTCTTCGTCGACGCCGGGACGGAGAGCCCGTAGCGAGGTCGGAGCGGGAGGTGGGCGCCGCGGGTTCCCGCGCCCACCTCCCGTTACACTCTGGGCGTGATCTGGGAGCTCGTGTTCATGCTCGTGATCCTGAAGATCCCGGTCGTCTATCTCTGCTGGGTCGTCTGGTGGGCGGTCCGGGCCGAGCCGGAGCCGCTCGAAGGAGCCGGACGATTGGCGCCCCTGCGGCCGCTGTCGCCCGACTGCGACTGGCGGCGGCAACGCGCCGACTCGAGGCGGCGCGGCCCGCGCCGGCCGCGCGGCGGCGGACACATCGGCAGGCCGGAACGCGTCAGCTACGCCCGCGGTAGGGTGCGCGCGTGAGCTCCTACGAGAGCAGCGACGCGCACCGCTGGTCGACGGCCGACTCCGTCGCCGGCTTCCTGGCGACCCTGTCGATCTTCGCGAGCGCGCTCGGGCTGATCTGGCGGCCGCTCCGGCTCATCCCGTTCGCGATTCTGCTCGCGCTGATCGCCGCCCGGATGTCGGCTCGCAACGAGCGGATCGCCTTCTACGCCGTGATCGTGGGCGTGGTCTGCTGGACGGCCGGGATGACGATCGCGGTCGTGACCAAGAATCCCCTCTACTAGCGCTGCTACAACACTGTCTGTGAGCGCCCACGACGTCGACGGGCCGAACGCCGGCTACGCCCGGCTCCTGCTCGAGGACTACCTGGAGAACCCGGACGCGGTTCCGCCCGAGTGGCGCGAGCTGTTCGAGAGCGGCGACAACGAGCTCGTCGCGTCGCATCCCGGCCTGCTCCGGCTGCTGGAGAAGCTCGCGGGCGAGAACGGTGCGAAGGGCCATCCCGCCCAGGCCGCGGCAGCCTCGGCTGCGGCGCCTGCTCGCGCCGCGGAGGCGTCCGCGCCGGCCGTCATCGACGAGACCCTGCTCGGCGGTGTCGCGGCGGCGATGGCGCTCGTCAAGGCGCACCGGATGCACGGGCACCTCGCTGCGCGCCTCGATCCGCTCGGCTCCGAGCCGCTCGGCGACCCGGCGCTCGACGAGACGCGCCTGATCCCGCCGCTGACACCCGAGTTGCAGGAGCGCATTCCCACCACGCTCCTGCGCGTCCACGTTCCGGGCGAGACGCTGAAGGAGGCGCTGCCGAACCTGCGCGCGGTCTACAGCGGCACGATGGCCTACGAGATCGAGCATCTCTCCGATCACGCGGAGCGCGTCTGGCTGCGGCAGGCGATCGAGGCGAGCCGCTACCGCCAGCCGCTCGCGCCCGAGGAACGGATCCGCCTACTACGGTCGCTCGCCCGCGCCGAGGGGTTCGAGCAGTACCTGCGCCGGGCTTTCCTCGGCCAGAAGCAGTTCTCGCTCGAGGGCCTCGATGCGATGATGCCGATGCTCGACGAGTCGATCGAGCTCGCCGCCGATGCGGGTGCCCACGAGGTCGTGATCGGGATGGCGCACCGCGGCCGCCTGAACGTGCTCGTGCACACGGTCGGCCGCTCGTACGAGTCGATCCTGCGCGAGTTCGAGGGCGAGCGGACGATCGATGCGGTCGTCGTCAACGACGAGGGCGGAACAGGCGACGTCAAGTACCACCTCTCCGCGACGGGGACGCGGAAGACCCCCTCGGGCGAGGTGACGATCACGCTGGCGCCGAACCCGAGCCATCTCGAGGCGGTCGACCCGGTCGTCGAGGGCTGGACGCGGGCGGAGCAGACAGACCGCTCGAGCGGCGCCGGCAACCACGACCCCTCCGTTGCGCTGCCGATCCTGATCCACGGCGACGCGTCGTTCGCGGGCCAGGGCGTCGTCGCCGAGACGCTCAACCTCTCGAGCCTCGACGGCTACACGACGGGCGGCACGCTTCACCTGATCGCGAACAACCAGGTCGGCTTCACGACGAACCCGAACGAGGGCCGCTCGACGCGCTACTCGAGCGACCTCGCGAAGGGGTTCGACATCCCGATCATCCACGTGAACGCGAACGACCCCGAGGCCGCGATCGCGGCGGTGCGGCTCGCACTCGCCTACCGGCAGGAGTTCGGCCACGACATCGTCGTCGATCTCGTCGGCTATCGCCGCTTCGGGCACAACGAGCAGGACGAAGCCGCGTACACGCAGCCGCTGATGGTCGCGCAGATCGCGGCGCAGCCGCCCGTCGGCCAGCTCTACGCCGCCCAACTCGTCGCCGAAGGCGTGCTCAGCGAGGAACAGGCGAAGGCGCTCTTCGAGCAGACGCAGCAGGAGCTTCGCGCCGCGCACGACCAGCTGAAGGCGTCCTTCGCCGAGCCGCGGCCGACGAAGGAGGGGCGGATCCCGGCCGACACCGGCGGTGCCGTCGTCACCGCCGTCCCTGCCGAACGGCTCGAGACGCTGAACGACCAGCTGCTCCAGGTGCCGGAGGGCTTCGAGGGCAACGAGAAGCTGCTGAAGCAGCTCGAGCGCCGGCGCGAGCGCATGGTCGAAGGCGGGATCGACTGGGGCCAGGCTGAGGCGCTCGCGTTCGCGAGCCTGCTCGTCGAGGGGATTCCGATTCGCCTCTCGGGCCAGGACACCGAACGGGGCACGTTCTCCCACCGTCACGCCGTCCTGCACGACCAGCGCACCGGCGAGACGCACGCTCCGATCCAGGTACTTCCCGACGCGGGGGCCTCGTTCGAGGTCTACAACTCGCCGCTCTCCGAGTACGCCTGCCTCGGCTTCGAGTACGGCTACGCGGTCGCCGCGCCGGACGCGCTCGTGCTCTGGGAGGCGCAGTACGGCGACTTCGTCAACGGCGCCCAGATCGTGATCGATCAGTTCCTCGTCGCCGGCCTCTCGAAATGGGGCCAGACGTCACGGTTGACGCTGCTGCTCCCGCACGGCTACGAGGGCAACGGCCCCGAGCACTCGAGCGCGAAGCTCGAGCGGTTCCTCCAGCTCGCCGCGCAGGAGAACATCCGCGTCGCGAACGTGACGACTGCCGCTCAGTACTTCCATCTCCTCCGGCGCCAGGCACTCGACGCGACTGCGCGCCCGCTGGTCGTGATGACGCCCAAGGGGCTGCTGCGGCTGAAGCAGGCCTCCTCGTCGCTCGCAGATCTCTCCGAGGGCCAGTTCGAGCCGGTGCTGGACGATCCAGGCGTCGACCGGAACGCGGTCGCGAGGCTCGTGCTCACGTCCGGCAAGCTCTACTACGACATTCAGGGGCACGAGGAACGTGCCCACGCGGGCTCCGTCGCGGTCGCCCGGATCGAGCAGCTCTACCCGTTCCCGGTCGAGCCCGCCGCGGCGCTGACCGCGGCGTACCCGCACCTCCGCGAGCTCGTCTGGGCGCAGGAGGAACCGCAGAACATGGGCGCGTGGCGGACGATCCGCCACCGCCTCGAAGCGGCGGCTCCCGACGGCGTTCACGTCGGCTACGCGGGCCGGCCGTGGCGGGCGAGCCCGAGCGAGGGCTATCCGACCGCCCACCGCGTCGAACAGGACCGGATCGTTCGCGAGGCCCTGGGCCGGAGCGGCTAGAGCTTCGACTTACGGCGGGCCAGGACCGCGGCTGCGACCTTGGGGCCGTGGACGCGAGCGGCCTGCAACACCTGCCTGCGCTGCGCGGGCGGGAGTCTGCGCCAGAGATGGAAGGCGCCGAAAGCGAGGCCGAGCGGACTGGTGGGACGGAAGCGAGGCACGGCGCCATGTTCGCACATGCGGCCGAGTTGCCGCCGCTACGACTTTCTGCGTTTGCCCTCGTCCTCGTTCTCGTCGTCGTCATCGTCATCGTCATCGTCATCGTCATCGTCATCGTCGTGCGACGACTCGTTCTCCGGCTCGTCCTCGTCCGGATGCTCGTCGTCGTCTTCGTCCGACCCGAGCTTGGGGTCGTCGGTGATCGGCGGGATCTGGAGGAGAGCGATCACCATCCGCACGACCTCCTCGCCCTGCGCGCTTGGCTCGTTGTTTCGTTGGCGCTTCGGTCTCTCGACCGCCGGCGCGACCTCCTTGATCTCATCGACCTCCGCGACGACTGCAAGCGTGCGGACCGGCTCCGGGCTCGCGACGGGCTCCTCGGCCGGCTGCTCGGGGGTGGGCGCAGGCTCGGGGGCGGGAGCAGGAGCGGGAGTCGGCGCGGGGGCAGGCGTGGGTGCAGGGGCCGGGCGCGGCGCGGGGACGGGCGTGGGAGCCGGGCGGGGCTTCGCAGGCGCCGGCGACGGTGCGGTCGGAGCCGGGCGGGCGGGGCGCACTGGCGCGGGCGGCGGCGTCGCCGAGACGACGGACGTGAGGACCGGAGCGGCGGCGGGGGTGACGCGTCGCGGCTTCGGCGCAGCGCGGCGGGGCGCCGCCGGACGTGCCACGGAAGGCGCGGAGCCGATCCGAATCACGGTGACGCTCTTGGGCGCCCGCTCGGTGATCGTGGGCAGACCCGCCTCCGGCACCGCCTCGGCGACGATCAGCTTCGGAAAGGCCATTGCGGCGGCCCCACCGACTACCGCGAGCGCTACCGTGAGCGCGCGCGCACATATCAATCTCATGGAACTCCCCCTCCCTGCCGAAAACCACTTACACGAGACGTATCGGCAGCGAATCGGGGGAACTGAAGGGCGAACATGCTGGGGAGCTTCAAGATCAAGCTGGTCGGCACCTTCCTGGCGCTCTCGGTCGTCCCGCTCGCCGCGGCCTTCTGGGGATTCAGCGCCGTCGCCGAGCGCAGCGTCACGAGCAGCGTCGACGAGCGGCTCGAGGCCGGTATCAATGCCGCGCTGGCAGCGTTCGATGACGAGCGCCAGAACGCGGAAGCGGCTGCACAGCGGCTCGGGAGTGACCCGGAGTTCCAGCAAGCGCTCGCGGACAGGGATCGGGCCGCGATCGAAGAGCTGCTGCCCAAGTCGCCGCCGTTGCGGGTCGAGACGCCCGACGGGTTCGCCGTCGGTCGGGTCCCGGCGAGGGCGGCCGAGACGACCGTCTCCCTCGTCGGTCCGGGCGACCGTTCCGCGCTGATCATCGCGTCGGTGCCGCTGACGCGCGAGCTCACCGATCGGTTGCACGAGCGCTCGGGTCTCTCGTCGCCGGACGAGCTGGTCTTCGTCGACGAGGATCGGCAGGTCGGCGCTGCCTCCGAGCCCGATGTCTCCGGCACGACGCAGCTCGTTCCGGGGCGCGTCGAGACATCCTTGATCGGTGATCGCGAGTACCGGGCGATCGGCTCACGGCTTGTCCCGGAGAGCACGTTGATGCTCGCTGCGGTCACGCCCAGCTCGGTGATCGCGGCCGAGAAGCAGAGCGTGCTCGGGCGGCTGCTGGTCGGCCTGGTCGGCTCGCTGCTCCTGATCGCCTGCGTCGCATACCTGGCGGGACGCTCGATCGTCGGCGCGCTCGGCCGGCTGGCAGACGCCGCGCACTCGATCGCCGCCGGCCGGCTCGAGGAGCGCGTCGCGGTCCGCGGGCGCGACGAGTTCGCGCAGCTCGGACGCGCCTTCAACCAGATGGCCGCGCAACTCGAAGGACGGTTGGAGGACCTCGAGGACGAGCGGCGCCGGCTGCGCGAGGCGAACGCACGCTTCGGCGACGCGCTGGCCTCCGCTCTCGACCCCGAGCAACTTCGCCGCGTCATCGTCGAGTCCGCCGTCGAGGCGACGCAGGCCGACGGTGGCGTCGTCATCGCCGAGGACGGCTCGTATGTCGAGACCGGGAACGTCGGCGCGGGTGGGGAGCGGCTCGACTTCGAGTTGACGAGCGGCCGTCGCAGCTTCGGCCGCCTGCTGCTCGTCGGGGAAGACTTCGATGCCGAGGAGCGGATGACCGCCGCGTCGCTCGCCGGCCAGGCCGTCGTCGCGCTCGAGAATGCGCGGCTGCACCGGATGGTCGAGCGACAGGCGCTCGTCGACGGGCTCACGGGTCTCGCGAACCGCCGCCAGGCCGACGAGGCGCTCGCGAGCGAGATCGCGCGCACGGAGCGGCTCGGCGGGCCGGTCGGGCTGATCCTGGCCGATGTCGACGACTTCAAGGCGGTGAACGACAGGTTCGGGCATCCCACCGGTGACGTCGTCCTGCGCGACCTCGCAGCGACGCTGCTCGAGAACGTCCGTGAGATCGACACCGCCGCGCGCTGGGGTGGCGAGGAGTTCGCCGTGATCCTGCCCGGGACCGACCTCGAAGGCGCCGCGCAGGTGGCCGAGCGGATCAGGGCCGCGCTGGCGGAGCGGGTGATCCTCTCCATCGACGGCGCACCGTTGCACGTCACCGCGAGCTTTGGCGTCGCGACGTCGACAGCCACGACCACGGTGCAGCAGCTCGTCGAGGCTGCGGACGAGTCGCTCTACCGGGCAAAGCGCGCCGGCAAGGATCGTGTTTACGCCGGGACCGATCCGGTTACTCGCTTGTAGCAAAAGCGGCGAGTGCAGGTGAAATTTCCGGGTCGTCCGCTAGACTGCGACCCTCGTACGACCTTCCCGACCCCCGACACGGAGACACCTATGCCGGTTGAGACACCTTCGCTGTTCGCCCGCGTGATCCAGGACCACCTCGAGCTGAAGCGCCGCAATGCCGAGCTCGAGCCCGCGATGCCGCTCGAGGGCTATCGCATCGACGATCCTTTCAACAACCACCCGCTGTTCAAGACCGAAGAGCAGGCCCGCCTCGAGGAGACGATGGACGGCGACGAGCCGGCCGTGTCGCTCGACTCGATCCCGCTGACCTGGCCCGGCGAGGAGTCCGTCGAGCACGTCACGCCCGCCGGCGAGCCGACCGAGGATTCAGGCTTGTGGTCCAAGTCCCGCGACTTCGACTGGGGCGACTGACGGCCCCAGGCCGGGATCGCCTCCCGGCCGGCGGAGCCGGCCTCCGGCGCTCCCTCGCGCCGCTCGCGGCGCTCCAGCCGAGGGCCCGTATTCCATACTGTTCCCTCGGCCTCCGCACCACGAGCGACGCGCCTGGAACCGTCAGCTCATGACCGCACGGCGTCTAGCGCCGCAGCGGCGACCCTGAGGTCGTCGACGAAGAGGGCTCGCTCGCGCTGCCGTGACTCCCCGTCCGGTGCGCGCAGGATTGAGGACGGGTGCACGGTCACGAAGGCGACCGCCGCCAGCTCAGACTCGAGCGGCCGGCCGCGATCCTTCGTCACGCGCACGCCGCGGCCGAGTAGTGCCTGCGAGGCTGTCGCGCCGAGGCAGACGAGCACGTGCGGCTTAACGACCTCGAGCTCGGCCTCGAGCCACGGGCGGCACGCCGCGATCTCACCGGCGCTTGGTTTCTGGTGGATCCGCCGCTTGCCACGCGGCTCCCACTTGAAGTGCTTGACGGCGTTGGTCACGTAGGCGTCGACGCGATCGATCCTGGCCTCCTCGAGCGCCTCGTCGAGGAGCCGTCCCGCCGGGCCGACGAACGGGCGGCCCTCCAGATCCTCGCGGTCGCCGGGCTGCTCGCCGACGAGCAGTAACCGTGCGGTTCTCCTGCCGTCGCCGAAGACCGTCTGCGTCCCGGTGCGCCAGAGCGGGCAGCCGCGGCAGTCCTGTGCGGCCTCGCGCAGCGCCGACAGCGACCGCCGGGCGGGGAGGAAGTCGGCTGCCGTGACCGTCCTGCTCACAGCCGCTCCGTACCCCGATTCCGGCCCTTCACTCGCGCGGGGGATCGCCCGAAGAGCGTGTAACGGCGATGACTATGCGTCACGTGTTGTCAAGGAAGGAAGCACACATGCGGAAGATTCTGTTGACGTGCGCCGTCGCGCTGGTCGCCGTTGCCCCGGCGCAGGCGGGCGACGGCGTCGCCAAGGGGCGGGAGCTGAAGATCTCCGGCCCGATCGTGAACGTTTCGTCCCGTGCGGTCTCGGTCGAGAACGCGGTCGGCGACGCGGTTCTGACCTGTGCCGTGCCGGAGCGGCTGGCTGACAAGGCGGAAGCCTTCAAGGCCGGCGACAAAGTGCGGATGCACTGCGTTCGCTATCGCGGCCGGCGGGCGCAGCTCGTCAAGCTCGAGCGGCTCGGCGAGCGGGCCAAGCGTCCCGAGAAGCCCGCCGTCGAGAAGCAGGAAGCCTCGGGCCCGGTGGTCGAGCTCGGCGCCGGTGCCATCGTCGTCCAGTCCTCCGAAGGCCGGCTCGCGTGCCGCGTCCCCGAGGAGAAGCAGGCCAAGCTCGAGGGCCTCAAGCTGGGCGACAAGGTCAAGATCTGGTGCGCCGGTGGAATGCTCGCCGGGATTGAGCGCTACCACCCGGCGGACAAGCCTGCGGGCGACGAGGTGCGGATCTACGGCTCCATCGCCGCGCTCTCGCGCGCATCCGTGACCGTGACGGGCGAAGCAGGCTCGATGACCTGCGCGGTGCCTGCGGGCCTCGCCGAGAAGGTGGCCGGGCGCTTCGCGGTCGGCGACCGCGTCAAGATGATGTGTCGCGGTTCCGAGCTGACCTACCTCGAGAGAACGGCCTAGGCAGCCGGCAAGGAGTCCTCGACAAGCTGGTGGGCCAGGCGGCGGAACGGGCCGTCCCGGCCCATCAGCTCGCGTTCGGCGCCGCGCTGGACGATCCGGCCGTGCTCGAGCACGAGGATCTCGTCGGCGCGGCGGACGGTCGCGAGCCGGTGGGCGATGATGATCGACGTCCGGCCGGCCAGCAGGCGGTCGAACGCCTTCTCGATCACGATCTCGGTCGGCCGGTCGATGTTGGACGTCGCCTCGTCGAGGATCAGGATCCGCGGATCGGCGAGCAGCGCACGCGCGATCGAGATCAGCTGGCGCTCGCCCGCCGAGAGGCCCGCGCCGCCCTCGCGGACGACGTGGTCGAGCCCGTGGTCGAGACGCGCCGCGATCCGGTCGACCCCGACCGCCGCCGCGGTCGCGCGCACCTCCTCGTCCGAGGCGTCCGGCTTCGCGAAGCGGATGTTGTCCGCGATCGTTCCGCTGAAGAGAAACGGGTCCTGGAGCACAACCCCGAGCTGCCGCCGGTAGCCGACTAGCTCGATGTCGCGGAGATCCGTACCGTCGACCCGGACGGCGCCCTCGTCGGGATCGTAGAACCGGGCGATCAGCTTCGCGGTCGTCGACTTGCCGCCGCCGGACTCGCCGACGAGCGCGATGCAGCCGCCCGGCGGGACGGAGATCTCGATCCCGTGCAACACCGGCTCCTTGCCGTACGCGAAGGTGACCTTGTCGAGCTCGAGCCGACCGTCGATCCGGCCGAGCGGGCGGGCGCCAGGCTTGTCGGCGACGTCGATCTCGGCGTCGAGCACGGAGCTGATCTTGTCCATCGCGGCGCTCGCCGCCTGCACCTGGCCGTACAGCTCCGAGAGCTCCTGCAGCGGCTGGAAGACGAGCGCGAGCAGCCCGACGGCGGCGATCAGCGTCCCGATCTCCATCGAGCCGGCGCCGATGAACTGCGCCCCGGCGAAGAGCACCGCTCCCGTCGCGATTGCGCCGAGCAGCTCGATCGCCGGGAAGAAGACGCTGTAGATCTTCTGCACGTGGACGTTCGCGACCCGGTTCTCTTCGTTCAGCCCGTCGAACTCGGCCTGGAACGCGCGCTCACGGTTGAACGCCTGGATCACGGCCATCCCGGCGACCGACTCCGCCAACTGCGCCGTCACGATCGCGATCCGCGTCCGCACGTCGGCCGCCGCCACGTGTGAGACGCGCTGGAACCAGCGCGTGATCACGATTCCCGGCGGCAGGATGCAGAGGGCGACCAGCCCGAGCCGCCAGTCGAGCAGGAAGAGGCCGCCGACCGCGGCCACGAGCGTGAGCGTGTTGACGACGAGCGTCGTCAGCCCCTGGTTGAGGACGTCGGAGAGCGCGTCGACGTCGCTGTTCAGGCGCGAGATGATCCAGCCCGCCTTCTGCTGTGAGAAGTAGCGGAGCGAGAGGGACGTCAGGTGCTGGAAGAGGTCGCGCCGTAGCTCGAGCACGATCCGCTGGCCGACGCTCGCGAGCCCGAGCCAAGTCAGGGTCCCGAGCACCCACGCTGCGGCGTTGACGCCGACGTACGCGAGCACCGCGAGCACGAGCCGGTCGTCGTCACCGGCGCGGATGCCGTTGTTCGTCGCGTCCTCGACCAGGAGCCAGCCGGCGACGGGCGCGGCGGCGGAGAGGGCGGCGAGGAGCGCAATCAGCGCCATCTGACCCTTGCGCTCGGCGGCGTAGGGAAGCAGGCGCGAGAGCCCAGTGTGATGCTTATGCCGCAACTGACTCGTCTCCGAAGAGCGCGGTGAAGAGGCCGCCGGCGGCGAGCAACGCCGCGGGCCGGCCCTGTTCGACGATCCGCCCCTCGTCGAGGACGACGGCCCGGTCGGCGACGCCGATCGTCGAGAGCCGCTGCGTCGCGACGAGCACGGTCCGGCCCGCAACCGCAGGGCGGAGGTTCTCGACCAGGAGCCGCTCGGTCTCGGTGTCGACGGCCGACATCGGGTCGTCGAGGACGAGCACGCGTGCGCCCGCGAGCAGCGCCCGCGCGAGCGCGACGCGCTGGCGTTGCCCGCCGGAGAGATTGACGCCACGCTCGCCGATCAGGGTGTCGTAGCCCTCCGGGAGGTCGTCGACGAACGCGGAGACTCCGGCGGCGTCGCAGGCGGCGAGCACGTCGGTCCAGTCGGCGTCGGGCCGGGCGGAGAGCAGGTTCTCGCGCAGGAGGACGGAGAAGAGCACCGGCTTCTGGGTCACGAGCGCGACCGCAGCGCGCAGCTCCCGCACCGGGACGTCGCGCGTGTCGACGCCGCCGACGAGCACGCGGCCGCCGGTCGGGTCGTAGAAGCGCGGCAGCAGGTTGAGCAAGGTCGTCTTGCCGGCTCCGGTCGGGCCGCAGACGGCGACGATCTCCCCCGGCTCGACGGCGAGGTCGACGCCGCGCAGCACCTCGGCCTCGGTGCCGTAGTTGAAGTGGACAGCCTCGAAGCCGACGCGCAGCGGCCCCTCCGGGAGCGGCTTCGGCTCGGCCGGCTCTGACAGCGGCTCGATTCCGTCCAGCCACGCGAAGCTGCGTCCGGCCGACGCGACCGCGCGCTGCCCGAGGTTGATGATCCAGCCGAGCGCCTCCAGCGGCCAGACGAGCATGAGCAGGAGCGAGATGAAGAGCATGAACTCGCCGATCGTCAGCTCGCCCGAGATCACATCTCGGCCGCCGAAGAGAAGCACGGCAGCGATTCCGAGCGAGGGCAGGAAGAGCAGGCCGGGGAGGAAGTACGCCTCGACCGATGCCGCCCGCATCGTCTCGTGCCGGACCGCTTCGGCACGCCCGAGGAAGCGCGTCCGCACGTCGTTCTCGCGGCCGAACGCCTGCACCATCTCGATGCCGACGACCGCCTCGTCGGTCGCCTCAGCGAGGTTGCCCTTCCGCGCCTGCACCAGCTTCGAGATCGGGAAGAGCCTGTGGGCGAAGATGAACGTCAGGATCGCGATCGGCGGCATCGCCAGCGCGGCGTAGAGCGCGAGGCGGGCGTTCACGGCGGTGAGGACGATCGCCGCTCCCGTGATCATCATCGCGCTCTGGACGCCCTGGACGACGCCCCAGCCGATGAAGTAGCGGACGGGATAGATGTCGTTCGTCGCGCGCGAGATCACCTCGCCCGTCGCATGCCGGTCGAAGAAGGCGCGCGGATAGGTGAGGTAGGCGTGGTAGAGCATCCCGCGCAGCCGCGCCTCGACGGCGATCCCGACCCGGGCCGTTGCGAACCGCCGGCAGAAGTTGACGAAGAAGCGCAGCGTCGCGAGGACGACGATCGCGGCGAGGTAGGGCAGCAGCCGGTCGTCCTGCGAGCCGACGATCGCCTCGTCGACGACCCGCTGGATCAGGATCGGGATCGAGATCGACAGGAACGTGAAGGCGAGCGCGAACGTCA
>Ga0190265_10001673_pt1 | contig 14594 bp, 12 predicted proteins | sample Popmic124T_FD_133135 | JGI IMG/M metagenome (GOLD analysis project Ga0190265, IMG submission 133135) | Populus adjacent soil microbial communities from riparian zone of Indian Creek, Utah, USA - 124 T | ecosystem: Environmental > Terrestrial > Soil > Riparian zone | place: USA: Utah | collected...
CGTGTCGATCGCCTGGTCCAGCTTCCAGGTCTCGAAGAACCAGGTGCGCCAGAACCAGGAGAGATCGCGGCCGGCCACGTCCTCGATGGTGTTGAAGAAGTCGTAGGGCGTCGGGTGCTTGTACTGCCAGCGGTGGCCGTATTCCCGGAATGCCTTCTCGAAAGTCTCCTTGCCGAGCACGCCCCGGAGGGCCACCAGCACCGTCGCCGTCTTGTAGTAGCTGGCGGTGCCATAGGCGTTGTAGCTCGGGTAGCGGTCACCGTGGTGCATCAGCTCCACCTCGCCGCCCGAGATGGCGAGGTTGAGGTACGGCTCCCGGTTCTCCGCCTCGTCGTCGTAGCCCTTGAAGAAGTCCGGCATCGCCTGCGACTGGGTGAACTGCGCGAACCCCTCGTCCATCCACGCGTAGCGCTTCTCGTCCGAGCCCACCTGCATCGGGTGCCACATGTGGGCGATCTCGTGGACCACGACCTCGTACATGTTGAGCGTGTCCCACTGGCCGCCGATGCAGGTCATCATCGGGTATTCCATCCCGCCGCACGACGTCGGACCGTCCACGGCCGACATGTGGGGATAGGGATAGGGCCAGAGATACTTGGAGAGGAATTCGACCGAGTGCCGCCCGTAGCGGGCCGCCTCGTCCCAGTGGCTGCTGCGCATCTGGGGCCGCCAGAAGGACTCGACGCGGGTCGTGTCCGGCGCGCCGTCGCTGTTGAGGTCGCCGACCACCGCGTTCGTCGCGTCCCACAGGTAGTTGGCCGACGCGCCCCAGGCGACGTCACGCACATTCTCCGCCCGGAAGCGCCAGGTCAGCTTGCCGTCGGTGCCGGCGGTGGTCGCCTTGCCGGCGCCCCGGTCGCCCTCGCCCACCACGTGCACCACTTCCTTCGCCGACCGCGCGGAGTCGAGCCGGGCGCGGGTCTGCTCGGTCAGCACCTGGGACCCGTTGGTGAGCGTGCCCGTGCTGCTCACCAGCCAGCCGGCCGGCACTGTCAGGGCCACGTCGTAGTTCCCGAAGCCCATGTAGAACTCGGCGTTCCCTTGATACTGGTCGGTCTGCCAGCCGTTCACGTCGTCGTACACCGCCATCTGGGGATACCAGTAGCTGATGTAGTAGACCTCGCCGTCCTGGCCACCGCGCGGTGCCCCGTCGGGGGGAACGCGGATGCGGTACGCGAAATCGAAGTCGGCGGTGCCGCCCGGCGCGATCGGCTTGGGGAGGCGGATCTGCATGATGGTGCCGTCCACCTCGTAGCCCGCGCCCTCGCCCTTGCCGGCGGTGAGCGTGGCGCCCTGGGCCGCCACCTTCTGCAGATCGTAGCCCTCGACCGCCCACGGGATGTCGGTGGTATGCCGGCTGCCGGGGGCGAAGATGTTGTGGAGCAGCTGGATGTAGACGACCGCGAGGGTGTCCGGCGAGCGGTTGTAGTAACGGATGGCGGTCTTGCCGGTGAGCCGCTTGGAGACCGGGTTGAGGTCGGCCTCGAGCCGGTAGTCCGCCCACTGCTGCCAGTAGCGCGGACCCGGCGCCCCGGACTTGATCCGGGTGCCGTTGGCCAGGGCCCGGTCGAACGCTTCCATCGCCGGCACTTCCATCACCTTGACCGGCGCGGCCGCGGTGGTGCCCGGCCCCGGCTCCGGAGCGGGGCCTGCGGAGCCGGGGCGGCCGGAGCTGCACCCCACGGCGAGGAGGAGGAACAGTCCCCTGAGCGGGTTGGCGGCCGGCAAATACATGCGGTCCATCAGCTTCTCCGGATATCGGTGGTCCCCGGGCCCCTGCGCCCGGGCGCGGATGATCGCCTGACTACGGGTCTCAGGCAAGGCTCGTTTCGTCCGGTGCGAAGGGGAACGTCGCGCGACGCTGGCGCGGGTTCGAGCATCAGCACATGACGTCGGGGCGGATTCCCGCCCCCCGAGATTCCTACGATGGAGACGCTCAAGATGCCTCAAGGTTCGCTGCGACGATTCCCCCTGGGTGGTGTCGTCCTGGCCTTTCTGCTCGGCCTGCTGATCGCCGGTTTCCTGAATCTCCCCGGGTCGTCCGCGGCCCAGCAGGAGACCCGCTACGCGGTCACACCGGCCGCGCCGGCGCCCGCCGCGGGGGCCGCCAACCTCCAGAGCCTGAGCGAGGCCTTCGCCTCGGTGGCCGAGGCGGTGAAGCCGAGCGTCGTGTTCATCAAGTCCGGACGCCGCGCCGACAACGACGAGCCAGGCCGGCGACAGCCGCAGCTCCAGGTCCCGCCGGGCTTCGAGGATTACTTCCCCCGCCTGCCCCAGATGCAGCAGCCCGAGTTCCAGGAGGCGGCCGGCTCCGGGTTCATCGTCTCCCGTGACGGCTACATCCTGACGAACGACCACGTGGTGGACGGCTCGGACGTCGTGACCGTCCGGCTGCTCGACCGTCGTGAGTTCAAGGCCAAGGTGGTGGGGACCGACGCGAGCACCGACCTCGCCGTGCTCAAGATCGACGCGACCAACCTGACCCCCGCTCCGCTGGGCGACAGCGACGCCGCCCGGGTGGGCGAGTGGGTGCTGGCCGTGGGCAACCCCCTGGGCGAGAACCTCACCTTCACGGTGACCTCGGGCATCATCAGCGCCAAGGGGCGGACGCTTCAGCTTCCCAACATCAGCGACCGCAGCATCCAGGACTTCATCCAGACCGACGCCGCGATCAACCCGGGCAACTCGGGCGGCCCGCTGGTCAACACCGGCGGACGCGTGCTCGGCGTCAACTCGGCGATCGCGAGCCGCACCGGGTTCTACTCCGGCTACGGCTTCGCGATTCCCATCAACCTGGCGCGCCAGGTGATGGACCAGATCATCGCCCACGGCGAAGTCCGCCGCTCGGTGCTCGGCATCTCCGTGCGCGACGCCTCCGCCAATGACGCGGCCTACGTCGGCTTGCCCGACATCCGCGGGGTGCTGGTCGAAGACTTCGGCTCGGACAACTCCGCGGCGAAGCAGGCCGGGCTCGAGCCGGGCGACATCATCATCACGGTGGACGGCAAGCCGGTGGAGTACGTGGGGCAGCTGCAGCAGCGGATCGCCTTCCGGAAACCGGGCGACGCGGTGAAGGTCGAAGTGGCCCGCAAGGGCGGCGTCCGCAAGACCTACGACGTCAAGCTGCAGGCGATGCCCGGCGCGGCGGCGGTGGCCGCCCGCTCGGGCGGTGCCAGCGAGGACGTGGCGGGCGAGTCGGGCGCGGCCATGGGCAAGCTGGGCGTGACGGTCGCCCCGGTGACGCAGGACGACGCGGCCCGGTTCGACCTCACCCAGGCGCAGCGCGGCCTGATGGTCACCGACGTGACCGCCGGCGGGCCGGCGTATGGTGAGCTGGTGGACGCGGACCGCGGCGGCCCGGACATCATCCTCGAGGTGGAGGGCAAGCCGGTGAAGACGACCGCGGAGCTGCGCGAGCGCCTGAAGGGCATGAAGGCGGGCGAGATCGTGAGCCTGCGGGTGTACAACACTCAGGCGAAGAACCGGCGGGTGGAGAGGATCAAGCTGGGCGAATAAGAAGAGGTGTCACCCTGAGCGTAAAGTGTCATCCTGAGCGCAGCGAAGGAGCCATGGCGGTGCTATGGCTCCTTCGCTGCGCTCAGGATGACATTCTCTTGCTCCTTATCGCTTCCAGCCACTCCACCATCCGCTCCAGCGCGTCCGTCGCCACGGTTCCGTCCTCTTCCTTGAACGCCGCGAGCCGGTCGGGGTAGCGCATGAAGTGGTGATCCATCCCGGGAATGACCACGAGCTTGCCGTGTCCGTCGTGGCGCTGATTGGCGAGCCGCGCCACCAGCTCGTGATCCTCCCGCGCCATGCTCCAATCGAATTGACCGTAGACCACCAGCACCGGCGTCTGCACCGCGCCCCACGCCTCTGCCACGTTGATCCGCTGCAGCTCCTGGAAGAAGGCCGCCGGCCGGCCATACTGGTGACGCGGCATGTCCGTCCATGCCCGGGCGAGCGCCGGCCGCCCGGCAATCGCCTGCTCCGGGGTGCGCCCGCCGATCAGGTACGCGGCGTAGATCTCCGCCAGCGCGCGCATCTGCGCGTCCACGTCCGCGGGTGGCGTCTCCGAGAGCTCCAGCCGGCGCCGCTCGTGGTCGAGGATGTGCTCGTACCAGGTGCGGGCATAGGTACCGCTGACCATCACACCGCGCACCGGCTGTCCCCGCGCCACCAGCGGCGCGATCGCCCCGCCGAGGCTGCCACCGAAGAGGAACACGGCGGAGGTATCTACGCCGGGATGCTTCAGCGCCGCCGCGAGCGCCGCCCGGTACGCGGCGACCTCGCGCCAGTAGCGCAGCTCCGAGCAGTCGGGCCCGCGGCTGTCGCCGACGCCCGGCTTGTCCACCCGGAGCACCAGGTACCCCGCGCGCGAGAGCCCGTGCAGCACGTGACGCCAGCCGGGCCGGTCGTTCCCGGACGCGAATTCAACGGTGGAGCAGGAGAGCCAGTTGACCAGCACCACGGCGGGCAGGCGGCCGGTTGCACCGGCGGGCCGCGTGACGATCGTCCGGAGCCGGTCGCCCGAGTCCGACACGACCGAGCCGTACTCGATCTCGATCCCCTCGCCGGTTTCCCTGGGGCGCGGCACGACCGCTCCGCGGAGCGTCAGAGATCTGCCGGCGCGCCGCACGGACACCCGCGCCGTGCCCGGCGCCCGCCACGCCCGAAAGGCACGGGCATAGTCGATCAGCGTGCCGACCTTCCGCCCGTCCACCGCGGTGACCACGTCTCCCACCTGGAGACCGAGCCCCGCCGCGGTGAACCCTGCAGTCACCACGGTGACCCGGACGCCGCCCGAGTCGGCGCCGAGCGGCTCGACGGCGGCGCCGACGATGGCGTGCCGGGTGAGCGAATCTGAAGGGCGGTGGGACTGGCCGTGGGCAACCGAGCCGGCCATGAAGACCATGGCCGGCAGGAGAACGGCTGGGCTCATCCTTTCGCGCCCGGCTTCTGCTCCCAGAGCACGTTCACGATCACCCAGCGGCCGTCCACCTTCGCGACCTGGAGATAGTCGATCCAGTCGGCCATGACCGCCTTGACGCTGGCGGCGTTGCCGAAGATGTCGAGGATGGTGACGTCCTTCTGCTGCTTGGTCTTCGGCGTCTGCTTTCCCCAGCCGTGGCGGGTGCCGTTGACCAGCGCGGAGGCGCCCATGGTCTCGATCACGCTCCGCTTGGTCGCGGTGTCGCTGACGACGATCCGCTTCACCAGCTCCGGATGGAGCGCGCGGCCCATGCGCTCGGGATTGCCCTCGTACCACCCCTCGACATAGTCGAGCGCGGTGGCGCGGATGGCGGTCGAGTCGGCGGCCGTCTGGGCGTGCAGCGGGGCCGCCGCGAGGATCAGCAACGCGAGTGGGGCGAGACGCATGGGGCGGATCTCCTGGGAGGAGGGGTCGGATGACCTACGATGGCGGGAGGCGGGACGTTTCTATACGCGGGAAAGCGGGAATGTCGGAAGTGTGAAGGACGAAAGGCAATGTCATCCTGAGCGCAGCGAAGGAGCCGAAACTCCTACCTGCCGCCACCGCTACCGCGCCAGCCTCCAGAACTCCACCCGGTCCTCCCGCAGCAGCGGAACCGCCACGATCGCGGCCTTAGGGGTCCACTCCGAGGGCAGGCGGCGGCGGTCCGCGCCACTGGCGTGAAGCCTCTCGATGCGTAGGTTCTCGACGAACATGCCCCCTTCCGGTCTGATCCCGCTCGTGCTCGGCGTGACCGGCCATCGCCTCCTCCGTCCCGATGACGTGCCCCGGCTGGAGTCGGCCGTCCGCGACGTCCTCGCACGGCTTCGGCGCGCCTGCCCGACGACGCCGTTCGTCCTCGTGACGCCGCTCGCGGAGGGGGCCGACCGGCTGGTCGCGCGGATGGTGCTGGAGGCGGGCGGCGAGCTGGTGGTGCCGCTCCCGATGGTGAGGGAAGAGTACGCCCGCGACTTCCCCGCGACCGTCGCCGAGTTCGAGGCCCTGCTCGCCGACCCGAGGACGGTGCGTCTGATGGAGCTGCCGGCGGTGGCGCCGCTGGAAGGGGACGAGGCGTTCTCGGCCCAGGCCGCGCGGGAGCTGCAGTACGCGCTGGTCGGGCTCTACGTCGCCCGGCACAGCCAGGTCCTCATCGCGATGTGGGACGGCATCGGCTCGATCGAGACCGGTGGGACCACGCAGATCGTGCAGTATCGAAGGACCGGGCGGTTCGATTGCCCCGCGGCCGCCGCCGAGCGCCTGGAGCAGGCCCCGCGGCCGTTCGGACTGCACAGCTCGCCGCTCGATCCGCCCGACACCGGACCGGTCTACCAGATCGTCACTCCGCGCTCCGACCGCCAGTCCCCGGACAACCCGTTCGCGGGACGGTGGCTGCCGGCCGAGGGCGCGGCGGCCGAATCGCTCGAGGGCGACCGGCTCCCGTCGGTGCTGACGAACCGGCTCGATCGGATCGAGGCCTTCAATACGGAGGCGATGAAGATCTCGGCCGGGAGCCCGGCGCTGGTCGAGTCGAGCGAGCGGCAGCTCCACGACGGCGCCGGCCCCGGTGTGCCCGTGCCGGTGGCGGGACTCAGGCGGGCGTTCGCGCTGGCGGACGTCCTTTCGATCCGCTATCAGCGGGAGACCTACACCGCCTTGTGGGTGCTCTACGCGCTGGTGCTCCTCGCCGTCGTCTGCTTCGAGATCTACGCCCACCTCTTCCCGCCCGAGGATCCCCGCATCGTGGCCTTCCTGGCCGCGTACCTCGGCGTGATCGGCGTGGCGGACCTGGTCTACCTCTACGTCCGCCACCGGCAGAGCCAGAACCGGTTTCAGGACTACCGCGCGGTCGCCGAGGGACTTCGGGTCCAGTTCTACTGGCGGCTCGCGGGGCTGCCGCATTCAGGCGCGGACTTCTATCTCCGCAAACAGCGCGACGAGCTGGCCTGGATCCGCGACGCGCTCAGCGCCTGGAGCGTGAGGGCTGCGCCGGTGCCCGACGGTGATGCCCACTCGCTCGCCACACGCTGGATCCAGACCCAGCGGGATTACTTCACCCGGGCCACCCGCCGCGAGCGTGACAGGCTGCAGCGCCACCGGTCCGCCGCGGGCGGGATCATCATGGCGAGCCTGGTGTGGGCGGTCCCGACGGTCCAGGAAAATCTGCGCGAGGTGCCGACAGGAGAGTTCAACTGGCTCAACGTCCTCCAGATCCCGCTCCTCGCGGTCAGCCTCGCGCTCGCGTGGCATCTGAAGTTCAAGGGCACGCAGCTGGTGCAAGGCACCCGTTCGCGCGGTCTCCGCGCGGTGTTCGGCGAGCTCCGGGTGTTCGCGGCCAGCGCCCTGATCGGCAGCGGATTCATGCTCGCCATGCGCGCCGCGCCGGCGTGGGCCGCGCGCTGGTTCCCGCTGCTGCCCACCGACCGTCACACCTGGGTCGTCGTGGCCCTCGGTCTGGTGACGGTGGTCGGCGCCATGGTGCAGTCGTACACCCAGAAGCGGGCGTTCGGGGAGCACGCGCGGCAGTACTCCAGAATGGCGGACATCTTCGCCCGGGCGGGGGAGCGGATGGCGGCGCTGCTGCATGACGGGAAGACGGGGCGCGCGGGGGCTTTGGCGGTGGAGCTGGGGAGGGAGGCGCTGGCGGAGCACGGGGACTGGGTGATCCTGCACCGCGAGCGGCCGGTCGAGCTGCCGAAAGGGAAGATCTAGATCCCTCGCGTCATTTGAAGATGTCGTCCGCTGCGCCTTCGATCGCTCCCAGCACCCCGCCCCGCTTCTTCGACGGCGCTGCCACCGGCTCTCCCGTCAATCCATCGATGTAGTACGTCTTCGATCCGCTGGTCTCGACCGGCTTGATCGTCCAGGTCGGCCGGCTCGCGCGGCTGGCGCTGGTGGCGAGCGTGAGCCTGGCCGCACGGAGTTGGCCGAACATCCCGGCCTCGCGGGCGGCAGTGAGCGCGGCCGGCAGGTCCATGAAGCTGTCGGGCATCGCGCGGGTGGCCGACTTCGCGGCCGCCGGCAGGGTCTTGTAGCTGGCCTCGCCCGCCTCGGTAGTCATCACCGTGAGTCCGGCCCCATCCGAGGGTGAGCGGAACAGGTAGTCCACCCGGTACTCGCCGGCCCGCGCGCCGGTGTCGGCGAGTACCGCCTCGATGCCGGTGAGCACCGCGTCCTCCCGCCACTTGCGGGCCTGCGGCATCACGGCGCGCGCCGCCCGGCCCAACCGCGCCGGTACCCTGGGGGCGTCGCCGCGGGGTACCTCACTCGGCGCGTTCACGGCGCCGGTCGTGACCGCGCCCTTGTCGTCGGGTGCATCGGAGCCGAATGCGCCGATGCCGGCCCACGCCACGGCGGCCACGGCCGCCGCCATCCCCGCCCACTTGAACCACTGCGTCAGCGGAACGTTGCTCGGCAGCTTCACCTTCGACAGCAATTCCGTCACGCCGGCGGCCGCGGACGGCTTCTCTCCCCGCATCGTGCTCTCGAGACTCGAGATCAACCGGGCCACGTCCTCCTTCCACCGGAGGTCGCTCAGCTCGATCGCATTCCGCCGGGAGAGGTCCTTGAGGTCGTCGGGCAACGCGGCGGGGCCGGGCATCCTGGCGCCCTGCATCAGCACCGGAATGACCCGAAGCTCCGGCCGCAGCAGTCCGCGGGCGACCTCCAGCCGCACGAAGTCGCCGGTATCGTCGATCCGGCGCGCGCCGACCCGCCCGCTCCCGGCCCACCGCTTGCCGATCACGACCAGCAGCACGGACGACCGGCTCAATGAGCTCTCCAGCACCTGGACGAAGTCCTGGCCGGGCGCGATGTGATCGATGTCGAAGAAGAGCCGCTGGCGGCCGAAATGGGCGCTCAGCGAGTCGTACAGCCGGCCGACGTGCCCGCCGCTGTCGTCCCGCCGATAGCTGATGAAGATCATGGGCGCGCCGGAGAACGACATGTGTCCCCTGAAGAGTGGCGAAAACATAAGGTCGCGCGCCCGCCGGGACTGTCAAGCCGGGTGAGGACTGTCACAGCCTCAAGCCGTGCGGCAGCGCATCATCCTCCTGGGTATCAATGACTTGGAACAACAGGAGGGATCGTGGCGGTGAAGACCAGGCGGGCGGCGGGCGACGCCAAGGCCGGCAAGGCCAAGGCGAAATCGGATCGGCGGCTGCAGCGCGCGGCCGAAGCGCGGCGGACCAGATCCAAGGCACCCAAGCCGAAGCAGACCGGTAAGTATCCCAGGCCTCCGCTGCCGAAGCAGCAGCAGGCCAAGCCCGGACTCGAGTCCGAGCTGAAGCCTCGTCCCCTCTATAAGGCATCGCAGTACCAGGGATCCGGGAAGCTGAAAGGCAAGGTGGCCATCATCACCGGCGGCGACTCGGGCATCGGGCGCGCCGTCGCCGTCCTGTTCGCCCGCGAGGGCGCCGACGTCGCGATCGTCTACCTGAGCGAGGACACGGACGCGGACGAGACCCGGAAGGCGGTGGAGGAGGAAGGCCGTCGCGCCATCCTGATTCCGGGCGACGTGACCGACTCGAAGTTCTGCGAGCGGGCGGTCGCGACCACGGTCCGCGAGCTCGGACGGCTCGACATCCTGGTCAACAACGCCGCGTACCAGGAGCATCTCCCGTCGCTGGAGGACATCACCGACGAGCAGCTCGACCGGACCTTCCGCACCAACATCTACGGGTACTTCTACATGGCGCGCGCGGCGCTGCCGCACCTGCCGGAGGGCGCGGCGATCATCAACAGCGGCTCGGTCACCGGGATCCAGGGGAGCAAGGAGCTGCTGGACTACGCCGCGACCAAGGGCGCGATCCACGCGTTCACGAAATCGCTGGCGCAGAACCTGGTGGACCGTGGCATCCGGGTGAATGCCGTCGCGCCGGGTCCGGTGTGGACCCCGCTCAATCCGGCGGACCAGGACCCGGAGCAGGTGGCGGAGTTCGGGAAGGACGTGCCGATGAAACGGCCGGCGCAACCCGAGGAGGTCGCGCCGGCCTATGTGTTCCTCGCATCGTCGATCTGCTCCAGCTACATCACCGGCGAAGTGCTGCCCGTGCTCGGCGGCGAAACGGTGGCGTAGCGGCTCAGCGAACGGTGACGGTCAGCTCGTAGTTTGCCCCTTCATCCACCGGGACGACGCTGACGATGTAATCCTGCGTGGACGGGAGCTTCCCCGACCACTCCTTGCGCCGCTCGGCGAGCGGCGCGATCTGGTCGCCCCGGTCGAGCCCATAGATGTGGAGCGTCGCCCGGTCCCGCTCCGAGACCATGGCGGCGAGGGTCTGCCCTTCGTCGCCCTGTACGATGTAGTCCACCGGCGCGCGCGACGGCGCCGCGCCGACGATGGACGCGGTCGGACCGGCCGCGCCCGGATTGAGCCGCCGGGGAATCTGCATCGCCAGGGTGTAGGACAGCGGCGCCGACGCGCTCACCCGCACCACGTAGTCGCCGCTCGCCGGCAGGCGTCCCGACCAGAGTGACTCCTGCGCCGCGGGCGATTTCAGCTCACTTCCATCGTCCAGCGAGAAGACCTGCACCGTCGCCGGCGCCGGCGTGGCCGTGCCCGGCCGCGGCGCCCAGGTAATCGCGTGCACCAGCATCACCTGGCCTCGCGCGGCGCCCAGCAGGTATCCCCGGCTCTCGCCCTCCTGGAGACTGTCGTTCACGATCCCGGAAGTGCTGCCGCGGGCGAATCGTACCCGGACCAGATCGTTGGTGTCACCCGGCGTCAGGGCGGGCGTCGCGGGCGGCGTCTCCTCCGGCTGCTCCTGCTTTCCGCCACAGGCGACGACCAGGGCGGTGAGTGCGATCGCCCCCGCGAGACTACGGATCGGCATTGCGGATCTCCAGTTGGGAACCCGGATAAGATAACTTGGGGCGCTGCTCCGCTCCCGTTTTCCGCCGGTCACTCGTCCCATTGGAGGGTTGGCCATGCGTGCGTACCTGACCGAGTTCATCGGGATCTACTTCCTCGTGCTCACCATCGGCCTGACCGTGCTGGGCGGCACGCCGTTCGCCCCGCTGGCGATCGGTGCGTCGCTCATGATCATGGTCTTCATGGGCGGTCACGTCTCCGGGGCGCACTACAACCCGGCGGTGAGCCTCGCCTGCGCCATGCGGAAAAAGCTGCCCTGGGCCGAGGTGCCGCCGTACCTCGCGGCCCAGCTCGTCGGCGCGGTGGCCGCCGCGCTCACCGTCTACGGCATCCTTGGACAGACCTTCACCCTCACGCCCGCCGAAGGCATCAGCGCCCCCAAGGCGATCGTGATCGAGGCGCTCTACACCTTCGCGCTCGTCCTCGTGGTACTGAACGTCGCGACGATCCAGAAGACCAAGGGGAATTCGTTCTACGGGCTGGCGATCGGATTCACGATCGTGGTGGCGGCGTTCGCCGGCGGACCGCTCTCGGGCGGGGCCTTCAATCCGGCGGTGGGATTCGGGCCGATCCTGGTGCACAGCATGCTGGGCGACGGGACGCTGGGCGACCTGTGGATCTACGTGGTGGGACCGCTGCTCGGCGCGGGATGCGCGGCGGCGGCGTTCGGGGTGCAGGGCGAGGAGTGAAAGAGGGGAGCTATCAGCTACCGACGGCCGGAAGTCTTCGACCGAGACTCCGATTCCCGGCGACTACCCCTGACCGCCGATAGCTGATAGCTCCGGCCTACTTCCCTCCCGCGGTTCCGGTGAGCGGCGCCGCGCGCCATGGCTGCGGCTGCCGCTCGAGCACCGCGATCGCGACGCCCTCCGTGGCGGGGCTCTCGACACCGATGACGTTGAACGACTGCCGGCTCCCGTCCTTTCGGCGGAACAGGACCGAGCTCATCCGCTGGTCGCCCCGCTGCGCCACGGCCAGCAACCGCTCCAGCTCCTCCGGCCCCGCGAAGATGCCGAGCACCTCGCCCAGCCGCTGCAGCTCCGCAGCCGACTCGTAGCCGAGCAGGCGAGCGAACGGCAGGTTGGCGGCCCGCACCGTGCCGCCGGGGCGAACGATGCACAGCCCCGCGGGAGCCGAGTCGGCCAGGGCGCGCAGCTGCTCCTCCGAGAGACGGAGCGCGTCCTCGACCCGGCGGCGGACCACCGCCTCGGCCTTGAGATCGGCCACCTGCTTGCGCAGGGCCGCGACTTCATCGATCAGCTCTTGCTTGGGACGGTGTTGGTCGCGCATCGTCACAAGAGGACGGACTGGAGGCCCGGGCTTGCACCGGTGCGGCCAGGTGCGCGCGCTTCCAGTTCATTGTGCAACGGAGAGGCCCATGAAATTCGAGCTGGAATCGTCCACCGACCTGCTGCGCCGCACGCCGGCCACGCTCCGCATCCTGCTGGACCGCGTGGCGGAGCCGTGGGCGCGCGGCAACGAGGGCGCGGACACCTTCAGCCCCTTCGACGTGGTGGGACACCTGATCGACGGCGAGGAGACCGACTGGGTTCCCCGCGCGCGCATCATCCTCGCCCGCGGGCCCGATCCGCGGTTCCACCCGTACGACCGGTTTCGCCACCGGAGCCGCAACGCGAGCCGCACGCTGGAATCGCTGTTGGACGAGTTCGCCGAGCTGCGCGCCGCCAACCTGGAGCAAGTCGCCTCCTGGAACCTGGGTGAGGCCGAGCTGGACCTGCCCGGGAACCACCCGAGCCTCGGGCCGGTCACATTGCGCCACCTGCTCGCGACCTGGGTGGTTCACGACCTCGGCCACATCGCCCAGGTGGTTCGGGTCATGGCCAAGCAGTACCGGGATGAGGTGGGGCCCTGGGGCGTCTACCTCCCGGTGCTCACGGACCACGAAGGCCCGCGCTCCTGAGCGAGAGGAGGTCTCCGCGGGTCTGAGCCTTTGGTTCCCCAACCTCCGTGCCGCCGTTACGCTTCTTCTCATTCAGGCGAGAGGAGGCCACGATGCGGCTCGAGGATCCCGCGGGAGAGTCCCCGGAACAAGAGGTCCCCCTCCCCGCGGTGGTGGAGCAGCCCAGCGAAGTGCTGCCGGCCCGGCGCCCCCATCTGGTCGCCGTGGTCACCCGGGCCATCCGCGAGGAGGACGCCGCGGCACCGGGCGCCACCATCCGGGAGCGGTTCTGGCACCCCCATCATCACCGCTGGATGGAAGAGGATTTCGCTTCCCTCGACGCCCTGCGCCGGAGACACACGGAAGAGGAGCAGTGGCAGCTCATCCAGGAGCAGCAGCTCGACGAGCCTCTCTGCTTCGAGCTGATCTTCAAGGCCCACCGCATCGACTTCACCCGGCCGAGCCGGGAGCAGATCCTGCGCGACATCGGGATGACGCCCGACGACGTCAGTCACCTGCTGAAGGACGTTGAAGGCGAGCCGGAGGATGAATAGCGGCGCCCGCGGCACCGCCTACACCGTCCTGTTCGCGATCAGCCTCTGTCATCTCCTGAACGACATGATGCAGGCGCTGCTGCCGGCCCTGTATCCGGTCATCAAGCGCGACTTCGGTCTCGATTTCGGGCAGATCGGGCTCATCACGCTCACCTTCCAGCTCACCGCCTCATTGCTCCAGCCGCTGGTCGGTCTGTACACCGACCACCAGCCGAAGCCGTACTCGCTCGTCGCGGGCATGGGGCTCAGCCTGGTCGGCATCCTGGCGCTCTCCGTAGCGTGGAGCTTTCCGGTCCTGCTGCTCTCGGCGGGGATGGTCGGGCTGGGCTCCGCGGTCTTTCATCCGGAGTCCAGCCGGGTCGCTCGACTGGCGTCGGGCGGGCGGCACGGGTTCGCGCAGTCGCTCTTCCAGGTAGGAGGCAACACCGGGTCTGCCATCGGCCCGCTGCTGGCGGCGTTCGTGGTGGTGCCCCGCGGCCAGCACAGCGCGGCCTGGTTTTCTGGCGCCGCGATGGCCGGCATGATCATCCTGTCGCGGGTCGGCCGCTGGTACGCCGAGCACCTGCGCTCCGCCGAGAAGACGCGAGCCGCGGGCGCGGCGGTGCTGCACGACCTCTCGCGCAACAAGGTGGTGGCGTCCCTCGTCATCCTCCTGATCCTGGTGTTCTCCAAGAACGTCTACCTGGCGAGTATCAGCAGCTACTACACGTTCTATCTCATCGAGCGGTTCGGGCTCACCGTCCAGCAGGCGCAGATCCACCTGTTCATCTTCCTCGGCGCGGTCGCCGCGGGCACCATCATCGGCGGACCCGTGGGCGACCGCCTGGGCCGGAAGTGGGTGATCTGGGCCTCGATCCTCGGCGTGCTCCCGTTCACGATCGCCCTGCCCTACGTCGACCTCTTCTGGACCGGCGTGCTCAGCGTGGTGATTGGCGTCATCCTGGCGTCGGCGTTCTCCGCCATTCTGGTGTTTGCGCAGGAGCTGGTGCCGGGACGGGTCGGGATGGTGTCGGGGCTGTTCTTCGGCTTCGCGTTCGGGACGGCGGGGATCGGGGCGGCACTGCTGGGAGATCTGGCGGACCGGACGGGGATCGCCTACGTGTATCGGCTGTGCTCCTATCTGCCGGCGCTGGGATTACTCACCGCGTTCCTGCCGACGATCGAGCGGGGCGGGCGGCGGCACCCGGTGGCACCGGAGGTGGATGCGGACACGGTGCCGATGGTGTAATGGGATGCGGGTGGAGGGGAAACATGGCCCCTTCGCTACGCTCAGGGTGACACTGCTCCACCATTCGCTCA
>Ga0190265_10001674_pt1 | contig 14594 bp, 14 predicted proteins | sample Popmic124T_FD_133135 | JGI IMG/M metagenome (GOLD analysis project Ga0190265, IMG submission 133135) | Populus adjacent soil microbial communities from riparian zone of Indian Creek, Utah, USA - 124 T | ecosystem: Environmental > Terrestrial > Soil > Riparian zone | place: USA: Utah | collected...
CGGCCACCGCCGCACCTATATCGGCTCGCTGCCGGGCAAGATCGTCACCAACCTCAAGAAGGCGGGCACGTCCAACCCGCTCTTCCTGCTCGACGAGATCGACAAGCTCGGCCAGGATTTCCGCGGCGATCCCGCCTCGGCCCTGCTCGAGGTGCTCGATCCGGAGCAGAACAGCCGCTTCCAGGACCATTATCTGGAGGTCGACTACGATCTTTCCGACGTGATGTTCGTCACCACGGCGAACTCGATGGACATGCCGCAGCCGCTGCTCGACCGGATGGAGATCATCCGGCTCGAAGGCTATACCGAGGATGAGAAGGTCGAGATCGCCAAGCGCCATCTCATCCCCAAGCAGATCGAATCGCACGGCCTCAAGGACGGCGAGCTGACGCTGACCGACGAGGGCCTGCGCGCGCTGATCCGCCACTATACCCGCGAGGCCGGGGTCCGCACGCTCGAGCGCGAGATCGCCAAGGTCTCGCGCAAGGCGCTCCGCCAGATCCTCGAAGGCAAGGCCGAGAAGATCGAGATCGGCCCCGACAATCTCGGCGCATTCCTCGGCGTCCGCCGCTTCCGCCACGGCATGAGCGAGGAAGAAGACCAGATCGGCGCGGTCACCGGCCTGGCCTGGACCGAGGTGGGCGGCGAGCTGCTCACCATCGAGGCGGTCACCGTCCCGGGCAAGGGCCAGATCCGCACCACCGGCAAGCTCGGCGACGTCATGCAGGAGTCGATCCAGGCCGCTTTCTCGTTCGTCAAGGCGCGCGCGCCGAGCTACGGCGTCAAGCCGAGCGTGTTCGGCCGCAAGGACATCCACGTCCATTTGCCCGAAGGCGCGGTGCCGAAGGACGGCCCGTCGGCCGGCATCGGCATGGTCACCGCGATCATCTCGACGCTGACCGGCATCCCGGTCCGCCGCGACGTGGCGATGACCGGCGAGGTGACGCTGCGCGGGCGGGTGCTGCCGATCGGCGGCCTCAAGGAGAAATTGCTCGCGGCCCTGCGCGGCGGCATCACCAAGGTGCTGATCCCGGCCGAGAACGAGAAGGACCTCGCCGAGATACCGGCCAACATCAAGGAGCATCTCGAGCTCGTCATCGTCGCCCATGTCGACGAGGTGCTCGCCCATGCGCTGGCCACCCCGATCGTCCCGATCGAATGGACCGAGGCCGACGACCTGGCGACATTGCCGCCTTCGGAGCTCGCCTCGCCGTCCGACGACCCGACAGGGGTTTCGGTTCGCCACTGATTTTGACCTGAAAAGGGGCGCTTTTTCCTAGGAAATTCGCCTCTTTCCTTTTGACTCGCACCGGCGTGCTGGCGTTTAATCGGCGCTTCGCGGGCGAGGCGCCGCGAGTCTAATCAACAGGGGTTCGGGACAGATGAACAAGCAGGAGCTCATCAGCCAGGTCGCCGACGCGACCGGCCTCGGCAGGGGGGATGCGTCGCGGGCGGTCGAATCGGTGTTCGAGACGATCAGCAACGCCCTCAAGCGCGGCGACGAGGTCCGGCTCGTCGGCTTCGGCACCTTCTCCTGCTCGCGCCGCAAGGCCTCGACCGGCCGCAACCCGCGCACCGGCGAGCCGATGCAGATCAAGGAATCGACCCAGCCCAAATTCAAGGCCGGCAAGGGCCTCAAGGATTCGGTCAACGGCTGACCGAAGAGCCCGTCTGGACAGGCAAATGGGCGACCGCTATGGGCCGCCTTCCGCCAATCACAGGCGTGGGCGCGTAGCTCAGTGGTAGAGCACCGTGTTCACACCGCGGGGGTCGCAAGTTCAATCCTTGCCGCGCCCACCACGCCTCGTTTTCTCCCGTTCCCCGGCGAAGGCCGGGGTCCAGCGGCACGGTCGGAAGGACTGGACCCCGGCCTTCGCCGGGGAACGCCTCGCCGATGACCGCGCTCGACATCGCCAATCTGACCAAGCGCCATGGCGGGCGCGCCGCGCTCGACGATGTCAGCCTCGCCGTCGAGGCGGGCCGGTTCGTCGCTTTGGTCGGACCGTCCGGATCGGGCAAGACGACCCTGCTCAAATCGATCAACCGCCTCGTCGAACCCGATGCGGGCACGATATCGATCGACGGGCGCGACATCCGCGATCGCCCCGTCGCCGAGCTGCGCCACGGCATCGGCTACGTCATCCAGAGCATCGGCCTGTTCCCGCATCTGACCGTCGCCGAAAATATCTCCATCGTCCCCCGCCTGATCGGCGCCGCGGAGGACCGGGTCGCCGAGCTGCTCGAGCTGGTCGCGCTGCCCGCCGAGCTCGCAACCCGCTACCCCCGCGCGCTGTCCGGCGGCCAGGCGCAACGGGTCGGCTTCGCCCGCGCGCTGGCCGCCCGGCCGAAGCTGATGCTGATGGACGAGCCGTTCGGCGCGCTCGATCCGGTCACCCGCGACGAGCTCGGCCGCGCCTATCGCGCGCTGCACGAGCGGCTCGGCCTCACCACGCTCATGGTGACGCACGACATCGCCGAGGCCTTGTTGCTCGCCGACCGCGTCGTCGTGCTGATCGACGGCCGGATCCGCGCCGACGCCGCGCCCGCCGGCCTGCTGACGAGCCGGGATCCGGACGTCCGGGCGATGGTCGACGTGCCGCGCCGCCAGGCCGAGAGGCTGGCCGCCTTGTGAGCGAGCTGATCGGCCTTGCCCAGTCGCATCTGCTGCTCAGCGGCTGCGCGGTCGGCATCGGCGTGCTCATCGGCCTGCCGCTGGCGATCCTCTCGGCCCGCAGCCCGCGCCTGCGCGGCCCCGCGCTCGGCCTCGCCGGGCTGATCCAGACCATTCCGGCGCTCGCCCTGCTCGCGCTCTTCTATCCGGCGCTGCTGATCCTGGGCCGGGCGACCGGCCTCATTATTCCCGCTTTGGGCTTCCTGCCGGCGCTGATCGCGCTCAGCCTCTATGCTTTGCTGCCGATCCTGAGGAACGGCGTCGCCGCGCTCAATGGCGTCGATCCCGCCGTGATCGAGGCGGCCGACGGGCTCGGCATGACCCGGCGCCAGCGCCTCGCGATCGTCGAGCTGCCTTTGGGCGCGCCGGTGATCCTCGCCGGCATCCGCACCGCCGCGGTCTGGACGATCGGCGCCGCCACGCTCGCCACAACGGTCGGCCAGCCGAGCCTCGGCAACCTCATCTTCTCCGGCCTGCAGACCGAAAATTGGGCGCGGGTGCTGACCGGCTGCGCGGCCGCCGCGGGCCTCGCGCTGGCGGTCGACGGCCTGCTCGCTTTGGTCGAGAGCGGCCTCGCCCGCCGCTCGCGTCCGCGCCTGTGGCTCGGCCTCGCCGGCCTCGCGCTGGCGCTCGCCGCCGCTCTGGTGCCGGCGCGGGGCGGGGGCGGGAAGACATTGGTGATCGGCGCCAAGAATTTCTCCGAACAATATATTTTGGCGAGCGCGATCGAGCGCCGCCTGCAGGCGGCCGGCTACCGCACCGAGCGGCGCGACAATCTCGGCTCCACAATCGCCTATCAGGCGCTCGCGGCGGGCGATATCCATGTCTATGTCGACTATTCGGGGACGCTCTGGAGCAATATCCTCCGGCGCGCCGACATCCCGCCGCCCGCCCAAATGCGCGCCGAACTGACGACGCAGCTCCGCGCCCGCGACGGCGTTGTCGTCCTCGGCCCGCTCGGCTTCGAAAACGCCTATGCGCTGGCGATGCGCCGCGCCCGCGCCGAGGCGCTCGGCGTCCGCACCCTGGGCGATCTCGCCCGGGCCGCGCCACGGCTCACCTTGGGCGCCGATCTCGAATTCCTCTCCCGCCCCGAATGGCGCTCGGTCGAGGCGCGCTACGGCCTCGATTTCGTCGTCCAGCGCTCCTACAGCCCGACCTTCATGTACCGCGCCGTCGCCGACGGCTCGGCCGACGTGATCACCGCTTTCTCCTCCGACGGCCGCATCGCCGCTTTGGATCTGGTCGTGCTCGCCGACCCGCGCCGCGCGCTGCCGAGCTACGACGCGCTGCTGCTGCTCGCGCCCGGCACCGACGCCCGGGCGATCGAGGCATTGCGGCCGCTGATCGGCGCGATCGGCGTCGAGCGGATGCGGCGGGCGAACCTGATGGTCGACCGCGACTCGGACAAGCGCACGCCCGCCGAGGCGGCGCTCTGGCTCGATCCCTTCCCTTGACGCTGGGCGGTGCCCGCCCCTATGTGCGCGACCGCATTCATCCATGCGTGGCGATCGTAGCTCAGTTGGTTAGAGCACCGGTTTGTGGTACCGGGGGTCGCGGGTTCAAGCCCCGTCGATCGCCCCATTTCTTGCCGACGACAGGACCCGTTTCGAATGGACTCGCTCTGGGATTTTCCCGATTTCGACGAGCATGAGCTCGTGCATTTCGTCACCGACCCGCAAACCGGACTGATGGCGGTGATCGCGGTCCATTCGACCCATCTCGGCCCCGGCGCCGGCGGCACCCGCTTCTGGCATTACGCCAAGCCCGCCGACGCCATCGCCGACGCGCTCCGCCTGTCGCGCGGGATGAGCTATAAGAACGCCATGGCCGGCCTGCCGCTCGGCGGCGGCAAGGCGGTGATCCTGGCCGACGCGACGCGCACCAAGACGCCGGAGATGCTCGCCGCTTATGGCCGCGCCGTCGAGCGGCTCTGCGGCGCCTATGTCACCGCCGAGGATGTCGGCATGAACGTCGCCGACATGGTCGCGCTGGCGAAGGAGACGCGCTACGTCGCCGGCCTGCCGGTCGCCGACGGCGCGGTCGGCGGCGATCCCGGGCCGCATACCAGCTATGGCGTCTATCTCGGCGTCAAGGCGGCGGTGAAGCGGGGCCTCGGCAAGGACAGCCTCGATGGCCTCCACATCGCCGTCCAGGGCGCGGGCAGCGTCGCCGGCGGCTTCGCCCGCCGCGCCGCGGCCGAGGGCGCCCGCTTGAGCATCGCCGACGTCGACCAGGGCCGGGCGCAGGCGCTCGCCGCTGAGACCGGCGGCACAATGGTCGGCACCGACGAGGTCATGAGCCTCGAGGCCGATTTGCTCAGCCCCAACGCGCTCGGCGCCATCCTCGACGCCGACTCGATCGCCGCGCTGCGCGTTCCGATCGTCGCCGGCGGCGCCAACAACCAGCTCGCCACCCGCGACGACGGCGACCGCATCCAGGCGCGCGGCATCCTCTACGCCCCCGATTACGTGATCAACGCCGGCGGCATCATCAACGTCTCGACCGAATATCTGAAGGACGGCGACCAGGACACGGTGCGGGCGCGGATCGAGGCCATCCCCGGCAGGCTCGAGGAGATCTGGCAGGAAAGCGCCGCCACCGGCCGCAACCCCGCGCGGGTGGCGGGCGACATGGCTCGAAGATTGATCGGGCGGGATGGATAGCCGCCATCTTTCTCTCTTCCCGTTCGGGCTGAGCTTGTCGAAGCCTTCCCTTTCTGATCTGGTCCGAAGCGATGGGATTCTGGGCCTATATGCTCCACTGCGCCGACCGCAGCTTCTACGTCGGCCACACCGACGATCTGGAGGCTCGGATCGGCGCCCACCAGTCTGGCCTCATTCCCGGCTACACGGCCACTCGACTGCCGGTGACGCTGGTTTGGTCCGATGAATTTCCGAGTCGCTACGAAGCGCTCGCTGCCGAACGTCAGATCAAGGGATGGAGCCGTGCCAAGAAGCTCGCTCTTATCCGCGGCGATTGGACGCTGATCAGAGCGCACGCCCGTAATTCGAAAGAGAAGGAAAGGGCTTCGACAGGCTCAGCCCGAACGGATGAAGGGGAGAGTTCCATAGGCTAGAGCGGCTCGGGCCTTGGCTTGTCGCGGCCGAGCTTGTGCTCGCGATAGATCGTGTAGAGGCCGCTGGCGACGATGACGGCGGCGCCGGCCCAGGTGCTCGCCGGCGGGTGGGTGTCCCAAAGCGCCCAGCCCAACAGCACCGCCCAGAGCAATTGGGTGTAATCGAACGGCACCACCACCGGCACCGGCGCGAACCTCAGCGACGAGGTCAGGAAGAGCTGGCCGATGCCGCCGAACAGGCCGAGCGCGACCAGGATCGCCCAGGTCCGCCCGTCGTGCAGCTCCCCGAAGAAGGGAAGCAGCAGGCCCGTCGCCGCCATCGAGAACAGGGTGAACCAGAGCACCGTGGTCGGCGTGCTCTCGGTTCGCCCGATCGTCCGGATGGTGATCGTGACCCCCGCCACCCCAAGCGCCGCCGCCAGCGCCAGCGCCAGGCCGACCGGCGGCAGATCGCTGCCGCTCGGCCGCATCACGATCAGCACCCCGACGAAACCCAAGGCGACCGCGCTCCAGCGGTGCCGCCCGACCGGCTCGTTCAGGATCAGCGCCGACAGCATCACCGAGAAGAGCGGCGCGACGAAGCCGATCGTCGCCGATTCCGCCAGCGGCAGGAAGGTCAGCGCCGCGAAGGCGGCAACCATGGTCGTAAGCCCGATCACGCCGCGCCCGAGATGCGCCAGCGGCCTTTGCGTCCGCCAGGCGCCGAAACTGCCGGTCATCCCAATCCAGACCAGCAAGGGCGGCAGGCCGAAGGCGAAGCGGTAGAAAGCGAGCTCGGGCAGGCTGACGCCCGCCTCGTCGCCGAGCTTGATCATCGCCGCCATGAAGCCGAAGCAGGTCGCCGCGCCGATCCTGAGGGCGATACCGAGCAGGCGGTTTTGCGTCACTGCGGTCACCGGCCCGCCTTAAGCACAAGCTTTCGCCCGCGCGAAGCCTTCGCTACACAGCCCGACGAACATGCACGTCTACGCGAATCCGGCTCGCTTCCTGAAAATCGCGCGACCCCTCACGGCCTGGCTCGGCTGGGCGGGGGCCGCGCTGGTCCTCGCCGCGCTCGCTTATGGCCTCTTCCTCGGCCCGCGCGACCATCTCCAGGGCGAGAGCGTCCGCATCCTCTACGTCCACGTCCCCGCCGCCTGGCTCGGCATGGCGGGCTGGACCGGGGTCGCCGCGGCGAGCCTGATGCAGCTGGTCTGGCGCCACCCGCTCGCCGCCGTCGCCGGCCGCGCGATCGCCGTCCCCGGCGCCGTCTTCACCGCCATCTGCCTCGCCACCGGCTCGCTCTGGGGCCGCCCGACCTGGGGCACCTATTGGGAATGGGACGGCCGGATGACCTCGATGCTCGTCCTGCTCTTCCTCTATTTCGGCTATGTCGCGCTCGCCGGCGCGGAGAAGGAGAAAGGCGGGGAAGGGCGCCTCACCGCCATTTTCGGCCTGGTCGGCGCGGTCAACCTGCCGGTCATCCATTATTCGGTGATCTGGTGGAACACGCTCCATCAGGGCGAGAGCATCAGCTTCGTGCGCGCCAGCTCGACGATCGACGCGTCGATGCTCTGGCCGCTGCTCGCCGCCGCGCTCGGCTTCTCGCTGCTGTTCGGCGCGATCGTGCTGATGCGGATGCGGGCCGAGCTCGCCCGAAACAAGGTCGAGGCGCGGCTGAAGCGGATGGCGCGCGAATGAGCCACTGGCCGTTCATTATCGCCGCTTATGCGCTGACCGCGCTCGGCACGCTCGGCGTCGCGCTGTGGAGCTGGCTCGCGATGCGGCGCGCCGAGGCCGAAGCCGCCAGGCTGGGCAAGCGCCCGTGAAGCCCAAGAACCAGCGCCTCGTCCTGCTGCTGCTCGCTTTGGTCGCGGTCGGCGGCGCGGTGCTGCTCGCCATGACCGCGATGCGCGACCAGGCCGCCTTCTTCTACGCTCCCGCCGACGTCGCCCGCAAAGGCCTGCCGCTCGACCGCGCGGTCCGCATCGGCGGCATGGTCAAAGGGGGATCGATCCGCCGCCACGCCGACGGCGTCACCATCGATTTCCTGGTCGGCGACGAGACCGCCGAAACCATCCCGGTCCGCTTCACCGGCATCACGCCCGATCTGTTCCGCGAGAATAGCGGCGTCGTCGCCGAGGGCCGCTTCCAGCCCAACGGCCTGTTCCTCGCCACCGAGATCCTCGCCAAGCATGACGAGAATTACATGCCGCCGCGGCTCGGCCCGGACGGCCGGCACAAGAGCGAGTCGCTGGAATGATCGCCGAAGCGGGTCTCGCGGCGTTGTGGCTGGCGGCGGCTTTGTCGCTGCTCCAGCTGCTGCTCGGCGCGGCCGCGGTCCGGCCAGGCGGCGAGGGCGGGCTCCGCGCCGTCCGCGCCGTGGCGGTCGCGCAGGGGGTGCTCGCCGGCTTGGCCTTCCTGTTCCTGATCTGGCTGTTCCTGCGCACCGACCTTTCGGTCCAGCTCGTCGCCGCCAACAGCCATTCGGCCAAGCCCTGGCTCTACAAGTTCGCCGGCGCCTGGGGCAATCACGAGGGCTCGATGCTGCTCTGGGTGACCGTGCTCGCGCTCGCCGGCGGCATCGTCGCCCTGCTCGAGCGCCGCCTGCCGCGCAATACGCTGAGCGCGACGCTGGCCGCCCAGGCCGCGATCGGGCTCGGCTTCTACGCCTTCCTTCTCTTCGCCTCCAATCCGTTCACCCGGCTGAGCCCGGTCCCGGTCGAAGGCAACGGCCTCAATCCTTTGCTCCAGGATCCGGGCCTCGCCTTCCATCCGCCGACCCTCTATTTCGGCTATGTCGGCATTTCGGTCGCCTTCTCCTTCGCGGTCGGCGCCCTCGTCACCCGCGACGTCGGCCCGGCTTTCGCCCGCGCGATGCGGCCCTGGGTGCTCGGCGCCTGGATCTTCCTCACCCTCGGCATCACCGCCGGCTCCTATTGGGCCTATTATGAGCTCGGCTGGGGCGGCTGGTGGTTCTGGGACCCGGTCGAGAATGCCTCGCTCATGCCGTGGCTCGCCGCCACCGCCTTGCTGCACAGCGTCACCGTCCTCGCCACCCGCGACGGCCTGCGCGCCTGGACGGTGATGCTCGCGGTCGTCGCTTTCTCGATGTCGATGATCGGCACCTTCCTGGTCCGCTCCGGCATCCTGACCTCGGTGCACGCCTTCGCCGTCGATCCGCGCCGCGGCGCCTTCATCCTCGTCCTGCTCACTTTCTATATCGGCGGCGCGCTGGCGCTCTATGGGCTGCGCGTCGGCACGGTGAAGGAAGGGTCGCGCTTCGACCTGCTCAGCCGCGAGGGCGCGCTGGTCGCCAACAACTTGCTGCTCTCGGCGATTCTCGGAATCGTCTTCGTCGGCACCCTCTATCCGCTCGCCGTCGAGGCGGTGACCGGCGACAAGCTCTCGGTCGGCCCGCCTTATTTCAACAGCGCCGCCGGCCCGATCGCGCTCGCCCTGGTCGCGATCATGGGCATGGGGCCGCTGCTGCGCTGGCGCCGCGACCGGCTCGCCAGCCTCGCCAACCGCATCGCCCTCCCGGTGCTGCTCGGCGCCCTGATCCTGCTCGCTCTTTCGCTTTTCGCGCCGGGGATGCGCTTCCTGCCGATGCTCGGCCTCACCGTCGCGATCGGCATCGGCGCGGCCAGCGTCGCACCCTTGTGGGGCCGCAACCTCAGGCGCACGCCGCTCTTCACCTGGGGGATGGTGACCGCTCATCTCGGCATCGCCGTCGCGCTTGCCGGCATGGCCTCGGAAAGCGCCTTCACCAAGGAGACTTTGGTCGCCGCCCGCCCCGGCCAGACCATGAATGTCGGCCCGTTCAGCGTGCGCTTCGACGGCGTCGAGCCGGTCGCCGGCCCGAACTGGACCGCGATCGAGGCGCGGCTTGTCGCGCGCCGCGGCGAGGGTGCCGAATTCGCGCTCCGCCCGCAGGCGCGCCTGTTCAGCTCGCCGCCGACCCCGACCAGCGAGGCGGCGATCCGGACCGTCCGGGACGGCCAGCTCTACGTCGCGATCGGCGAGGAGGACGAGCAGGGCCGCTGGCAGCTGCGCCTCTGGTGGAAGCCGTTCGTCACCCTGATCTGGTTCGGCGGCGGCCTCGTCGCGCTGGGCGGGCTGCTCGCTCTGGTCGGCCGCGTCCGCCGCGGGCGCCGCGCCAGGCCCGAAGAGGAGGCGCTGGCGTGAAGCGCCGGCTGATCCTTTGGGTGCCGCTCGGCCTGTTCGTGCTCTTCCTGGGCTTCGTCGCGGCCGGCCTCTACGCGCCGGCGGAACGCAATATCCAGTCCGCATTGATCGGTGAGCCCGTCCCCGATTTCGATCTGCCGCCGGGCCTGCCCGGCCGGCCCGGCCTGTCCAGCACCGCCTTGCGCCAGGGCGGGCCCCGTATCGTCAACATCTTCGCCAGCTGGTGCCTGCCCTGCCGGGTCGAGGCGCCGCAACTGGAGGCGCTCGCCCGCCGCGGCATCCCGATCGACGGCATCGCCGTCCGCGACCGCCAGCAGGACCTCGTCCAATTCCTCGCCGCTTATGGCGATCCGTTCCGCGCCGTCGGCGCCGACCTCGACCGCCGAGTCCAGATGGAATTGGGCTCGGCCGGAGTCCCCGAGACCTTCGTCATCGACGGCGCCGGAATCATCCGCCACCAGCATATCGGCGCGATCACCGAGGCCGACATGCCCGCCATCGTCGCCGCCTGGGAGGCCGCGCGATGAAGCTGCTTCGGCTTTTGCGTTCCCCGGCGAAGGCCGGGGCCCAGGAGGGCGGCAGCCCTGGACCCCGGCCTTCGCCGGGGAACAAGCTAGTGGGCATCGTGGGAGCAGGCCTGATCTGTTTCGCCACCCCCGCTTTGGCCGATTCCCTCCTCCCGGCGGCCGAATATGCCGATCGCCAGCTGCCCGATCCGCGCCAGGAGGCGCGGGCCAAGGCGCTGATGGAGACGATCCGCTGCCTCGTCTGCCAGGGCCAGGCGATTTCCGACAGCGACGCCGAAATGGCCGGCGACATGCGTTCGCTGATCCGCACCCGGATCGCCGCCGGCGAGTCTCCCGAGCAGATCCGCGCCTGGCTGATCTCGCGCTACGGCAATTGGGTGACCTACGATCCGCCGCTCGAGCCGGTGACCTGGCCGCTCTGGGCCGCGCCCGTCCTGCTCCTCCTCGCCGGCGCCTGGCTGGCGCGCGGCCGCTTCAAACGGAGGAAGCGCTGATGGGCTGGCTCGTCATGATCGGCCTCAGCCTGCTGGCCGGCGCCGGCCTCGGCTGGTTCCTGCGCCACGACAAGGGCGCGCTGCAATTCCTCGCCGCCGCCTTGCTGCTCGCCCTGGCCGGCTATGCCTGGCAGGGCCATCCCGGCTTCGCCGGCGCGCCCAGGCGGCCGCCCGAGCGCCAGCAGCTGCCCGACAGCGCCTTCGCGCAGGACCGCGAGGCGGTGCTCGGCCGGTTCGATCGCGCCTGGTACTGGATGAACATGGCCGAAGGCTATCAGCGCCGCGGCGACACCGAAGGCGGGGCCCGCCTCCTCGCCCAGTCGGTCAGGCAGAATCCGCGCAACGCCGATCTCTGGGTCGGCCTCGGCAACGCTTTGGTCCTGCACGGCGGCGGCATGATGAACCCGGCCGCCCAGCTCGCCTTCGCCCGCGCCGAGCGCCTCGCCCCGGGCCATCCCGGGCCGCGCTATTTCTACGGCCTCGCTCTGGCCCAAAGCGGCAATTTCGACGAGGCCGAGCGGATCTGGCGCGCGCTGATCGCCGAAGCCCCGCCCGAGGCCGAATATCGGCGCATGGTCGAGGAACGCCTCGCCCAGCTCCGGCAGGCGCGGGCGGCGCCGGTGGGGGCGGGGCCTCAGCCGCCGCGCCAGAACTGACCCGTCACCCCGGCGAAGGCCGGGGTCTCGTGGAGACAGCCGAGACTTCTCGACCTGGGATCCCGGCCTTCGCCGGGATGACGGGGCCGCCGCTAAACCGCCGGCTCGTAGGAAAGGCCGAGCGCCTCGGCCACCGCCGCGTGCCGGATCTTGCCGCCGGAAACGTTGAGACCGTTTGCGAGGTGCGGATCGGCTTTCATCGCCGCTTCAGCGCCTTGGCTGGCGAGCTTGAGAACGAATGGCAGGGTCGCATTGTTGAGCGCGAAGGCCGAGGTCCGCGCCACCGCGCCCGGCATGTTGGCCACGCAATAATGGATCACGCCGTCGATCTCGTAGGTCGGATCCGAGTGGGTCGTCGCGCGCGAGGTCTCGAAGCAGCCGCCCTGGTCGATCGAGATGTCGACCAGCACCGACCCCCGCTTCATCGTCTTCAGCATGTCGCGGGTGACGAGCTTGGGCGCCGCCGCGCCCGGGATCAGCACCGCGCCGATCACCAATTCGGCCTTGGTCACCGCATGGGCGATCGCCGCCCGCGACGCATAAGCGGTCTTGATCTGGCTGCCGAAGAACATGTCCAGTTCGGCGAGCCGCGCGTTGGAGATGTCGTAAATCGTGACGTCGGCGCGCATGCCGACCGCCATCTGGGCGGCGTTGACCCCGGCGATGCCGCCGCCGAGGATCATCACCCGCGCCGGCGCCACGCCCGGCACGCCGCCCAGGAGCACGCCGCGGCCGCCCTGCTCCTTCTCCAGATAATGGGCGCCGACCTGGATCGACATCCGTCCGGCGACCTCGCTCATCGGCTTCAAGAGCGGCAGCGAGCCGTCATTGGCGGTCACCGTCTCATAGGCGATGCAGGTGGCGCCCGATTCGACCAGGCCCCTGGTCTGCCCGGGGTCTGGGGCGAGGTGGAGATAGGTGAACAAGAGGTGCCGCGGCTCGAGCAGGGCGATTTCGGGCGCCTGCGGCTCCTTCACCTTGACGATCATGTCGGCGTTGGCGAACACCTCGGCGGCGCTGCCGGCGATGGCCGCGCCGGCCTCGACATAGTCCCGGTCGGAGAAATCGATGCCGAGCCCGGCTTTGGTCTCGACGATCACCTCGTGGCCCGCCGCCACCAGTTCCGCCACCGAGGCCGGCGTCAGCCCGACCCGATATTCGTGGACCTTGATCTCCTTCGGCACGCCGACGCGCATCTCGCTCTCCCGGGTTGGTGATTTTGGGCGGTCCTATAACGACCCAATATCGCTTTGTCGCCGTTGCGAAGGGGATGGGGCAATGCTAAGCCGCGCGCCGCCTTGGGCCTCCGGGGCGGCAGAAGAGGAAATGGGACATATCCTGTCCTGACCGATGAGCGACAGCCCCGCCCCTTCCTCGCCATCGGAGAGCCACGCCGGCCAGCATTCGCATGGCGGCGTCGTCGGCCTGACCCTGCTCGCTTTGGGTGTCGTCTTCGGCGATATCGGCACCAGCCCGCTTTATGCATTGCGCGAGACGTTCGCGGGCGCCCATCCACTCCCGATCGATCGGATCCAGGTGTTCGGCGTCATCTCGCTCATTTTCTGGTCGATGATGCTGGTGGTGGCCCTCAAATATGTCATCATCCTCACCCGGGCGGACAATAAGGGAGAGGGCGGCAGCCTGGCCCTGCTCGCTTTGGTCTCGCGCAAAGGCAATCTCAGATGGTCCACCGGCATCGTCCTGCTGGGCGTCTTCGCCTGCGCCCTGTTCTACGGCGACTCAATGATCACGCCGGCGATTTCGGTGCTGTCGGCCGTGGAAGGGCTGACCGTGGTCGAAACCCGGCTGCAGCCGATGGTGGTGCCGATCGCGATCGCGATCCTCGTCATGCTGTTCCTGCTGCAGCGCCGGGGCACCGCCAAGGTCGGCGCATTGTTCGGGCCGGTGGTCATCCTCTACTTCCTGACCCTCGCCGTCCTGGGGTCGCTCAGCATCGCGCGGCACCCGGATATCCTGCTCGCATTGAATCCGTGGTACGCGGTCAATTTCTTCCTGATCGACAAATGGCTTGGCTTCCTGGCGCTGGGTTCGGTGGTGCTCGCCGTGACCGGGACGGAAGCGCTCTACGCCGACATGGGCCATTTCGGGCGCAAGCCGATCCGCAACGCCTGGTTCCTGTTCGTGCTGCCCGCGCTGATGCTGAACTATATGGGCCAGGGCGCCTTGCTGATCGCCGATCCAGACGCGATCAGCAGCCCCTTCTTCATGCTTGCGCCAGACTGGTTCCGGCTGCCGCTCGTGCTGATCGCGACGCTCGCCACCATCGTCGCCAGCCAGGCGGTCATCACCGGCGCCTTTTCGGTGACCCAGCAGGCGATCCAGCTGGGTTTCATTCCCCGGATGCGCATCCAGCACACCAGCGAGGCGGCGGTCGGCCAGATCTACATCCCGCTCGTCAACAACGCGCTGATGGTGATGGTGATCCTGCTCGTCCTGACCTTCCAGAATTCGAGCAACCTCGCCGCCGCCTACGGCGTCGCGGTCACCGGCGCGATGCTGATCGACACTTGCCTGCTCGCCGTGCTGCTCTTCTCCTTGTGGAAGTGGAAGCCGTGGCTTGCGGTGCCCCTGCTCGCCGTCTTTTTCATCATCGACATCACCTATTTCGCCGCCAATCTGACCAAGGTTCAGGCGGGCGGCTGGTTCCCGCTGCTGGTCGGGGTCGTCGTCTTCACCCTGCTCACCACCTGGGCCAAGGGCCGCCTGTTGATGATCAAGCGGATGAACGAGGCGGCGATGCCGGCGTCGATCTTCATCAAGTCGGCGGCGGCGAGCGCCACGCGGGTGCCGGGCACGGCAGTGTTCATGACCACCTCGCCCGACGGTATCCCGCACGCGCTGCTCCACAACCTCAAGCACAACAAGGTGCTTCACGAGCGCGTTCTCGTCCTCACCGTCAAGATCGAGGACGTGCCCTATGTCGAGGAGGAGAAGACCTTCCATCTCGACGAGCTCGGCCAGGGCTTCTACCGGCTGATC
>Ga0190265_10001675_pt1 | contig 14591 bp, 11 predicted proteins | sample Popmic124T_FD_133135 | JGI IMG/M metagenome (GOLD analysis project Ga0190265, IMG submission 133135) | Populus adjacent soil microbial communities from riparian zone of Indian Creek, Utah, USA - 124 T | ecosystem: Environmental > Terrestrial > Soil > Riparian zone | place: USA: Utah | collected...
CGATCAGGGGCGCCTCTACTTTAATGGCGTGGACATCTACGCGTTCACGGAAGCGCGACCGCTGATGCTTGATGCCGACAAGGGCCGGGTCACCTTGAAGAAAGGCGTCAATGTCATCGTGTTCAAGGTCACCAACGAACAGAACAGTTGGCAGGGAGCGATGCGCTTTTTGGACAAGGCCGGCGCGCCCGTGAAGGATCTCAAAATCAAATTGTCGCCGTAAGGACATGCAACCCCGGACAAACATGAAAAGCTCTAACTCAAACCTCAGACTTCTGGCCGGCCTGTTGCCGGCAATGCTCCTGGCGACGGGAACAACAGCCTGGTCCGCCGACAAATCCGTCACGCTCAAGGACGCGTTCAAGGAGCACTTCGCCGTGGGAACGGCGGTCAACCGCAGCATGATGACGGGCACAACGTTCCGCCGGAGCGCGGAGTTGAATGCCAAGGACGTGGCACTGATCAAGGAGCAATTCAACCAGATCACCGCCGAGAACGACACGAAGTGGCAGCACATCCATCCGCGCGAGGGCACGGACGGATACGACTTCGGCCCGACGGATGCCCTGGTAGATTTCGGGCTGAGCAACAACATGCAGGTCGTCGGTCACACCCTCGTGTGGCACAGCCAGACGCCGAATTGGGTGTTCGCGGGCACGAATCCACCGCCGTCCGGCGTCACCAACGCCGCCCCGGTCACGGCCGTGAACACGAACGCGGCCGGCACAAACCGGTTTGGGCGTGGGCGCTTTGGTCCTGGTTTCGGCGGCGGGTTCGGCCGCTACAACAATCCGCGCGCGTCGCGTGACGAATTGCTTCAACGCATGCGCGACCACATCCACACGGTCGTCGGCCGCTACAAAGGCAAGATCAAGGCTTGGGATGTCGTGAACGAAGCCCTCGCCGACGGCAACGGGACGAACGTGTTGAGGAACTCACTATGGCTCGAAATCATCGGCCCGGATTTCATCGCCAAGGCTTTTCAATACGCGCACGAAGCGGACCCCGGCGCGATTCTCCGCTACAACGACTACGGCCTGGAGAACCCGGCCAAGCGCAAGCGGCTCATCTCGCTCATCAAGGAACTCCAGGCGCAAAAGGTGCCCGTCCACGCCATCGGCTCGCAGGCGCACGTCAACGTCTCGACGAGTTTCGAGACCATGGACCAGTCGCTGACCGAGATGGCCACGCTCGGCCTGCCCATCCACATCACGGAACTCGATGTGAACAGCGCACAAGGCGGCCAACGCGGCTTCGGCGCGGACATCGCCAATAATGCAGCGACCACTCAAGGCGGTCTCGTCAGCGACGCCGACAAAAAACTCGCGGACGCCTACGCGGGGATCTTCCGCGCGTTCGTGAAGCACCGCGACTCCGTAAAGATGGTGACGTTCTGGGGTGTGAATGATGCGAACTCCTGGCGCGCCAGCGGGAAGCCGCTTTTGTTCGACGGCAACAGCCAGCCCAAGCTGGCCTTCCACTCCGTCATCTCCGAAGCGAAAAAGGCAGCCGAGGCGAAGTAACCGATTCGCCATGAAACGCGTTACCTCGTGAATTCCGACGGCTCCATCCGTTTTCATGGTGCGGCAGTTGTCGCGGGTTCCTTTCTCGTCGCGTTCCTCGCAGTTCCGGCTTCACTCCTGGCCCAAGAAGGCACGAGGCCGCCGTTGACGGCGCAGTTCATTGAGAAACATTGCGCGGATTGCCACGACGACACCACCCGCAAGGCTGGGTTGAATCTGTTGGACCTTGGTTACCATCCTGACGACAGCGCCAATCTTGCGATCTGGGTGCGCGTGCATGACCGCGTGAAGGCGGGCGAAATGCCGCCTCGGAAGAAGCCGCGTCCCGATCCGACCGAGTTGGCGTCCTTTATCAGGAGCATGGCTGCCACGCTCACAACGTCCGAGCAGGCGATCATTGAACGCGATGGACGCGCCATGCAGCGCCGGCTCAATCGCTACGAGTACGAGAACACGCTGCGCGATCTTTTTCAGGTGCCATGGGTCCAGATAAGAAACCGGCTGCCTGAGGATGGCGAAGCGCACCGCTATAACAAACTCGGAGAAGCGTTGGATGTTTCGCATGTGCAGATGGCGCGTTACATGAGCGTGGCTGACTACACGATGCGGCAGGCCATGAGTGTGCAACTGGAGCGCCCGCCCACGACCACCAATCGTTACTACGCCCGTAACGAACCCAGTCTGACGGGCAACTTCCGGCCACGCGAAAATGGCACGTTGCCGGATCGTCATTCCTTTCCCGTGCTCGACTCGCGCGCGCAACCGGACGTTCGCATGGGCCGCGCGCCGCTTTCCGATCCGGCCACCCGCGAGCGCGAGGCGGTGGGTCGCGTCTCGAGCATTTTCAGCGATGCCGGCGGCTACAGTTGGGGTCAATTTCGCGCGCCGGTTTCGGGCCGTTACCGCCTGCGTTTCTGCGGGTATTCGATCTGGGTCAGTGGCGGCGGCATTGCCCGATGGTTTTACGAAGGCCAGGGCGCGGCGAAAGCACCGGTCTATCATCTGCCGCTTTGGCATCGGCCGAACGTGGACGAAGTCTGGTCCGGGCGCCGCGATGAACCGATCGGCGTCTATGCCTCGAGCTCGGGCCAGGGCCGTCCGCTGGGTGAATTCGATTTCAAACCCGAACCGACGGTCAATGAGCTCGAAGTCATCCTGAACGCGAATGAGGTGGTTCAGACCGACGGCTTGCGGTTGTTTCGCACGCGCGTCAACGGCACGGACGAGCAATACGTCAATCCGCTCGCCCAACCCCACGGCATGCCCGGTTACGCCGTGCAATGGCTGGAAGTTGAAGGGCCGTTTTACGACGATTCAACGCGCGCGGGTTATCGGCTCCTTTTCGGGGATCTCCCCATCAAGCGCCTCGAAGCCGGCCAACCCGGCGTGATGCTGGAAGTCAGCGCACCGGCGCCGCAAGGCCGGGGTGGCTTCGGCGGACCGGGTCCACGCGGCGGTGGCCAGCGTGGTCGCGGCGGATTTGCCCGGACCCGGGAGGTGGCCGTGGAGGTGGTTTCGGACAATCCAGCGCAGGACGCGGAGCGATTGCTGCGCGCGTTCATGAAGCGCGCCTATCGCCGGCCCGTGGAAGAGGCCCATGTGCAACGCTTTCTCGCGTTGTTCAATGATCAGTTATCGAAAGGGGCTGGTTTCACCAGGTCGATGCTCTCGACCTACACGGCGGTGCTCGCTTCGCCGGGATTCCTCTTCACAGATGAAAAGCCCGGACGACTGGACGACTTTGCATTGGCCTCGCGCCTCTCCTATTTCCTCTGGAATTCCGAACCGGACGAAGCGTTGCGAACCCTGGCGGCGCGCGGCGAGTTGCGCCGGCCCGACGTGTTGCGCGCGGAAACGGAGCGGCTCCTGAACGATCCCAAAGCGCAGCGCTTCATCGAGGCCTTCACGGATTACTGGCTCGATCTGCGAAAGGCTGATGACACCTCGCCGTCCACCACGCTTTACAACGACTACGAACTGGATGATCCGCTGAAGCTCTTCGCGCTGGAGGAGACGCGTTTGTTTGTCGCGGAACTTCTGCGTGGCGATCTGCCGGTGCGCAACATTGTGGATTCGGATTTCACCTTCCTCAATGAACGCCTCGCGAATCACTACGGTGTGCCGGGTGTGAGCGGCGCGAAGATGCGCAAGGTGACATTGCCCAAGGGCAGCGTGCGCGGCGGTCTGCTGACCCAGGCCAGCGTGCTGAAAGTCACGGCCAACGGCACGACGACCTCGCCGGTGTTGCGCGGCTACTGGATCACCGAACGCATCCTGGGACATCAGATTCCACCGCCGCCGCCCGTGGCCGCGGTCGAACCGGACATCCGCGGCGCGGTCACGATCCGCCAGCAGCTTGAAAAACATCGCAACGATGCCAGTTGTGCCTCGTGTCACAGCAAAATGGACCCACCGGGCTTTGCGCTGGAAAGCTTCGATGTCATGGGCGGCTGGCGCGACCGCTACCGCGCGGTGAAGGAAGGCGTCGCCCCGGAGAAAGGCGTCGGGATGAACGGCCAGGCCTTCGCGTTTTACTACGCGCTGCCGGTGGATTGCGCGGGCGAGCTGCCCGATGGGCGTGCGTTCAAGGACATTCGCGAATTCAAGCGGCTGCTGGTCCAGGACGAAGTTCTCCTGGCGCGCAACCTGGTGAAGCAACTGGCCATTTACGCGACGTGTGCGCCGGTGCGCTTCTCCGACCGCGAGCAGATAGAACGCATTGTTCAACTTTCGAGCGCGCGGCAATACGGGATGCGCAGCCTCGTGCATGGGATCGTGCAGAGTGAGTTGTTTTTGAAGAAGTAGTCAGTAATCAGAATTCAAGTAGTGGTGCAGTTTGAAAATGTTTTGGCACTTGCACTGCGGTGAAGTTCAACAACTCCGTGGCGCGTGTCTGTCCAAGCCGGGCGGATGCGCGGTGAACCAACTTGCGTGCAAGTTTGACCGCAGAATTGGCGACCGTCGTCATCGCCGAGTACGAGTTCGATCTTTGAGACCTTCCCCAACTCCTTTCTTTTTCGGACGAGCGCGGAGAGATGCTTGAGAACTTCGACTTCAGAGCCTTGAAAAGTTGCAGCCAATCCGCCATTGTTTCACACCATCGCCCCACGTATTTTCCTCCTGCGAGAGCAGCCCGATATGCCAATCGATTTTTCAAAACTCAAAGCACCGCCCAAAGAGGAGCGGCTGATTGATCCAATTGCACTCTTCCAAAGGCTGAGGGTCACCGATGCGTCAATAAACGACCTCTGGCTGGCGCAAGGGGATGCTCTGCGCGAGTGGCACAAGAAACGGGATGAGAAAGACGTGGCGATTTCCCTTAACACTGGCGCTGGCAAAACCCTCGTGGGCTTGCTCATCGGTCAATCGCTGGTCAACGAAATGCGCTCGATGGTTCTTTACGCGTGCAGTTCCATCCAACTGGTTTTGCAGACGGCGAAAAAGGCCGAGGGATACGGCTTGCCCAGTACCACCTACGTGAAGGGTAAGTTTAGCAACGATTTGGCAGCAAAAGGTGATGCTGTTTGCCTGACCACCTACCAAGCCCTCTTCAACGGCAAGTCCCATTTCTTCAATCGGGAAGTTGCAGGCATCGTCTTTGATGATTCGCATGCAGCAGAGCACTTGCTGCGCGATCACTATTCCTTGCGGATCACAAAAGAGCGTTTCGGAAATGTCTATTCAGCGATTGCGAACGAGTTCGCTGATTATTTTCACGCCGTGGGCCTTGCAAGTTCATTCGATGAAGTGATAAGCGGAACCGGGCATCGCTTGTTGCTTGCGCCACCGTTTGAAGTCCGCCGTGTTCATTCGGCGATTCTGAAGTTGCTTCAGGAATCAGATGTCCCTGGAGATTTCGATGCCACCGCGTTTGCGTGGGAACATTTGAAGGATCGGATTGACCTCTGCGCCTTTGTCATTTCCTCGTCGGAGATCACGATTACGCCTCCCTTCGTTCCAGTCAGGACGTTGCCATACTTCTCCTCGACCATTCGACGTGTTTATTTGTCAGCGACCCTTTCCGCGCTAGACGTCTTCGTCCGAACGTTTGGCCGGAAGCCGTCTTCTGAAATCAGACCAACGACAACCGCAGGCGAGTGTGAACGAATGATTCTGATTCCGCAAAAAATGGTCGGGGTTGCCGATGATCTCGCCGTAGCGAAAAACGCAGTCCGTCCGTACAAGTCCCTCATTCTCGTGCCTAGTTATCCGAGGGCCGAAAAGTGGGCGGATCTCGTGAAGCCGCCACCGAAGGAAGCGGCGACGGAGGCGATTGAGAATTTCAAGCAGGCCAGGGGCGCAGACAAACTCTTGCTGACGGCTCGCTACGACGGCGTCGATTTGCCGGGTGACATGTGCCGTGTAGTCGTGATTGATGATTTGCCAAGTGGAGTTGGGCCGTTGGAACGCTTTCTGTGGGAGTATTTGAAATTCTCAAGCACCTTGCGAACATCCATCGCCTCGCGAGTGGTTCAGAGCTTTGGCCGCATATCGAGAGGAATGAGTGACCACGGCGTCGCGCTAATCACTGGTCGTGGCTTGGTCGAATGGCTGCAAGTGCCAAAGAACCTCGCGGCGCTCCCTCGATTTCTTCAAAAGCAGTTACAGCTCGGCTTTCAAATGTCGGCAGACGCTTCGGGGACAGATATTCCCGATATGATCAAAAGTTGTTTGGGTCGCGAACGCAATTGGGTGGACGCATACGAACGTTACATGCGCGAGGCAAGTCACGAGGATAACCTTCCAGAACCTGCGACTGTTGCCGAACTCGCTTTGGCAGAGGCCAAGTTTGCGCAAGACCTTTGGCATCGCGATTTCACTGCGGCCGCTTCGCACTTGCAGAAGACGCTGGACGATGCGGGTCATTTCAGCACAAGCACGGCTTGCTGGCACAAACTCTGGCTCGGATACGCCCTCGACTGTGGAGGAGATTCCGAAACGGCAACCACGCTTTATCAACAAGCTCACACCGGCTTCAGAAACATTCCTCCGCTCCGTCCTGAAGCATCCTCCAGCGGCCTGTCGCCCCAAGCGCTAACCGTTGCGCGTCAATTTGAGTTGGTTGGCGGGCGCGTTCGGCTTCCAAAGACTTTTGATCGCGATCTTTTCTATCTGAATGGAACGGGTACGACGAAGCAGACCGAGGAAGCACTCCGGTGTCTTGGGCAATATCTGGGCTTTGAGGCAACACGACCTGACAACGAACACGACACTGGGCCAGATTTTTTGTGGGTTTTCCCCGACAAGACCGGTTTTTGCGTCGATGCCAAAACTGGGAAGGGCAAAGAAGCAACCACGTCATATCGGAAGGAAGACCTTGGCCAACTGTCAGATCATGTCCAGTGGGTTCGAGACAATGCACAAGTTGAGAAAATCATTCCTGCATTCGTGGGGCCGGAGGTTGCTGCGTCCGACTCAGCAAACCCACCGCCGGACGTCAAGGTAGCCTCTTTGGAAAAGTTCCATGCAATCGGAGAGATGCTCAAGATCGTCTATCGCGACATTGCGGCGAACTCGCTGCCGCTCACAGTCGGATCAATTGCGGCTGAACATCTCAGCAAGAGAGGCTTGCTGTGGCCCGAGTTGGGAGCCGAAATGAAGTTGGTTGAGTTGCGTAACTTGTAAACAACTCGTTTTTCAATGGAACTGTGATTTTTACAAAAAGGAATCCCATGAGCGATCCATTGCCAGTCCCTGCGGCCAACAACACATTCGAGCGCATCAAGCGAGTCAACGCCGCCGGCCACGAATCATGGTCCGCGCGCGAACTCGCGCGCGTGCTGGAATACACCGACTTCCGCAACTTCAGCGGCGTCATCACCAAGGCCCGCGAAGCGTGCGCGAACAGCGGCCACACGGTCTCCGACCATTTTGTTGATATCAACGAAATGGTCAGCATCGGGTCGGGAGCGCAGCGGACGATTGAGGATTGGGCGCTCTCCCGCTACGCCTGTTATCTCGTCATTCAAAACGCTGATCCGAGCAAGCCGCTCGTCGCGCTGGGGCAAAGTTATTTTGCCGTGCAAACACGGCGTCAAGAACTGGCTGATGACGAGGCGTTGAAAGAGGACAAGACGCGCCTGCTGCTTCGCGCCGAGATGAAGAAGCACAACAAGAATCTGGCGGGCGTGGCGAAGCAGGCGGGCGTCATTCAGCCGTTGGACTACGCCATCTTCATGGATCATGGGTATCGCGGACTGTACGGTGGACTGGGTATGCGCGACATCCGCGAGCGCAAGCGGCTCAAGGGCAAGGAACACGTCCTCGACCACATGGGCAGCACGGAACTAGCGGCCAATCTTTTTCGCGCCACGCAGACGGAGGAAAAGTTGCGCCGCGAAAATGTGCGGAACAAGGATCACGCCAACCGGATTCACGGCGAAGTGGGCCGCAAAGTGCGCAAGACGATTCACGAGTTGGGCGGCACGATGCCGGAAAACCTGCCCGTGGCCGAGAGCATCAAGAAAGTCGAGAGCCGGGAGAAGAAGCGGCTCAAGACCGAGCAGAAAAAATCAGTGGAGAATGGCCCGGTGGTCGAGCCGTGAGGATGCGGACTTCCCATGGGCGGCTTGGCAGAAGTGGAGCGGGCTGAAGCAGCAAAGATTTCCCAATTTGTTTGTCCAAAACGCGCGCTTCGCCGGAAGTAATTCTACAGCCGATTCATGCACTCGCACCGATCGTCGCCCTCGAACTTGACTACTGATTACTGCCCACTGATAACTGATTACTTCCTATGAACGCCCCTTTCATTTCAACCCGCCAGGCGATCTCGCGCCGCCGCTTTCTCCGTGGCGCAGGTGCCGCCCTGTCGCTGCCCTTCTTGGATTCGATGCTCGCCCCGTTTGCGCGAGCGGCCGAGTCCGCATCGCCCCTCACGCCGGGTGCAACTCCACGCCGGATGCTCGGCATCTGCAACAATCTGGGCTTGTTGCCGGAACACTTTTTCCCGCAGGGCAGCGGACGCGATTACACGCCTTCGCTGTATCTCAAGCTGCTCGAAGCGCATCGCCATGACTTCACCGTCTTCAGCGGCGTGTCGCATCCGAACGTGGATGGCGGGCATCCGTCGGACATCAGCTTCCTCACGGCGGCGCCGCATCCAGCCAGCAGTTCGTTCCGCAACACCATCTCGCTGGACCAGCACATCGCCGAGCGCATCGGGACGCTGACGCGCTTTCCTTCGCTGACGCTCGCGGTCAACGGCGGTCGCAGCTTGTCGTGGACCGGCACGGGAGTGGCGATCCCGCCAGAGCAAAGTGCCGCCGGTGTGTTCCGGCAGCTTTTCCTGCAAGGCACCCCGGAACAAATCGAGGCGCAGATTCGCGAACTCGACACGGGCCGGAGCATCCTCGACGCCGTCGCGGACCAGGCAAAGGACTTGCAGCGGAAGGTCGGCGCGAGCGACCGCAACCGGCTCGATCAATACTTCACCAGCGTGCGCGATCTGGAGAGCCGCCTGTTGGCTTCCCACGGTTGGGAACACAAACCCAAGCCGGTCGTCAACGTCAGCGAGCCGTTGGATCCGACCAGTCCAGCGCAATACATGGACAAGGTGAAGCTGATGTATGACCTCGCCAAACTGGCCTTCGAGACGGATTCCACGCGCGCGGTCTCGCTCATGCTGAACAGCGTCGGCACGCCGGTTCTTCAGATTCAAGGCGAGACGATCACCGACAGCTATCACAACCTTTCGCATCACGGCAAAGCCGACGACAAGCTCACGCAGTTGAAGGTGGTGGACGAGTGGCAGATGAAGCTGCTCGCGGGATTGTTCCAGGACCTCAAGTCCGTCCGCGAGGGTGAGATGACCCTGCTGGACCGCACGATGATCCTGTACGGCTCGAATCTCGGTGATGCCAACGCGCACTCGACGACGAACATGCCGACGCTGTTCGCCGGTGGCGGTTTCCGCCACGGCCAGCATCTGGAGTTCGACACGAAGCAAAACTATCCACTGCCGAATCTGTTCGTCTCCATGCTGCAACGCATGGGGATCGAGGAAGATAAATTCGCCTCGGGCACTGGCACGATGCGGGGACTGGAGATGGTGTGAATTGGGGTAACCACGAATAGACACGAATGCATACGAATCAAACTCGGCCGGAGCACGACTGTGTGCGAAGGACCAGTCGCAGCGCTCTCGAACGCTCCAAGCGCTGCGGCTGGGTCTGCGACCACAGCCGCGCTCCACAGGCATTCGTACTACAATGATGGAACTTCGCGCACGGACGACAAAGATTTGGAGTGCGGTGACTCGTCACCGCTTTGGCCGCTTGGCCCACTCGTCGGCCAAGCAGAGCCGCGTCCAGCGGTTCGCGAAAGGAATGGAACGCCCCGTTGCATTCGACGGCGACAAGTCGCCTGCGAAAAGCGCGGACAAGTCCGCGCACTCCAAAACCTGTGGTTGCGGCGCAAGCCGCGTCAGGTCCATTCGTGTCCATTCGTGGTTGCTCGCGCTTTGCGTTCTCATCGGTTGCGCTTTGTCCGTCGCAGGTGCGGAGATCATCATTGATTTCGAGCAGGCGGAGATCGGCAAACCCGTGACGAACTGGGTTGAGAAGAACGTGACGTTCACGCTGGCGCACCAGCCGAAGCAGAGCCGGGCCGCGGGGCGGGTGATGTTCTTTCCGCATCTCGCCACAAACCGCAAAGGCATCTTGTGCGCGATGGCGAACGAGCCGATTCCAGTGCAAGCGCGTTTTCCCAAGGGCGCGTCCTCGGTAAAGCTCAAACTCTGGGGATCGACCGGTTGTGCGGCATTGCTCGAAGCCTTCGATGCGAGCGGCCGTGTCGTGGACAAAGCGTCCGTCGCCATGGTGCCGGGCCGAGCCAAGCCGGAAGACCCAATCCCTTTTTTTGAGCTGTCGGTGAAGGCGGGCCACATCGCTTATGTGCAATTCAGCGGGCCTCGCGCCGGAGAATTCCTCGCCGCCGATGAAATGCGTTTCGTGCCCATCGCGGCGACATCCCAATAGTCATGAAGACGCTTTTCCGGACCTGCTCATCAACTGCGACCCGCGACACGCCCGTGACATCACGCGGGCTGCTCTCAGGTGCAACTACCATGAAAACGAAACTACGATTGTTAGCCGTCCTGCTCGCGTTCAGCACGAACGCGTTTTCGCAGGACCCGAATTTCTACATTTACCTCTGCTTCGGCCAGTCGAACATGGAGAGCGGTGGGAAAATGGACGAGATGGATCGGAACGTGGACAAACGCTTTCAGGTCCTGGCGGATTTTGATTCCACCAACCGGGGCTGGAAGAAGGGGCAATGGTATGAGGCCGTCCCGCCATTGGCGGCGAAAGGCCGGGGCATTTGCCTGGTTGATTATTTCGGCCGAACGATGGTGGCCGGCCTCCCGGAGAACATTCGCGTTGGCGTCGTCAAGGTTGCCGTGCCTGGTTGCAAAATCGAGCTGTTCGAAAAGCTCACTTACACGAACTATGCGGCCACCGTTCTGCCGTGGATGAAGAACCTGATCAAGTCGTACGACGGCAACCCTTACCAGTTTCTTGTGGATCAGGCAAAAGTGGCCCAGAAGGACGGCGTGATTAAGGGAATCCTGCTGCACCAGGGCGAATCCAATCCGAACGACAAAGAGTGGCCGGCCAAGGTAAAGGGCATTTACGCCAATCTGATCAAAGACCTGAATCTCAAGGCCGGGGAAGTGCCGCTGCTGGCCGGTGAAACCGTGCATGCCGACCAAGCAAGGCACTTGTGCGGGATTCAACAAGATCATGGCCGAACTTCCACAAACGCTTCCCAATTCCCATGTCATTTCCTCGGCTGGATGTACGAGCAACGACCGCCTGCATTTCAACTCGGCGGGATCAAGAGAGTTCGGAAAGCGCTACGGAGAGAAAATGCTTTCCTTGCCGGGTCATCAAGTTGCCAAACCCAAATGATACTCTCCGCCCTTCTGACTTCGTCATGAGATTCATCGACAGATAGTGAGCCTCGCCATGACCAAACAGCCTCTCAGCCTTCGGGAAAAGTTCGGCTATGGCCTCGGCGACATGGCCAGCAACATCGTGTACCAGGCCGTCATCAACGTCCTGATGTATTTCTACACGGACGTCTATGGCATCGAGGCCGCCGCCGCCGGAACCCTCATGATCGTGGTCCGCTTCTTCGATGCGATCACCGATCCGATCATGGGCGCCGTGGCCGACCGCACGCGGTCCCGGTGGGGCCGCTACCGTCCCTGGCTCCTGTGGATGGCCATTCCCTACGGCATTCTCGCCGTCACCGCCTTCATCACCCCGGATGTCGCGGTGGGAACCAAACTGGTCTATGCCTACATCTCCTACGCGCTGCTGATGACCGCCTACACGGCCGTCAACATCCCGTACTCGGCGTTGGCGGGAGTGATGACCTCCGACAAGGACGAGAGGTCCGGCCTGCAATCCTGGCGCTTCGGCATGGCGATGGTGGGCCGATTCCTCGTGACGGTTTCCATCTGGCCGCTGTCGAGATTGTTGGGCGGCGGCGGCAACCCGGAGGAGCTGCAACTCGGTTTTCCGTTTGCTGTCGCGCTGCTGGCGATCGTGGGTGTGATCGCGTTGTTTGGCTGTTTCGCCTGGACCCGCGAACGCACCTACCCGGACGAGGAGACGCAAAAGGGAACTGGCACCAGGACCAATGTGTTCGAAGATCTGGGTGCCATGTTCCGCAACAGCCAGTGGCTGATTGCCTCACTGGCCATGTTTATCATCCAGATTCGCGGCGGTTTGCAGGGCAGCGTGAAGGCCTACTTCATCAGGTATTACATCGATCACGATCTCACGGGCTTCTTCGCCATCCGGGAGAATTTCATGGCCCTCTACATGGGGCTGGCCATGCTCGCCGGAGTGGCGGGGGTGATTGTAGCCAACCGCCTGTTCTTGAAGCTGCAGTGGTGCAAGGTCACCGTGATGAAGACGGCGTTGCTCGGTTCCCTCGTGCCCAATGCTCTGCTCCTGGTGGTGCCACGACCCTGGTGGGAAGCCTCGCTCCTGCTCATCATGCTCGCCAACTTCTTCCACATGATGTTCATCCCGCTGCTGTTCTCCGCCATTCCGGACACGGTTGACTACGGATTGAAAACCATGGGCCGCGGCGCGATGGCGATGTTCTTCGCCGGTCAGTTGTTCGCCTTGAAGATGGGCATCTCCGTCGGCGGCGGTTCGGCCGGATGGATTCTGGGAATGTTCGGTTACGAGGCCAACGTGGAACAATCGGAACGCTCGTTGTTTGGCATCAAGCTCGCCTTCGCCGGCGCGCCGCTGGTGGCCGCCATCCTTGTGGTGATCCTGCTGCAGTTCTATAAATTGAAGAAGGGCTGGGAACAAAGGGAGAGTGTTGTTGGTCCCGGGGTTGAACCGCAGTAGATGCGGCAATCTGTGAGTTGATTTCGAGTATGAACTGTTGGTTCGATAAGTGAATCCAAAGATGGCGTACATCTTCGACATTACCGTTTCGGCGTCGTTGGAAGACGGCGACTTGCTCACGCGCATCCTCGATTTCAAGGAGGATTTGCACCGCGAGTGTTTTCGCAGTGAGGATGTTTCAGTGTCCGATCCGGCGGTAATCGATTCAGCCCCGATGCCCGTGAGCTTTTCCGTCTGCTCTAAAGCGGGACTTGCTCGATTCACCAAGCTGATCAAGAAGGCGCGAGAACAGCACAGGGTCGAGCACGTAGTGCAGGTCACGAGACGTTGACGATATGGAACTGAGATTTTCAAACCAGACACCAGAGCATAACTGTCCCCTCTCTACGCTCGATGGCTGGCGGCAGGGGTTTCAGTTTCGCGTTGGTTGGAAACTTCCATGAACATTAGAAATCCGATCCTCCCCGGCTTCAATCCCGACCCGTCCATCGTGCGCGTCGAGGATGGCACGCCGGGCCAGCGCTACGATTTCGTGTTTGGCGTCAAACCTTGCGACGTGCCGCGCACAACCCTAAACTGTGCTGACATATGAAGCCGCACCTTCCGCCGAAATTGAAGAAGCTGCCGACAGCCAAGCAACAGCGCATGGACGATCTGCTGGAACGCAATCGCGAGGGTGCCATTACCGCTGCGGAGAAGGCGAAGCTGCAAGAATTGGTTGCGGAAGCCGAGCAACTCATGGTCGAGAATGCCAAACGTCTCGCCGCGTTCCACGAACAGGAAGCTGGAGCGCCGTCAGGAGCCACTCCGGTGACGGTCTGGATCAAGCCGACGCCGGCTGAACGTTGAGCATGGCGCTAATCGAGGCATACCGGCCCATCGTCGTCGCGCGCGCGGGCGGGGCCTGCGAGTACTGCCGACTGTTGGAAGCGGCTACCGGCGTCACCTTTCATGTTGAACATGTTCTGCCGCGAACGCATGGCGGGATGACGGTGCTGGACAACCTCGCCTTGAGTTGCCCGGGCTGCAATCTGACCAAGAGCGATCGGGTCAGCGCGAAAGATCGTCGCGGTCGGGAACAGCCCCTTTTTAATCCACGCGCGTTCCAATCATGGCTCCTGGGCTGGCACCTGCATTTTGTTCTGGACCACGAGACTGGACTGATTTCAGCACGCACTCCCATCGCTGAAGCGACGGTTGACGCTCTGAGAATGAACGACGCGAATCGCCTATTCGCGCGCCGTCTCCAGATACAGGCCCGACTGATCGCATAGACCCGGTTTCGGATGAGCGAGATTCCTGAAAGCAAACCTGCATGAACATCCAGAACCCCATCCTCCCCGGCTTCAATCCGGATCCTTCCATCGTGCGCGTTGGCGACGATTACTACATCGCCACCTCCACCTTCGAGTGGTTCCCCGGCGTGCAGATCCATCATTCGCGCGATCTCGTGAACTGGCGTCTGCTCACCCGTCCGTTGTGCCGCGCCGCTCAACTCAACATGCTCGGCGACCCGGATTCGTGCGGCGTCTGGGCGCCGTGCCTGAGCTACGCCGACGGGTTGTTCTGGCTGATCTACACCGACGTGAAGCGTTTTGGCCGCGCCAGCGTCGCCGGAGCGAGCGGTTCCTCGATGCGCGATTTTCACAACTACCTCGTGACTTGCCCGACGATTGATGGCGACTGGTCCGATCCC
>Ga0190265_10001676_pt1 | contig 14589 bp, 7 predicted proteins | sample Popmic124T_FD_133135 | JGI IMG/M metagenome (GOLD analysis project Ga0190265, IMG submission 133135) | Populus adjacent soil microbial communities from riparian zone of Indian Creek, Utah, USA - 124 T | ecosystem: Environmental > Terrestrial > Soil > Riparian zone | place: USA: Utah | collected...
CATCGGGTTCCTCAAGACCAACCTTACCGATCTCGCGAACCACTACCACGCGCGGTACCAGAACCCCGAGCTGGTCGAAGAAAGGCGCTCGAGCTTCGCCGAAGCGTCGCAGTGGTACCGGGAGTTTCTCGATTCCTTTCCTGTCGATCCCGAGACTCCACCGGTCAACTACCAGCTTGCCGACCTGCTCCTCGAGAACGGGGACTTCGGCGATGCAGCCAGGGAATACGAGCGAACGGCGTACGCCTATGCCCCGCACGAGCAGGCTGGCGCGGCCGGCTACGCCGCGATTTACGCGCACCGCGAGAATCTGAAGCTTGCGACAGCCGCCGCGCGCCGGGAGCTGCTGCAGGCGACGGTTGCCAGCTCGCTCAAGTTCGCCGAAACCTTCAAGGATCACGAGCAGGCGCCCACGGTGCTGGGCGCTGCCGCGGACGATCTCTACGACATGAAGGAATTCACCGTAGCCATAGACTCGGCACGCAAGCTGATCGAGCGTTATCCGGACGCCGATCCCGTCCTGACGCGCTCCGCCTGGGTCGTCGTCGCGCACTCGTCGATCGATATCGCAGAGTACCAGCACGCCGAGCATGCGTACGGGCGCGTGCTCGAACTGACGCCGCAAGGCGACGAATCGCGCACGGCGATCATCGACGGCCTGGCGGCGTCGATCTACAAGCAGGGCGAGCAGGCCAACCTGCTCGGGGATTACCGCGCTGCAGCGGATCACTTTCTCAGGATCCGGCAGGCGGCGCCGACGTCAGCGATACGGACCTCGGCGGAGTACGACGCGGCGGCCGCGCTGGTCAACCTCGAGGACTGGGCCGGCGCCGCGCAGGTGCTCGAGGAGTTCCGCAGCGCCTTTCCGGAACACGAGTTGAACCCGGAGGCCACCAGGCAGCTCGCGTTCATTTACCGGGAGGATGGCCAGACCGAGCGTTCGGCGGCCGAACACGAACGCATCGCGACGGAGGCGGAGGACCCCGCCATGAAGGCCGAGGCGATGCTCCTTGCGGGCGAGTTGTACGAGGAAGCCGGCAGCATCGACAACGCGCTGAGAGTCTACTTGAGCTATGCGGAGGAATTTCCACGCCCGCTGGATGTCGCGCTGGAAGCACGGACCAAGGCTGCGGAAATGCTCAAGACGAAGGCCGACCTTCCGCGTTATTACGCGCAACTGCGGGAGATCGTTTCCCTCGACCAGGCTGCGGGAGGAGAAAGAACGGACCGCAGCAGGTACCTCGCCGCCAGGGCAGCGCTGGTGCTGTCCGAGCAACTGTTCGCGCGCTTCAGGGAACTGAAGCTGCGACAGCCGTTCGAGGAAAGTCTTGCCGAGAAGCAACAGCGCATGGATGACGCGATGAAGGCGTTCGAAGACCTCGTGCGTTACGAGGTGGCGGAGGTGACGGCGGCGGCGACCTTCTATATTGCAGAGACGTTCTACGAGTTCAGCGACGCGCTGCTCGAATCGGAGCGGCCGGACAACCTGAGCGCCTCGGAGCTGGCGGAATACGAGCTGGTCATAGAGGAAGAGGCATACCCGTTCGAGGAACGCGCAATCGGCGTTCACAAGGAAAACCACGAGTTGCTGATTGCGGGCGTGTTCAACGGCTGGGTGCAGAAGAGCCTGGACAGGCTTGCCGTTCTGATGCCGGGCCGCTACGCGAAGAACGAGGTGAGCGCAGGCTTCGTGCGTTCGATCGACTCGTACGCGTACCGCATGCCGAATGCACCCGCGACAGGCGTGGAGGAGACGGACGGACCGGATGTTTCCGAGGTCGTTGCCCCTGCGTCGGGGGAAGACGCTGTACCTACGGCGAGTCGCGTGCACTAGCGCCCACTCGTCTGGCATGGAGGCCCAGCATGTATCCATCTGCAGGTAGCAGAGCGCCGACGGCCGTCGGCCCCGCGTTGTCGACCCTCATACTCACTCTGGCGCTCGCCGGTTGCGGCGGCACGGGCAAGCCCCAGCCGGCGCGCATCGAAATCCAGGAAGAGGTGGGGTTCGTCATCACCGAGGAGGCGCGCATCACGAGCGTCGTCCGCGCGGATTACGACGAAGGCGTGCGGCTTCTCGAACAGGGTCAGCCGGAAGGAATCGAATTGCTGGCGAAGGCAGTGGAAGAGGCGCCCGAGTTGAGCGCGCCGCGCATCGACCTCGGCATCGCCTGGCACCGCGCCGGGAATCTCGAAGCCGCGGAGGAGCAGCTCAGGAAGGCCCTGGAGACGAACCCGGCTCATCCGGTCGTGCACAACGAACTCGGCATCGTGTACCGCAAGGCGGGCCGTTTTGCCGAGGCCCGGCAAAGTTATGAAGCCGCGCTCGGCGTTTATCCGGGCTTTCATTTCGCGCGGAGGAACCTGGCAATCCTTTGCGATCTGTACCTCGCAGACCTCGAGTGCGCCGTCGAGAATTACCGGGCCTATCTCGAGACCGCGCCGGACGACAAGGAAGCCGAAATGTGGCTGGCGGACGTCCGGAACCGCATTGGCCAGTAGGGGGCATTATGTTGAAGAAGATCCTGTTCTGTGTGACGGCCCTGGCGCTTTCCGCCGCCGCGACGGCGGATGAAGAGGCAGGGGAGGCCGACCAGGTCGACGCGTCCGCCGTGGAGGAGGTCGCCGTGACCGACGACGGGCAGCCGAAAACCATGTCCGGAATGTCGATCCTGGGTAACGAGGAGGCGCCGAAGGCGCTGGTCATCGTCCCGTGGAAAAGCTCCGAGCTCGGTGCGGATATGAGCCTTTCGGACACTCTCGATGACCGCGCCCGGCCAGTGGATCGGGAAGTCTTCATGAGAGAACTGAGTTACTACAACCTGCGGTCGGGCGAGTGACCGCGATGCGGTTGCGCGAGTCCGCGGATTATGAAAAACCCGGGCATGCAAAAACCGGCAGCGGCCGGTACCCGGCACCGCAAAGGTACGAGGCCCGGATTGCGAACGTGCGCTGCGTCACGCTTCGGGGTGTGAAACCGGTTCTATCCTGACTCGAATTGTGATCGCAGCTTCAGGATATTTTGTCAAACGAGGATTGTGCGATGGATGTCTTCTATTCGATTGTGGGTTTTTTCGTGTCGGGCGGGTTGTTCATGTACCCGATACTGCTGGTGTTCGCCGTAGGAGTCGCCATTTCAGTCGAACGCTACGTGACTCTGACGCGCGTGACCAACAAGAACCAGAAGGTCTGGGACAAGGTGCAGCCGCTGCTCTCCAGGGGAGACTTCGAGGGGGCGCGCAATATGACCGGCGATGACGACTCGACGATCTCCCAGGTATTGAGCATGGGGCTGTCTCTCCAGGGTGCTGTGCGCCGCCGCGAGGACATCGAGATCGCGATGGAGGAAAGCATGATGGAGATCGTCCCTCGTCTCGAAAAGAGGACGCCCTACGTCGCGCTGGCTTCGAGTATCGCCACGCTGCTCGGGCTGCTGGGCACGATCGTGGGCCTGATTCAGGCTTTCACGGCCGTCGCTAACGCGAATCCTGCCGAGAAGGCGGATCTCCTGTCGGCCAGCATTTCCGTCGCCATGAATACCACGGCCTTCGGCCTCATCGTGGCCATACCGTTGCTGGTGGTCCACGCCGTATTGACCAGCAAGACCGGCGATATCGTCGACAGCCTGGAGATGGCGACCGTAAAAGCGCTGAACGTCTTCGCGAAGCGGGCGAAGCGACAGTTCGACATGGCAGCTTGAGGCGCGACCGAGATGGCCAGGCGGCATCATTACAAACGGCGCACGAAGGAAGAGCACGAGCTCGACGTCACCACCTTCCTCAACCTGATGGTGGCGTTGGTGCCGTTTCTGCTGATCACGGCGGTGTTTTCCCGCCTGTCGATCGTGGAACTGACCCTGCCGTCCAGTGCAGGGGCTGCTTCGTCGCGGGAGGCTCCGTTTACGGTCGAGGTGATCGTGCGCGAAGCCGGCCTCGAGATCAGCAACGGCACGTCGGTGATTGCCGCCCTGCCGAAGGCGGACGGCGAATACGATCTGCAGAGCCTCTCCGACCACATGACGTCCCTGAAAAGGGCATACCCGGATCATGAGGCGGCATCGGTGTTGGTCGAACCGCAGATTCCCTACGACTACCTGATCCAGGTCATGGACGTCGTGCGAAGCGTCGAGTTGCCCGATGGCAATAAGGGCAATAACGGCAACAGCGGCGAGCTCGCCCTCTTTGCCCTGTTCCCGCAGATTTCAGTCGGAGACGCGCCATGAGGAACAGTCGCAGAATCAAGCGAATGTCGAGGAATCGGCTGAAGATCGGCAAGATGCCGCTGACGTCGATGATGGACGTATTCACGATCCTGGTGTTCTTCCTCCTCGTCAATTCGGGCTCGGTCGAGATCGTGGAAGCCCCGAAGACGCTCACGCTCCCCGAGTCGCGCGTCGACGAGAAACCTCGCGAGACGGTCGTTGTGTTCGTCACCATGGAGGAAGTTCTCGTCCAGGGGCAGGCGGTCGCGCACGTCGCCGACATACTCGACGGCGATGCCGCGTCGCTCCATGCGATCACGGCACGACTGGATGAGCTGAGTGAGAACATCATCGGCCCGGCCACCAAGGCCGTCGCCGGGAGCCAGGAAGTGACGATCCTGGCAGACAAGGCGGTGCCCTTTATCGCCATCAAGAGAATCATGTCGGCTTGCACGGGGGAGGGATACGGCCAGGTGTCGCTGGCAGTCATCCAGAAGACCCCGTCAACGCCGGTAACCTGATGCGGTCCAGATCGGGATAGCAAAAATGAGCTCTGCCATGTCCACGGATGAACAGGCGATTCGTGAAGCGATCAGTGAAGCCAGCCAGAAGCTGGCCGACCTTCGACGCGGTCTTGAATCGGTCGACGGCGAACTGGAAGCGCTCTCCGGAGAACGCCATCGGTATGAATTGCTGAATCGCGTCTGCGGCTCGCTCGAGGAACTCGAGCAGCTGGGCGATGTGAAACTGTTCTGGGGCGAGTCTTCCGACTTGCAACGGACTGCCGAGCATGTCCGGCAGGTCCGCCAGCGCGTGCGGAAGTTCGATTCCCGCGTCGCGGACATCGAACAGCGCCGCCGGTCCATAGCCGAACAGCTGGAAGCACAGAACGAGAGCGTCGCCGTCCTCGGCGAAGACCTCGTGGATGCGCTCGAAGAGGAAGAGAGTCGCCGCGCCGAATGGGTCATCGAACGCGAAGAAGCGGACCTGCCATATCGCGCGCAGGCGATGCCATGGATGCGCGGGCTCGAGGAAGACGGCCGCTTCCGCAGGTCGCTCGCGGCATCCTCGCTCGTCGCCGCCCTGGTCGCGCTGCTACTTCCGCTGGTGGATTTGCCGCTGCCGGACCGTGCGGAGCTGATCGAGGTCCCGGAACGCGTGGCAAGGCTGATCCGGGAGGCGCCGGTTCCGCCGCCGCAACCCGTGATCGAGGAACCGGTTCCCGAGGAGCAAAAGCCGGAACCGGCGCCCGAGCCGCTGCTCGCGGAGGAGACGCCGCCGGAGCCCGAACCGGACCCGGTGGCAGCACCGGCGCCGCAGCCGGCGAAGCAGGCCGCCGAGCAACAGGTGCAGAGCAAGGGAATTCTCGCCTTCAGGGAGAGCTTCGCGAGCCGCGCGGAGAGCAGGCCCTCGGCGCAGCTCGGCTCACAGGCGCGCCTCGGCAACGCGGGAGATGCGGCGGTCGGCCGGCCTGAACGTTCGATGGTAACGACCACGGCGCCGGGCTCGAGCGGCGGCATCAACCTGGGCGAAATCAGCCGCAACGTTGGCGGCGGCGGCGCGGGCGAGCAGATCGCGGGGGTCCAGGTGACCCGGGTCGCGAGTTCCATCGCCGGCGGCGGCAGCGAAGATCGGCCGCTGAGCGGAGGTCAATTCGCCGGACGCACGGACGAAGAGATCCAGATCGTATTCGATCGCTACAAGGCGTCGCTGTATCGGCTTTACAACCGCGAGTTGCGCAACGATCCGACGCTGCGCGGGCAACTGGTCATCCGCCTCACCATCGAGCCGGACGGCAGCGTCTCGCTCTGCGCCCTGGAGTCCTCCGACATCGAAGCACCGACTCTCGCCCAGCAGGTAGTGGCACGGATCAGGGATTTTGACTTTGGCGCCAAGGACGGAATCGTCGCGATGACCATCATCTACCCGATCGATTTCCTCCCCGCCGCCTGAGGCCGCGGACGGCTCGAGCGCAGGCGCGACGACCCTTATTTGGTTTTAGTTGTTCCGAGACAGAGTACTCGTATTCAGATAAAGGCAAACCCACCGAAAGGTGGCGACGCAAAGTCTCCGGTCTAAGGGGCCTTACGGCCCTAGGACAGCGGGACCGCCCGAATCCGGCTCGCGGTCGAGCTCGATCCGCAACGGCGTTGCAGTCGCATTTCGGTGGACCGAGGTCGATGATGCATCAACCCGTGTTCGCTCGATCGTCTCACGCCATCCGGCTTCTCGCCGTGGTGCTGCTGTCGTGCGCGGCTTTCCCGGCGCAGGCGCAGGACTGCTCCGACTATCCGAACGGCCTGCTCGACGGTTTCGCGGGCACCATCGCGCCGTCGCAGCTGCAGATCGACCAGAACTGCTCGATCCGGAACTACCCGGGCCCGGTGGGAATGAGCACCAACTTCAGCTTCTTCACGCAGCCGGGCCAGACCGACGCGCGCTGGGTCGTCATCTTCGACAACGTCCTGCACACCGGCAACATGGCCTGCGACGCCGTCCACGAGCACAAGATCTGGCTCACCAACGGCTCGTTGACCACGATTCAGCCCAACTGTCAGAACTACCTGATCCCGGTCGAGAAAATCGACAAGCAGAACCCGGCGCCCACAGCGGCGATCGGCGTGCCCTTCACCTACCGGCTCACCATGCCGGTCTTGTTCGACCCGGCCACGGGCACCGTCATCAATTCGCTCGGGTCCCTGAACGACCTGCACGGCGTCACGGTCTGGGACGATCTCAACGCGACGGGCGCGGATCTCACTTACCTGAGCCACGTGGCCTATTGGGAGGATACCGGCATCGCCGTGCCGCACACCTTCTCCAATGCGGGGGGCGAGCTTACGTTCGACGCCTTCCCCATCATCCCGGCGGGCGAGCAGATCGTGCTCGAGATTACCGTCGTGCTCGACGAAACGCCTGCGAACGCGCCGGGTACGCAGTTCGTCAACACTGCCAAGTGGGATTTCGGGCGGCTGATCGACGGCGAGTTCTTCGAGCCGCTTCCGGGGGAGTGGGGCATCACGCCGCCCATGACCATTGTCGGGCCGGATCTCGTGATGACGAAGTCGGGACCGCCGACGATGAACCTCGGCGAATCGGGAGAATTCATTCTCGACCTGCACAACGTCGGCAACGGCGACGCCTGGAATGCGACGATTGTCGACGAGCTTCCGCGCGGTCCCAACGGCGGCATGTGCGATATGACGCCGCAGCTGCAGAGCGCGCGGGTGTTCCAGGCCGACGGCGTCACGCCGGTCACGGGCAAGGGCCCGCTCGTTCCGGGCAACGACCTCGCGGTCAGCTACAACGACGCTCCCTTCTGCGAGCTCAGGCTGACCGTGCTGACCGCAGCCGGGACGATCGGCGCGGACGAACGCCTGATCGTCACCTATACGACGCAGCTCGACACCGACACCGGGAACGGCGTCGCGCTCACCAACGTCGCGGGCGCGACGCAGTGGTTCAACGCAGATGGCAGCAGTATCGACCGCCAGGCCTTCACGCGTACGCTGACCAACGGGACGGTCGGCACTGAGGACCACGAGGACGCCCACACCGTCACGACGGCGCTTTCGGGCTATTTTTTCGAGAAGAGCGCCGCGAACCTGACGAGCGGCGCGAGTCCGGCCGCGACGGCCGCCCCGGGCGAGACGCTGCGCTACACGTTGCGCCTCCGAACCACCGACACGCCACTCAACGACGTCACGTTCCACGACGACCTCGGTGCCCTCAACGGCTCGGCGGTTTTCGCGCCCGGCACGCTGGTACTCGTCGCCGGCACACTCCCGCCCGGCGCCGACGCCACCAACACCGACCCGAACGGCGGCACGAACGGGGCCGGCATCATCGACGTCGGGAACCTGAGCCTGCCGGCCGACAGCGAAGTGACAGTCCAGTTCGACGTGACGCTGGCTGCGATCATCGCCGACGGCACCGTCGTCACCAACCAGGCGGATCTCCTCGGTACCGTCAAGCTCGCCGACAGTGACGATCCCAACGTCAACGGCACAGCGGACCCGGACCTCGCGGGTGACGAAGATCCCACGCAAATCGTGATCGAGTCCGGGCCTCGGTTCATCGTGCAGAAGATTTCGACGGACGTGACCGGCGACCCCAACCTGCTGATGGCCGGAGAGACGCTCCGCTACACGATCACGGTGCAGAACGTCGGCACGGACGATGCGTTTGATGCCGCCATCGTCGACCAGACGCCGGTGAATACCACCTATGTCGCCGGCAGCACGAGGCTGAACGGCGTCGCCGTGCCGGATGCGGGCGGCGGCTCGCCGCTGGTAAACGGTATCCCGCTCCATGCGCCGGAGGAACCTGTACCCGGCACCCTGCGCGCGGTCACGCTGCCGTCCCAGGCCAACGTCGCCACGATCGTCTTCGACGTCGTGATCGACCCGGACGTCATAGACGGCACGGTGATCTCCAACCAGGCATTCGTCAACGCGCCGGACACAGGCGTCGTCAACCAGCCGTCCGACGACCCGGCGACGCCGACCGCCGACGATCCGACGCGCGACATCGTCGGTAACCTGCCGTTGCTGTATGCGGAAAAGTCAGCGGCCCTGCAGATCGACCTCGTCTCGCCCGGCATCGTCGACCCCGGTGACGTGCTCCGCTACACGATAGCCATTCACAACAACGGCGCGATACCTGCGACCGAAGTCGATCTCACCGACTCTGTGCCGTTCAACACCACCTACGTCGCCGACTCGCTGACGCTGAACGGCCTGCCGGTCGGCGGCTCTTCGCCGCTGGCGGCGGGCATTCCGGTCAGCTCGTCGGACCTGACGCCGCCATTGCCCGGTTCCGGCGAAGGCACGTTGAGCGCGGGCGAGACGGCGATCGTGCAGTTCGATCTGCGCGTCGATGACGGCGTGCCTTCCGGCACTCTCATCACCAACCAGGCGGTTGTTGGCAGCGAAGAGCTTGCGGAGCTCCTGACGGACGGCGACGGCAATCCGGCCACCGGTCCGGAGCCGACGGTCGTGGTCGTGGGCGATGCTCAGCAGCTTGCCATCAGCAAGCAGGTGGCCGTCGTGGACGGTGGAGCGGCGGTTGCCGGCGCCACGCTCGAATACGTCGTCACGGTCACCAACATTGCCGCCGTCCCGGCGTTCCTGGTCGAGATCAGGGACGATCTCGACGCCACCGTGCCCGGTCAGCTCGCGTATGTCGACCAGTCGGCGACCCTGAACGGCCAGACCACCGGGATCGATTTCAGCGGCTCGATACTGACGGCGGATTACTCGACGACCTACGGGCCCCTGCAGCCGGGCGGGACCATCGTGCTGCGTTTCCGGGCGACGCTCGATCCAGACCTTGCGATCGGTACGCCCGTGACCAACACCGCAACCGTCTACTGGAACGATCCGCAACAGCAGGCGAGTGCCAGCGTCTCGATCAACGTCGGCGGCGTGCCCGGCTCGGGCGCCCTGAGCGGCACTGTGTGGCATGACGCGGATTTCGATGACGTCCTGGACAGCGGCGAGCGTGCTCTCGAAGGCTGGACCGTGGAGCTGCACCGGGACGGCGAACTGGCGCACACCACCCTGACCGACGAGAGCGGCAACTACTCGATGGCCGGCCTGCTGCCGAACTACCTGACGGAGATGACGTATGCGCTGGTGTTCTCCGCGCCGGGCGCCGGGCCCGCCACGGCGGCGCTCGGCATGGCCGACTCGGACTTCACCAACTACCTGCAGCGCATAGAACAGATCGTCGTCAACCCGGGCAGCAACCTGCAGGGCCTCAATCTGCCGATCGATCCGAACGGCGTCGTGTACAACGCTCTCGTCCGGTCGCCGATCGCCGGCGCGAGCCTCGCGCTGGTGGAGGCGAACGGCGGAGCACCCTTGCCCGACACCTGCTTCGAGGATCCAGAGCAGCAGAACCAGGTGACGCTGGCCGACGGGTATTACAAGTTCGTGCTGGATTTCTCGGATCCCTCGTGTCCAGGCGGCCGTGACTACCTGATCCAGGTGACGGCGCCCGACTCGAACTATGTCGACGGCGAGTCGGAGCTGATCCCCGCGACGTCCGATACCTCGACGCTGCCTTTCGACGTGCCCGCATGCCCGGGGTCGGCCGACGACGCGATTCCCGGCACGCTGCAGTATTGCGAGGTGCAATCGTCCGAGTCGGCGCCGGGCACGGGCGTGCCCGCACGGAGCAACGGCACGAGCTATCACCTGCACGTGACGCTCGACGGCAGCCAGTTGCCGGGCTCCGGCGAGATCTTCAACAACCACATCCCGATCGATCCGGAGCTTAGCGGCGTCGTTTCAATCACCAAGACGACGCCCATGTTGAACGTCACCCGCGGGCAGCTGGTGCCGTACGTGATTACGGTGAACAACACGTTCCCGATCGAGCTGCAGAACGTCAGCATCGTCGATCGCTTCCCTGCAGGGTTCCGCTACGTCGCGGGGTCCGGCCGTTTCGATGACGAGCCGATCGAGCCCACACTGAACCAGCGCGAGCTCGTCTGGCCGAACCTCACGCTCGACGACTCCGGGCGCCATACGCTGAAGCTCCTGCTGGCGGTCGGCGCGGGCGTGAGCGAAGGCGAATTCGTCAATCGTGCCCAGGCACTGAGCACGCTGACCGGCGATGCGATGTCCGGCGAGGCATTCGCCACCGTACGGCTGGTGCCGGATCCCACGTTCGATTGCACGGACGTGCTGGGCAAGGTCTTCGACGACGGCAATCGAAACGGCTATCAGGACAACGACGAAGGGGGCCTGGCCGGCGTGCGGGTGGTCACGGCACGCGGGCTCGCGGCGACCACCGACGAACACGGCCGCTTCCATTTCACCTGCGCGCTGACGCCGCACGAAGGCCGCGGCAGCAATTTCGTCCTGAAGCTCGACGACAGGACGTTGCCGAGCGGCTACCGCGCCTCAGCCAACCCGGTGCAGGTCAAGCGTGCCACGCGCGGCAAGGCGCTCAAGTTCAGCTTCGGCGCCTCGATACATCGCGTCGTCGGACTGGATGTCGCGGGCGCCGCGTTCGAACCCGATTCCACGGAAATTCGTCACCAGTGGAGATCGAGGATCAACCTGTTGCTTGAGGAGCTCAAGAAAGGGCCCGCGGTACTTCGCCTGTCGTATCTCGCCGATGTGGAGAACGAGCAGCTCGTCTTGCGCCGGCTCGAGGCGGTGAAGGCCGAAATAACGAATGCCTGGACGGAATTGGCGTGTTGCTACGAACTCGTCGTGGAGCCGGAAGTGTACTGGCGACTGGGCGCGCCGGCCGACGAGCCGAAACGGACCAACAGGTGATCGGGATGTCCAAGCCAAGCCATCTGATATGGGCTGTACTGCTGGCGGCGTTGCCGGCGTACTCGGGCACGATCGAGGAAGAGCCGCTCGGCGAGGCGGTCGAGCGCCATCTGCCGAGTGACGAGCCGTTCACGCAGTGGGTGCAGGACCCCGAACGCGTCGAAGCCGAGGAAGGGGACACCCTGGAAAACCGGGAGACCATCCAGAACGAACTGGAGACCATCAAGTTGACGGACCTGGTGCCGCCGATTCGCTTCGAGTCCGGGGTTGCCGACATTCCCGGAACGACGGTCATCGCCCTCGCCGAAATCCTGGAACGCATGAAGCATCGCAAGAATGTCCGCCTGCATTTGATCGGGCATGCGGACAACCAGCCGTTGTCCGACGCGCTGGCCCGGATATACAACGACAATGCCGGATTGTCCCGGGAGCGGGCGGGCGAAGTGGCCGAACACTTCCAGACGGCGCTGGCATTGCCACCGGAGGCGATCTCCTACGAATGGGCCGGCGACACCCGGCCGGTGGCGTCCAACGCCAGCGAGGCAGGACGGGCACAGAACCGGCGCGTGGAAGTCGAGGTCTGGTACGACGAAGTCAGGGAAAAGGTGGCGATGGAAGAGGTTCTCGTGCCGCACGAGATCAAGCGCGTCAAGGTGTGCCGCATGGAGACCGTCTGCAAGCTTCGCTATGCGGACGGGCACGCGCACCGCGCTCGCGTACAGAACCTCATTGCTCCGTTGCATTTCAGCGCAGAATCCATCGACGTGCCCGAAGACTTCATCGAGAGCGTGCGGCAGGGATTCCGCGACCTGGGCGACAAGCAGAACGTCGTCGTCCGGTTTATCGGCTACACGGACGACGAGCCGCTCACCGGACGGACGGAGCGCATTTACGGGACGCATGCCGGGCTGTCGAAGGCGCGTGCGCGTCGCGTCGCGCTTGCGGTGCAGGACAGTCTCAATCTTTCCACGACGTCGATCGAGAGCGATGGCCGTGGGACGGCGAAGCCGCTCGGGTCGAACGAAACCGGCCGCAGTCGCTCCCTGAACCGGCGCGTCGAGGTCGAGTTCTGGTACGACGATCCTTTAAAGGAGCTTCCCGACGAGCCCCAGCTCTGTCCCGACGCCGCCGGCGCCGAGATGGTGACGCGAGTGTACGATCCGCCCTGGGGGCCGATCGAACGCATCGAATTCAACGGCGGAGATCCCGTCATTCCGGCGGGCTACACGCGAACCCTCGAGCGTGCGATGGCCGAGGTTGCCGACAAGTCGAACGTTCGTTTGCGTTTCGTCGGTTACACGCGGAACGAGCGGCTGGACCGCAGGACCGCGCTCGTATACGGCGACGATATCGGCCTTTCCGCCTCACGCGCACGCCGGACGATGGACGTCGTCAGCGGAGAAATGCAGTTGCCGGAAGCCGGCAGGGAATTCGAGGGGCGCGGCTACCTGTACTCCGACGACGTCGTCAACGCGGGATTCATCCAGGGCGATACTTCGTACGTGAAGGTCGAGGTCGTCTACGACGAGCTCGCGCTGCTCGATAACTACGACGGCGTGGACATCACCCGGATCACACGCGAGCTCGAGCCGCAGAATCCGCTCGGCCTGAACCTGATGCGCATTTCCGTGGACGGCGTGCCGATCGACGATCCCGAGCGAAGTTCGGCGGACATCCAGCGCTGTACCGACGTCGCGATGGAAGAGGCCGATATCCAGTTCAACTTCGATAACCTCACTTCCGCACCCAGGCTGAACGTTGCGGCGCAGCCGGCCAGCGTGAGGATTCCGCGGTGGGAGGACGTGACCGAGTTCGCGCCCACGGAAAGCGACGCCCCGGCAGCCCCGTCAGGCGAGGTCCCGGCGGATCCGTCCGGGGAGGTCTCGGCGGATCCAGGCGATGGTGCGGCCGAGCCGTCAGGCGAGGAGTTGGCGGACGCCGCCGGCGAAGGCACGGTCCGCTTCAGGATGTATACGAACTACTCCCACTTCATCGAGCGCGCCGAAATACGGCTATTCGACAGCGGCCAGTCCTTGCGCTCGGAACCGCTCGACGTCATCGACATCGAGCTGGACGGCATCGCCGAATGGCAGCCGCCGGCCGCTCGTTACCGCGCCCCGGCTCACGAGCTGGCTTACGTCCTGCGGGCTTACGGGGCGAACGGCAATTTCGACGAAACACTCCCGCAGCCGCTCTGGTTGGTGCAGGCCGGCAAGGACGACGCCGACAGCGAATCCGGCGCCGATGAAGCGGCGGACACTGAGGCCCTCCTTGCCGCCTGGGGCGAAAACGGGCTGGCCCGGCAGAACATCGGCTTGAGCAGCGGCACGGTCACGGTCACGGGCAGCGGTATCCCGGCGGATCACCAGGTGTGGGTCGCCGGCCGGCCGGTGCCGGTCGACCCGAAGGGCAATTTCGCGGCCGAGGAAATTCTGCCGCAGGGCACGCATACGGTCGAGGTGGCAGTCATCGACGAGGACGGCAACGGCGAGCTCTTTCTGCGTGACCTGCAACTCGAGGCCAATGACTGGTTCTATGTCGGCATGGCCGACCTGACCTTCTCGGACCACGACACTACGGGGCCCATCGATCTCTTCCGCGGCGAGAACGCGCCGCAGGACCTCGATTCGACCGCCGACGGACGCCTCGCCTTTTACCTGAACGGCAAGTTCGGCGACCACTGGCGACTCGCGGCCAGCGCGGATACGCGCGAGGGTCCGCTGGACGAGATCTTCGGCAACTTCATGGAAAAATCTCCGGATGCGCTCTTCCGGCGCATCGATCCCGACTACTACTACCCGACCTTCGGTGACGACGGCACGGTCGAGGAGATGGCGCCGACCATGGGCAAGTTCTTCGTCCGGGTCAGCGAGCGCGACAATTACGGGCAGTGGGGCAATTTCAAGGTCGGCTACGTGCAGAACGAGCTGGCGCAGGTGGACCGCGGCCTCTACGGCGCCAATGCGCATTTCCAGACGGAATCGACCACCGGTTTCGGCGAGCAAAAGGCGGCCGTCGACCTCTTCACCGCCGAGCCGGGCACCGTCCCGAGCCGGGAGGAGTTCCGCGGCACGGGCGGTTCACTCTACTTCCTGCGGC
>Ga0190265_10001677_pt1 | contig 14579 bp, 13 predicted proteins | sample Popmic124T_FD_133135 | JGI IMG/M metagenome (GOLD analysis project Ga0190265, IMG submission 133135) | Populus adjacent soil microbial communities from riparian zone of Indian Creek, Utah, USA - 124 T | ecosystem: Environmental > Terrestrial > Soil > Riparian zone | place: USA: Utah | collected...
ACCGAGCCGGCCCGGACCCGGCCGGCCGCGCGCCAGGCCTCTTTGCTCGACGACCGCACGCTTCGCGACCTCGGTTCCGCGTCGCGCGCCGAGCGCGGCGGAGGCACAAACAACTGATGGCGACGCTCGCCGCGCCAGCCCCGAGGACGAGCCCGCCCGCCCAACCGGCGCACGGGCTTTCCCTGACCTATCACCGGCTGATGCTGGTGATGCTGCTGTTCGTCGGCGTGACCGCGATCATCGTGCTCCGGCTTACCTGGCTCCAGCTGTTCACCGACCGCTCGGCCGCGGCGCAGCTGGCCAACCCGCTGCTGCCGCCGCGCGGCGACATCGTCGACCGGAACAATGTGCCGCTGGCGCGGACGATCGACGCCTGGACGATCGGCGTACAGCCGCGCGCGATCATCGGCGACCGGCGCGCGCTCGCGCAAAGGCTGCACGTGTTGATGCCCGAGCGCAGCGTCGCCCAATATAGGCGGCTGCTCGGGGCCGACGTCGCCTTCACCTATATCGCCCGCCGCGCCGTCCCGGAGATGGTCGCGGCGGTGAACGCGCTCGGCGAGCCGGGGCTCGTCTTCAGCCGCGAGCCCGAGCGGCTCTATCCGCAGACCGCGATGGCCGGCCATGTGCTCGGCTGGACCAGCCGCGAAGGGCGCGGCGTCGCCGGCATGGAGCGGGTGCTCGAGGAACGGCTGACCAACCCCGCGCTGCGCGGCGAGCCGGTCGCCTTGTCGATCGACAGCCGCGTCCAGGCGATGATGGAATCCGAGCTCAGTCATGCGGTGAGCGCGATGAGCGCCGAAGGCGGCACCGGCATCGTCCTCGACGTGCGCACCGGCGAAGTCATCGCCATGGCCTCGGCGCCGACCTTCAACCCCAATGCCGCCAACCGGTCCGACGACAATGCGATGTACAACCGGGCGACGATGGGCGTTTACGAGCTGGGCTCGACCTTCAAGCCGCTGACCATCGCCGCGGCGATGGAGGCAAATGTCGTCACCTCGCTGCACCAGAGGTGGGACGCCTCCTCGCCGGTCGCGGTCGGCCGCTTCCGGATCAGCGACGATCATCCGCTCGGGCGCTGGATCAGCGTCGCCGAGCTGATGGTCCATTCGTCCAACATCGCCACCGCCCGGGTCGCCGACCAGATGGGCCCCGAGCGGATGCAGGCGGCGTTCCGGGCGCTCGGCTTCGACCGGCCGGCCCATATCGAGCTCAACGAGCGCACCCAGCCCTTGTGGCCGCGCGACTGGGGCCGAGCGACCGTGCTGACCTCGGGCTTCGGCCACGGCATCGCGATCACGCCGCTGCACCTTGCCAGCGCCTATGCCGCTGTGGTCAATGGCGGCATCTGGCGGCCGGCGACGCTGCTGCGCGTGCAGCCGGGCCGCGCGGCGCGGGGACGCCGGGTCTATTCGGCGCAGACCAGCCATCGGATGCGGCAATTGCTGCGGCTCGTCGTCACCCACGGCACCGGCCGGCGCGCCGAAGCGCCCGGCTTCCGAGTCGGCGGCAAGACCGGCACGGCCGAGAAAGCCGGCGCCGGCGGCTATTCGAACCGGGTCAACGTTTCCACCTTCGCGGCGGCTTTCCCGATGGACGATCCGCGCTATGTGGTGCTGGTCATGGTCGACGCCCCCCGCCCGACCGAAGCGAACAGCTTCGTCACCACCGCCGCCTATACGGCCGCTCCGATCGTCTCGCGCGTCATCGCGCGCACCGGACCCCTGCTGGGCATCATCCCCGACGACAGCCGCGACATCGACACGTCCGATCTGATGCCACCGGCCGACACGCCGGGGCACTGATGAACCTCGGCGCGCTGACCGGCAGCGGCGAAACGGCGCCCGTCACCGGCTTCGCGATCGACCACCGCAAGGTGGCGCCCGGCACCGTGTTCGGGGCGTTCCGGGGCGCAACGTTCAACGGCGAGGATTTCATCGCGGAGGCGGTGTCGTCGGGCGCGGTGGCGGTGGTGTCGCGGCCCGAGGCGCGGGTCGAGGGCGCCGCCCATATCGCCGCCGCGGAGCCGCGCCGCGCCTTCGCCCGGCTCGCCGCCGGCTTCTTCCAGCCCTTTCCGGCCACCTTGGTCGCGGTCACCGGCACCAACGGCAAGACGTCGAGCGTCGAGCTGGCGCGCCAGCTCTGGCGTATGGCCGGCCACCCTTCGGCGAGCATCGGCACGCTCGGCGTCACCACCTCCGACGACCAGGTGACGACCGGGCTCACCACCCCGGACATCGTCACCTTCCTCTCCAACATGGCCGGCCTCAGGCGGATGGGGATCAGCCATGCCGCGTTCGAGGCGTCGAGCCACGGCCTGGCGCAATACCGGACCGAGGGGGTGCCGGTGGCGGCCGCCGCCTTCACCAATTTCACCCGCGACCATCTCGACTATCACGGCACGATGGCGGCTTATTTCGAGGCCAAGATGCGGCTGTTCGAGGACGTGCTCGAGCCGGGCGCCGCCGCGGTGGTGTGGACCGACGACGCCAAGTCGGACGAGGTGATCGCGCGGGCCGCGGCGCGGGGGCTGCGCGTGCTCACCGTCGGCGCCAGAGGCGAGGCGCTCAAATTGCTCAAGCGCGAGACGACCCCGCTCGGCCAGAAGCTCACGATCGAGGCCGAGGGCAGGACCCATGTCGTCAACCTGGCCCTGATCGGCGCCTATCAGGCGGCCAATGCGCTGACCGCCGCGGGCCTGGCCATCGCGACCGGCGGCGGCGCGGCGCAGACCCTGGCCAATCTCGCCCGGGTCCATCCGGTGCGCGGCCGGCTCGAGCGGGCGGTGATCAGCAAAAAGGGCGCGCCGGTCTATGTCGACTACGCGCACACCCCCGACGCGATCGAATCGGCGATCGCGGCGCTGAGGCCGCATGCCAGGGACCGGCTGATCATCGTGCTGGGCGCCGGCGGCGACCGCGACCAGGGCAAGCGCGCCGAAATGGGCGAAGTCGCGGCGCGGCGGGCGGACAAGGTGATCGTCACCGACGACAATCCGAGGAGCGAGGATCCGGCGGCGATCCGGCGCGACATATTGGCCGGCGCCGCGGGCGCGGAGGAGGTGGCCGGGCGGCGCGAGGCGATCCGCGCCGCGATCGGCGAGGCGGGCCCGGGCGACATCGTCCTGCTCGCCGGCAAGGGCCACGAGCAGGGCCAGATCTTCGGCGCCGGCAGGGACGTGCGGGTGCTGCCGTTCGACGACGTGACGGTCGCGCGGGAGGAGGCGGCATGAGCCCGCTGTGGACCGCGCGGGAGATCGCGGATGTTGCCAAAGGTGTCGCGCAACGTGAGTTCGACGTGACCGGGGTCACCTTCGACTCGCGGGAAGTCCGGCCGGGGGATTTGTTCATCGCCCTGAGCGGCGAGGCGACGGACGGACACAGGTTCGTCGGGCAGGCATTCGAAAGCGGTGCGAACGGCGCCGTGGTGAGCGCGGAAGTGGACGGACCTTGCGTCGTGGTCGCCGACACCTTCCGCGCCTTGAACGATCTCGGCCGGGCCGCCCGCGCAAGGAGCGGGGCGAAAGTGATCGGAGTCACCGGCTCGGTCGGCAAGACGGGAACGAAGGAAGCCCTGTTCGCGGCGCTGGAGCGCGCGTCCTCCGGGCAGGCGCACCGCTCCGTCAAGAGCTACAACAACCATACCGGCGTGCCGCTGAGCCTGGCGCGGATGCCGCGCGGCGCGCGCTTCGGCGTATTCGAAATGGGGATGAACCATAAAGGCGAGCTCGCCGCGCTGACCCGATTGGTGCGGCCGCACGTCGCCATCGTCACCGCCATCGCGCCGGCCCATCGCGAATATTTCGCCAGCGACGCCGATATCGCCGACGCCAAGAGCGAGATTTTCGAAGGGCTGGAGCCCGGCGGCACCGCGATCATCCCCCATGACGGCCCGCACCGGGCGCGGCTCGCCGCCGCGGCGCGCGCTTATGCCGGGCGCGTCGTCACCTTCGGCCTCGGCGAGGGGGCCGACGTGCGCGCGACCTATGTCGTGCGCGGCCCGCGCGGCGGATCGATGGTGACCGCGCAGCTGCCCGACGGGCAGGTGAGCTTCACGATCAGCCAGCCCGGCGCGCATTGGGTGAGCAACGCGCTGGCGGTGCTGGCGGCGGTCGACGCGGTCGGCGGCGACCTCGCTTTGGCCGGCCTCGCTCTGGGCGAGCTCGGCGGGCTCAAGGGCCGCGGCGAGCGGCACATGGTCGCCGTCGGCGGCGGCGAGGCGCTGCTGATCGACGAAAGCTACAACGCCAATCCGGCCTCGATGGCGGCGACGCTGAAGGTGCTCGGCGACGAGCCGGTGCCCGGGCGCCGGATCGCAGTGCTGGGCGCGATGCGCGAGCTCGGCGCCGACAGCGCCGATTTCCACGCCGCGCTCGCCGACCCGCTCGAAGAGGCCCGTGTCGACTTCGCGATCCTCGTCGGCGACGAGATGGGTGCGCTGGCGAAAGCGCTTGGCGGGCAGGTCAAAATGGCGCATGTGCCCGATGCGGCAGCGGCCATCTCCATCGCCCGGGAGGCGATCGGGCCGGGCGATGCCATGCTCGTCAAGGGATCCAACTCGATCGGACTTGCCGCCCTCGTCGAGGCGCTGGCAGGCGGGAAAAGCTGATGTTTCTCTGGATCGCGGAACAGCTTGGCTATGCGGGGGTGCTCAACCTCTTCCGCTACATCACCTTCCGCGCCGGCGGCGCGACCGCGACCGCGCTCTTCCTCGGCCTTTTGATCGGGCCCAAGTTCATCGGCTGGCTGCGCGTCCGTCAGGGCAAGGGCCAGCCGATCCGCGACGACGGGCCGCTCTCCCATCTCGCCAAGCGCGGCACGCCGACCATGGGCGGGCTGATGATCCTGACCTCGCTCACCGTCGCGATGCTGCTCTGGATGGACTTCTCCAACCGCTATCTCTGGGCCTGCCTGCTGATCATCGTCGGTTTCGGCGCGATCGGCCTGCTCGACGATTACGACAAGGTGAAGAAGCGCCACCACAAGGGCGTCTCCGGGCGGATGCGGCTGCTCGCCGAATTCCTCATCGCCGGCGTGGGCTGCTGGATCATCACCCTGGGCGGGGCGACCGAGCTCTACATCCCCTTCTACAACGGGCCGGTGGTCGATCTCGGCCCGTTCTACATATTGTTCGCGGCGTTCGTGGTGGTCGCGTTCGGCAATGCGGTGAACCTCACCGACGGCCTCGACGGGCTGGCGACGATGCCGGTGATCATCGCCAGCCTCGCCTTCATCCTCATCGCCTATCTGGTCGGCAACGCGATCTTCGCATCCTATCTCGGCATCCCGCACGTGCTCGGCGCGGGCGACCTCACCGTGCTGTGCTCGGCGATCGTCGGCGCCGGGCTCGCCTTCCTGTGGTTCAACGCGCCGCCGGCGGCGGTCTTCATGGGCGATACCGGCAGCCTCGCGCTCGGCGGCGCGCTCGGCGCGATCGCGGTCGCGACCCGGCACGAGATCGTGCTCGGCATCATCGGCGGCCTGTTCGTGGTCGAGGCGATGAGCGTGATCATCCAGGTCTTGGTCTACAAGCGCACCGGCCGCCGCGTCTTCCGGATGGCGCCGATCCATCACCATTTCGAGCAGATCGGCTGGTCGGAAGCGACGATCGTCATCCGCTTCTGGATCATCGCCTTCGTTCTGGCTTTGGCCGGCCTTTCGACGTTGAAGCTGAGATGATCGCGAGCGGCTTCCTCCCCGACCGTCATCCCGGCCCTTCGACTGCCTGCAAGGCAGGCGCTCAGGGTAAACTTCAGCCAAAGGCTGAAGGCCGGGATCCCAGGTCGACAGGCCTCGGCGGTCTCCATGAGACCCCGGCCTTCGCCGGGGTGGCGAAATGATCGCGAGCCCCGTCTTTGCCGGAAAACGCTACGCCGTGCTCGGCCTCGCCCGCTCGGGGCTGGCGACGGTCGAGGCGCTGGTCGCGAGCGGGGCCGAAGTGACGGCCTGGGACAAGAATGAGGAGGCGCGGGCGACCCTTCTTTCCTCCCTGTCGCGAAGCGATGGGGAGGGGGACCACCCGAAGGGTGGTGGAGGGGCGATCGGCACTGCTGGCCCCTCCACCGCGTTGCACGCGGTCCCCCTCCCCACGCGCTTCGCGCGCAGGGAGGATTTGGTGACGCTCGCCGATCCGCTGGCGATCGACCTTGCCGGCTATGACGGCGTCGTGGTGTCGCCCGGCGTGCCGCTCAACACCCACCCGATCGCCGCCAAGGCGCGCGCGGCGGACGTGCCGATCATCGGCGACATCGAATTGTTCGCTTTGGCGCGCTCGACGCTGGCGCCGCACAAGGTGGTCGGAATCACCGGCACCAACGGCAAGTCGACGACCACCGCACTGGTCCACCATATCCTCCAAACCGCCGGCGTTCCGGCGGCGATGGGCGGCAATATCGGCCTGCCGATCCTCGCGCAGGACCCGCTGACGCCAAATGCGAACGGCGTCGGCGTCTATGTGCTGGAGCTGTCGAGCTACCAGCTCGACCTCACCTTCAGTCTCGATTGCGACGTCGCGGTGCTGCTCAACGTCACCCCCGACCATCTCGACCGCTATGACGGCCTCGCCGCTTATGCCGCCTCGAAGGCGCGGCTGTTCGCGATGCAATCGGCCGGCCACGACGCGGTGATCGCGATCGAGGACGACCAGGCGAAAGCGATCGCCGGGCGCGTCCGGAGCCGGCGCTTCCTGGTCTCCTCGGCCGACGTGAGGGACCAGTCGCGCTGGCCGGCGCTGCAGGGGCCGCACAACGCCCAGAACGCGGCGGCCGCGGTCGCGGTCGCGCGCGTGCTCGGCGTAGCCGACGCGGTCATCGCCGCGGCGCTCGAAAGCTATCGCGCGCTGCCGCACCGGATGGAGCTGGTCGCCGAGAAGAACGGCGTCCGCTTCGTCAACGACAGCAAGGCGACCAATCCCGAATCGACGGCGCCGGCGCTCGCCGCCTTCTCCGCGGTGCACTGGATCGTCGGCGGGCTCGCCAAGGCGGACGACCTCGGCCCCTGCGCCGACCAGCTCGGCCATGTCCGCGCCGCTTACACGATCGGCGAGGCCGGGCCGATGTTCGCCAGATTGCTCGACGGCAAGGTGCCGGTCCGCGAATCCGAGCTGCTGGTCACCGCGGTCGGGGACGCGGCCGAAGCGGCCGAGCCGGGCGAGGTGGTGCTGCTTTCGCCGGCCTGCGCCTCGTTCGACCAGTTCCGCGACTATGAGGCGCGCGGCGACGCGTTCCGCGCCGCGGTGGAGGCGCTGGCATGAACGGGGTCCAGCCCGTCCGCAAGGAGAAGCATTCGCTGGTCGGCCGGTCGCGGACCGGGCCGGTGGCGCGCTGGTTCTGGGACATCGACAAGGTGCTGCTCGTCCTCGTCGCGGTGCTGATCTCGATCGGCCTGATCGCGGTCGCGGCCGCCTCGCCGGCGGCGTCGCAGCGTTATTCGGGCGGCGGCATCAGCGTGCCCCCGCTTTATTATTTCTACCGCCAGCTGATCTGGATCGCGCTCGCCGTGCCGGTGATGATCGCCGTCTCGATGCTCGCCAAGACCACGGCGCGGCGGCTCTCGATCCTCGGCGCGGTCGCCTTCACGGTGATGCTGTTCCTGGTGCCGGTGTTCGGCGTCGAGGTGAACGGGGCGCAGCGCTGGCTCGACGTCGGCGTGACCCAGTTCCAGCCGTCCGAATTCCTCAAGCCGCTGTTCATCGTCACGATCGCCTGGCTCTTGTCGATGAAGGACAAGGACCAGTCGCTGCCGGTGGTGCCGCTCTCGGCGCTGCTCACCATCGTGGTCGCGGCGCTGCTGATGAAGCAGCCCAATTTCGGCGAGACGATCATCTTCGTCGCCGCCTGGGTGCTGCTGCTCGCTTTGTCGGGCGCGTCGATGCGGATCCTCTACGCGCTCGGCGCGGCGGGCTTCGCCGCGGTCGTGCTCGCTTATCTGTTCTACGACGTCGCGACCCAGCGCATCGACGGCTTCCTGTTCGCGGAAGGGGACCAGTATCAGGTCGAATCGGCGCTCAGGACGCTGACCGCCGGCGGCCTGTTCGGCGCCGGCCCGGGCGCGGGCATCCGCAAATTCTCGCTGCCCGAGCCGCACACCGACTATATCTTCTCGGTGATCGGCGAGGAGTTCGGGATCATCGCCTGCCTCGCCATCGCCATCCTCTACATGACGATCGTGGTCCGGGTGCTGGTCCGGCTGCTCGCCGAGGAGGACAAGTTCCTGGTGCTCGCCGCGGCCGGGCTGGTCGCGCAGTTCGGGCTGCAGGCGCTGATCAACATGGCGGTCAACGTCCGCATCGCGCCGTCCAAGGGCATGACCCTGCCGTTCATCTCCTATGGCGGCTCGTCGATGATCGCGCTCGCTTTGGGCTTCGGGCTGCTGCTCGCCTTCACCCGCCGCAATCCCCACCTGCACAACTCGCCCTACGTCGTGAAGAGGGGGTTCAAATGAGCCTGATCTCGCGCCATTACGTCCTCGCCGCCGGCGGCACCGGCGGGCATATGGTCCCGGCCCACGCGCTCGCCGAGGAGCTGCTGCTGCGCGGCCACCGCGTCGCGCTGATCACCGACGACCGCGGCGCCCGCATCCCCGGCCTGTTCGACAATGTCCAGGTCCACGTCCTGCCGGCCGGGCGGCTCTCGGGCGGGCCGATGGGCTGGTTCAGGGCGGCGAAGAACATCCTGACCGGCCGGACGATGGCGCTGAGGCTCTACGAGACCTTCCTGCCCTCGGCCGTGGTCGGCTTCGGCGGCTATCCGGCGCTGCCCGCCTTGCTGGCGGCGCGGCGGGACCGGATCCCGACCCTGCTGCACGAGCAGAATGCGGTGCTCGGCCGCGTCAACCGGCTGATGGCCGGCAAGGTGGACGCGATCGCCACCGCCTATGAGACTGTGCAGCGGCTGCCGAAGCGGGCGGCGGGCAAGGTGCATCTCGTCGGCAATCCGGTGCGCGACGAGGTGCGGGCGATCGGCGAGCAGCCGTTCCCGCCTCTGGCCGAGGACGGCATTTTCCGGCTGCTCGTCACCGGCGGCAGCCAGGGCGCGTCGATCCTTTCCGAGGTGGTGCCCGAGGCGCTGGCGCTGCTGCCCGAGCATTTCCGGCGGCGGCTGCAGGTGACCCAGCAATGCCGCGCCGAGGATGTCGAGCCGGTGCGGGCGCGCTATGCCGAGCTCGGCATCCCGGCCGACCTCGCCACCTATCTGCCGGACCTGCCGGAGCGGCTGGCCTGGTCGCACCTCGTCATCGCCCGCGCCGGCGCTTCGACCATCGCCGAGCTGACCGCGGCCGGGCGGCCGGCGATCCTGGTGCCGCTGCCGAGCGCGACCGACGACCATCAGACCTTCAACGCGCGCGAAATGGCCAAGGCGGGCGGCGCCCGAACGATCGCCCAGGCCAGGTTCACGCCGGTCGAGCTCGCCAAGCAGATGCAGAAGCTGGCGCTCGAGCCCGAGGCGCTGGCGCGGGCGGCGGCGCGCGCCAAGGCGGTCGGCCGGCCCGACGCGGCGCGCGACCTCGCCGACCTGGTCGAGCGGACCGGAGTCGCGCCGGGCGCCGATCCGCTGCCGGTGCGCGGCGCCGTGCTTCGGCCGATGCCGGGCGGGGTGCCGGCATGACCGGCGTCGGCACCGACATCGGCACGATCCATTTCGTCGGCATCGGCGGCATCGGCATGTCGGGCATCGCCGAGGTGATGCACATATTGGGCTACGAGGTGCAGGGATCGGACGTCGCCGAATCCACTGTCGTCGAGGCGCTGCGCCAGCGCGGCATCCCGATCACGATCGGCCACAGCCCGGACAATCTCGGCGAGGCGGCGGTGGTGGTGATCTCGACCGCGATCAGGAAGGACAATGTCGAGGTCGAGGCCGCTTATGCGCGGCGCATCCCGGTGGTGCGGCGGGCGGAGATGCTGGCCGAGCTGATGCGGCTGAAGCGCACCGTCGCGGTCGCCGGCACGCACGGCAAGACGACGACCACCTCGATGATCGCGGCCCTGCTCGACGCCGGCGGGATCGATCCGACGGTGATCAACGGCGGCATCATCAACGCCTATGGCTCGAACGCGCGGCTCGGCAGCTCCGACTGGATGGTGGTCGAGGCCGACGAGAGCGACGGCTCGTTCCTGCGGCTCGACGGCACGATCGCGGTCGTCACCAACATCGATCCCGAGCATCTCGACCATTATGGCGGCTTCGACAAGGTCAAGGACGCGTTCGTCGAGTTCGTCGAGAACGTGCCCTTTTACGGCGCCGCCCTGCTCTGCGTCGACCATGCCGAGGTGCAGTCGATCATCCCGCGCTTGAGGGACCGGCGCGTCGTCACCTACGGCTTCGCGGCGCAGGCCGACATACGCGGCGAGAACGTCGCGCCGGTGCCGGGCGGCAGCCGCTTCGACGTCTCGTTGCGCGACCGCGCCGGCGAGGTGCGGACGATCGCCGGCATCGAGCTGCCGATGCCGGGGCGGCACAATGTCCAGAACGCGCTGGCGGCGATCGGCGTCGCGGCCGAGATGGGCATCGCCGACGACGTCATCGCGCACGGCTTCGACCGCTTCGACGGAGTCAAGCGCCGCTTCACCAGGGTCGGCGAGGTCGACGGAGTCACCATCATCGACGATTACGGCCACCATCCGGTCGAGATCGCGGCGGTGCTGTCGGCGGCGCGCGAGGGCGCCGAGGGGCGGGTCATCGCGGTGGTGCAGCCGCACCGCTACTCCCGGCTCCATGACCTGATGACCGAATTCCAGGGCGCGTTCAACGACGCCGATCTGGTGCTGGTCGCGCCGGTCTATCCGGCCGGCGAGGCGCCGATCGAGGGCGTCAGCCACGAGAGCCTGGTCGAGGGGCTCAAGCAGCGCGGCCATTTGGGCGCCCATGTCGCGGCCGATGCCGGCGACGTCTGCCGCCAGCTCGCCGGCCTCGCCGCGCCGGGCGACATGATCATCTGCCTCGGCGCCGGCGACATCACCAAATGGGCGGCCGGCCTCGCCGACGGGATCAGGGCCGCGCGCGCGAGGAAGGCCTCATGAGCGTGGACGGCCTCCGCCGGCGCGAGCGGGACAGTCCCCATCCGGGGACAGTCCCCACGTCGCAGGCCGAAGGGACTGTCCCCGAACGGGGACTGTCCCCGTTCGAATCCGCCGGGACCCTCGCCAGCGTGAGCGGCAGGCTGACCGCCGACGCGCCGCTGGCGCCTCTGGTCTGGTTCAAGTCGGGCGGCCGGGCCGGCTGGCTGTTCGAGCCGAAGGACGCCGCGGATCTCCAGGCTTTCCTCGCCCAGCTCGACCCCGCCGTGCCGGTCATGGCGCTCGGCCTCGGCTCCAACCTGATCGTCCGCGACGGCGGCGTTCCCGGCGTCGTGGTTCGCCTCGGCAAGGCCTTTGCCGGGGTCGAGCGGCTGGACGGCGATCGCCTGCGCTGCGGCGGCGGCGCGTCGGGCATCCTGGTCTCCTCCAAGGCGCGCGACGCCGGCATCGCCGGGCTCGAATTCCTGCGCGGCATTCCCGGCACGGCCGGTGGCTTCGTGCGGATGAACGGCGGCGCCTATGGCCGCGAGGTCGCCGACATATTGGTCGAGGCGCGGCTGGTGCTGCGCGGCGGCGAGATCGTGACCTGGCCGCGCGAGCGCTTCGGCTACACCTACCGGCACAGCGAAGTGCCCGACGGCGCGGTCGTGGTCGAAGCCCTGTTCGAAGGCGTGCCCGGCGATCCGGCGGTGATCGGCGCGGAGATGGACCGGATCGCCGCCGAACGCGAGGCGAGCCAGCCGCTGCGCTCGCGCACCGGCGGCTCGACCTTCAAGAACCCGCCGGGGACAAAGGCCTGGAAGCTGATCGACGCGGCGGGCTGCCGCGGGCTTCGCATCGGCGACGCGCAGGTCTCGGAGAAGCATTGCAACTTCCTGCTCAACCTCGGCGGCGCCAGCTCGGCCGAGATCGAGCAATTGGGCGAGGAGGTCAGGCGGCGGGTGAAGGCGCATTCCGGCGTCACGCTGGAATGGGAAATTCAGAGAGTTGGAGTAGCGTAATGAACCTGATCGTCATCCCGGCGCAGGCCGGGATCCCAGGACAGAAAGTCACGGCGGGTCTCGCTGAGACCCCGGCCTTCGCCGGGGTGACGGCTTGGGGGAGCCGTCATGCTTAGGCCCCTCCACGTCGCGGTGCTGATGGGCGGCTGGTCGGCCGAGCGCGAGGTCTCGCTGACCTCGGGCGCGGGGGTGGCCGACGCGCTGGAGAGCCGCGGCCACAAGGTGACCCGGATCGACATGGACCGCAACGTCGCGGCGCGGCTGGGCGAAATCAGCCCCGACATCGTGTTCAACGCGCTGCACGGCACCCCGGGCGAGGACGGCACGGTGCAGGGAATGATGGACCTGATGGGCCTGCGCTACACCCATAGCGGGCTCGAAACCTCGGTGATCGCGATCGACAAGGAGCTGACCAAGATGGTGCTGGTGCCGCACGGCATCCGCATGCCGAAGGGGAGGATGGTCGACAGCGAGAGCCTCTACGAGGCCGACCCGCTGCCGCGGCCCTATGTGCTCAAGCCGGTCAACGAAGGCTCTTCGGTCGGAGTCGCGATCGTCAAGCATGGCAGCAATTACGGCGACCCGATCTCGCGCGACAGCAAAGGTCCCTGGCGGGAGTACGACCGGCTGCTCGCCGAGCCGTTCATCCGCGGCCGCGAGCTCACCGTCGCCGTGCTCGGCGACGAAGCGCTGGCGGTCACCGAGCTTCACCCGCGATCGGGTTTCTACGACTACGACGCCAAATATACGGAAGGGATGACGGAGCATGTCTGCCCGGCCGGCATCCCCGACGACATTCGCGACGCGGCGCTCGCCATGGCGCTGAACGCGCACCGGCTGCTCGGCTGCAAGGGCGCGTCGCGCGCCGACTTCCGCTGGAACGACGAGCAGGGCGAGGCCGGGCTCTATCTGCTCGAGGTCAACACCCAGCCCGGCATGACCCCGCTGAGCCTGGTGCCCGAGCAGGCGCGGGCGCGGGGCATCGACTATGCCGATTTGGTCGAGCGCATCGTGGAGGCGGCATTATGACGGCGCGGATCGCACGGGGCGGGCCATCGCGGCCGAAGCCGAAGCCGCGCGCGGCGCCGCAGCGGGTCAACACGCGCAAGCCGAAGAAGCAGGGGCTGCTGGAATCGCTGGGCTTCTCGCCCGGCTTCGCGCGGCGGATCGGCAATTGGACTTTGGCGGGGATGACCGTCGCGGTGGTGATCGCGGCGGTGCTCGCCTTCCGCCTGCCGCAGATGCTCGGCATCGCCATCGGCGAGGGCGTCGGCGGCGCCGGCTTCACGCTGCGGCGGGTCGAGATCCGCGGCAATCACCGCGTTTCGACGCTCGACATCTACAACGTCGCCTTCGATCAGGATTCGATGGCGATGCCGCTGCTCGATCTGGCCGGGACTCGGCAGCGGCTGCTCCAGTTCGGCTGGATCCGGGAGGCGCGCGTGTCGCGGCGGCTGCCCGACACCCTGGTCGTCGACATCGTCGAGCGGCAGCCGGCGGCGATCTGGCAGAATCGCGAGCGTTTGAGCCTGATCGACGCGACCGGCGTGGTGCTCGAGCCGGTGCGGGTGGAGGACATGCCGGACCTGCCGCTGCTGATCGGCCCGGCCGCGAACAGCCGTGTCGGCGAACTGAACCGGCTGCTGGACAGCGTGCCGCACCTGAAGCCGCAGATCACCGGCGCGACCTGGCGCGGCGGGCGGCGCTGGGACGTGCGCTTCCAGACCCGCGAGGAGCTCGCTCTGCCCGAGGGCGAGGAGGCGGCGCGGCGCGCGCTGACCCGCTTCGCGCGGATGGACCAGCAGAGCCAGATGCTCGGCCGCGGCTTCGTCCGCTTCGACATGCGCGACAGCCGGCGGATGGTGGTGCGGGTGTCGCGCGAGCCCGGCACGCGCGTGCCCGATCTGATCGCCCCCGATCCGGGGCCGGTCCCCGCCGATCTGGCGGAGACCATCTAGTGGCGCGCCGGACGCCGCAACCGCAGGTCCGCAATCTGGTCGCCGCCCTGGACGTCGGCTCCTCGAAGGTCTGCGCCCTGATCGCCGAGCCCGGCGAGGACGGCCAGCTCAAGATCCTCGGCACCGGCCAGCGCGAGAGCCGCGGCGTCAAGCGCGGCTTCATCGCCGACATGGAGAAGAGCGAGATCGCGATCCGCGAGGCGGTCGAGCAGGCGGAACGGATCGCCGGCACCAATATCGACCAGGTGTTCGTCGGCTTCGGCGCCGGCGGGCTGGTCAGCAACGTCGCCAGCGTCGAGGTCGCGATCGGCGGCCGCCGCATCACCGACGCCGACATCGACGCCCTGCTCGACGCCGGCCGCGACATGATCGACGAGGGCGAGCGCACCATCCTCCACGCCATCCCCGCTTTCTACACGATCGACGGCGTCGACGGCGTCAAGCAGCCGCGCGGCCTCCACGCCGACAAGATCGCGGTCGACATCCACGTCGTCGCCGCCGATCCGCCGCCGGTCAAGAATTTGGACCTGTGCGTCCGATCCGCCCATCTCGGCGTTGAAGCGATCGTCGCCTCGCCGGTCGCGGCGGGGAAGGCCTGTCT
>Ga0190265_10001678_pt1 | contig 14565 bp, 15 predicted proteins | sample Popmic124T_FD_133135 | JGI IMG/M metagenome (GOLD analysis project Ga0190265, IMG submission 133135) | Populus adjacent soil microbial communities from riparian zone of Indian Creek, Utah, USA - 124 T | ecosystem: Environmental > Terrestrial > Soil > Riparian zone | place: USA: Utah | collected...
CCTTGTCCTCTAAAATCGGCGAGCGGTCCAGCTCTCCCTTGATGTACCCCCTGAAATTGGGGTCTGCCAGCGCCAGCGCTACCCGGCGGGCGAGGCGATCCATGGCACTACGCTCGGTGGCGCGTTGGGCGGCCACGGCACTGGGCGGCGCCGGTGGAGCTTCCTCGGTGAGTGCGGTGGGCGCTGGCCGATCGCAGGCGGCAACGGCAACCGCCAGCGCAATGGCGGTGAGACTGATCCTGTTGGGCATGGCTCCTCCTTGGAATGATCGCGAGCGCTGACGGCGGGCGCGGTTTCCGACGGCGAGGCCAAGCTAGGTTGGGGTGGAGCGCGATTCCGGATCGGGGCGACGCGGAGCGGGGCTGAAAAGCTCAGGTGCGGCGGATTATCCCTGGAGACTGTGGTCGTAGACCGCGAGGGTCACGGCCTCATGCTCGGCACAGGCCGACGCCAGCGCGCCGAGCGACACTCGGGAGCCACTTTTGTGGCGAAATGAGGCGTTGGGGACGGAGCCGTTCCCGGCCCAGGCGCTGCCCAGGACCCGGGACTGCTCTTCGGGAGTTGCGAAGATGCCGAGCACCCCGCCGATCCGCTGCAGCTCGGCGGGCGAATCGTAGCCCAACATTCGGGCAAAGGGTCCATTGGCGGCCAGGGGGGTGCCATCGCGCCGGAACAGGCAGAGACCTACGGGCGCGCCATCGGTAAGCGATCGCAGCAGCGCTTCCGCGTTACGGAGGGCCTCCTCCACCCGGCGCCGGGCGACCATGGCCTCCTTCAGATCCAGGATCTGTTTACGGAGGCCGGTGACCTCGTGCACCAGGTCCTGCTTGGGCCGGTGATTGTCTCGCATCGCACATAATGACGGCCGGGGCAGGGTCGCTTGCACTCGCGAAACAAAATGAAACAACGGGGACAGGTCGTTAGCGCGAAGGCACCACGGCCACGATCCGCAGCGGCCCGCCGCTGCCGCCTTTGATCTTCATTGGTAACGCGATGACAAAGCTGCCGCGAGCCGGGAGCCGGTCGAGGTTGGCGACGTTCTCGAACGCAGGAATGTTGGCTGCGAAGAGAACACGGTGGGTTGGGAAGCTGCTCGACTGACCGTAGTCAATGCTAGGAGTGTCGATTCCAACTGCCTTGATCTTTCGGTCAACCAACCACTGCGCCGCGGCTGAGTCGATGCCGGGGAAGTGCAGCTCGGGCACCGCCTGCGGGCCCATTTTCGAGGTTCCGAGATACGCTGTGCGATCCGCCCAGCGTCGTCCCCAACCAGTGTGAAAGAGGACTATCGAGCCGGTTCGAATGGCACCGTACTTCTGCTCCCAGCGAGTGATCGTGGCATAGTCCACTCGGAAATCGGCCGAGCTATCGGCTTCTGACTGAACATCCAGCACAACCGCCTGGCCCAGCAAGCGGTCCAGCGGGATCTGGTCGGTGGTCCACTTGCCCTCAGCGAAATGAATTGGAGCATCCAGGTGGGTCCCGCCATGTTCTGACGCGCTGAAGTTATTGGCGGCGTAGTAATAGCCGGCAGGTGTCCGCTGGGCAGAGACAACTTCGAGCTGAAAGGGCTTTGCCGTGGGCCAGTAGATCGTCTCGGCAGAGAAGGCATGAGACAGGTCGACCCAGGTGCCGTCAGCTGGGATATCGAGACCTTCCGATCTGTTGCAGGCGAGCGCGCCGGCCAGAATCAGGACCGCAGCAGGGCGAGCCATCGGTGAGACCTCCGAGGTGAAGAGTCAGGCGATCGCCGCCCGTGCTGCCTCCAGCGCTCGCGCAATACCATCCGGTGGGATGTCCAGGTGGGTAACGGCTCGGACAGTGGTGGGCCCGAGTACGCTGAACCGCACGCCGTGGCTCGACAGCGTCCGGGACGCAAAGGCGTCCCCGGAAAGACCGGTGCGCGTCACATCGAAAATCACGATGTTGGTCTTCACTCGCTCCGGCATCAGTGTCAGCCCTGAGATCTCGGCCAGGCCGAAGGCAAGCCGCCGGGCGCTCTCATGATCTTCTGCCAGCCGCTCGACGTGGTGCCGGAGGGCGAAGACACCGGCAGCGGCGATGATTCCGGCCTGACGCATGGCGCCTCCCAAACGCTGCTTGAAGCGCCATGCCTCCTCGATGAAGTCGCGCGAACCTGCCAGCACCGCGCCTACCGGTGCCCCCAATCCCTTGCTGAGATCGATCCAGACTGAATCGCACGGCGCGGCAAAGGCTCGTGCCGGCGTTCCGCTGGCAACCACGGCGTTGAAGAATCGGGCCCCATCCATGTGCGCTGCCAGCCCGCCCGCATGCGCGGCGGCACAGACCTCCTCGACCTGGCGCAGAGGCCAGCACATCCCTCCAATTGAGGCGCTGGTCTGCTCGAGTGACACGACCCTGGTCCTGGGCATGAAGTGTACCGGCGGGCGAATGGCAGCCGTCACCTGAGGGCCAGTATAGAAACCATCCGGGTCTGAAAGAGGCCGGAAGACTGCACCGATCAGGGCGGCGGCTCCTCCCGCCTCGTACAACATGGGATGGGCCAGGTCCTGGAGCAGGATCTCATCTCCCGCGCGGCAGTGAACCGCGAAGGCCACCTGATTGCACATCGTGCCCGAGGGAAGAAAAAGCGCCGACTCCTTGCCCAGGATGTCGGCGACCATGTCTTGCAGCAGATTGACGGTGGGATCCTCGCGTTGCTGCTCGTCCCCCACTTCCGCCTCGCACATGCACCGGCGCATGGGGGCGGTCGGCCGGGTGACGGTGTCGCTGAACAGGTCGACCGTCACCACTCCATCATCTCGATTCTCTTGAGGCCGAGCCGCAAAGAGACGATCGTGGCGGCGAGGCAAATCAGGACCACCAGTGCGCCGGTGCCCACCAGCCCAGCGGTGATGCCCATCGGCTGTTCGGCATAACGCTGATCCCGGAGATAGTCCGTCACCGGCCCTGCCTCGAGCACGATGATCAACGCCAGCAGGCAGAGGCCGCTCATCATGTAAACCAGACCGCCGAAGCTGGTGGGGATCTGTGCCGCGTTCTCGGTTCCGAACTGCGGATAGAGGGCGCCGAAGGACAGAGCCAGCGCGCTGACGGCCAGGGTATAGAGCACGATGGTGCTGACGGCCACGACCATCATGAAGCCGCTCACGTGCAGCAGCCAGTTGGTGAAGATTGTAATCAACAATGCCAGGACGAGAAGTGGGATCGTGCCCAGCCAGTATTTGCTCCAGAGCATGGCTTTCGGGTCGAGTGGACTGGAGCGCAGCAGCCACATCTGGCGGCCTTCCAGCGAGATGGCAGGAAACACGAACCGCGCCGCAACCGCCGCCAGGACGAAGCCGGCCAGTCCCAGGTTGAGGAACGAGATCATGGTCACCAGGCGAAACGGGACCCGCTCCCCGGAATGAAGGGGCAGTGACCTGATGTTGAAGAGGTACACCATGAGGAGGACAGCCAGGAGAATGAGCTGGCTCCACTGGGTGTTATCCCGGAAGAACAGACGCAGGTCCTTGAGAATGAATTCGCGTCGGGAGGGCGGCAGGGAGCGGAGCATGCGGGACAAAGGTCCGCGGAGCGGCCGGCGAACCTTGCGCTCGGCCCCTTCTTGCGCCTTGGAGAAGCCCAGGGCATAGAGCCGTCCGTGGAGTGCGGCCCCGAGGGCCACCGCGACTGCGGCCGCCCCCCAGAGTTTGGCCACTGGCCATGGGTCCGCTACGCGGAGCAGCCAGTTCATCACCATGGATGCGGTCCATTCGCTGGGCAGGAAGCTGCTGGTCGGGGTGCGGAGCACTGCCAGGTAGTCCACCAGGTTTCTGAACCCTTCCGGCTGAGCCAGCTGCTCGGGGCGCAGGAAGCGCAGGCTCACCAACACGATCACGACCGCGCCGGTAGCAATCAGGCCGAGCAGCTCGCGGGTACGCCGGGCGGGAAAAACATTCACCAGGAACAACGTGAGCGCCGTGCCCGCGACGGCCGGCAGTATCAGATACGGAATGAAGGCTGCTAACGCCACGAAGGGGTACAGGAACCCGCCCTTATACACGATCCCGTAGGCAGTGAAGATCGGCAGCGCGAGCAGCGCCACCATCCAGGAGGAGTGCACCACCGTCTCCGCCAGCTTGGCCAGGTAGAACCGAACCCCGCCCACTGGAGCGGCGACGAGCAGGTCGAGGTCCTTGGCAAGGAAGAAGGTCGAGAGCGCGGTGATGATGTTCGACAGCAGCAGGATAGTCAGGAACGCGAGCAGGATCACACCCAGCACTTTGCCGGCCATGAGGTTGCCGATCTCTTCTACGCTCCGGAAGTAACGCAGCACCCGGAAGGCTATTCCGAAGACGGCCACCCAGAAGAGCAGCCCGATGAACCCGAGGAGGAGGAATCGGGCACGTGAATCGGTGTGCTCTTCCCGGGAACGTACCAGCGCGCTTCGCCATTTGGGCGTGAGCAGAGTCCACAGCCGCGGCTGTACCGGGAGGGATCGGGACATCAGGTCAGGCGTCGAGGATGGTGTCGAGCTGATGATCTCGCATGCCGCCGGTCAGCTTGAGGAAGACGTCTTCCAGTCCGAGATCCTCGGAGGAGGTCTGTTCTTGCAGCTCCGACATGTTGCCCGAGGCGACGATCTTGCCGCCGTGCACGATGGCAATGCGGTCGCACATCGTCTCGGCCACTTCGAGCGTGTGCGTGCTCATGAGGACCGTACCGCCGCGGTCGACGAACTGGCGGAACAGGTCCTTGAGCAGCCGGGCGCTCCTCGGGTCGAGGCCCACCATCGGCTCATCGACCACGATCACTTCCGGCCGGTGCACCAGCGCGCCGGAAATGATCAGCTTCTGGCGCATCCCGTGGCTATAAGACTCGGTGAGCTCGTTCTTCCAGCGGCTCAGGTCGAAGAGCTCGAGCAGCTCGTCGATCCGATGTTCTACCGTGGGCCCCTGCTGGCCGTACAGCGCCGCCGCGAAACGGAGAAACTCCGCGCCGGTCAGCTTGTCGTACACGAAGGGCCGGTCGGGAATGAAGCCGAGTCGGGCCTTGGCTTCGAGCGGCCTGCGGTTGATATCGATGCCGCCGACTTCGACCGTACCGCTGGTCGGCCGGAGGATGCCCGCGATCATGCGGAACGTGGTGGTCTTCCCGGCGCCGTTGGGGCCCAGAAATCCGAATAGCTCCCCGCTGGGGACAGCGAGATCGATCTTATCGACTGCGGTGAACCGGCCGTAGCGTTTGGTAAGCTGGTGCAGTCGAATCACGAAATCCTCCGTACAATGGCTTCGACCAGGGCGCGATCCGCGTCACGGTCGACGACGATGTGCAGCTCGGTGGGGAATCCCTTCGGCTCAGCGGGGAACGTCTCGGCCAGAAGGGTCACCGCCTCTTCCACCGTCAGTTGGCCCGAATCCACGCCTACCAGCGGGGTGGCGATGGTACCCAGCTCCCAGTCGGTGGCTCGCTGCCAGGCCGAAACCAGGGCCCGGCGCACGATCTCGCGTCCGGCCTTCGTTGTTTCCTGATCCTGGACTACGACGTGGAGCACGAATGGGGCCGCCAGGTCTCCGCTGCCGGTGACCACGGCCGCGCCCGCTTTGAGGGGGCTGGCCACCCTCCGCTGCTCGGCAAAACGCGGGCCCGCCTTCTCATCGAGGTTGGCTATGGCGGGGGAGGTGGGACCCAGGCTCTCGGTGGCGGGACGGAGAATGGCGTCGGCCTGGGTGAGCGCGAGATCGTCTACGATCACGCTGATCACAAGCGGGCGAGCTCGCGGCAGCGGCGATACATCTCCTGGGCCTCCTCCGGCAGGTTCAGCCGGTCGAGGACCCGGCCCATGAGGTGGTATGCCTTGGCATCATCCGGGGTTACCTGAAGTGCTCGCTCCAGGGCGGAGCGGGCGCCGGGGAGATCACCGAGCTGATTGAGACATTCCGCGAGATAGTAGTAGCTCTTGCCATTGTCCGGTTGGAACTCCAGTGCGCGGTGAAACGAGGCTGCAGCCTCTTGCACCAGACCGCGTCGCCAGAGCAGCAGGCCGAGCTCGAACTGTGCGGGAGCGTGGGAGGGGTGGAGACGGAGCACGCGCCGGAGGTCCGTCTCAGCCTCCCGATACCGTTGCAGCCGGCCGAGAATGGAGCCGCGCTGAACCAGAAACTGGGTCTGGTCCGGACTCCTTCGCAGTCCCTCCGTCAGCACCTCGACCGCGTCGGACGCTTCCTCGAGCCGGTCGAGGAGCCGCGCCAGGTGTTGCCGGGCCTCTACATGCTCCGGTTCCAGCTCCAGCAATTCGCGGTAGGGCCGAACCGCCGACCCGGGCATCGAACCGTTCGCCAGATCATCGGCCTGCTGCAGCCGCCGCTCTGCCGCGCTGTGATCCCGCGGCGGCGGGGCCGGCGAGTCGCCCGGCAGTACATTCGGCCGGTCGGATCCGCTGGTCGGGTCAGGACGGGGAGATGGCATCAAGGCCAGGAGTCAGGAGCAAGGAGCTAAATGGGTTCCCTTATGGTAGACAACGAAGCAGCGAACTGGAAGGCACGCGGCGCGATCGCCTTGATGTAATCCGAGGCTCCTGGCTCCTAGCTCTTAGCTCCCAACCCCTCCAGTTGACCCCGCCGTCGAGCTTCGGGTACCTTTCGGGGCTATGGCTCAGGAATTTTTGGTAGTGCGGGGCGCCCGCGAACACAATCTCAAGAATATTTCCGTCTCGATCCCCCGGAATCAGCTTACCGTAATTACCGGGCTCTCCGGTTCGGGGAAGTCCTCGCTGGCGTTCGATACGATCTACGCTGAAGGACAGCGGCGTTATGTCGAGTCGCTGTCCGCCTACGCGCGCCAGTTTCTCGGCCTGATGGAGAAGCCAGATGTCGATGCCATCGAGGGCCTCTCCCCCGCGATCTCCATCGAGCAGAAGACCACCGGGCAGAATCCGCGCTCCACGGTGGGCACTGTCACCGAGATCTATGACTACCTGCGTCTGCTCTGGGCCCGGGTGGGAGTGCCTCACTGTCCCAACGACGGCAGCCCGGTCACCCGTCAGAGCTCGGCCCAGATCGTAGACACCCTCCTCGGCTGGCCGGAGGAGACTCGCATCGAAGTGCTGGCTCCCCTGGTGCGGGGCCGGAAGGGCGAGTTTCGCGACCTGCTCGACGACGTGCGCAAGCGTGGCTTCGTGCGGGTGCGAATCGACGGCCAGATCTACGATCTCGGCTCGCTGCCAACGCTGAACCGGCGCCAGAATCACGACATCGCGATCGTGGTCGATCGTTTGGTGGTGCGCGCGGCGGATCGCAGCCGACTGAACGACTCCATTGAAACGGCGCTCAAGACGGCGGATGGGCTAGTGGAGGTGGTGAGGTATGGCGGACAGGCTGACCACCAGTCCGTCGTGTTTTCAGAACGGTTTGCTTGCCCAGTTTGCGGACTGTCCTTTCCCGAGCTGGAGCCCCGGCAGTTCTCCTTCAACTCGCCGTTCGGGGTCTGCCCGGACTGTCACGGCCTCGGCACCCGGCGCGACGTCAATGCCGACCTGGTGCTCGGTGATCCCAGCATCTCGATCCTGGAGGGGGTGATCCTCCCCTGGGGAGAGCCGAGCGGGTACCTGCACAAGGTGGTGCTGCCGACGCTGGCGAGGGCGTTCAAGTTCGACCTCAACGCGCCCTGGGGTGAGCACAGCGAGGCGGCCAAGCAGGCGATCCTGCATGGCGCGCCAGGCCGCTTCAAGTTCCAGACCGATGGGGCACGAGGCCGGGACGAGTACGAGACCGATTGGGAAGGCGTGCTGAAGAACATCGAGCGGCGCTACCGCGAGTCCACCAGTGATGGGGTCCGGGCCTCGCTCGAGGAGTTCATGATCGAGCAGCCCTGTCAGACCTGCGGGGGAAAACGGCTGAAGCCCGAGAGCCTGTCGGTGCTGGTCAACGGCGCGAGCATCGGCGACGTGGTGGACCTTCCGGTCGAGCGGGCCATCGAATTCTTCGACAGAATCCCGCTGCGCGGGAGCAGGGCGGCGGCGGCCAATGGACGGCCGGGCCTCGATCCGGACATTGCGGGCCCGATCCTGAAGGAAGTGGTAGACCGCCTGCGCTTTCTGCGCGATGTCGGTCTTGAGTATCTCACGCTCGGCCGCGCCGCCACCTCGCTGTCCGGGGGGGAGACTCAGCGGATCAGGCTCGCCACCCAGATCGGCTCGCGGCTGGTTGGCGTGCTCTACATCCTGGACGAGCCGAGCATCGGCCTGCATCAGCGGGATAACGCGCGCCTGCTCGCCACCCTGCGCGGTCTGCGCGACCTGGGCAATACGGTGATCGTCGTCGAGCACGACGAGGAAACCATTCAGGCCGCCGACCACGTGATCGATCTGGGACCGCGCGCCGGACGCTTTGGGGGCGAAGTGGTGGCCGAGGGAACCGTCGAGGATATCCGGAGCCATCCGGACTCGCTGACTGGCCGCTATCTGCGTGACGAGCTGCGAATCCCCGTGCCCGCGGGGCGGCGGGAGGCTGCGGCCCAGCATCGGCTCCGCGTGATCGGCGCGAGAGCCAACAATCTGAAAAATCTGACCGTCGACATCCCGCTGGGCCTTTTCGTCGCGGTTACGGGCGTTTCCGGTTCGGGGAAATCCACGCTGGTGACGGACATTCTCTATCAGGCGCTGGCACGGCACTTCTACCGTGCCAAGGTGGTGCCGGGCGCGCACACCCGCATCGAAGGCCTCGACCGGATCGACAAGGTCATCGACATTGACCAGAGTCCCATCGGTCGCACGCCGCGCTCCAATCCGGCGACATACACCGGGCTGTTCACTCCAATCCGTGAGCTCTTCACCCAGCTGCCCGATGCTAAGCTACGCGGCTACGGACCGGGACGGTTCTCCTTCAACGTGAAGGGGGGACGTTGCGAAGCCTGCCAGGGTGATGGGCTGGTGAAGATCGAGATGCACTTCCTGCCCGACGTGTACGTGCCCTGCGAGGTCTGCAAAGGCCGCCGGTACAATCGCGAAACGCTCGAGGTCCGCTATAAGGGACGCAGCATCGCGGATGTGCTGGACCTCACCGTCGAGGACGCCCTGGAGTTCTTCGCCAACCAGCGCAGGATCGCGGAGAAACTGGAGCTGCTGAACGACGTAGGGCTGGGATACATCCACCTGGGACAGGCAGCCACGACGTTGTCCGGCGGAGAGGCTCAGCGGGTCAAGCTCGCCACCGAGCTGTCCAAACGAGACACCGGCCGGACGCTGTATATCCTCGATGAGCCGACCACGGGCCTGCACTTCGAGGATGTCCGCCTGCTGCTCGACGTGTTGCACCGCCTGGTGGACAAGGGGAACAGCATTGTCGTGATCGAGCACAATCTCGACGTGATCAAGACGGCCGACTGGATCATCGATCTGGGGCCGGATGGCGGCGAGCGCGGGGGGCAGGTGGTGGCGGCGGGAACGCCGGAAGGCGTGGCGGAAGTCGAGGGCAGTTACACGGGTCAATTCCTGCAAAAGGCGTTAACAGTAAATAGTGAACGGTAAACGGGCGCACCACCCCACCAATTTACCGTTCACCGTTCACCCTTCACGCTTTTGCGGGCCCAAAGCTCGGTGCCTTTGCGGCAGGATCGACTTTCAGCCAGATCCACATTCCCGACAGCCCGTGTCCCGGTACACCGCAGAAAATCCGGTAGCTCCCGCTCTCCGGCACCGGGAACCGCATGACGTCGGACGCCTCCTGCGGCAGACCCTCCAGGGCCTTGTTGGTATAGGCCCGGGGAATCGCGGGGTCGGTTGACGCGTTGGGAAGCGCTCCCTCCCCGGAGATCACCTCTGCGCTGTGCGGCGTTCCGTCCTTGTTGACGAAGTTGATTACCAGGTTCGCCTTGGACGGGACCGTCAGGGTGGACTCGCCGTTGCGAGCACCGTTGAAGGTAAAGGGACCCGCTATGAGCTCGAAGGTTACCGTGTTGGTGGCAGGGTCGTAGGTCAGCCACTTGTCCTGGGCGGTTGCGGATGCGGCCGCAGGTGCGGCTGCCGAATCGCGGCCAGCCGGTTTCTCTGCGGCCGGAGTAACGTTGACCTTCTTCGCGATTGGGGCCTTTGGAACCGGGTGGCCCACAGGCCTCCTCGGTTCAGGCGCTGGAGGCGTGTCGGGAGCCGGCAATGGAGCGCCGGCGTTGGCGGCCGTCAACTGCGGGTTGGTATCGGCCGCGGCAGCTGAATCGCTCGCGCGAACCGTCCCGCCGGAGGAAGCGGCTTCCCTGTTGCATCCGACGGCGACCAGGCCGGCCACCACGCCGGCGACGAGCAGAGACGTTGGGGCGGGACGCGAGGGGAACATGTATGTGTCGCCTGTCGAATGAGTGATATAATCCACCATAGCGCCGCGGAATCAGGTCTCCATCGGCGAATTGATGAAGGGATAGCCCCGGGAGGCTTCCCCTGGCAACGCCAGATTCTGCCGAATTCAGGGCCCACCACCCCTTACCACCGGACACTCCCAGTGAACCGACTCGCTTTCGCCTTCATCGCTCTTTTCACGCTCGCGGCGCCCGCACAGGCACAGCGGCCGGACTCGAGCCTTTTGTCGGTCCAACGGATCTACGGCACCCGGGAGTTCCGGAGCCAGAGCTTCGGACCCGCGCGCTGGCTGGGGGACGGCTCTTCCTATACGACACTGGAGGCGTCGGAAGCCGACAAGGGTCAGAACCTGGTTCGCTACGACTCCGAGCGGGGAGGCCGTGAGGTCCTGGTGGCGGCCCGGCAGTTTATCCCCCAGGGCGACAGCGTGCCGCTGCAGGTCGAAGACTATGCCTGGTCGCCGGACACCAAAATGCTGCTGATCTTCACCAACACACAGCCGGTCTGGCGGCTGAACACGCGGGGAGACTATTGGGTACTGGATCGTGCCAGCGGCCGGCTGCGCCAGCTCGGCGGCAGCGAGGCCAAGCCCTCCACTTTGATGTTCGCCAAGTTTTCTCCCGATGGCCGGAAGGTGGCCTACGTGCGGGAGAACAATCTCTATGTGGAAGATCTGGCGAGTGGTGCGGTCACCCCACTCACCACCGACGGCTCCCGAGTCCTCATCAACGGCACCTTCGACTGGGTCTATGAAGAAGAGTTGATGAACTACTACGCCGACGGCTGGCGGTGGAGCCCGGATGGCCACAGCATCGCCTACTGGCAGCTCAACGCCGACCAGGTGCGGGACTTCAACCTCATCAACAACACCGACTCGCTGTACTCCAGGGTGACCCCGATTCAGTACCCCAAGGCGGGAGACGCCAACTCCGCAGCGAGGGTGGGTATCGTGAGCGCTGCCGGCGGACCGACTCGCTGGCTGGAGATCGAGGGCGATCCCCGGAACCACTACATCGCGAGGATGGAGTGGGCGGCCAACTCGAACGAAGTGATGCTGCAGCGGCTCAACCGGCTACAGAACACCAACGAGGTCATGCTGGGCGACGCCCGGACCGGAAAGGTCCGTACCGTGTTGACGGAGCGGGACAGCACCTGGGTGGATCTGGCGGACAACGTCACCTGGCTGAACAGTGGGAAGAGCTTCACCTGGGTGAGCGAGCGGGACGGCTGGAACCATGTCTATCTCGTGTCGCGGGATGGGAAGTCAACCCGGCTGGTGACGCGAGGCTCCTTCGACGTGGTGAAGGTGCTGGGCAACGATGAGCGGAGCGGCTGGGTCTACTATGTCGCTTCGCCCGACCAGCCGTGGCAGCGCTATTTGTACCGCTCCCGTCTTGACGGCCGTGGCGCGCCGGAGCGGCTTTCGCCGCGGGCCGATTCTGGCACCCACGCCTACGACGTTGCTCCCAACTTCCGCTACGCGCTGGAGACGTATTCCCGTTACGGCCAGCCGCCGGTGGTTCGGCTGACCCGCTTACCCGGGCATCAGATTCTCCGGACCCTAATCGACAACGCGGGACTGCGCGCCCGGCTGGCCCCGCTTCGGAAAGGCACAGTCGAGTTCTTCAGCATCCCACTGGAGAACGGCGTCAAGCTGCCGGCCCTCCTGATGAAGCCGGCGGATTTCGACTCTACCCGGAAATATCCCCTCCTCCTTCATGTGTACGGCGGACCGGGCAACTCCACCGTGAACGATGCCTGGGGCTCATACTATCTCTGGCACCTGCTGCTCACCCAGCAGGGCTATATCGTGGCCAGCGTCGACAATCGGGGGACTCCGGCCCCGTTGGGTCGCCCCTGGCGCAAGTCGATCTATGGACAGTTGGGTGTGCTCGAGACCCGGGATCAGGCAGCTGCCGCCCGCGCGCTGGCGCAGCGGTCGTATGTGGACCCCAGCCGGATCGGCATCTGGGGCTGGAGCTATGGCGGCTTCATGACGCTCAACACGCTGTTTCAGTACCCCGACCTCTTTCGTACCGGGGTTGCCGTTTCTCCCGTGACGCACTGGTCGCTCTATGACAACGTGTATACCGAGCGGTTCAACGGCTTGCCGGCGGAGAATAAGGCCGGCTACGACCGCGGGTCACCGCTGACCTACGTGAATGGCCTCAAGGGAAACTTGTTGCTGGTTCACGGCGGCGGCGATGACAACGTGCACTTCCAGAACAGTGAGGTCCTGATCAACGCCCTGGTGGAGGCCAACAAGCCGTTCACCATGATGGAGTACCCCAACCGGACCCACTGTGTCTGCCAGGGGAAGAACACCCAGCTGCACCTGTTCGAGCTGATTACCCGGTACCTCGACCAGAACCTCAAGTCTGCCCCGCGTCCGGCAGCTCCCGAGCGTACCGCCGCCGGGAGCCGCTAGATCCAGTCCCGAGGTACGATTGCATAGCGAGGCCGGAGTCCCAGACCTAGATTATCAAACTCCAGCCACCGGGAGCTTCCGTGACCTATGAAGAAATCGTCAGCCTGCTGGGTTACGCGGGAGGACACGAGCAACCCGTTCGGATCACGACGACGGCCCGCACCGAAGTGGTCGGGATACCAACGAGTGTGGACACTCACGTCACCGCCCACGAGGTCTATCTCAGGCCGACCGGCAGCGATGACACCGAGATAGCGGTCTCTCTCGCCGCCATCGAGACGGTTGAGCTGGTTTAGCGCCCCTCCGGTAGCCCCGAAGAGCGATCGTTTCGTTGTGAAACAATACAACGAATCGCCCCGTAGGAAGGGCGAGGCGGCATAGGGTCCGCGTTGGGGCCCGGAAAGCGAACACGGCATGGATGTGGAAGGCATACTAGCCATTACCCTGATCTTTGGAGGAGGCACCCTCTTCCTACTTTCTATCAGCCCGGTTGGCAAGGCGCTGGCCGATCGCCTGCGCGGCCATGGCCCCGAGCCGATGCAGGATCCCGAGCTCCTCGCCGAGGTGGATGCCCTCCGGCAGGAGGTGGCGGACCTCCATGAGCGGGTCGATTTCGCCGAGCGCATTCTGCTCAAGAGTCACGATCGCAACGAGTTGGGTAAGGGAGAGAGTGTCGGATGATGATACTTCAAGTCCAGGCGCCGGCGCCGCCGATTCCGCCGCCGTTCGACCCGAACCTGATCTTCCTGAACGACGGCGGTCCGCCGACGGTCTTGCTGATCGTGATCGCCGCCCTGGCCGCGATCACCATCATCATGTGGCCTATCATGCGGGCCTTCGGCCGTCGTCTGGAGGGAAAGGCGAATTCCGATCCCGCCCTCCAGGCTGAGGTCGAGCACCTCCACACCCGGCTGGCCGAAATGGACTCGCTCCAGTCTCGGTTGATTGAGCTGGAGGAGCGGGTGGACTTCACCGAGCGGCTCCTGGCCCAGGCGCAGCAACCCGCCCGCCTAGGCGCGCCCACGGAAGAGAGCGGCCGATGACCGGGGCGGGCGAGCTCGCGATGTTTCTCGCGATTGGGGCCGCGGCGGTCGCCTTGCTGTTCGGTCCGATCGGCTCGGCGGTCGCCCGCCGGATCGTCGGTCGCCCCGAACCCGACGATGCCCATACTGAGATCGAGGAGATTCGCGCGCGGGTGACGGACGAGGCGGACGACCTCAGAAATCGGTTGGCCGAGGTCGAGGAACGGTTAGATTTCGCCGAGCGGCTCCTCGCGCACGGCAGACAGACGGACCAGTTGCCTGGGGGAGCGCATCGATGATCACTCGTGAAGACATCCAGTCCTGGCTCGACCGGCTCGATGGGGGCAGCCTTGCCGTCAGCGAGGTCGAGCCCAACCTCTGGCTGGTCAAGACCCCCGACGATGCCGAGGTCGTGATCCACTACGCGCCGCCGGTGGTCATTCTCCGGGTCCGCGTGATGGAGCTGCCGGCCAGCGAGCCGCGCCGGGGCGAGCTCTTCCGCCAGCTTCTGGAGTACAACGCCCGCGAGCTGGTCCACGGATCTTACGGGCTGGAAGGCAATCACGTCGTGCTCACCGACACGCTCGAGCTGGAGAACCTCGACTACAACGAGTTCGAGGCCAGCTTCGACTCGATCACGCTGGCGTTGGCTTCGCACCTCAGCGCGCTCGCGCCCTACCGGGAAAGGTGAAGCGTCATGGGACTCTTTGATCGGCTTTCCGCGATGCTGCGGTCGAACATCAACGACCTCATCTCCCGGGCGGAAAATCCCGAGAAGATGCTGAATCAGCTGATCCTCGACA
>Ga0190265_10001679_pt1 | contig 14562 bp, 17 predicted proteins | sample Popmic124T_FD_133135 | JGI IMG/M metagenome (GOLD analysis project Ga0190265, IMG submission 133135) | Populus adjacent soil microbial communities from riparian zone of Indian Creek, Utah, USA - 124 T | ecosystem: Environmental > Terrestrial > Soil > Riparian zone | place: USA: Utah | collected...
CGGCCATTGCAGCACCAGTTTGCCGCCGAAGCGGTAGCACTTGGGCAGGGCCTGCGCGGCGGTCACCTGGAAGCTGTCGCGCCCCTCGATGCTGACGACGTCCAAGTCGCGATCGCGGCCCTCGTAGTTTTGCCGCCGCACCGCGACCAGCCGCCGAAACGGCCGGAAGACCGATGCTAGCGCGTCCAGATCGAGCGTCAGGTCCCCGGTCTGCCCGTCGACGACGGTGTAGGCCGTCCCGTTGACCAGGAACAACCCCTGCCGCAGCGAGTCGGCCCAGTTGGAAATGTGCTGCGCCGCCATGTTGACGTAGCGGTTGGCGACGACGCTGCTCAGGAAGTCCTGGCTGCGGTCGTAGCAGTTCTCGAGCAGCGCGGCCCGCATTTCACCGAGGTTCATTGCGGGCCTTTAGTTCATGACCGTTTCGTAGTGGTAATACACCAGGGCGGCCGGCGAGCCCGCCGCCGGCATGGTGATGATGGCCGCTTCGCCCATGCCGCCGCGGATGTTGAGGTCCGGCAGGTCCTGGGTGTCGTTGGCCGGGCAGTTCGCTGTCAGCCGCGCGGTCGCGCCGGTCGTGAGAATAAAGGGCTGCGCTGACGTGGCCGTGACGATGATGCGATCGACGACCGCCCGCTTGCCGGCGACGGCCGCGGCGAAGGTGACGTCGCCCGTGTCGGTGACGTAGCTCTGCCGGCTGGCATGCGCCGGTTTGCACCCGCAGTTCATTGAACGCTCCTGACCGTGTAATCGATGATGGCTTCGGGGGCCCCCTCGCTCGGCAGCGAGAGGGTCACGCGCTCGCCCAGCGCGCCGCGAATGCTTAGGTTGCGGTAGTCGCCGGGCGTGAAACGTGCGCGCTCCGCGCCGGCCGTGCCGGTCCTGATGCGCAGCAGGCCGCCCGCGGAGTGCGCGAAACGCACGCGCTCGATCGTGACGAACTCGGAGGGCGCGGGCGAGATCAGCGTGTCGCCGTTGGTCCCGATGCGCAGCACGGCGCTGCCTTTTGTCGGCGTCGCGAACGACAGGTCGTGCATGACGCAGGGCGTGTAGGCGACTTGCACGCTGGCCGCCGCAGCAGCAGAGAGCGCGATCGGGTTGACGCCCCGATCGTCGAGACTGTCATCGGTGGCGCTGCGGTTAACGTCGTCGGCGGCGGCCAGTTCAAGCGGCTCGGCAGTCCATACTGCCGTGCCATCGGCAATCGTGTCGGTGATTACTGTGGGCCAAACCGGCTCCGTGGTTGCGTGGGAAGTGCCAGCGGTCGTACAGCGATGCTGTACGAAGCCACCGGCGCCGCTGGTCGGCACGCGCACGTCGCCCAGGTTGTAGGCCGTATTCGCCACCCAAGCGGTGCGACCCCCCGTCGCGCGGTTGTTCTGCGCGCTCTCCCACCAGGTGCCCGTTAGCGCGCTGGCGTCGATTACCGTGACAACATCGCCCGGCGCCGAAGGTAGCGTGACGGCGTTGCCGGACTTAGTCAGGTCGCCGCTGCCGACAAACCGCTCAATCGAAAGCCTCGGATGCGTGTAGCGCGTCTCAGTGCCGATCCCGCCGGTGGCGCGGGCCGTATTCCGCAGTTGGAGGCGCACCAGCCCGGCCGCGTAAGTAAACTTGACCCACCCCATGCAGTTCACGTGCTTGATGAGTCCGCGTGCGGGCATCGCGTTACCGTCGCGATCTACCGCTCCGAAGCTTTCGGCCGTGCCGAACTGTGACTCGAAGTTGTCGTTGTGCCAGCCGTCATCGTTGACCGACATATTGTGGGCGCTGACCGTCGGCACGCTCAGGTAGACCACCCCCCTCACGGAGCAGACGGCGTATTTGTGGACGTGCCCGCTGACGACGCCCCAGACCCTGAAGCGCTCGCAGCAGGCTTGCAGCCGCAGTGACTCGCTCGGCTGCGCGACACCGCGAGAGACGTAATAAGCGTCGTTGCCGATCAGTACGCCCGATTCCCAGCCGTACCAGCCCGGCTCGTCGGTGCGGTAAGCGCCCCCCAGATGCTGATGCAGCAGAATCACTTTCACGCGATGCGGCGTGGCCGCGAGCGTCGCTTCGAGCCAGGCCCACTGCGTTTCGCCGAGCCGAAACTTGCCCGGGTTGTCGCGGACTACGCTGTCCTCAGCCGTGGCCGAATAACCACCGTCCGAGAAGCGGCAAACGCTCAGGTGGAAAAAGCGCACATCGCCGTAATCCTGATACCCATACGACTCCGCGGCCGTGTTCAGTCCTTCGGCGTCGTTGACGTGCCGGGCACGGTAGGCCGCGTCGAACGTGCCGCCCGTGTAGCGCGGCGTGTCCAGCGGTTCGCGCCAGTCGAAGTTGCCGGCCGCATCGCTGTTGTCGGGCCGGCAGACCATTTTGCGAAGCCGCCGCGTACCCTGTTTCAGGATTGAGCGCGTGTTGTCCGCATCGGCTTCCCACCAGCGGGCGATGTCGTGATTTCCCTCGACGAAGCCCAGCGGGCAACGGCTGGACAGCTCCTCGACGTGCGCACAGTAGGCTTCGGCGCGATCGCGCGCATCGTCCGTGTCGTCGCCCGTCGAGTCGCTGGCATTGCCGTGGAAGAAAATTTCATCACCCAGATCGAAACCCAGGTGGCAGGCTTCGCGGCGAATGTCGCGCATCGCGGCCCCGAAGGTGCTGTCGCGCTGCGAGCTGGAACCGGACGGTTCGAGCGGCGGCGCGCTTTCCTCGTAGAGCACGTCGTCGCCGCGCGTCAGCGGCGGCATGATGCCGCTCGCCAGATGGCCGTCCCCCATCAATGCCGCAATCGTCGTCGCCGCGCCGCGGCCCGGATCAGTCGTGAACACGCCCGAGCCGCCCGGCAGCGGTGCGAACGTGACGCCGTCGGCCGACTCTTCGGCGCGCCAGTGGTAGCGCTGCCCGGGAACGCAGTCGCTGAGCACCAGGTCCGTGTGCGTGTCGGGCGCTGCGATCGTCGCCGTCGCCGCGGCGGCCGCGGAGTCCAGGGCGGCGGCCGTGGTGGCCCTCTTGATCCGGACGTGGACGCTGCCGCTCAGGTTGCGGGCCGAGCAGAAGCGGTAGGTTGCGCCGTTGGCGCTCACCCGCCCCTGCCAGGGATTCACATAGTGCGCCAGCCGTGCCGTCGGCGCCGGCCGCAGCGGGAGATAAGGGTCCGACCAAAGCCGGTCCATCTCGTCGTCGTCCAGCTCCACCGACCAGAGCGCGGCGATGTACAGATCGATCCCCGCCACGCCCGAGCTGGAACCGCCCAGATAGGCGCCTTGTCCGTTCAAGATTTTCAGCGGCCCGGTATAGGCCGCGGGATCGCCGGCTTCGGCGGCGGCGGTCGCGGCATTCACCCAGGCCCGCGCCCCGCGCGGGCCCCAGCACATCGCGAACGAGAACGGCACGGCGTAATTCACGCCGCTGAACAGGTAGGAGTTCTGGGTAGAGTCGTGGTTGAAGCGCGCCCGCAACTGCGTCGTATTGGCCGGGCGGATGAAACTGCCGCAGTAGGCGTTGGCGGCCGTGTTGCTGGTGTTGAAGAACTGCGCCGCGGCAGTGCCGACCACGGTGTAAGCCATGCGCACGAACAGCGTGCCGCGCGGCAACCAATAATCGGCCCCCGAGGCGTTCGCCAATCCCGCCACCCGGCTCGTCGGCAGCGCCGCGAAAGCGCCTTCGCCGCCGCTGCTCCAGGTAGGCGCAGCGCTGGCGGCGCCGTTGACCCCGCCGAATAGCGCGTCGCGCAGCGTCCCCAGGTTGGCGAATTCGCTGCCGCTGGCAGCATCGCACCCGTAAAGAAAGCGCAGCTTGCCCGCCTGCGGCCCCCAGGGGTTGCGGGCCAGGACCGGGCCGGTGGGTTTCAGTGCCATGCGGCCCCCCTCATTAGGCCGCGGCGGCGAGACCAAATTTCGTCAGCAGGTCCGCCAGCGCTTCATCGACCGCCGGCTCTACGACGATCGCGATGCCCAGCAAACTGATGCCCGTCGCGGCCGCGGTAGTCGCGGTGACCAGGAAATAGTAGGTTTCGTCCGCGCCCGCGACGTCGTCGAACAATCCGCTCTTGGCGTGTGCCGCGCCCATCTCGGTGTCGGCGCTGACGGCGATCTGTGTGATGCCGGCGATCGCCGCATCCACCAGGTCGGCCGCGGCCGCGGTCAGCTTGCGCAGCTCGACGTCCACGGTGACAGCCCCGCCGGCGGACTCGATTTGCCCGACCGGCCAGAACTGCGTCAGCGTGTCGCCGACGTTAAGACCATTGACCGGAATGACCAGCGTCGAGCCGGTCTGCGAGGCCGGCAGTGAATAGTGCCATTGATCGTTGCCGCCGCTGGCGACCAGTGCCGACCAGCCCGCGGTGGCGCCCGGCTTGCCATTGAAACTATTGAGCCGCCGCGACTCGTTCATGGGCGGCGCGATCAGTGCTTCGATCCCCAGCAGTTGAATGTCAGTCGACGCGGCGGTCGTGGCCGTGATCAGGACGTAATAGACCTCGCCCGCGGCGACCGTGTAAGACTGCCCGCTGTTCAGCATGGTGATGCCGGCGTTGGTCGCATCCAGGGCCGTATCGGCCGCCAGCGACAATGTGGGGAAGTCTTTCAGCAGCGTTGCGACGTTGTCCGCGGCGGCCGGCGTCATCTTGTAGAGCGCCGCCGAGATTGAGACCGCGCCGCCGGCAGATTCAACTTGTCCGAGCAGCGCTACACCCTTGATGACCGTCCCCACCGGCAGCCCCGCCAGCGGATAGACCAACGTGCCCGCGGTCTGCGAAGCGGCCATGGTGTTCACGTGCGTGTTCACCGCCGCGTTGGCGGTCCAGCCGGCGGTCGCGCCGTTCTTGGGGCGTACCGTGAAAGTGCGATAGACCTCTTCGGCCCGGTTGCGCTGCACCAGCACGTACACGCCCTGCAGCGCTACGTCGGTGGAAGCTCCCGTGGTCGAAGTGATCAGGACGTAATAAGTCTTGTTGCGCTCGACCGTGACATCGATGTTCTTCTTGCCGTGCGCGGCATAGCTCATGGCGGCATCGCCGGTGACCGAGATCTGCGTCAGGGCGGCCAGCGATGTGTCTGTGGGATCGGCCGCGGCCACGGCCAGGCTGCGCAGCGTGGCGTCGAACGTCACGGCGTTGCCGCCTGACTCGATTTGCCCGATCGGCCCGAAACCGATGATTTTATCGCCCACGTTCAACGCGCCGATCGGCACCGTGAGCGTGGAGGCGGTCTGCGAGGCCGGCAGCGTCCACTGGTTCAGGTTGGCGGCCGCGCCGGCGACCCAGCCGGCCGTGGCGCCGGCCTTTGCGCCGGCGCTGTGAATCTGCCCGATGGGCAGGAAGATGCGCTCGCGCTGGCCGATGCCGTCGCGGCCCAGGAACGCCAGCTTGTCGCTGGCGCGACCAATAGTTGTCCCCAGCCCGGAGCCGGTCTTCAGGATGCCGCCCTGCTTGGGCTGCGTCAGGTCGAGCTGGTTGATCCCAATGGTCATTCAAACCCTTCGTCGCTCCGTGGCTTCGTCGCTTCGTCGCTACTCGTTGAGGTCCACGATCTTGGCGTTGGCGGCCGGGTTGTCGCAGCCCAGGTTGCCGGCGTGGTAGGCGGCGCCCTCGAACTGGTGCTTGGCGCCGTCGCCGGTCTGCCGCGCCAGGATCGAGCCGTCGTCGTCGATCAGCTCGAAGGGCGTCTCTTCCAGCAGCTTCAGCGTGGAGCTGGTGGCCATGAACACGTGCTTGGGCGGGCAGAGCGGATCGTTCACGACCGGAACGCCGTTGAAGTCGAGCGCGATGTACCCGCCGTGGTATTTCTTGTAGCCCGTGAAGCGGCGGTCCTGCTTGAGGATGTTGCCGTACTTCCGGAACTGGCCGTCGCCCATGATGATCAGATCGACGTTGCCGCCGCCGCGCGAGCGGCAGGCCAGGAACGCCTCCTGCATGATGTCTTCGTCGAGGTCGCGGTCGGTGCCGCTGTTGTGGAAGCGGTTGCCGCGATAGAACGCGCCCGCCGCCACCGAGCGGTCGATGGCGCCATAGTTGTCGACGCCGGCGTCGATGCTGGAGGGGTTGCGCTCATCGCAGATGGCCATCAGCCCGTAGACGGCTTCGTTCCAGGCGTCCGCGACTTCGGTCGCCGCCCCGCCGACCGGATAGATGGCGTGCAGCGAGCTGGTCGTGACCGCCAGCGGCACGGTGAAGGTCGTCGGACCTGTTACGTCCGAGATCTCCTGCGCGCCGTTGGTGGTGATCACGCCGGTTGACTTCAGCGCAATCGTGACCGGCATGCCCGGCTTGAGCAGGTGCGTGCTGGCCACGTTCACCGTCGTGCTGGCCGTGGTCGTGCCAGCGTCGGTGAACTTGCCCGAGCCGGTGCCGTAGAGCTGCCGGCTGACTTCGTTGCGCACGTCCAGGACGATGCGCGTGATTTCGTTGTGCAGTGCCGGCGTCGGCGCGCCGCCGCGCATCGAGGCCTTGATCACCGGGCCGCTGACGCCGAAACGGCCGTAGTTGTGCCGCGGGTCGAAGACCGCCCGCTTCACGGTCTGCCGGCCGACGTTGGGCAGGCGCCCGCCCTCGGCACGCGGACCGACCTGGTGATTGCGGCCGGCCAGCAGGTGGAAGACGATCTGCGAGCCCTCCATCTCGGCCTTCTGCTTTTCGAGCAGGTTCAGCAGGAGGAACTCGTCGTAGAACGTGACCGCGATCTGGTCGCGATAGATGTCCCGCAGCCAGGCCGCGAAACTACTTCTGTCCTGGAAAGCCATTCAGCCGCGCACTCCCGTGCAAAAATCAGGCGGGGCGCGAGCCAACAAAAAATGGCCACGCGGGGAATGCGGCCCCGCATGGCCTTCTTCTGCTGGCACGCGCCCCCGCTGCTTTGGCCGAGCGGTGAGGGACGTGCGCCCCGTCTTAAGTTGGAGGCCTCAGGCGGTGCGCGAAGGAGACACGCGCATCCGCCTGAAACCGGGTCTTCAAAAAACTCCTAGTCGGCGGCGCTCCTTACGCGCCGCAAAAACTCACCGTTCATCATGTCGCCGGCCTTTGGCTTTTCTTTGCCCTTGGCCGGGACGCCGCCGCTGCCGCCCGATTCACCCAGACTGCGGCGGTCCTTGATCTTGCCGTCGAGCCGCCCCTCTTTGCGCTTGTTCTCGCGCTCGCTGTCGTGTTCGGCCAGCGCGTCGATTTCGTCCTTTACCGCCGCTTTCGGGTCGGTTTTGGCCCCCTGCGCCTTGTTCTGCAGGTAGGTCAGCAGCGCGGCCTTGCGGATCGTGCCCGCGGCCTTGGTTGAGATCCCGCCCGGATAGTTTTTGATCGCTTCGGCGACGGCCGTTTCGAAGTGCTCCTGGTCTTCCTTGGCCTCGCGCGCATCGAGCTTGCCGCGCAGCTCCTTCATTTCCCGCCGTAGCTGCGCGGTCTCGCTTTCCTCGCCGTCGTCCTCTTCATCGTCGGCCGGCTTGGATTTGAACTTCTTGCCTTCGGGTGGTTTGGCATTGCCGCCGCTGCCGGTTTCACGGGCCTTCTTGGCGGTCTCGACGCCCAGGCTGGCGAAGCGTGCGAACTGCACCCGCTGCGCCGGCGTGGCCCGGCCCCATTCGGCCTCGAGCCGCTCGGCTTCGGTGCGCTCTTCGGCGCTGAGCCCTTCGTACGGGTCCTTCTCGGTCTTGGTCTCGCCGGCGTTGTTGCCTTCGCCGTCGCCCTGACCCTCGCCCTTCTTTGTGGCTTCGTCAGCCATACCAGCTCCTCGAATGCGCCGCGGTTGTCTTCCGCGCGGTTCATCGTGCGCGGGGGACTATGGCGATTGCTGGATATGACTTTCAAGCCGCGTACTTTTTGACTACGCTGCGCGCATGTACGACCCGTCCCCGGAAGTGCTGAAGCGCCTCGATAACGACTTCGTTCATCACCCGCCGTTCGGCGGCCAGGCCGAGCGCTACACGCGCGTGCGGAGTGAATTGAAAGAAGTTGCCACCATCCTGGCGTACCACTGCCCGCCCTCGCGCGAGCTCTCGCTGGCTTTCACCAAGCTCGAAGAAGCAATGTTCTGGGCCAACGCCGCGATCGCCCGCAATGAGACGGCGCCCGCCAATGCCGCTTGATTGGTCAGGCTTCACCTGGAAGTGCGATGTGTGTAAGCGCGAGCGGCCCGACGCGCAGATCAGCGTTCACACCGTCGATATCTCGGCCGCCTACCACGCCCCGCCCGGCAGCTCGCAGTGCAACTTGAAGTACTGCAACGACACGCCCGAGTGCCGCCGCACCGCCTGCAGCGCCGCCACGCTGCGCGACTGCCTGGACATCATGAATGGCAACGTCCCCGCATCAGCGTAATTAGTCCCGGCCGCCATCTTCCTGTCGCGGGCAGGCTAGGCGTTTAACGGAATCCCCCGCTCCGCGCTCAAAGGGGAACACGCACCGGGAGGTTTGCTGTAGCGCCCGCGCAGATGCCGGTTCCAGTACTTCCCCGGACTGCGGCTTCTGCCCCACTCTTCCCAAACCGCGATGCGCATCGGCCGCTGCAGCTCGTAGCCCTTGCCGTCGGTGAACTCGACCGACACCTTCCCCATCCGCGGCGATAAATATTCAATGCTTGTCGCCGCGATGCAGGCGCTTTGCCGGAACTTCCGCCGGCGAACTCTACCTTTCGGGCTTTGCGCTTTACGCCGCGGCATTCGCTCGGCGTCCTTCGCTCTTGGCCGGCGGCGCCCCGCCGGCTGCCGGCGGCGGCAGCACGCCATACTTGGCTTGCAGCTTCGCGATCGCCTGCATCATCAGGATCTGCGGCTTGGCCGCTTTCTCGGCCATGGCCATGCGGTGCATCTCGCAGTGCAGCTCGAACAGCAGTTGCAGCTTGGGATCGAGCTCGCGGAAGAACTCCTGCTTGCGATACCACTCGTGCTCGGCCAGGTGCGCATCGTCAGAGTCCATCGAGCGCACCTGGGCCAGCTCGCCGCGGCCCATCATTTCGTTCTCGACCTGGGCGCGGTGGCGATCGGCCGCCTGGCTGTCGCCGCCGTCGACCGCAATGCCCAATTCCAGCGTGCGGAAAACCATCCGCCGGTGCGCCGGGTTCTCCGGGCTGAGCCAGCCGTTCTGCGTCAGGAACTGCATCTGCTCGGTCGCGGCGATCCGCGAGCGCGGCAGCCCCGACGTTGAGACCACGACGTCATACTCGCTCACCCCGCGGCGGCCGTTGCTGTAGAGCATCTCGCCATTGAAGCGGAACACTTCCCAGCGGTTTTCATCCGACAGCACGCGCCCCATGCGCTCCTCGCGCACGAACTGGGCCGCCGTCTTGATCATCAGCCGGCCGACCTGTTCCCATCCTTCACGCCGCCGGCGGCTCGATGCGGCCGTGCGGGCATCGTCGGCTTCCTGCAGGGCGCGGATGGCGACGCCGCTGCGGACGCCCGACGGCACCCGCGCTTGGCTCACGTCGCGCTGCGCGGCGATGTCCTGCATGAAGCGCATCGTCTGCTGCATGGTGGCGATGCACGAATTGGGCAGGCCGGCGCCCTGGATCAGGTGCGGCTCTTTGTCCCCCAGGTATTCGATGATCTCGCCCGGGTCGTCGCCGATTTCATCCGTGTTGCGCAGGCTGCCCTGGCGCACGGCCCACTTGGGGTTGCTCATCAGGTGGCGGATCATGACCTGCTGGCTCATGTTCGCGTTCAGGTCCGACTGCGGCCCGATCAGTTGGTCGACGACCGACATGCCCCGCTCGCGCCCGGGCACGATCACGTCCCGGAAGCGCACGTGCGGCGGCAGCCGATGGTCGTACGGGTTGGGCCCGTTGCGCGGCACGAACTTCCCGACCACGACCGTGTGCCAGCCCTTCGGCAGCTTGGCCGTCGGCCGCACCCACAGCTCTTTGACGATGCAGACATCGTCGTCGCGCACCGTGTGCGTCAGGACGCCGCCGGCCGTTACGTCGCTGAGCCGGTGGATCGTGATTTCATCGTCGTTGCCCAGCTCGTCGAGTTCGGCCTCGCTCAGCTCGTAGCGTTCGGCCACGTACTGCCGGCTGCGCTCCGAAACCTCGAGCACCCAGTCGGCTTTCTCGTACGGCACGCCCCGCGGCCCCCAGAACAGGTTCAGCGAGGAAACCACCGCGACGCACAGGTCGCCTTCGGTCAGCTCGGGCTCGGCGCCGTAAACGTTCTTGAATTCGGACTGTGACAGTCCGCTTTCCCCCAGGGCGTCGATTTCTTCGCCGGCGTAGGGGTCCCAGGTGACTTTGACGAAGCTCTCGCCGGTGAGCGCCGCCCAGCGGTCGTTCTCTTCGACCAGGTCGGCCATTTGCAGCCGCCGCTGGTAATAGCCCAGCACGCGCGTCCCCAATCGCGCCGTGTCGGCGTCCTGCAGGTCCGGCGTCGCCGGCAGCAGCTCGAAGTTGACCGGGTCAAAACCGATCTTCGCCAGTCGGCCATCGAGCAGCGGCTGGATGTAGTTGTAAATCAGTCTCGGGCGGCCGTGCGGGTTGGGGGCGCGCGTGAGCGCGTTGCCGCGCAGCAGCAGCTCCTGATAGCCGGCGTACCAGGCCGTGTTGAGCGTGGCCTGCGCCTCGAACGTGCGGTTGTATTCGAGCTTGTCGGCAAAGGCCTGTTCGACGAAGGCCAGCGCAGAGTCGGCGTCCTTCCACTTCACTTTGGAGAAGCGAACCGCCGAGGCCTTGGTGCTGGTGCTGCGGCGTGTCATTGCGGGCGCTTCCTGCGTTCACGCATGACGCGAATCACGAAGTCGCCCACTTCGCTACAAACCAGCATGGTCAGGATGCCATAGAACAGGACGTATTCCATTCACATCACCACGCCCGGGTTCTGCGCCAGCAGCTTCTTGAGCGAGCGCGAAGCGCGCTCTGTCTTCTCATCCACGAGCGGATCGCCGCCGATGAGCCGTTCGATGCGCGCCAGCCCCTTCAGCGCCTGATCAAGCTTGCGATCGAGCTCGGCCAGCTTCGCCGGCGGCCGCGGCTGCCGCTTCTTTGCGGCTGCCGCGGTTTTGGTTTTGTGTTTCCGGGCTTTCTGCATGGCTGCTATTCGCTCTTGCCTTCGTCCTCGACTTCCTGCAGCGCCCGGATGGCCACTTCGCAGGCCAAAACCGGATCGTCCTGGCAGCGCCCCTCGGCGATGCCCTTGCAGACCTTGATGCAGATCTCGCCGGCATCGGCGCCGGCCTTCACCGCGATGCCGATCTCGTGCGCGCCGAACTGCCCGTCCAGCGCCGAGGCGATGCTGCGCATCGGCCCGACTTTGCCTTTGCCCGGCTTCGTGCCTTCCTGTGCCATGCTCACTCCCTTCGCGTTTCCGCTTTGGCCTCGAAATCAAAACTTCCGACCAGGTCCGCCCCGCCGTTCACGTCCACGTGGATCAGGTACGTCGTGCCGGCCAGGATCGCGGCCGTCGCCGGGATCGCCGCGACGTACTCGCCGTCGGTGCCGGCCTGATAGGTAAAGGTCAGGTTCACCGCTGGGGAGAGCGCTGCGCCGTCCGCGGTCCGCACGCTGCCGGTGACCGTCGTCAGGTTATTCAGGTACGACTCGTGCAGCGCATCGCGCAGCCCGAGGATGCGTGCCCCATTGGTGTTGCCTACGTAGAGGACAGCTTGCGCCACACGAAGGCCTCCATGCGCTCGATCGCCGTCATCGGGAAGCACTCCAGGCCCGACAGGCGGATCCCGATGCCGCGGAACAGGAACCACGCCGGCCGCCCGACGCGCTTCAACCCGTAAAGCTGCGAGTCGTAGCGCCGCCGCCGGCCGCGGCGCACCGACAGGCCGCCGCCGATGACCCGCGTGCCGCCCGTCGAGGCCGACACGTCCAGGCCCAATCCATAACCGCCGCCGCCCGACAACACCTGCTATTCCTCGATGAACAGCGCCGCCACCACGCCCGAAATGTCGGCGCTGGGCGTGATGTTGATGCCCGCCGAGGTCCCGCGCGGGATGACTGGTTCTTCGCCGGGCGGGTAATAGAACACGATGCCGCTGTTCTTCTGCTCGAGCGCCAAGGGCATCAGGATTTTGTCTACCGTTGCCGCGGTCGTATCGCCCTGCCGCCCGGTCCCGACGAATGGATAGGTCGCCGTATTGAAGCGCAGGTCATCGTGCACGATCGCGGCCGCTGCGATCGCCGAACCGCCGCTGCCCGCCGCGCTCATCCGCGCCAGCGACCCGACCGCCGCCCGGTCGGTCGCGGTGGCGTCGTCGCACATCAGCAGGAAACCGCGCAGCTTCGAATCGCTGTTGGCCGGTGCCGTGTAGTAGATCGGGGTGCGCGCCGCGCCCGCGGCCGCGGCAAACGGCGCCGATGTCGAAATTGTGCCCTTCAAGCCGGCCATTCAAACTCCAGCCGCTACCAGCACTTGCCCAGTTGCGGGTGTGTGGCGCCGGCGGAGTCTCCCGACGTAGGGCGCGTGATTTCAAGCCGCGTACGCAGGTCCGATTCGACGAAGTGAAACTGGCTGCGGGCCCGGATGCGCCGCGCGAGCCGAACGCCCGACAGCGCCGGCGGCTCGTACACCAGCGGGACCGTCGCCAGCATCAGCGCCTGCAGCCGCGAAATACCGTCCTCGACTTCGCCCAGCTTCACCGTCTGCGGCCGCGTCGCCGCGATCGTGGGAATGCCTTGCTGGCAGAACAGCAGGATGTTGCCCGGCTGGCTGCGGTCCGCGACCGTGATCTGGATCGGCTCGGAGAGCAGCGTCATCTCTTTGATCTGCTTGGCCATGTCCAGCGGGCTCTGGCCCTTCGCGGCCGAGTCTTTGACAAACAATTCGCGGAAGACATGCACGTGGCCCCACAGATGGTGCTCCATCACTGGATAGCGGCAGGCGTCCGGCGCATCATCGCCCAGTCGCTGCGGCCGGCCGGCCGCGTCGCGCTTCCAGGTCGTGAATTGCAGCCAGGTATTGGGGCAGACGCCGGCGTCGATCGAGAAGCCCGGCGGCCCCGGGATGTGCGCCAGCCACACGCACACGAACGGATGCGCCCCGCCCCAGTCGATGCCGCGGTAGAAGGTCGTGTTGATCGGGTACGTGTCGCGCCGCTGCTGGTGATGCTCGCGCAGCATCGGATAGATTTTGCCCTGCGCGACTTGGAACGCTTCCTCCGGCGTCGAGGGATATTCCTGGCATGTGTAGTCTTCGCGCCCGCCGCACTTTTCGGCCTTCACCTTCCGCCGGAAGGCAATCTGCTCCGGGATCAGCCCGAACCGCTCAACCAGCCCCTTCTCGTACTCGCTCAGCACTCCGAGCTTTGAAGCATCGGCGACGTAAGATTCCTCGTCGAACCACGCCCCGAAAACCAGCTCGAAGCCGCTCGTGCCGGCCAGCGCTTCGCGCGCCATGCGCTCGAACTCGCCCGACAGATCGTTCATGTTGGCGGTCGATTCTATGATCGTGACCGTGTTGGGGTCCTCGGGCATCGCGTTGAGCAGCGAGCTGAGCTGGTCCTGGACGGCCGCGGGATCGCCCGGCCACTTGGCCAGCTCGGAGCCGTGGAACGCCTGGATGGTGGCGCCCGAGCCGATGAATTGTCCGCCGGCGGTTTCGGTGCGGTAGGCGCTGTCGCGCTCGGGGAAGTCGATGCGCTTTTTCGAGGGCGTCTTTTTCTTGGCCTGGTCGGGATCATTGCGGAAGATGCGCCGGGTGATATTGAAAATCTCATCCGTCGAATCTCGCGAGTGCGCCACCGTCTCCGCGAACCAGTGGTCGACCTCTTTAGCGAGGAAGTAGAAGAAGGCCTCGATCAGCGTCGTGGCCCCGCCCTTGCGGCACTTCAGCAGGATGATCTTGATCGGCAGCCCCGCCAGCGCCTGCGCTTCCATGCGGTCCACAATCCGCCGCTGGTAGGCGTTGGGGGCCAGTGCGACCAGCTTGCCCTGGCGGTTCTTGATCTTGCAGGCGCCGGTCGCCAGCCACAGCCGGAAATGGCGGATCAGTTGTGCGAGCTGCGTCGGCCCCCGCATTCAGCACGTCGCTCCGAACGAGCTGTCGTCGGGCGCTGCCATCGCGAGCTGCGTCATCTTCACGACCGCCCGCTGCGCGAGCCCGTAGGCCATCAGGAAGCCGCAGCCGCGCCACATGATCTGCGTCGGCTCGCTGTATTCGTCCCGCCGCGGCGGGAAGTGCAGCACGGACGCCACCAGGCCGCGGTACCGCCGGCCGAGTTCCGCCCAGATCTGATCGTCGCACGCCAGGCACAGCGGCGTGCCATCCTCATCCGGACCGCAGCGCGAGCGCCGCTGCAGCTCGTGCGCAATCTCTTCGTCCGTGGCTTCGGTCAGCAGCGTGAAATCATCCGCCGGGTTCATTCGCTTCATCGCTTCCGGAATCCGCCCCACTGCTGCCGACCCTGCCGCTGCATGACCCGCTGCATCGGCGTCTTGAAGTCGCTCAGCGGCCGCGTGCACAGGCATGGCACGTACAGCCCGCTGGCGGCGTCTTTGCCGATGTTGCCCCGCCCGTAGCACTCTTTGCAGTTGGCCCTAGGCGGACGGCCGAGCGGGCACGTGAAACCCGCCTGCTTCGCCGGCTCTTCGCCTTCGAACTGCTGAATCTCACCCGTTTGCGGGTTCATGTGCGGGCTCCATTTCCGTCAACGCC
>Ga0190265_10001680_pt1 | contig 14556 bp, 11 predicted proteins | sample Popmic124T_FD_133135 | JGI IMG/M metagenome (GOLD analysis project Ga0190265, IMG submission 133135) | Populus adjacent soil microbial communities from riparian zone of Indian Creek, Utah, USA - 124 T | ecosystem: Environmental > Terrestrial > Soil > Riparian zone | place: USA: Utah | collected...
GCGGCCTCGGCCGCGCCGGGTTGGATCGCGGTGTGCCGCCGCTCGCCCATCTCGTAGAGGAAATCGATGAGCAGAGAGGCCTGCTCGTCGACCGTTTTGCCGAACTGGGCTTCCTTCGCGGTGCGCTGGTCCTCGGGCAGCGAGGCATAGGCGCTGCCGCCCTGGAAAATCTGCGGCATGTTCGCGCCGGGCTGAATGGCCTGCGGGTCCTGCAGCCACTTGACGACCCATTCGTATTGCAGGCGCTTGTGGGTCAGGGCGAAATTGGGGGCCTTGATGTCCGTCGTCGTGCCCGGGAGCGACGGATCGCCGCCGACGTGGCACGCGAGACACTTCAGGTCGTAGAAAAATTCCTCGCCCAGCTTGAATCGCGCGTCGTCGACCGTGTGGGTTTCGGGATCACTATAAGGGAATTCGATATCAAAGACATTCGCGAGGAACGTCGCCCGCGCCAGCGCTTTCTGGAACGGATTGGCGAGCGTTTCGATCACTTCCTGCGGCGTATTGGCCGCGGAAATGTCGAACTCGTACGGCGTGGCCTGCTTGTGCCGCAGCGCATAATGCTGGAGGAACTCGGCCTCGTCGGTGTAGCTGTCCTCGGCGTACCAGTGCGGGTTTTCGGGCGTCGAGGATGCGCCGGAATGCACTTGTTGAAGATACAGCGCGACGGGCGCGATCTGGTCCTTCAGCAGCTTGGCCTCGTATTCGCTCAGGCCCGCGAAATACTCGACCAGCGTCGTCGCGTCTTCCGTCGAAAGGAAGAAGCTGGGCATTCGCGCGTCGAGCCAGGGCCGCAGCATCTCCACGTTGTTCAGGAACGAGAAGAGCCAGTCGTATTGCACCTTGGCCCCTTCGCCCCAGAGCAGCGGCGGCTTGAAGCGGGCGCCGAACTTGAAATCGTCCGGGTGGGCGGGGTCGTCGGAGTAATACTGCTGGATCGTTGCCTCGCGATCGCCCTCGATCGTGTGGCAGCCTATGCAGTTCAATTCGTGAACCAGGGCGCGGCCCCGCGCGATGCGCCCGACCGGCGTGTTGTCGTAATTCACCTGCACGCTTTCGCGCACGTCGCCCTCGCGCTTGCTCAGCAGATAGGTCGTCAGCGCGGTGGATTCTTCTTCGGTGAAGTAATAGTTAGGCATCTTCAACTTTTCGTACGGCTTCTTGAGCTTGCCGCGATCATAGATGCGGGGATTGCGCATCTTGTGATAGGCGAACGAAGCATGATTTTGCAGGATGTCCTGGTGCGGATTGCCCGAAGCGGGGATCGCACCGGCCGAGCCGCTGACCAGATCGTCGGCCGACTCGCCGACGTCGCGAATGAGATGCTTGAATTCCTGCTGCTGATCCGGCGCGGAGCCGAGATAAAGCCCGGCCCACTTCTCGGGCTGCTCTTCGCGCTCGTGCTCGAAGACGTGCGAGAAGAAGGCGAAATCAAGCTGGCTCATGAACTTCTGCGCCCAGGTCGTGAGGTCGGTGCCCGGCCGGGTGGCGTCCTCAAAACCCGCGATGGTGTGGCAGGCGTAGCAGCCGTAATGGCCGATCATCTTCATGCCGAAATAGAGTTTCTGTCTGTCCTTGAGCGAGCCCGATTTCGACGCGAGCAACTGGACGATTTGTGCCCTGGCTTCGTCACCACCGCCGAAGGAGGGCGTTACCTGGGCGATGATGGCCCGCGTCAGGGGTCCGTGCTCCTCAGCCGGGTCGGACTTCTCGTCGTTGAGAATACGTTTCGAGACCGACTCGGTGTTCTGGCCGCCGAGAAGCATGAGAATGAGCCGCTGCATTTCGGAATCGTGCTCGGGGGTCTCGGGCAGCGGCTCAGTCGCGAAATCGTCGTTGCGCAGCGAGAGCAGATAGGCCACCACGTCCATGATGTCCTGCTGCGCCTGCTTCGCGCGATCGCCCGGCGGCAACTCGCTGTAATAGTTCTCGGTGAACAGCCGCGGCATGACGGTGTACGACGAATAATGGCGCGGATTCTCCAGCCAGTTGTACAGCCAGGTCTGCCCGTGCTTCACCTGCTCGGCGTCGTTCGGGTCGTTCACGAGCTTGGTGCCCATGCCGGACAACTCCGGGGCGTGGCGAATGAACTCGGGCGGAACGTAGATCTTGAGCGGGTCGGGGTCGCGCTCTTCGGTCTCGGCGACGAAGGCCTCGGTCTTTGACGTCAGCCGGGCCTGCTCGCGGCGGCGATCGGAAAAGCGCCGCGACGCATAGCGCGTCCGGTCGTTCTTGGACATTTTTTCAAAGGCGGCCTGCGCATCCGGCAGCGCCGCATCGATCATCGCCTGGGTTTCGGCGGCCGTCGGTTCGCTGCCCGACACCCGCCGGTCCTTCACTCGTTCTTCCGCATGTGCCATCGCAATGTCGGTAACGATCCACTTTTGGGCGAAGCTGCGGCCGTCGGAATCCAGCGGATCGGTCGCCTCCATGTCCATGTGGCAGGCGAAGCAGCCGATGGACTTGACCAGTTCGCCGCCGCGGGCCGGGTCGCCGGTGACGCCCTCGGGCAGCGGGTTCGGGTCCCAGGGCTTGGTGAACACCTTGAGATAATGAGCGATGGCCTTCACCTCGGTGTGCGAGCGCATCACCGGGTGCGGATCGTATTCGTCCCACCGGCTGGTCTCGGTGCTGTTTTCCTGATGGAAGAAGTGCGGCATGCGCGTCGATGCGCGGAAGTTGTTCGGATAATCGATCCAGCGTTCGATGAAGCCCATCGAGAGCTTTTCGCCGACGTGCGTCAGGTCGGTGCCCACCCGCCGCGCATCGGCCAGCCCCTCGACGCTGTGGCAGTTGATGCAGCCGACCTTGGTGAAAAGCTCGCGGCCTTCGACGAGGTTCTGGGCCTGGACCAGCGGCGCCGTCTGGGCGCGCTCCAGATCGAAGGCCTGCTCGTGGCACTTCACGCAGCTCGCCGACGTGTACTTCGTCAGCAGCATCGGCCGCTCCCAGAATTCCTCGACGAGATGGAAGGTCGCGAGCGGAATGCCCAGCTCCTTCACGTAGTATTTCTTCCACTCGTCTTTCTCTTTTTGATTCTTGGGCGTGTGGGCGGCGAGAATGAAATCGGTGTCCTGGCCGCTGCCCTCGTGGCAGACGGTGCAGCCCATTTTTTTCATGGGGTGCGGCGATTCGGGAGAGAGAAACAGGTCGAGCCGCGGATGAGCGGCGAGCACGGCGTCGAACCGAGCCTCGGGCCGGTCCTTCGCATCGAGATAGGTGTTGACGGCGGCGGTGAGCGCCTTGAAGTAGTCAGCCCGCTGCTCGGGCGACATTTCCGCGTATGCCAACGGCTTGTCATTTCCGCCGCGCTTCACCATCGGCGGCGCGGCCGAGAGGATTTTGCGGACACGCGTTTCGATCTGCGACATGACCTGGCCGCGATCCGGCTTGGCGTCTGGAAAGGCGGCCTGTATCTCGCCGCTGCGGATCATCGGACGGCGAATTTCTTCCAGATAGATGTTCGCGGCGTTGACAAAAGCGTTGATGAACGCGGTCTTGTCCATGGCTTCGGAAGCCTCGACATCGGCCAGCCGGCGGGCGAGTTCCTGCGTCAATGCCTCGTTCTTTTCGCGCAGCACATCGGTGATCGTCGCCGTTCGCAACGCCTTCTCCGCTTGCTTGACGTAGTTTTCCTTGGTGAAGGCCGGATCGTCGATGCCGACGTGGCAGGTGATGCAGCGGTCGGTCGCGTAGGAATCGGTGAAGTTGTAATCGACCCGGATGTCCGGCATGAACACCTGGCGAACTTCCTGGCGGCCCGGGGTGTCCTTGGTCGGAAACGCATCGAGAATCGGCAGGTTCAGGAAAAATCGCTGCACGCCGGGGCCGAACTTGCGGTCGCGGGCCTGGGCGTCATTCAAGCCCTTGTTATAAGCCTGCAGCGCCCGGTCGGCGGCAGCCTTCTTGAAATTGATTTCCTTGAGTTGCGTCGAGACGCTGCGAAGATCGTCTTCGATTTTTTCCTTCCGGCTCTTCAAACCTTCGATGTGTTCGGTCTCATTGTCGAGTCGCTCCTTGAACGCGACGGTCTCGTCGTGATCGTCTCCGAGCAGGGTTCGCTTTTCCTCGTACAAAAAGACGGTAACGCCGAGTTCGGCGTTGCGATTTCCGTAGGTGAGCGCGACCCCCTGCAATTCGCCGGCGAGCAGATCGCGTTTCGTTTCCAAGGCGTCGATCCGCTCTCGAACCTCCGGCCGATCCAGGTCAGCTTCCGCGTCGTCGACCGCCTTCTCAAGCGATTTCAGGCGCTCCTGCTCTTCGGGGCTTTCATACGTCAGCGCGGTGATGTGCGCCATGGCCGACCGCGTATTGAAAAAGCCGGTCTGAATGTCGCGCCACGGCCGCTGATAGTCGTGCCACATCATCCAGCCGAAGGAAACGAGGCCGAGGAGCGCGGAGACGCCGAAGACCCTGTTCAGCCGCTTCATGTTCCAGAGCGTATCGGTGGTTACCGGCATATCCGCGCCAACTCGTCGCTTAAAACCAACGGATTGCAATCCGTCGGTTTTGTTTCAGTAGCGTCCGCCGTCTCGGCAGACGGTGTCGTAGGGGGGGCACAGCCCATCTTCCACTTCGCTACACGTTAAAGAACCATTCCGTCTGCGCGAGGAAATACTTCAAATTGAATCCCCAACGCAGCACCATCTTGATCGGGACCAAAAACATCCAGCTCATGAGTGTCCAGAACACCGCGAAACGGATGAATCCGATATCGCGATATATCTTGCGAAAAACAGTGGCTGCGAGAATCCCCGGCAGCACCGCAAAATAGAATCCGAGCAGAATCCATCCCGGCGCTTCGCGAACGAGATACCCCGGGATTCCGGCGAACGATTCAGTCGGCAAACCGGGCTTCCACCAGTCGGCATTGAGCGCCGAGGGAATCACCACCCAGAACACGTCCGACACGTTGATGTTGAGGAGCGCCGCCGGCCGGTGCGGATCCCACGTTTCATAAGGGCCAAAGATATTCCAATTCGGCCCGCGTAAAAAGGTGCCCAGGACGATGAGCACGACCCACATGATCCCCCAGCCGAACATGAAGACCGAGATCACGAACTTGCGCTGGGCGAAGGTGTAATAGCCGTTTCCGCGCGGGTTCTTGTCGATGTAAGGCAGCGCGACCAATCCGAAGATGATGAGCAGCGGCAATAACACTCCGGCGATCCAGGGGTCGAAATAGACCAGCAATTCCTGCAAGCCCAGGAAGTACCACGGCGCCTTCGACGGGTTCGGAATGTTCGTGGGATTGGCCGGCGGTTCGAGCGGCGCTTTCAGCAATATCGCCCACACCGTCAGCGCGATGCTGCACAGAACCAGGCAAATCATTTCGGTATAGACCAGATCGGGCCAGACCAGGACCTTGTCGTCCGCCCCGCTCTCGATCAGCGGTGCGCCCCGCTCCATGCGCTCGTCATTGATGGCCGCCTGGCGAAAGGCGAGCCACGTCACGAGAGCCGTGAACACCAGCATGATGGTGATCGGAACGTTGTCCGGTTTGGCGATGATCTTGATGAAGTTTGGATCAGTCGCGCTCCAGACGTAGAACACAAGGAAAAACACCGCCAGCCCGGCCGCCACCTTCGGACGTGTCCAAATGCGATAGGTCGCCAGGCCGATGATCAGCAGCACCACCGTCGCCGAGACGAAATACTGCGGGTAGCTCCACTCGTTGAGCTTGTGCTTGATGAGCGCGGCGGCCCCGCCCTCGCCCACCGCCGCCATGATGTTGTGAACGATTGTGATCATCGTTATGGCGCCCGCCGCGGTTCGTGCGATCCGAGCCCGAAGCGCTAGCGAGAGCGATTGACTACGTTAGAGCGGGCCTGAAATCCCGCCATCCTTGCGTATCCGCCAGAAGTGAACCGCAATCAGCACGGCCGCCACCAGCGGAATAAAGACACAGTGCAATACATAAAAACGCAACAGCGCGCCCGGACCGACCGACGTGCCGCCCAGGAGCAGAAATCGAGCATCGGAGCCCGCGTGAATCAACGGCACGTCGCCGATCATCAGCAGCGAAGCGCCCGGCCCCTCATGGCCGAGGAATGGGTGGGCCCGAGCCATGTTCGAGCCGACGGTGATCGCCCAGATCGCGAGCTGATCCCACGGCAGGAGATAGCCGGTGAATGAGAGGAGCAGCGTGAGCACGAGCAGGATTACGCCGACTCCCCAGTTGAATTCGCGCGGCGGCTTGTAGCTGCCGGTCAGGAACACGCGCAGCATGTGCAGCCAGATGGAGATCACCATCGCATGGGCGCCCCACCGATGGATCTCCCGCATCAGGCCCAGCGTGACATGGGCGCGGAGCGAAATGATGTCCGCGTAGGCATATTCGACCACCGGGCGGTAATAGAACATCAGCAAAACGCCGGTGATGGTCTCGGCGAGGAACAGAAAAAACGTCAGCCCACCCATGCACCATGTGAATGACAGGCGGATGCCGCTCTTGCGCACTGCGACCGGGTGGAGGTGCAGAAACACGTTGCTCAGCACGGCCATGGCCCGCGTGCGGCGGTCGCGGGGGATGCCGTGCCGGAAGATGGAGCCCCAGACCTGGCTGCCGCGGATGTAATCGCCAATGGCGCTGAACATTTCTGCGTTCCGAATATCGGGTTATGCGGGAATATAAGCTTCCGGGTCATTCCATGGCGCGAGGTCATTCGGCCCCATCGCCAGAAACTTCTTCGATCGATCCACGATCAGCTCGCCGCCATCGACGTAAATCTTGAACCGCTCCAGCGGACGGGGCGCGGGGCCTTCGAAGTTCACCCCGTTGGGCTTGAACCCGCTGCCATGGCAGGGGCACTTGAACTTGCGATCGTTCGGCAGCCACGAGGGAATGCACCCCAGGTGCGTGCAGATGATCGATAGCGCCACCAGCCGGTCTTCCTCGCGGATGATCCAGAAGCCGCTGGGCTTTTCCGGCTTGTAATCTTCGTTCACGTCGCCGGGGGCCATCGCGAGATACTTTCCGAGCGAGCCGCAGCGCACTTTCGGATCGGGCACCTCGAGCACGTTCGGCGCCATGAATCGCGCGAAGGCCAGCGTGCCGCCGGCGCCCATCGTCGCCATCGCGGCCCAGCCGGCCGCAATCATCATGTCGCGCCGCGAGGGGGCCTCGGCCGGCTTGGCGGGCTTTGATTTTTCCAGGACCTTCTGGTGCCGGGCGTCGGGCGGCAGTTGATCCGTCGGCAGCTTGGCAAGCTGCTTCACCGGATCGGGCGCGTCCTTGAGGCCCGCATTGATGACGACATTCCCGCCACGAACCGTCGTCGCCGCGAGCAGGGCCTGAATCGCTGGATCGACCACTTTCGGCTTCGGCGGCGGCGCTACTTTCTTCGCGGCCGGGGCATGAGCGGCCGGAGCATGGGCCGCGGCGCCAACGGCAGCTGGTTCAGTCGGCGTTGCGGCCCCGGTCGCCGCGGGCGCGGCGGCGGGTTCCGCCCCCACCGGCGCCTCGCCCTTGACCGTTTCAAATTTGATGACATCGACCGGGCACTCCGCCGCGGCCTGAATGATTGATTCGGTTCGCGGCCGTGTAAATTCGGCGTCGAGCGCGGCCGGGCGGATGATGCAGGTATTATTCTCGTGCTGGACCTCGAAGACGTCCGGCGCGGCGGTCTCGCACGCATCGCAGACGATGCAACCCGGCGCGATCCAAACTTTCGTGACCAGATCCTGCGTGGCCATCAACTCACCTTAACCGTGTGCCACTGCTCTGTGAGCAGTGTCCCTGGGTGCCATGTCGAAGATCCGCCGCGGCGGGCCGACGGCCGTTGCGTCGGCATGTTCTCCTGCAACGCCTGCCGCGCCGCCTCGCGCACCTCGATCGCCGGGTCGCCGTCGCGCAGCTTTTCCAACGCCGCCGCCACATCGGCATCGTGCTTCAAATACATCGCCGACGCAACCGCCGCGCGCAATCGCCCGCTGATCTCGCGATCGCTGAACTTCCGCACCACCCGCGATTGGTCCTCTTCGTAATCCAGATCGAGACCGGTCCAGAAACCGCGGTCCAGCATGTTGAGCAGCACCAGCTTGCCGCGCGCGTTTCCCATTCTCGACAGCGCGGCCGCTGCATTCCACTGGACTTCGCGGTCGCCGTCCAATAGCGCCGCCACTTCGCGAACCGCCTTCTCGTCCCCCGGCTTGGCCAAGGCCGCCACCGTCAGGCAGGCCACCATTCGCACGGCGGTGTCCGGATCGTTTAACAGCGGATAGATCCGGCCGATCGCGGCCTGCGCTGTCGGTACTACGGCGCCCATGTCCGCCAAAGCCTGCAGCGCGACGCGCCTCGTCTGAGCGTTCGGATCATCGAGCATGTCAACGAGTAGCTCGACGGCGCTCTGGGACTTTAGGCGACCCAGCGCGGTCATCAGAAAGTGCTGCCGCATCAGCCCCTTTTCTGCGGCGTCGCCTTCAACGTTCGCACGGGCGTTCGCGGCGCCGGCCCTCACCAGAGCGATCAAACGGCTTGCGGCCGCGTCCACTTCCTGGTCGGTCGGGAAATCTTCCTTGCTTTTCTTCTCAAAGCGGTGGGCCAGCTCCTGCGCCGCCTGCCATGATTCCTTTGCCGACGGGAGAAGCATCCCCACCTGCCGGTCGCCGGAATCCATCTCGATGGTCGAGATCAGCTCGTCGATGGTTGCGGGCTTATCCAGACTGGAGGAGCCGAACATGACCACCACCACCGCCGCGCCGAGCATCAGGCATACGACGATCGCGGGGACAATGAAGAGCTTGCCCACGAGTGTTTTGGTGCTGGAATCCGCATCGCGCGCGGCGTCGGCCCCTGAGAGATGCGCTCCCAGCGATTCCGCATTCACCGATTGAGAATCAGGTCGAATCGACATGGCGACCTTCGCGGCGGCGCGGGTATTCAGACCTGGCCACCCCCTCAGCAACCCTAAACATCGTGAATTCTTTCACAATGTTCGACAAATAAATTACGGCGGACTCATTCTTGCCGCCGTAAACTCCGCAAGTCTATCTCTCAACGATTCACTCATCAAGCGAAACTGCGGGATCGCATGGAGATTATTCGGAACCGGGGATGGCGTGTCAAGCGGATTTGTTTTGTTTCCAACTCTTTATCCAGATGATCGTTCGGGCTGACGATTCCATCCGGCTCCTCTAAGATGCCTCGCATGATCGCACGCCAGACTGATGAACCGCTCGCAACCCATCGCGCTCCGAATGCCGACCCGACCGCGCCGCCGCCCGGCGTCGCGCCTGAGCCGAAGGCCGGCCGCGGCTTCTGGCTGATGATGGGCGTTTCGCTTGCTTTTGTCGGTGCGGTCGCATTCCTGCAATACAAACGCGTCGATTTCGCCCGATCGGGGCGCGGCCTGGCCACTCCCACGGCGGAAGGTCCCAGGCTGCCGGTGCTCGGGCAAGTGCCCGATTTTCGCATGACCGATCAATGGAATCGCACCGTAACTCTGGACGACTTGAAGGGCAAAATCTGGGTCGCCGATTTCATCTTTACAAGCTGCGGCGGCCCGTGCCCGCTGATGACCCGCCGCATGAGGGAGCTGCACGACGCGCTTTACAGCCGCGGCGCCACAAGTGTCATCACGGTGTCGCTCACGGTCGATCCGGAATTCGATACGCCGCCCGTGCTCAAGGAATACGCGGCTCAATTCGACGCCGACCGCTCGAACTGGCTCTTCTTGACGGGCCCGCAAGACGAGGTTTTCGACCTCTCGATCAAGGGCTTCAAGCTGCCGGCCGTTCGCAACGCCGCCGGCGATCATCAGGTCGAACACTCGCCGCGCTTCGTCCTCGTGGATCACCTCGGAAAAATCCGCGGTTACTACGAGGTCGTCACCGACGAAGAGATGCTCATGCCCCGCGCCGAGGCGATGAGCCGCCCGATGCCCGCCGCGACGCGCGACCGCTTGATTGCCGACATCAACTGGATCCGCCGCGAGACGAAACGTTGACGGTCCAGGACCTTCCCCACCTCAATGCGACGCTGAACGCCGTCGCGACCGTCCTGCTCCTCGCCGGCTTCACGTTCATTCGCATGAATCGCGTCCGGCCGCACATGGTCTGCATGTTGACGTCCGTGCTCGTCTCCGCCGCATTCCTGGCTTCGTATTTGATCTATCATTACCACGTCGGATCAGTGAAATACACGGGCCAGGGGCTCGCGCGCGGATTCTATTTTTTCGTGCTGATCACGCACGTCGTCCTCGCCGCGATTGTCCCGATTTTCGTTTCGATCACGCTTTACTTCGCCGCCCGGCGGCGCTTCGACCGCCACAAACGAATCGCCCGCATTACTTTTCCCATCTGGCTCTACGTTTCAATCACCGGCGTTATCGTGTACTGGATGTTATACCAGGCTTGAATTCGCGCGGAATCAGGGTTGTCGCGTTTGTAGAATTGCTGCCACCGGCTTGCCGTTTGGCGCTTTCTTCATTTCTTGGATTCGCGCCGACGCTTCAGCGCGCCGGTCGTCTTTGGCGTTCTGGCCTTCGATTCAGTATTTACGGGCGGCTGGATATCGTCCTGCGCCCGAAACGCCGACGGGCAGATGTCATTCAAGACGCACTCGGCGCAGTTTGGCTTACGCGCCGTGCAGATCTTCCGGCCGTGCCAGATCAGGGCATGCCCGAGAAACGTCCACTCGTCGCGCGGCACGATCTCCATCAGGTCGCGTTCGATTTTCACCGCGTCCTTGTTGTCCTTCGACTGCCACGTCAATCCGAGCCGGTGTGCCAGGCGACCGACGTGGGTGTCAACCACGAACCCCTCGTTCTTCTCAAACCATGTGCCGAGAACGACATTGGCCGTCTTTCGCGCTACGCCGGGTAGTTCGAGTAACTCGGCCATCGTATCCGGCACGCGCCCGTTAAATCGGTCGCGGATCGTCCGCGCGGCGCCGATGATGTTGCGGGTCTTGTTGCGAAAGAATCCCGTAGATTGAATGACCTTTTCCAGCTCGCTCGCGTCTGCGTTTGCGAGCGCCTCGACGTTCGGATATCGCTTGAATAGGACCGGTGTCACCATGTTGACCCGCACGTCGGTGCATTGCGCCGAAAGGATCGTGGCGACCAAAAGTTGGAGCGGGCTGCCATGCTCCAGAGCGCAGTCCGCATCCGTATACAACTTTTTGAGCCGGGCGACGATCTGCCTGGCCCGCTTCTTCTTCGCGTCGATCGGCTCGCCGGCCGCGGAAATCAAGGGTTGAACTGGCTTTTTCAACGGCGTTCGACCATCCCGTGCGGGCTTCATTTAGCTCTTTCTCGAAGAAACTCTCGACTCACGATGACGGTTCAACCCACTCCTGCGTGCCATCGCCCCAAACATCCTGTTTCCAGATCGGCACGTCCACCTTCACCTGCTCCACGATCCACCGGCACGCATCAAAGGCCGCCGCGCGATGCGCCGACGCCACAACGACCACGATGGAAGCCTCGCCGATCCCGAGCAACCCCAGCCGATGGACCAGCGCCGCGTCGAGAATGTCGAACTTCTCCAGCGCAGCCTCGCGAATCGCTTTCATCTGCGCCGGCGCCATGTCCTCGTAGGCATGATAATCCAGCGCACGCAACGCGCGGCCGCCTTTTTCTTCCGCGCGAACAATCCCGATAAAGCTCGCGATCGCTCCCGCCTCGCTCCCGCTCATCTCTTCGATCAGCGCACGTTCGTCAATCGGCTCGCGAACCAGTTGAACGCGCGGAACGGGCGCGCCGCCCGAAACCGGTGGAATGATCGCCACTTCGTCGCCGTCCTTCAATACGTGCGAAAGCGGAACGTAGGTGCGGTTCACCGCCGGCCGCGTCATCGGCCCGCTGCCCGCGGCGCTCGCCAGCGCGCGATGCAGCTTCGGATAACGCTCGCCAAGCTTCGCAAACACGCCGCCGGCCGTCTCGCCCGGTGCGATTTCCATTTCGATGGACGATTCACCCGCCAAGTCTCGCGCCGGACCGAAAAATCGAACAGTGACCGTTGGCATCGATGATCTCGCAACCCCGCGCTCACCCCTTCGGCGGCGCATCCGAGAGCCGAAAATAAGTGACGTGCGCGACGGCCACGTGCACCCGATGTTCGTCAAACAGCTTGACTTCGACCGGCACCAGAGTTCTGCCCAGCTTGATCACCCGCGCCTCCGCCGTGACATCGCTCCGGCACGCCGCCAGATAGCGGATGTTCAGGTCCGTCGTGGTCAAGTGCTGCTCCGGGCCCGTCAGCGTCATGATCGCGAAGCACGCGATCGAATCCGCCACCGTCGCCAACAGCCCGCCATGATACGAATTGTAGATTCCATCGTACCGTCTGTCGCGCGGCACGGTGGCCCGGCAATATCCATCGCGCAGCTCGTCGATGCGCATCTGCATCGCCCGAACGACGGGAATCGGCTCAATCCGCCGAAGAATCGCGTCGCGCCGCTCGGGCGACACCACCGGAGGTAATTCACTCATCTGTCCCGTCCAGATTCGTAAACGAACGATGCTCGCTCAGCCACTGCATCTTCGCCAGCACCACTTTCAGAAACTCAAGTCCGTCCAGTCCGGCGAACGTGCCCGTGCGAAGGATCGGCTGCACGGCCTGTGCGATCAAAACCTCCTGCATGAGATACGGAATCGCCTCCAGCTCGGCCTTGCTCAACACATTCACCTCATCGTACCCCCGCAGAAATGCCCGCGCCCGCGCCGTGTCGGTGCGCTTCTCCCACGTCGCCAGATCGCGACCGCCCGTCACCATTGAAAACTGCAGGCAGCCGTTAGCGACGTCCATCACCCGCGGCCGAATCCGCGCGGAATCATAATCGATCACCGCCGCAACGTGATTCTGCTCGAACAGCAGATTCCCCGGGTGCCAGTCCGAGTGTACGATCTGCGCCTTCCACTGCGTCATGCCGATGGCGTTCACTGCCTCGGCCGCTCGCGTGTACAGCCGCTTGACACGCTTCAAAACATCGACCACCTCTTTCGTGGGCACGCCCGAGTCCGGACGTTGCAGGAGCATCTTCCCGATCGGCCGAAACGACTCGTAAACGCTCTTCGAGTCATGATAGTGCCCGCTCGGCGGCGAATACTTCGACGCAAAATTGGCCACCAGGCTGTGATAGATCGCCAGCGTTCGGCCTGCCTCAAAAGCCGCCGCGGGCGAGCGGTTGTACGGCTCGGCTTAGATAAACTCGTACAGTTCATAGATGGCCGGGCCGATCTTGCACATCGAGTTGTGATCGTCGCGCGTGCCGACCAGGTGCGGCAGCGGAAAATTCTTCGACGCCAGATGATGCTGCAGCGAGTGGGCAAACGCGACGCGAAACGGATCGACGTCCCCCCGCGGGCGGCGCTTCAGAATAAAACGCCCGCGATCCGTCCGTACCAGCAGCTTCGCGGCCTGATGCGAACCCCGAAGAAAATCGCTGGTCTCCACGACTCTGCCGATGTCGTAATGCCCCAGCACCTCCTGGGCCTCCGAAGGCTCGATTCGTTCGCGCTGCCGTCGCATTCCCATAGTTTATGGGAAAATCCGCATACGACACCTTCCACCTCACCTCGCCGAAGTCGCGCTGCCACCGGTCCTCCCCGTTTAGCCCAGACCCGAAGGGTCCGGGTGCGCGTGAAAGACCCGTACGCACCAGGCCCGCAGCGTGCGATATGAACGGCGGGTTGGTCGCTCTCCGGACGGCGCTTGAATCTAATTCCCGCTCCGGCGATCATGCCTCCGTCACCGGGGCCTGTGGGCCGCGGCTAAACAGAAATTCTGTTCCACGAGGCGAGCCACTTCCATGAACACACTCATCATCGGGCTCATCGGTGGAACCGGCCTCGGCCAGGCGCTCACCAAACTCGTCTCCGGCGAGTCGATCGCCGTCGAGACGCCGTTCGGCGCGACGAGCGGCCCGATCACGCGCGGCCGCTGGGAGGGGGTCGAAGTCGCCTTCATTCCGCGCCACGGTCCGCATCACACGCTCTCGCCGTCGCTCGTTCCGTATGCCGCGAACATCTACGCGCTCAAGACCCTCGGCGTCACGCACATTCTCGCGACCGGCGCGACTGGCAGCCTGCGCGAGGAGATTCGCCCGCGCGATCTGGTGATTCCCGACCAGGCCATCGATCGCACTTATCGCCGGCAGGGCACCTTCTTCGATCGGCCGGGGTTGGTGGGCCACGTCGAGTTCTCGCAGCCGTTCTGCGCGGCGCAGCGGCGGCGGTTGCTCGAATGCAGTGGGTCGGTCGATACGACGGTTCACGATGGCGGCACCTACATGTGCATGGAGGGGCCGGCCTTTTCGACGGTGGCAGAGTCGCGGATGCACCGCGCGTGGGGCGGCGATCTGATCGGGATGACGTGTCTGCCGGAGGCGCGGCTGGCGCGGGAGGCCGAGATGTGTTACGCCCTGATCGCGCTGCCGACGGATTACGACTGCTGGCGCCCGCACGACGGGTCGCTCTCACAGCAGGAGCTTTTGAAAGAGATCATCGGGAACATCGAGGTCGCCTCGGCCAATTCGGTCGCGCTCATCAAGGCGGCGCTCGTGTCGATCCGCGACACGCCGCCCGCGCCATGCGGCTGCCATAAGTCGCTCGA
>Ga0190265_10001681_pt1 | contig 14555 bp, 6 predicted proteins | sample Popmic124T_FD_133135 | JGI IMG/M metagenome (GOLD analysis project Ga0190265, IMG submission 133135) | Populus adjacent soil microbial communities from riparian zone of Indian Creek, Utah, USA - 124 T | ecosystem: Environmental > Terrestrial > Soil > Riparian zone | place: USA: Utah | collected...
ACGGCGGGAGTCGCCGCCGGGGCACTCACGAACGACGTCCGGCCGTTGGTTTTGCCGCCCGTGCTTGCGGGGCGCCGGCTCGGGCGCTTCAGCGTGGCGAGCAGAGAGGGAGCCGGCGAGCGCTTCGCGTCGCCGATCGGAGCGGCGGCGGGAGACGCGGGCGCGGCCGGCGCGGCCGGCGCGGACGGACGCGGCGCGTGAGCGCGCTTCGAGGGCTTCCGGACGGGTCGGCTTGGCGCAGGCGCGACCGCAGTGCGCGCGCGTGCGGGCGCACGAGGTGTGGCGGCGGGCGTCGGTGCTTTCGGCGCCGGCGCCGGTGCGGCGGACGCGGCGGCCACGACCGGCACATCGAGCGATCCCCTCGGGCGCGGCCTTTGCCGCGGGCGCGGGGTTCGCTTCCGCTTGGCAGCGGTCTGCTCGGCAGGCTTCGGCTCGGCAGGCTTCGGCTCGGCAGGCTTCGGCTCGGCCCGCCGCGGCTTGGCCGGCCCGGGATCGGCCTCGGAAGCATCCGCGGTCTCGATGGTCAGGGCGACGTCCAGCGCGGCCGCTGCGGCCTCGGCAAGCTGGGTAGGGCGGTCGAAGCGATCGGCGGGGTCGACGGCCATCGCGCGGCCGATCACGGAGTCGATCGCGGGCGCGAGACCCGGCCTGCGCTCGCTCGCCCGGGGGCGCGCCGTGTCCAGGTGCGCGACGTAGACGTTCGCCCATGTGCCGCCAAAGGGCGGCGCGCCGACCAGGGCCGTGAACAGAAGGACCCCCAGCGAGTAGATGTTGCTGCGGACGTCGACCGGGTCGCCCTCGAGCTGCTCGGGCGACCGGTATGCCACGTGCTCGTCGTCCTGCACCGTGGGCCGCTCGAAGAGCTCGAATGGGATTGCGGCGTCGGACAGCACGCCGCCGCGCTCCGGATCCAGGTGCACAGTGTCGGGAGTGAGCTCGCGCGCAGCGAGACCCGCGTCGGCCAGGGCCTCCACGGCGAGAGCGAGCCCGGATACGAGCTCGACCGACCGCTGGGGTGTCAGCGGCCCCGCCAGCAGGAGCTCGGCGAGGCAGGGCTCGGGACAGCGCCCGAGCAGCAGGGCTGTATCCCCCGCATCGTTTCGAACACGCCGGGCGCTCACCAGGTTTGGCTGGACGGCTGCGCAACGCCTGTCGATCGCGTGCGACAGGTCGCGTCGGGCGCGTCGTGCTTGTCTCCCGCGCATACAGAACTCAACGCACCAACCCGGCGCGCGCTTTCGTCCAGATTTCCGACCCGCGCCGCTAGGGTCCGGGCGTGGCAGCACCTCAAACCGGATCCGGCGACCCGTTCGCCGCGGCGGCCGAGCAGGGCATCCACTGCATCGCCGTACCCACGCCGTTCGCAGTTGGCCGCGTGAACGTGTACCTGATCGAGGACGACCCGCTCACGTTGGTCGACGCCGGTCCGAACTCCGGCACCTCCTTCGACGAGCTGCAACGGGGGGTAGCGCGCCTGGGCCATTCGCTCGAGGACATCGAGCTCATCGTGCTGACCCACCAGCACATCGATCACCTCGGCCTCGTCTCGATCGTCGCGGCCCACTCCGGCGCCGACGTCGCAGCCATCGACGTCGCGGTGCCGCGCGTCGAGAACTTCTCGGTCGAGGCTGAGGCGGACGACGACTTCGCACGCGCGATGATGCTTCGCCACGGCATCCCGGAGGATGTGGTCACGGCGTTGAGCTCGGTCTCGCGCGCCTTCCGGGCCTGGGGCGCTCGAGCCGAGGTGACCCGCCAGCTGCGGGACGGCGACGCCATCAGCTTCCGCGACCGCACGCTGGAGGTGCACCACCGGCCCGGCCACAGCCCGACGGACACGATCTTCCACGACCGCGAGCGCCGAACGCTGATCGCTGCGGACCATCTGCTCGGCCACATTTCGTCGAACCCGCTGATCACCCGCCCGACGGACGGCTCCGCGGAGCGTCCGCAGGCGCTCGTGACCTACCTCGACTCGCTGCGCGCGACGCGCGAGATGGACGTGGAGCTCGTGCTCCCCGGCCACGGCGACCCGGTGACCGATCACCGCGCTCTTATCGACGAGCGCTTCGCGCTCCACCGGCGCCGAGCGGACAAGATCCATCGCCTGATCGCCGAGCGGCCGCGCAGCGCCTACGAGATTGCGCAGGCGCTCTGGGGAAACATCGCTGTGACCCAGGCGTACCTCACGCTCTCAGAGGTGCTCGGACACGTGGACCTGCTCCTGAACGACGGCCGCGTGCACGAGCGGGAGCGCGACGGGCTGAGCGTGTTCGAGGGAACCTAGCGGCCTCAGCGCGTGGCGGTCAGAAAGCGGTCGTTACCCGTGCGGTCGAAGCGCGGCCGGTACTCCTCGCGGCGCGCCTCGGCGAGGCGCCGCCCGCAGGACTCGCAGACCCAGAAGTAAACGAGCACGCCGCGCGTCTGGTCGTAACGCGAAATGGTGCCATGGAAGCCATCGTGATTGCAGGACATGACCTCTAGTGAACGCACGAATTGGTCCAAAGTCTGCATCGCTCATCCGAAATTCCGCCTCCACGGTCGCCGACTTTCGCGCGAGAAGCGGCATCCGATGCCCGTTGGTCGACCATGCGCCGCATACTCGTCGTGGCCCTCGCGACCGCCACCCTGGCAGCGTCCACAGGGACGGCGGATGCTGCCACGTATCCGGCCGGGTTCTCCGAGCAGACCGTCTTCAGCGGGCTCACGAACCCGACCGCCGTGCGCTTCGCGCCGGACGGGCGCGTGTTCGTGGCCGAGAAGAGTGGCCTGATCAAGATCTTCGACGGGCTCGGGGACACGAGCCCGACCGTGTTCGCGGACCTGCGCACGCAGGTGCACAACTTCTGGGACCGCGGCCTGCTCGGGATGGCGCTCGATCCGTCCTTCCCGACGCGCCCGTACGTGTACGTCCTGTACGCCTACGACGCGCTGATCGGCGGCACGGCGCCGCGCTGGGGCACCCCGGGCGCGACCTCCGACGGGTGCCCAAGCCCGCCCGGGGCGACCGCGGACGGCTGCGTGGTCAGCGGCCGGCTGTCACGCCTGACGGCCAGCGGCAACGCCGCAGTCGGACCCGAGCAGGTGCTGATCGAGAACTGGTGCCAGCAGTACCCGAGCCACTCGACCGGCAGCCTCGCATTCGGCGCCGACGGTGCCCTGTACGTGAGCGGCGGCGACGGCGCGAGCTTCAACTTCACGGACTGGGGCCAGGACGGCAACCCGCTGAACCCGTGCGGGGACCCACCCGGCACTGTCGGCTCGCTCCTGTCACCCCCGACCGCCGAGGGCGGCGCCCTGCGAAGCCAGGATCTGCGCACGACGTCCGACCCGACGAGTCTCGACGGGGCGGTCCTGCGCGTGAACCCGGATACGGGCGCCGCGCTGCCGACCAACCCGCTGGCCGGCAGCTCGGATCCGAACGCGCGGCGGATCGTGGCCCACGGGCTGCGCAACCCGTTCCGTCTGACCGTCCGCCCCGGCACGAGCGAGGTATGGCTCGGCGACGTGGGCTGGAACACATGGGAGGAGATCGACCGCCTGCCGAACCCCACCGCCGGCGTGCTCAACTTCGGCTGGCCCTGCTACGAGGGGAACGGCCGGCAGTCGGGCTACGACGGCGCGAACCTGAACATCTGCGAGAACCTCTACGCGCAGGCGGGCGCCCAGACCCTGCCGTACTTCCGCTGGGACCACGGCGCCAAGGTGGTGGCGGGCGAGACCTGTCCGAGCGGCAGCTCCTCGGCCGCCGGCGTGGCGTTCGCTCCCGCCGCGGGAGGCCCCTACCCCGACGCGTACGACGGCGCGCTCTTCTTCACCGACTACTCGCGCGACTGCATCTGGGTCATGAAGCGCTCGACCGGGGTGCTCCCCGACCCCACCAGGGTGGAGACATTTGCGGCGGACGCGGCCAATCCGGTTGAGCTCCAGATCGGGCCCGGCGGCGACCTCTTCTTCCCCGACTTCGACGGCGGCACGGTGAGGCGCGTGATCTACACGCAGTCGAACCAGCCGCCGGTGGCCGTCGCTGACGCGACGCCGCGCACCGGGCCCGCGCCGCTGACCGTGAACTTCAGCAGCGCGGGATCGAACGACCCGGATGGCGACCCGCTCACGTACGCCTGGGATCTCGACGGCGACGGCCAGTACGACGACTCCACCGCCGCGAACCCGTCCCGGACCTACACCCAGTCCGGGGACGTGACCGCGGGCCTGCGCGTGAGCGACGGTCGCGGCGGCACCAACGTCACGTCGCTCGTGATCAGTCCCGGCAACACGCCGCCGGTGGCCACGATCACAGCTCCGCAGCCAAACGACACCTGGGCGGCGGAGGACCAGGTCGGGTTCGCGGGCGGCGCGGGCGACGCACAGGACGGCGCGCTCCCTGCCTCCTCCCTGAGCTGGAGCCTGATCCTCCACCACTGCCCCTCGAACTGCCACACACACCCGATCCAGACCTGGGCCGGCGTGGCGGGCGCCTCGTTCCCCGCGCCCGACCACGAGTACCCCTCCTGGCTCGAGCTGCAGCTCACCGCGCGGGACTCGAAGGGCCTGACGGACACCGAGTCGATGCGGCTCGATCCGAGAACAGTAAGCCTCACCCTCGACTCGACCCCCAGGGGTCTGAGCCTCAACCTGAACGGCGGCGACGCGGCCACGCCGTTCACGCGCCAGGTGATCCAGGGCTCGCGCAACACCATCGGCGCCCCCGGCCCGCAGGGCCTGAACTCGACTTTCTGGGCGTTTGGCTCGTGGTCGGACGGCGGCGCGGCGGTTCATTCCGTGACGGTCTCGCAGGCGACCACGCTGGTGGCCAGCTACCAGGAGGCCACGCGCACCGCGCTGCTGATCGTGAGGACCGCCGGCGCGCTCGGTGCCGGGGACGCCGCCGTGAAGGCGCGCCTCGAGTCACTCGGGTACGTGGTGACCGTGGCGTCCGAGACCGCGCCCGCTTCCGACGCCGCCGGAAAGTCGCTCGTGCTGATCTCGTCCACGGTCACCTCGACCGCCGTGCAGGCCCGCTTCCGGGACGCCGCCGTGCCCGTCGTCACCTGGGAGGGCGCGATCTACGACGACATGGGAATGACCTCGGGGAGCGGCAGCTTCTACGGCGAGACCGGCGGCCTGTCGTCGCTCGCGATCGCGGACGCATCGCATCCCGCGGCGGGCGGCCTGACAGGAACGCCGGCCGTGACCACTGCGGCCACGACCCTCAAATGGGGCCGCGCCGGGACGACAGCCTTCAAGGTCGCGACCCTCGTAGGAGATGCCAGCCGCAGCGCGATCTTCGGCTACGACGCGGGCGCCGCGATGCCGGGGCTCGCCGCGCCGGCGCGCCGAGCCGCCCTCTTCCTGCACGACACGACCGCCTCGATCCTGACCGCGCAGGGCTGGTCACTCTTCGACGCCACGGTGAACTGGGCCGCCGGGGGCGGGGGCTCCCCGCCGCCGCCACCCCCGCCGCCTCCGCCGCCGCCTCCTCCTCCTGAGGGCGGGAGCGCGCTGCTGGTGGTGGGCACCCCGCTGCTCGGCTCGGGCGACCAGGCCGTGTTCGACCGCCTGACCGCCGCCGACTACGCGGTCGAGGTCGTGGACGACGGGCTCAGCACCAGCACGGATGCGGTCGGCAAGGACCTCGTCCTGATCTCCTCGACCGTCACGGGGTCGCTCGTGGGAAGCCGCTTCCGCGATTCCATCGCGCCCGTGATCCTGTGGGAGGGCGCTCTGTTCGACGACATGGGCATGACCACGAGCGTCGGCGCCTTCCAGGGCACGGCGACGCAAACCGCGGTTCAGATCACGAACGCGCTCCACCCGCTCGCGGCTGGGCTCAGTGGCACGGTCACGGTTTCCGGTGGCCCGACGGCCTTCACATGGGGCCGCAGCTCAACCACCGCGACCAGCGCCGCCATCATCCCGGGCAGCAGCACCCGCAGCGCCGTCTGGGGCTACCAGTCCGGCGCGGCGATGCCGGGCCTCGTGGCACCCGGCCGGCGCGTGGGCACATTCCTCAACGACGTCGCGGCCGCCAACCTCACGGCCGACGGCTGGCGCCTCTTCGACGCAGCCGTGCACTGGGCACACACTGGATCCTGAGGCATGAATCAGCGTCTGAGGAGCCTCCGCCTCGACGCGGGCCTCTGCCTCGCGCTCGTACCGGGCCTCGTCACGTTCTTCCTCGCAATGCGCGAAGGAGGCTTCTTTCCTGACTCCACCGCCCTGGTGGCCGCCGAGCTCGCGCTGCTGCTGGTGCTTCGTCTCGCGCTCGGGCGCGGGTCCTGGCGCTGGCCCGGCGTGCCCGGGGCGATCGCGATCGCCGCACTCGGCGGACTGGCGGGCTGGGTGCTCGTCTCGGATTCCTGGTCGCACGCGCCGGCCCGCGCGCTGCTCGAGTACGTGCGCGTCCTGCTCTACCTGCTGACGCTGGTGGGCTTCGCCACGCTTGCGTACTCCGCCCGCCAGATCCGCTGGATGGTCTACGGCGTCGCGGTGGCGATCGTGGGCGTCTGCGTTCTCGGCCTTGTGGCCCGCACGCTCCCCGAGGTGATCCTGTACGTGCCCGACGTGCACCCCGAGCGCCTGAGTTACCCGCTCGGCTACTGGAACTCGGTGGGTGTGCTCGCCGCAGTGGGCATCATCCTCTGCGGCCACCTCGCCTCAAGCATCCGCGATCCGTGGGCCGCGCGGGTGCTCGGCGCGGCAGCGATTCCGCCGCTGGCCACGACGCTTTTCTTCACCTACTCGCGCGGCGCCACCTGGGCGGCGGCGGGGGCAGTGGTCGTCTACGCGGTGGTGGGCCGGCCGCGCGGGATCGTGGCCGCAGCGTTGGCGACCATCCCGGCCACGGCGGTCGCGCTGATGGCTGCAAATCCGCCCGGCGCGCTCACCGGCTCGAACCCGCTCGCGCCCGAGGCGCTGTCCGCCGGGCATCGGCTCGCGCTCGTGATTGCGCTGTGCGCCGTGGGCGCGGGCGTGCTGCGCGCCCTCCTGATCCCGCTCGACGGCCGCATCGCCGGCTTCGAGCTGCCGGAGCGCGGTCGCCGGCCCGCCCTCGCGGCGCTGGCCGCAGGGGTCGTGATGGTCACGCTGGTAGTCGGAGCGACCTACGACGTGCCAGACGTCGTCGCCACCAAGTACCGCGAGTTCAACTCCGACGAGAAGGATCGCGTGGCCGGCTACGCGGGCTCGTCGCGACTGACGAGCGTGGGGAGCAACGGACGCCGCGAGCACTGGGAGGTCGCGCTCGAATCCTTCCGCGCCGATCCCATCCACGGCAGCGGCGCCGGCACCTACGCCATCGAGTGGGTTCAGCACCGGCCGAGCTCGAACCTGGCACGCGACGGCCATTCGCTCTACATCGAGACGCTAGGCGAGCTCGGCCTGCCCGGGCTGATCCTGGTCGTGATCGCGCTCGCCCTCATCCTCGGAGCGTTCGCCTACCGGGCCCGCGGACCGGACCGGGCGCTGTTTGCCGCGCTGCTGGCGGCGGGTCTCGTCTGGGCCGTGCACGCGGGAATCGACTGGGACTGGGAGATGCCGGCGGTCACGCTCTGGATCTTTGCGCTGGGCGGCGCCGCGCTGGCACGCGCGCCCGTGACCCGCGCGGCGAAGCGCCCGGAGTGGGCCTTCGCGGCCCGCGGCCTGGCGGCCCTGGTCGTGCTCGCCCTGCTCGTGTCGCCCGTGAAGGTTGCCGTCTCCGAGGCCCGGACGACCGATGCCCTCGACGCAATGATCGCCGGAGAGTGCGCCACCGCCACGAGCAGGGCGCGCGCCGCGCTCGACGTCCTGCCGGAGCGGCCGACGCCCCATCACGTGCTCGCCTACTGCGCCCTCCAGGAGCGCCGAGTCGCGGATGCGGTCGGGTCGATGGAGGCCGCCGTGCGTCTCGACCCAGACAACTGGGAGTTCCACTACGGGCTGGCGATCGCGCGGGCCCGTGCGGGACTCGACCCGCGCCGCGAGGCCGCTCTGGCCGCGCGGCTGAACCCCCTGGACCCGATGCTGCCCGCCGCCCGCGAGCGGCTCCGCGGCCACACCCCGCGCGAGTGGCGCCGCGGGGTGCGGCGGCTTGCGCTCACGCTGCCCGGCGCCCCCAACCCGTGAGGAGGAAAAAAGTGCCGAACTCGAAGCGCTCGGTGGCGGGAGCCGGACGCCCAACCTATGGTCGATTGGTGCGCCAGATCGCAGTCATCGTTGTCACGCTTGCCCTGATTGCCGCCGGCGGCACCATCGCCGTGGCCACGGGAGGCGGGGGCAACCACGGCGGCAGCAGCTGCCACTGGACCTGGCTGAAGACCGGCAACGGCAAGTACGCGAAGCACTGCGGCTACGGCAATCCCGCCTACCACCAGTACAAGAAGAAGAAGCTGTGCTGGCTCGTCGAGAAGGCGATCCGGGAGTGGGACGGCAAGCACTGGAAGACGGTCAAGCGCCTCGCGAGCGTGTGCGAGGTCAAGCCGGGCTGTGGGCCCGACAAGACGGACGGCATCGCAGGGGGCAGCGGCCGGCACACGGGGCAGCCGCCCAAGCAGCCGGACCGCCAGGACTGTCCTAATGCGCCGCCGCACGCCTGATTTCGTAAGAACGCCCGGTGGCTTCCCCCGCACGAAGTGTCCTTTTTTCGCACCCCGGTCGCGAAGAAAGCGGGCAGTCTGGACCGTTCCACCTGTAGCAGTGGTACAGCCGCCAGTCCAAGCCATGCCTAAGGAGCACTTGTGAGCCTCGCCCGCGCATTCCCGTCCCGCCACCGGCTGTTTGCCGCGTTCGCGCTGATCGTTGTTGCGGCTGGGCTAGCCCTCGGCACCATGCTCTTCGGCCAGGCTGATCCGGCGGGCGCGCAGACGAGTGCGTACACGCTGCGCGTGAGCCTGACCAACGACCGCGCGGCGTCGGTCCCGCTGGACGGGGCCACGCTGTCCGGCAAGCGCTACATCTTCGTCTCGCCGGGGGGCGGCGCCACCCAGATGCGCTTCTACCTCGACAACCCCTCGATGGAGGGCCCGCCGATCCTGACCGAGAACAAGTCGCCGTGGGACTTCGCGGGCACGGCGTCTAACGGCAAGGCGATCGACTACAACACGGCGGGCCTCACGAACGGGGAGCACACGATCTCGGCGGCCATCACTCTCACGGGCGGGGCGATCGACGTGATCCATTCCGTCTTCACCGTGGACAACCAGGCGCCGCCCTGCATCCCGCTCGGTTGCACCGAGGCGCTCATCCAGGTCCCGCACAGCCTCGACTTCGGCAGTGACCAGGGCGGGATTCCGGACCGCGACGGCGTCGGCACCGGCTTCACGTACATCGATCCGAAGCAGGTCGGCGACAGCTACCTGCCCGAGAAGCTCAAGGTCAACACCACGACGGGTCAGCTCGAGGTCACGACTACCGCCGGCAGCAGCTACCTCGACGCCAACGCCCAGGACAACGCGCTCGGCGTCGGCGTGGACGCGCCGAACCAGATCACGAACGTGTCGACGACCGTCGTGGCCCCCGGACGCGGCCTCGGCTCCGGCGAGCAGTCCGGCCTCTTCTTCGGCAACGACCAGGACAACTACGTCAAGGCCGTCACGCTCTCCAACACCGAGGGCGTCTTCATCCAGTTCCTGATGGAGGTCGCGGGCGCCAAGAAGTCCACCAAGAACAGCGTGGCGATCGACCCCAACGCACGCGTGAAGATCAACCTGCGCGCGAACCCGACCGATCGCACCATCAAGGCGAGCTATTCGATCAACGGCGGCGCCACGAAGAACATCACCACCTACACAGCTCCGCCCGCGTTCTTCAGCTTCGACGCGGCCGGCATCGACCCGCGGATCGGGACGCGCACGTTCACCGGGATCATGGCCCGCCACGGCAGCGGCGCTCAGGGGACCTACCGCTTCGACGACTTCTCGGTGACCGCCGACGCCACGCCTCCGCCGCCGGCGTCCTCGGAGGGCATCGCGTTCACGCGCAGCTCGTTCCCGGTCCCGTTCCCGACCTCGATCGTCGAGGGGCCCGACGGCAAGCTCTACGTCTCGGAGCTCTTCGGCAAGATTCACCGGCTCACGCTGGACGCCAACAAGCAGGTCGTGAGCGACGAGGCGATCAACACGCTCGGCACGCGGCTGACCCTTGGCCTCACGATCGATCCGGCATCAACCGCGAGCAACGTGATCCTGTACGCGTCGCACTCGAGCCCCTCGCTCGACGACGGCCAGCCGAACTCGAGCACGGTGACGAAGCTCACCGGGCCGAGCCTCGCCACGCGCAACGACGTCATCACCGGGCTCCCGCGCGCGAAGGCGAACCACGCCGTGAACTCGATCCACTTCGGGCCCGACGGCAAGCTCTACATCGCCGCGGGCGGCAACACCGGCGCGGGCGCCCCGAACAACGGCAACACCGAGTTCGGGACCTTCCGCGAGCAGCCGCTGTCGGCGGCGATACTCGTCGCCGACATCAAAGCCGCCGGCTTCGACGGGAGCTGCAACAACACGTCCGACATCTTCGGCCCGCCGCCGTGCGACGTGCACACGTTCGCCACGGGGCTGCGGAACACCTACGACTTCGTCCATCACAGCAACGGCAACATCTACGGGCCGAACAACGGGCTCGGCGTGATCGGGACCTACCCGCCCTCGGCCACGGCGCCGTGCTTCGGCTTCGGCAACACGGCGCTTGCGTCGGCCGGCGGCCAGAACCCGGGTGAGCAGCCGGACGGGCTCAACCTGATCGAGCAGGGCCGCTACTACGGCCACCCGAACCCGACCCGCAACGAGTGCGTGTTCGGCAACGGCAGCTTCCAGGGCGTCCCGCCGCTTCCCAACTACACGGCGCCGATCCACCTGCTCGGCAACAACAAGTCGGCGAACGGTACGGTGGAGTACAGGTCGGACAAGTTCTGCGGCGCGCTGAAGCAGAACCTGCTGATCGCGAACTATTCGGTCGGCGACGACCTCACGCGCGTGAAGCTGGCCCCGGACGGACGCTCGGTCCTCGCGGCGGGCAGCATCGCCAGCGGCTTCGTCGACCCGCTCCCGGTGGGCCAGGGCGCTGACGGCACTGTCTACGTGGGCGAGTTCGGCTCCGGTCAGGTGACCGCGCTGAAGCCGGTGGACACCGGATGCTGGACCCCGCGCACCAAGCTGCCGAAGGCACTGCTCGACGTGGGCGGCACGGCGGTCGGCGACAAGCTCTACGTGGTCGCCGGCAAGACGCCGACCACCTACGAGCGCGCGCTCTACATCTACAACCCGGCCACGGACGCCTGGACCCAGGGCGCCGACCTGATCGGCCCGGCCGTGGAGAACCCCGCGACCGTGGCCAGCGGCGGCAAGATGTACGTCTTCGGCGGCTCGACCGACCCGTTCAAGAACGCAGTCAACAACGCCGCGGTCTACGACCCGGCCACCAACGCGTGGACGGCCCTGCCGCCGATGCCGACCCGTCGCGGCGGTGCCACCGCTCAGGTGATCAACGGCAAGATCTACGTAGCCGGCGGTATCGACCTGGCCGGCGCGTCCCAGTCGAGCGTGGACGTGTTCAACATCGCCACGGGCACGTGGAGCTCGAGCCCCGCGATGAGCACGCGCCGCGACAACGCCGGCTCTGCCGCGCTGAACGGGAAGTTCTACGTCTTCGGCGGGCGCACGCGCAACGCCGACGGAACCACCCCGGTCGAGGTGCTCAACACCGCCGAGGTGTTCGACCCGGCGACCGGCGCGTGGGCACCGATCTCGTCGATGCCGACCGGACGACGGGTGGTCGTGGTCGGAAACCTGCGCGGCCGCGCCCAGGTCATGGGCGGCGAGAAGACGCCGGCCGGCCTCACGTTCCCGCAGGTCGAGGAATATGACCCAGTCACGGACACGTGGCAGTCGCTGAACCCGATGTCCCCCGGCCGGCACGGCGCCGCCGCGGGCACGATCAACGGCAAGGTCTACGTGGCCGGCGGCGGAATCACGGGAGGCGGCTCGTACAGCGACGTCCATGAGGCCTTCGCCTTCGGCGGCTAGCGGAGGGATCCGCGACCGGATGAGCGAACGGATTCGCCGCCGCCCGGCACGCTGGACAGCGATCATGGCGGCCGCCCTAGTTGCGGCCGCCATGGCCGGGCCGGCAGTGGCCCGCGCCGCGACACTGCCCACCGGCTTCGAGGAGCGGACGATCGCGTCGGGCCTGAACTACCCGACCACGGCGGCGTACGCGCCGGACGGGCGCATCTTCGTCGCCGAGCAGCCGGGCCGGGTGCGCTTGGTGCTCGCCGACGGGACGCTGCGCGCGCAGCCGCTGCTGGACATCAGGGGCCAGGTCAACTCATACAAGGACCGCGGCCTGATCGGCCTCGCCGTCGACGCGCAGTTCGCCAGCAACGGCTACCTCTACCTGGCCTACACGCACGAGACCAACGCCGGCGACCCGACCGGGGCGAAGACCGCCCGCCTTACGCGCGTGACCGTAGGGGCGGACAACTCCGTGTCACCCGAGACCGTGCTTCTCGGCACGATCGGCGCTGTTCCCTGCCCCACGGCCGCTAACACGATCGACTGCATCCCGTCCGACTTCGGCACTCACTCCATCGGCGGCGTGCGCGCCGACCCGGACGGCACGATCTGGCTGAGTACCGGGGACGGCTCGCCCCACCCGCCGAACCAGGGCAGCTTCCGGGCGCAGGACGAGCAGAGCCTCGCCGGCAAGGTCCTGCACCTCGACAAGAACGGCCGCGGGCTTCCGGGCCACCCGTTCTGCCCCGGCGAGACCGATCTCACGAAGGTGTGCACCAAGGCCTACGCGAAGGGTTTCCGCAACCCGTTCCGATTCAACCTGCGGCCCGGCGCCGGCCCGTTCATCGGCGACGTGGGTCTGAACTCGCGTGAGGAGTGGAGCCTGGTGCGCGCAGGCGGGAACCACGGCTGGCCCTGCTACGAGGGCACGCTCAAGACCGCGGCGTTCGACGACGACCTGCGCTGCCTGAACCTGTACAGCAAGGCGGGCACCCCGGGCGGCCCCGTGATGCCGCTCCACGAGTGCACCCACCCGGGCTGCAGCGCGGCGGTCGGGGGCCCGCAGTGGTCGGCCCCGACCTTCCCCGCCGAGTACGCGGGCGACTTCTTCATCACCGACTACGAGGTGGGCTTCATCCGCCGGCTGAAGGCAGACGCGAGCGGCAACCTCCTCTCGGTCACGAACTGGGGGTCGGAGGCCTACGGGGCGGTCGACCTTCAGCAGACGGCGCACGGCACGCTCGCCCTGGTGAGCTACGGCAACGGCGACCCGAACACCGGCACCTTGTCGGAGATCCGCCACGTCGCCGCCAACCGGACGCCAATCGCGCGCGCCACGGCCACGCCTCACTGGGGCGCGGTACCGCTGAGCGTGGCGTTCGACGGCCGCTCCTCGGTCGACCCGGACGGCAACCCGCTCACGTACTCGTGGGACTTCGGCGACGGCGGCACGAGCACCGCGGCCGCGCCGACTCACGTGTACACGGACGGCAGCAGCGACCGGACGGCGACCCTGACCGTGCGCGACCCGAGCGGTGCGCAGTCGAGCACGACCGTCGCGATCTCACCCGGCAACACGCCGCCTCAGCTGTCGATCTCCGCGCCCTCCACCTTCCGGGCCGGCCAGTCCGTGGACATGACGGCATCGGGCACCGACAGCGAGGACGGCCCGTTGGACGCAGGGGAGCTGAGCTGGACGGTCAAGCTCCACCACAAGGACCACGTCCACCGGCTGGCCGACGCGACCGGCGCGGCGGCGGGCTTCACGGCGCAGGACGACCATGACGCGGACTCGCACTACGAGGTCGTGGTCACCGCCACCGACAGCCGCGGGCTGAGCGGGACCGCCTCCACGCTGATCCAGCCCGAGACGCGCACGCTCACGCTGGGCAGCTCGCCTGCCGGGGTCCCGATCAGCTACGACGGCGTGGCGTACACGACCCCGCACACGCGCCAGGCGGCGGTGGGCTTCCGCTCGAACGTCTCGACGCCGGACATTTTCTCGAAGGACGGCGAGCTCTACGAGTTCGTCTCGTGGTCGGACGGCGGCGCCCGCAACCACGAGATCCAGATCCCGGCCGGCGACCTCGCGCTCACCGCGACCTACCGCGAGACCGAGCGGCGCGGCGAGGCGCTGCTCGTGGTCCGCGACCCCGAGACCCTGACGGGTGGGGACGCAGCTGTGAAGGCTCGCCTCGAGAGCCTGCGCTTCGTGGTGGCGGTGCGCTCCGAGGGCGCCCCGGCCTCGGAGGCCGACGGCAAGCAGCTGGTGCTGATCTCCTCGACTGTGAGCGCGGGGAATGTCGCGGCGAAGTATCGGGACGTGCCGGTGCCGGTGATCACGTGGGAGGCCTCGATCTTCGACGACATGGGGATGACCGGGCCGGCGTCGGGCAGCGACTACGGGGAGCAGAGCGCGAAGACGAGCCTAGTGATCCCGGCGGCCGCGGCCGGCCACCCGCTGGCGGCCGGGCTGACCGGCACGCGCAAGGTCGTCGGCTCCGCCAGGCCGTTCAAGTGGGGCCGTCCGGCCGCCGCGGCGGTGCGCGCCGCGAACCTCGGCGGCGA
>Ga0190265_10001682_pt1 | contig 14553 bp, 13 predicted proteins | sample Popmic124T_FD_133135 | JGI IMG/M metagenome (GOLD analysis project Ga0190265, IMG submission 133135) | Populus adjacent soil microbial communities from riparian zone of Indian Creek, Utah, USA - 124 T | ecosystem: Environmental > Terrestrial > Soil > Riparian zone | place: USA: Utah | collected...
AGACGCCTTCCAGCCGAGCTTCTTCATCGGCTGCGAGATCTCGTACCCGTCGGTGCCGTTCGGGACGATGATGTTCGAGATCTCGCCCTCGCCGGTCCGGGCAGTGATGGTGACGCAGCCGCTGATGTCGGTGCCGGCGTTCGTAATGAACATCTTCGAGCCGTTCACGATCCACTGCCCGTCGCGGAGCTCGGCCGTCGTGCGCGTGTTGCCGGCGTCGGAGCCCGCGCCGGCCTCGGTGAGCCCGAACGCCGCCAGCTTGCGGCCGGACGCGAGGTCGGGCAGCCAGTGCTGCTTTTGCTCGTCGCTGCCGAACATGAAGATCGGCATCGTCCCGAGCGACGTGTGCGCCGCGACCGTGATGGCCACCGAGGAGTCGACCCGCGTCAGCTCCTCGATCGCGAGGGCGTAGGCGACCGTGTCTCCGCCGGCGCCGCCGTACTCCTCCGGGACCGGCAGGCCCATCAGCCCGAGCTCGCCGAGCCCTGCCACGAGCTCGTAGGGGAACCGCTCCTCGCGGTCCAGCTCCTCAGCCACGGGGGCAACGCGCTCGCGTGCGAACTCCCGCACCGTGTCCCGAACGAGCTCCTGCTCCGGCGTCAGATCCAGATCCATGGCGCGGCGCGATGCTACCCGGTAGGCTCGCGGCACCGGGTATTGAACGACCATTCAAAGGAGCGGGGGAGATGGCAGCGAGCGTTCGCGAGTTCTTCGACGGCCTCGAGTCGAGCGTCGACGAGACGAAGACCGCCGGGATGAACAACTCGTACCTCTTCGACATCGACGGCGCCGGGCAGTGGGTCGTCCGGGTCGAGGACGGCAAAGTAAGCGTCAGTGAAGGCACCGGCGAGGCGGACACAACCATTCAGGCAACCGAGGAGAACTTCCTCGCCATCTCGCGCGGCGAGCTCAATCCGACCACCGCCTATATGACCGGCAAGCTGAAGATCAAGGGCGACATGGGCGCGGCGCTGAAGTTGCAGAAGCTCTTCTAGCGTCGTAGCGTTCACCGGACTGCGTCACTCCGACTGGGGGTCTCCGTGTCGTTCTACGAGTTCCTGCTCTTCGCCCACATCGCAGGCGCCGCCATCTGGGTCGGCGGCGGCACGATGATCCAGCTCTTCGCGTTCCGTGCGACCCGCTCCGACGACACGGACCGCATCGCCAATGTCGCGCAGGACATCGAGTGGGTCGGGTCGCGCATCCTCGTACCCGTCTCGCTGCTGACGTTCCTGCTCGGCCTCTGGCTCGTCATCGACGGCGACGGGATCGGCTTCGGCGACGACTGGATCGTGATCGGGCTCGTGCTCTTCGCCGCGACCTTCCTCGCCGGCGCCGGCTTCTTCGGCCCCGAGTCCGGCCGGATCGCGAAGCTCGTCGGCCTGCACGGTGCCGGCTCGCCCGAGGCGCAAGCGCGAATCCGCAGGCTCCTCATCCTCTCGCGGATCGACCTCGTCGTCCTCTTCCTCATGATCTTCGACATGGCCGTGAAGCCGACGTTCTCGGACGGCTGGACGCTGACGCTCGCGCTCGTCGCGGCCGTCGCGCTCGCGCTGCTGCTCACCGTGCGCCGGCGTCCGACGGCCGAGGCCGCCGCAGCGCGTTAGTCGGACTCGAGCTCCACGAGGAGGGCGCCGCCGCCGACGCGGTCGCCCTCCGCGACGTGCACGGCCTTCACCGTCGCCTCGTACGGCGCGGACACGGGCGTCTCCATCTTCATCGCCTCGAGCACGAGCAGGTGCTGGCGCGCCGCGACGCGGTCGCCGGCCCGGACGTGCACCCGGATGACGGTACCCGGCATCGGCGCGGCGAGCAGGCTCTCACCCCCGCCTGCCGTGTGCGCGTGCGCGGCGTCGTCGACGTCGGGCGGCGCGGCCGGCGCTGCGGACGGCAGGTTCAGACGCCAGGCGCCGCGCCACGGTCCGGGGACGAGCCGGAGCGGCGGCTGGGAAAGCGGCGGATGCTCGGTCAGGAACGCCGTCGTCGCCTCGCCCGCGCGCACGACCGGATGCGCGACGAGCCAGCGCAGGAAGGGGAGGTTCGTAGTGAGCCCGCCGACGTCTGTCTCCGCGAGCGCGTCGGCGAGACGCGCGAACGCCTCGTCGCGCGTCGGGCCATGCGCGATCAGCTTCGCGATCATCGGGTCGTACGCCGTTCCGACTTCGTCGCCCTCGGCCACCCCTGCGTCGACCCGGATTCCGGCCGGCAGGCGTAGTCGTTCGACGCGTCCGGCCTGCGGCAGGAACATCCGCGGATCCTCGGCGTAGAGCCGTACCTCGACCGCGTGGCCGGCGGGACTTTGTGTTGTTCCAACACGAAGTCGCTCGCCCGCCGCGACGCGAAGCTGCTCCGCGACGAGGTCGATGCCGGTCACGAGCTCCGTCACCGGGTGCTCGACCTGGATGCGGCCGTTCAGCTCCAGGAAGTAGAAGTCGCGCCCTTCGAGCATGAACTCGGCCGTACCGGCGCTGACGTAGCCGATCGCCTGCGCGAACGCCACGGCCGCCTCGCTCATCGCCGCGCGCAGGGCGGGTTCGAGCGCAGGCGACGGCGACTCCTCGAGCACCTTCTGGTGCCGGCGCTGCACGGAGCAGTCGCGCTCGCCGAGCGAGACAACCGTCCCGTGCGTGTCGGCGAGCAGCTGGATCTCGACGTGCCGCGGCCGCTCGACGTAGCGCTCGCAGAAGACGGTGTCGTCGCCGAAGGCGGCGGCCGCTTCCCGGCGGGCCGCGGCGAGCGCCTCCTCCAGCTCGGCCGGCTCGCGCACGACGCGCATGCCGCGGCCGCCGCCGCCGGCCGCTGCCTTGACGAGCAGTGGGTAGCCCAGCTCGGCGGCTTCGCCGGTTGGGACGACCGGCACGCCGGCCTCCGCCGCGATCCGCTTCGCCGCGAGCTTGTCGCCGCCAGCGCGGAGCGCAGCCGCGGGGGGTCCGACCCACGTGTACCCCGCGGCTGCCACGGCCTCGGCGAACTCGGCGTTCTCGGCGAGGAACCCGTAGCCGGGGTGAACCGCGTCGGCGCCGCTCTCGCCCGCCGCGCGGAGGTGCTCGGCCGGATCGAGGTACGACGAGATCTCGACCGTCTGGTCCGCGGAGCGCGCGTGCAGCGACGCCGCGTCGTCGCGCGGCGCCACGGCGACGGTCTCGACTCCCAGCTCGCGGCACGTCCGGAAGATCCGCAGCGCGATCTCGCCCCGGTTGGCCACGAGAAGCTTCCGCGGCAGCATGCGAGGATCGTAGAAGTGGGTGCTAGTCTGGCGCGTCCGGTGCGGCGTCTCTTCCTTGTCTGCGGGCTTCTCTTGGCGTGCGCGGCACCGGCCGGCGCCGGCACGCTGTTCCTCATCGACGGCCGCGGCTGGGGGCACGGCATCGGCATGAGCCAGTACGGCGCGCGTGGCTTCGCCGAGAACGGCTGGCCGTACCAGCGGATCCTCGCCCACTACTACCGCGGCACCGAGCTCAAGGTCATCCCCGGCCGCCAGGTCCGCGTGCTCCTGGCCGAGAAGACGACGCTTGTGCGCATGTCCTCGAAGAAGCCGTTCCGGGTCGTCGACGCGCGGGGGAAGAAGCGGCGGCTCGCGCCGGGCGCCGTGACGCTCGGGCCGGGCAAGCCGAAAGGGACGCTGAAGCGCCTGAAGCTGCCGCTCCGCTTCGAGCCGGGAGCGGCACCGCTCCGCCTCGGCGAGGACGCTTACCGCGGGACGCTGCTCGTCCACGCGCAGGGCAGGAAGTTCACGGTCGTCAACCGCCTGCCGCTCGACCGCTACCTGCGCGGCGTCGTGCCGTGGGAGATGCCGGACGACTGGCATCCCGAGGCCCTGAGGGCGCAGGCCGTCGTGGCGCGCTCGTACGCGCTCGCCACACTGAAGCCGCGCAAGCTCTTCGACGTCTACCCCGACGTGCGCAGCCAGGTGTACGGCGGGATCCGCGCCGAGGCCGTCTCGACGAACCTCGCGGTCGGTGCCACTGCGGGGCGCGTCCTCTACTGGAACGACGTGATCGCAACCACCTTCTACCACTCGACATCGGGCGGCCGGACGGCGGCGATCGCGGACGTCTGGCCGCGCGCGACACCACTCCCGTATCTCGTCTCCGTGCCGGATCCGCACGACCGCATGTCGAAGCACCACCGCTGGGGGCCGCTGAAGCTCACGCCGGCCGACGTGGAGCTGAAGCTGAAGGCGAAGGGCGTCCAGGACCTCCGCCTCGAGCGCGCGCCGTCCGGGCGCGTGTCCCGCATCGCGCTCGAGACGACCACCGGGCGGCGGACGATCCTGGCGCAGGACTTCCGCAGCGTGATGGGGCTGCGCTCGACGTGGTTCAACGTCCGCGTGCTCCGGCTCGACCCGCATCTGAGCCGCGCGATAGCCGCGAAGCCGGTCAAGCTCACCGGCTTCGTGCGCGGGCTCACCGGCGTGCGGCTCGAGCAGCAGGTGAACGGTGGCGCCTGGTCGACCGTGCGGCGGCTCGGCATGCGGCCGGACGGCCGCTTCACCACCACCGTGTCGCCGAAGCGCACGACGAGCTACCGGCTGGCGGTCACGGAAGGCGCCGGAGCCGCGATCACCGTCAAGCTTCGCTGACGCACTCCTAACACCGCCGTCATGGTCCGCCGTTACCGTGCCTGCGATGCACCGCTTGATCCTCGTCCTCGCGCTCGTCTGCGGAGTGCTCGCCTTCGGCGGCACAGCGTCCGCCTCGCCGTACGCCCAGTTCGGCGTCCAGGACGACGCGTGGCTCCTGCACGGGCCCGGCACCGTCGAGGAACGGATCGCCGAGCTCGACTCGTTCGGCGTCGAGATCGTTCGCTTCACGCTCGACTGGAGCGAGATCGAGCAGCGGCGCGGCAAGCACGAGTGGGGCGGCGCCGACGCTGTTCTCGAGGGCTTGCGTGAGCAGGGCATCGCCGCCGTCGTGACGCTCTACGGCGCGCCCCGCTGGGCGAACGGCGGCCGCGCCAAGAACTGGGCTCCGCTGCGCGGCGCGGACTTCGCCAGGTTCGCCGACGCGGCCGCGAGCCGGTACTGGTGGGTGAAGAAGTGGCTCATCTGGAACGAGCCGAACCAGCGCCGCTGGCTGCGGCCGACGACGCCTCACACCTATGTCACGAAGCTGCTGAACCCCGCGTACGTCGCGCTCCATCGGGCAACGTGGCGCGCGCAGGTCGGCGCCGGCGTCACGGCGCCGCGCGCTTCGAGAGGCGGTGTCTCGCCGGTCGACTGGATCCGCGGCATGCGGGCTGCGGGGGCGCGGCTCGACGCCTACGCCCACCACCCGTATCCGCTCAGCCGCTTCGAGACGCCCTCGGAGGGGGGCTGCCGCTACTGCGAGACGATCACGATGGCGACGCTCGGCCGGCTGCAGTACGAGGTGAAGCGCGCGTGGGGCGCGAAGAGGATCTGGCTGACCGAGTACGGCTACCAGACGAACCCGCCCGACCGCGCGCTCGGGGTCTCGCTCGCGCAGCAGGCGGCGTTCCTCGGCGAGGCCTCCCGGCGCGTGCACGCGACTCCGCGGGTCGACATGTTGATCCACTACCTCTACAAGGACGAGCCGAACTTGGCGCGCTGGCAGAGCGGCCTGATGTCCGTCCGCGGCGCCGCCAAGCCCTCGCGGCGCGCGTTCCCGCTGCCGCTCACCCAGGTCTCACGCACCGGCGTCCGCACCGTTCTCTGGGGTCAGGTGCGGCCTCGCAGCGGCCGCCAGCGCTACGTCCTGCAGCAGTTCCGCGGCAGCAGGTGGTTCGCCGTCGGCCCGAGCCGCCTCACGACGCCGCGGGGCTACCTCCTGCGCACGGTCAGCGCCGGCAAGGGCGCCAAGTTCCGGCTCTGGTACCCGCGCGACGGGATCACGAGCCCGATCCTCGTCGTCCGCTAGTCGCGCCAGGCGGGAGCCCGCCGCTCGAGGAAGGCGCGCAAGCCCTCCTGGCCCTCGTCGCTCGTCCGCCGCTCCGCGATGCGCCGGGCCGTCTCGGGCCCGTCCGGCCGGTCGAGGACGAGGCGCTTCGCGTGGCGCGCGGCCTTCGGCCCGGCCGTCCGCAGCTCCCCGAGGATGCGTTCGAGGGCGGCGTCGAGATCGTCGGCCACCTCGTGCACGAGCCCGATGCGGAGCGCCGTTGCGGCGTCGAAGCGCTCGCCGGTGACGAAGTAGCGGCGGGCGGCACTCGGGCCGATCTTGGCGAGCGCGAACGGTGAGATGACGGCCGGGACGATTCCGAGCTTCACCTCCGAGAAGCCGAAGACCGTCCGACTGTCGGCGACGGCGATGTCGGCGCACGCGACGAGGCCGACGCCGCCGCCGAGGGCATGTCCGTGCACGCGTGCGACGACCGGTGCGGGACAGCGGTCCATCGCCTCCAGCATCCGCCTGAGCGCGTTCGCGTCGGCCACGTTCGCGTCGTAGTCGAGCTCGACCGACGAGCGCATCCACTCGACGTCCGCGCCGGCGCAGAAGCTCGGGCCTTCGCCTGAGAGCACAACAGCGCGGGACTTACCGACGTCGACGAAGGCTTCCGAGAGCTCCGCGATGAGCGCCGCGTCGAAGGCGTTCCTCGTCTCCGGCCGCGCGAGCGTGAGGCGCAGCAGGTCACCGTCGCGGTCGATGCGCAGCGCAGCCATCCGCCGAAGATCCTTACAGAAGCTCGCGTTTCCGCTTACGGGTTTTGTCAGAGGGCCTAACACCGCCGTCTTACCGTCCGCTCGTCACTTCGAGGAGGAGCGTGCAGCATGATCGGCAGGACGACGGCTCTGGTGGTGGTGACGCTGGGAGCGGTGCTCGCGGGTGGAGAGGCGCCCGGCGAGGGCGCGTTCCCCGGCGGGAACGGACGGATCGTCTTCGAGCGCGGCCCGGCGTACGACGGCGCCCCGTCGAGCCTCTACGTCGTCAACGCGGACGGAAGTGGGCTCGTACGCCTCACGCGCGGCTGGCAGCACGACGCGCAGGCGACGTGGTCGCCCGACGGCACGCGAATCGCGTTCGAGTCGACGCGCCGCGGCGACACCGACGTCTTCAGCGTGGCGCCCGACGCGAGCGGGCTACGGCAGCTCACGTTCTCGCAAGGGTTCGACGGCGACCCGGCGTGGAGTCACAACGGTGATCGCATCGCCTTCGAGACGACGCGCAACCGCAACTTCGACGTCTATGCGATCCGCAGTGACGGCACCGGCCAGGTCCGGCTCACGACCTCTGCCGCCGACGAGGCCGATCCGACCTGGTCGCCGGATGGATCGAGGATCGCGTTCACGAGCAACCGCTCCGGAGGGCGGCAGGTGTGGCTCATGAACGCCGACGGCAGCGGTCAGACGCAGCTGACGGACGCCACAAACGTCGGCGGCCAGAATCCGAGCTGGTCGCCCGACGGCCGCACGCTCGTCTTCGACTCCGACCGCGACGACGCCGGCAATCTCGACGTCTGGAAGATGAACGCGAACGGCTCGAACCAGGTGCGGCTGACCGACAGCCCGGCGCTCGACGCGCTCCCCGCGTACTCGCCGGACGGGCGCTCGATCGTCTTCGTCAGCGACCGCACCGCGAAGGGGAACCGCGAGCTCTTCCGCATGGGCCTGAACGGCGGCTCGCAGCGGCGGCTGCTGGCGCATCCGCGGCTGTGGGACATGTCGCCGGAATGGGGCACGAGCCGCGGGCGCAGCGGCTGCACGATCACGGGCACGACCAACGGCGACGATCTCGTGGGGACGCCGCGGCGCGACGTCGTCTGCGGCCTCGGCGGCAACGACCGGCTGCGCGGGCTCGGCGGGAACGACATGCTCATCGGCGGCGCCGGCGCCGACCGGCTCGAGGGCGGGGCGGGGCGTGACACCGGCTCGTTCGACTCGAAGCGGGACTCGTTCCGGAGCATCGAGCGCCGCGTCCGCGGCTGAGGACGCGAAACGGGGCGGCGCCCGCGAGCGCTTGTGTTGAAACAACACAAGCGCTCGCTCGCGGAGCGCCGCCCCACCCGCGGTTAGAGTCGGCGCATGCTCAGGGGAGCGCTCGCCGCAGCCGTGACGCCGCTCCGCGACGGCGTGCTCGACGAGAACGCGTTTGCGCCTTACGTCGACTTCCTGGCGGAGGGACGTCTCGACGGGCTGCTCGCGCTCGGCACGACCGGCGAGGGGATCCTGTTCAGCGTGTCGGAGCGACGGCACGCCGTGCAGCTCTTTGCCGCGGCGGCGGCCGGGCGGCTGCAGATGGCGGTGCACTGCGGCGCACAGACGACTGCGGACACGGTCGCGCTCTGCGGCCACGCGGGCGAGGACGGCGCGGACGCCGTCGCCGTGATCGCGCCGCCGTACTTCCAGCTCGACGAGCGGGCGCTCGTCGAGCACTTCGCAGCGGCTGCGGCGGCGTGCGCCCCGCTGCCCTTCTACGTCTACGAGTTCGAGCGCGCGAGCGGCTACGCGGTGCCGGTGCCCGTCCTCCACGAGCTGCGGGAGCGGGCGTCCAACCTGGCGGGGCTGAAGGTGTCGGACGCGCCCTTCGAGCGCTTCTCGCCGTATCTGGTGGAGGGGCTCGACGTGTTCGTCGGCCCGGAGGCGCTCATCCACGACGGTCTTGCCGCAGGTGCGGCGGGCGCCGTTTCGGGCCTGGCCGCCGCGTTCCCGCGCGAGGTCGCCGACGTCGTTCGCAATCCCACCGCCGACGGCGCCCTGCGGCTCGGCGAGCTCCGCGCCGCGGTCGAGCGCTTCCCGCGGCACGCAGCGCTCAAGTTCCTGCTCGGACTGCGCGGCGTCCCCGTCCCGGAGGACGTACGGGGGCCGCTGCGCGGCCTCGTCGAGTCGGAGCGCGAGGAGCTGCGGCGGTGGGACGCGTCGTCGTAGCCGGCGCGGGCGCGATCGGCGCCTCGATCGCCTACCACCTCGCGCTGGCCGGGGCGGACGGCGTCGTCCTGGCGGAGAAGGGCGAGATCGCGGGCGGCGCGACCGGCCGCGCGATGGGCGGCGTCCGGCAGCAGTTCACGACCGAAGCGGAGGTGAGGCTCGCGCAGGCGAGCGTCCGCCTGTTCGAGGAGCTCGGCGAGCCGCTCTTCCGGCAGGTCGGCTACCTCTTCCTCGCGACGAGCCCCGAGGGGCTGGCCGAGCTCGAGGCGCGGCGGCGGGTACAGGCCGAGCTCGGTGTGCCGGTGGAGCGCGTCGATCCCGGCTTCGTGCACGGCCTGCGCGTGGAGGACGTGCTCGGCGCGGTCCTCTGCCGCGAGGACGGCGTCGCCGACCCGGCGGGCGTCACCCGCGAGCTCGTCCGGCGCGCAGCAGCGCTCGGGGTTCAGGTTCAAGAAGGCGTCGACGCGCTCGAGCTCGAGGCGGAGACGCTCGTCGTCGCCTGCGGCGTCGACTCGGTGGGAGTGGCCGCCGCGCGTGGAGTCGAGCTGCCGGTGCGGCCGCTCGTGCGCCAGCTGGTCGACGTTGGCCCGGTTCCGTCCGTGCCGGCCGCCCTGCCGATGACGATCGAGGAGAACGGCTTTCACTTTCGCCCGGTCGGCTCGGACGTGCTCCGGCTGGCGATGGGCGAGTCCGAGCTCCGCTGGGACGGGCCGGCCGACGTGCGTGAGGATCTCGTCGCCGACTGGCGCCGGCGTCTCGCGCACCGCTATCCGTCCGCAGCCGACGCGTCCGTCGTGCGGGCATGGGCGTGCCGGTACGACATGACGCCTGATCTCCACCCGATCCTCGGCGCGGCCGGGGAAGGTCTGTATCTCGCCTGCGGCTTCTCGGGCCACGGCTTCATGCAGGCGCCCGCCGTCGGCGCCGCCGTCGCGGCCGAGCTGCTCCGAGAGTCACCGCCCTTCGATCTCTCCGCCTATCGGCTCGAGCGCTTCGCGGGCGACGCGCTCTTCCCCGAGACCCTCGTCCTCTAGCCGATCGCTGCGGGGAGCTTGTGTTGAAACAACACAAGCGCTCGTCGCGCGGCGCGGCGGCTACGGCTCGAAGGCGAGCCCGAGGCGGGAGAGCTGCTCCGACGCGTAGCGGCCCTCGATCGTCGCCTCGAGGTCGAACTCCTCAACGAGATCGGGGCCCTTGCCGGCGAGCTCGCTCACGCGGCCGGGGAGCGGCTGGTCGGCCGCGTCGCGCGACTCGAAGAGGTAGAAGGCGCCCCAGCGCTCGCCGGCCTCGTCGGAGATCCAGGCCTTGAAGCGCAGGCCGGGCACCTCGGCGAACTCGTCCACCGACTCGTCGCGGAGGTACCGCCGCAGCTCGCCGATCGACGTCTTGGAGTCCGCAAGGCTCCAGAGGACGATCCGGACGAGCACTACCCGCTCTGCGGCGGCAGCTTCGCGATCAGGGCCTTGATCTGGCGGAGGACGTCGGCCTCGTCGTGGCCGAAGTCCTCGAGGAAGGCCCTGAGTGCGGACTGGACGAGCCGGAGCTCGTCGTCGTTCAGCTCGATCGTGTGCATGAGCGAAGAGTAATCGCGGGCGGATCGGCGGGTCTTGGCTTGTGTTGAAGCAACACGCCCCGTCGCCCCGGCGCCGACCTACATGCGAAAGATCCCGAACGTCGTCTCGGGAATGGGTGCGTTCAGCGCCGCCGAGATGCCCGCCGCGAGCACGCGCCGCGTGTCCAGCGGGTCGATGATCCCGTCGTCCCAGAGCCTCGCGGTCGAGTGGTAGGGATTGCCCTCGCGCTCGTACTTGGCGCGGATCTCGTCGGCGTCGGCGTCTCCGACCATCGTCAGCACGGTCGCCGCCTGCTCGCCGCCCATGACGGAGATGCGGGCGTTCGGCCACATCCAGAGCTGCCGCGGCTCGTAGGCGCGGCCGCACATCGCGTAGTTGCCGGCGCCGAACGAGCCGCCGACGACGACGGTGAACTTGGGCACGTCGGCGCACGCCACCGCCAGCACGAGCTTCGCGCCGTCGCGGGCGATGCCGCCCTCCTCGTACTCCTTGCCGACCATGAAGCCGGTGATGTTCTGGAGGAAGACGAGCGGCACCCGACGCTTGCAGGCGAGCTCGATGAAGTGTGCGCCCTTCTGAGCCGACTCGGCGAAGAGGACGCCCTTGTTCGCCAGGATCGCGACCGGGTAGCCCTCGATCCGCGCGAAACCGCACACGAGCGTCTCGCCGTAGAGCGCCTTGAACTCGGCGAAGCGGCTGCCGTCCACGAGCCGCGCGATCACCTCGTGCGCGTCGAGCTCGTGCTTGAAGTCCTCCGGGACGAGCCCGTAGAGGTCGCGCGGGTCCGCGGCCGGCGGCTCGGGCGGGGCGAGGTCCCACGGCGCCTCCTTGCGCCGGTGCAGCTGCCGCACGATCTGGCGCGCGAGCGCGAGGGCGTGCTCGTCCGAGCTCGCGAAGTGGTCGGCGACTCCGGAGCGGCGGGTATGGACGTCCGCGCCGCCGAGCTCCTCGGCGCTCACCTCCTGTCCTGTCGCGGCCTTCACGAGCGGCGGCCCGCCGATGAAGATCGTGCCGGTGCCCTGGACGATGATCGTCTCGTCGCTCATCGCCGGCACGTAGGCGCCGCCGGCGGTGCACGAGCCCATGACGACCGCGATCTGCGGGATCCCCTTCGCCGACATGCGCGCCTGGTTGAAGAAGATGCGGCCGAAGTGCTCGCGGTCGGGGAAGACCTCGTCCTGGAGCGGTAGGAAGGCACCGCCCGAGTCGACGAGATAGAGGCAGGGAAGGTGGTTCTGCTCGGCGACGGCCTGGGCGCGGAGGTGCTTCTTGACCGTGAGCGGGAAGTACGAGCCGCCCTTCACGGTCGCGTCGTTCGCGACGACGACGCACTCCTGCCCCTCGATCACGCCGATGCCGGTGACGATGCCAGCCGAGGGCGCCGCGCCGTCGTAGAGCTCCCAGGCTGCGAGGGCGTTCAGCTCGAGGAAAGCACTGCCGGGGTCGACGAGCCGGTCGATGCGCTCCCGAGCGGTCAGCTTGCCGCGCGAGCGGTGCCGCTCCACGGCGCGCTCGCCGCCGCCGCGCGCGACGAGGGCGGTTCGCTCCCCGAGCTCGGCGACGAGCGCCTCCATGCGCTCGCTGCGCCGCGTGAACGTCTCGTCGCGCTCGAGCTGGGAGGTGAGCACGCCCACGCACGGAGCGTAACCATCCGAGGGTAAAGAACGCAGAGCGGCGGGCCGATAAGCCGCTTGTGCGGCGGAATTCCTTCTTCCAGCTCGCGGTCGCCGCCGGCGCGACCGCCGCCATCCCGCCTGCGCTCATGCACGCGTTCGGGAGCGCGCAGGTCTCGTTCTCGGGCGGCTTCCACTTCTGGGCGGTCGGCATCAGCGCGCTCGTCGCCACCGTGGCCGGCTTCGCGCTCGCGATCGCCGGCAAGCGCCGAGGTGACGCGCGGCCCGCGCTCGTCGGCACCGCCTTCACCGTCATGGGCGCCCTGCTCGTCGTGCACGGGCTCGCCACGCCGTACTTCTTCGCCGGGATGAACGGCGTCAGTTCTCTCACGGGTGCCGCGACCCTGCCCGTAGGCGGGGCGATCCTCGCGCTGGCGGCGTTCCCGACCGTCCGCGAGCACCGGAACGTCCGCTGGATCATCTGGGTTCAGGTCGTGCTCATGGTCGGCGTCGTATCGCTGGGCGTGTTCGCGATCGCCACGCCCTCGCTCGTGCCGGACGTGCCCGACCCGAACAGTGCACCCGCGCTCGTCACCCTCGCCCTCGGCGCCGCCTTCTACGGGCTCGTGGGGCTCCGCGCGCTGCGCACCGTCATCCTCGCCCGCCGCGCCGCCGACCTGCTCGTTCTCGTCGGCATCGTCTGGCTCGCCGCCGCGCTGGTGCCGGCACTAACGCAGGACTACAAGACCCTCGGCTGGTGGCTCGGCCACTTCCTCGAGGTCGGCGGCATCCTCGTCGTTGCCACGCCGGTCGCGCTAGACCTGATGCGCGCCGCCCCGTCGCGCCCGCTCGCAGGCGACCTGCGCGGAGCCGAGCTCGTGGCGGCGGAGGAGGCGTACCTCGGCTCCCAGGTCGGGGCGCTGACCAAGCTGCTGGCCGAGAAGGACGAGTACACCGAAGGCCACACCCGCCGCGTCGCCCTGCTCGCCGTCGAGGTGGGGGAGGAGCTCGGCATCCCCGCCGCCCGGCTGCGCGAGCTCGCCATCGGCGGCCTGCTGCACGACATCGGCAAGCTCTCGGTGCCCGACGAGATCCTCACGAAGCCCGGGCCGCTCGACGACGACGAGTTCGCGGTGGTGAAGCTTCATCCCGTACGCGGCGACTCGCTGCTCGGCCAGCTCGGCTTCGCCTCCCGCGTGCGTCAGCTCGTGCGCAGCCACCACGAGCGGCTCGACGGCACGGGCTACCCGGACGGAGCCGGGGTCGGCGCGCTGTCGCTCGAGACCCGCGTCCTCACCGTCTGCGACGTCTACGACGCGCTGCGCTCGAACCGCGTCTACCGCGCCGCGTGGTCGCATGAGCGCGCCATCGCGCTCCTGCACGACGAGACGGGCTCGGCCTTCGACGCGCGCTGCGTCGCCGCGCTCGAGCGCGTGCTCGTGAGCACGCAGCCGGCCCAACTCGCCGTCGCCGTCTAGCGCACCGACGCGCCGTGAGCGGCGCGTGAGCGGCCGATGAGTGGCCAGTCCTAGCGTCGGGGGCGACATTCGAGCCCGAAGGAGGCGCCATGCGCCGCTCCACCATCCTGTTGTGCCTGCTCGCCGCGCTCGCCGTCCCCGGCGCAGGTCGAGCCGAGGTCGCCGAAGGGGACGGACGGGCGATCGCCGAGTGCGCGAGCGAGGCCGAGAGCACCCTCGCCGTCCTCGATTGCGTGCCCGCGGCAGATCAGGCGCGTGAGGCCGTCGCCACGCTCGACGAGGAGTTCAGCGCCTCGTGGCGACCGCCCGCCGACCAATCGCTGCCGGCGTGGTGCCGGCTGCCCGCGAAGGTCGTCGTCTACACGAGCAGCGACTGGGTCCGCGCCGCACAGAAGCTCGCAAGCGGCGCGTCGCTGTGCGCCGAGATCTACCTGTCGATCCCGCCGCTCGCGGCCGACAAGACGCGCTTGCGTGTGCTCCAGGACGACGCCGTCCGGGCCGTCTCGCCGCAGATCCACCCGGTCGCCGAGATCCACGTCACCGGCTGGCAGGGCTGGGTGGCCTCCACCGGCAGGACGTGGTACGAAGCCGGCGTCGAGGCACGGCAGCGGATGGCCGACGCCGGCTACGACGTCGAGAACGGCGAGCTCTGGGCCGTGAACGAGTTCTCGTCGGCCGTCCGGCGCGGCGACGGGAACGCGCGGGCGAACATGCGCGCGTTCGTGCGCGGCCTGCACGACGGCGCTCCGGGCATGCCGGCTGCACGCGGCATCGTCTTCGTGATCGGCCTCGACCAGCGCCTCGCGGACACGTCCGTCTACAAGAACACGCTCAGGGGCTTCCTCGCCGACGCGCCGTTCTGGTCGGACATGGACGGCGCGGTGCGCTTCTTCGCGCAGGAGGTGTACGCGGACTCACGCAGCTGGGGCGTGCCCGGCTCGTCGCGGAACGAGCGGGCTCGCTATCTCAACGACTACCTGCAGCACCTGGTCGAGCTGGCCGAGGTGGGGCCGGACGAGGTCGCGGTGGCGCGTGACTTCCTCCGCAGCGCCCATCTCCCGCTTGCGAGC
>Ga0190265_10001683_pt1 | contig 14550 bp, 16 predicted proteins | sample Popmic124T_FD_133135 | JGI IMG/M metagenome (GOLD analysis project Ga0190265, IMG submission 133135) | Populus adjacent soil microbial communities from riparian zone of Indian Creek, Utah, USA - 124 T | ecosystem: Environmental > Terrestrial > Soil > Riparian zone | place: USA: Utah | collected...
GCCGGCGACGTCGTGGTCGGCGTCGACGACAAGCAGGTGCAGGACCCGCAAGGCCTCCACTATCGCCTCGTGACTCAGGGCGTTGGCGGCGAGGTTGAGATCAGCGTCTTGCGCAAGGGCCAGACGGTCAAGGCCACGATAGCCTTGGTGCCGCCGATCGAGGAACCCGCGCGCGACACGCGTGAGCTTAAAGGCCGCCATCCTCTTGCCGGCACCAAGGTCGCCAATCTCTCGCCGGCCGTGGCCCAGGATCTCGGCATCGGCGACGATACACGCGAGGGCGTGGTGGTGCTGGAGGTCCAGCCGCGCACCGCCGCCGCCCGCCTGGGACTCAAGCGAGGCGACATCGTGGTCGGGGTCAATAATGAGAAGGTGACGTCGGTTGCCAATCTGACCGTGGTGCTCGAACTTGGTGGCGGCGCTTGGCGGCTGGCCGTCGAGCGTGGCGGTAAGGTGTTCAACGTCACCGTTCAGGGCTGATCCATGAAAAAGGTGGCCACGCTGTTCGAGGCTGCCGGGCTTGCCGACACCGCCCCCCGGCCGCTCGCCGACCGCTTGCGGCCGGCCTCGCTCGATGAGGTGATCGGCCAGGATCATCTCCTCGGTGAGCAGGGCATTCTGAGCCGCATGGTCAAGGCCGGGCGGCTGTCTTCGGTGATCTTCTGGGGACCGCCGGGCACGGGCAAGACCACCGTGGCGCGCCTGCTGGCCGAGGTCACCGACCTGCATTTCGAGCAGCTCTCCGCCATCCATTCCGGCGTGTCCGACTTGCGCAAGGTGTTCGACGCGGCCCGCGCGCGGCGCGAGGAGGGGCGCGGCACGCTGCTCTTCGTCGACGAGATTCACCGTTTCAACCGGGCGCAGCAGGATGCATTTCTGCCGCATATGGAGGACGGCACCATCATCCTGATCGGAGCCACCACCGAGAACCCATCCTTCGAGCTGAACTCCGCGCTTTTGTCGCGCGCGAGCGTGCTGACCTTCAAGCGCCTCGACGAGGATGCGATCGAGGAGATTCTTGCCCGCGCCGATGCCCGTGAGGGTCGCAAGCTGCCGCTGACCGACGACGCCCGCGAAGCGCTCATCAACATGGCGGATGGCGACGGCCGCGGCGCCATCAACCTTGCGGAAGAAGTGTTTCTCGCCGCCGCCTCCGGTGCAAGGACTCCGATCGACCGTGAGGCCCTGATAGGGCTCGTGCAGCGCCGAGCGCCTCTCTACGACAAATCGCAGGACGGTCATTATAATCTCATCAGTGCCATGCACAAATCGGTGCGCGGCTCGGACCCGGATGCTGCGCTCTATTATCTCGCCCGCATGCTCGTGGGCGGCGAGGACCCGCTCTATATCGCGCGGCGCCTGGTGCGCATGGCGGTCGAGGATATCGGGCTTGCCGATCCACAGGCACTGGTTCAGGCCAATGCCGCCAAAGACGCTTACGACTTCCTCGGCACACCCGAGGGCGAGTTGGCGCTGGCGCAGGCCACAATCTACATGGCCACCGCGCCGAAATCGAACGCGGCCTACGTCGCTTTCGGCGCGGCGCGGCGCACGGCTGAGGAGAGCGGCTCGCTGCTGCCGCCCAAGCACATCCTCAATGCGCCGACGCGGCTGATGAAGCAGGAAGGCTATGGAAGCGGCTACGCCTACGACCACAAGGAGGAAGAGGCGTTCTCGGGCCAGAACTACTTCCCCGACGGCATGGCGCGGCAGAGCTTCTACGCGCCTACGGGACGCGGCTTCGAGCATGACATCAAGGAGCGCCTCGACCGCTGGGCCGAACTCCGCGCCAAGCGGCCGAAACGCGGCTAGGGCACTCTTAGCTCTTCAACTTAGATGTATCGACGGGAAGCTTGCGCAGGCGCACGCCGGTCGCGGCGAAGATCGCATTGGTGACCGCCGGCGCGATGGCCGAAGTACCGGGCTCGCCCATACCACCGGGTGCCTCGAAGTTCTTGAGGGTGTGAACGTCGATAGCGGGGATCTCGTTGATGCGCAAAGCCGGATAAGTGTCAAAATTGCTTTGCTCCACGCGGCCGTCCTTTAACGTAATCTCGCCGTGCAACGCGGCGGTGAGGCCGTAAATGATCGCGCTTTCGACCTGCGCCTCGATGGTGTCGGGATTGATCGCGATGCCGCAATCGACCGCGCAGGTGATGCGCTTGACGTTCACGACGCCATCCTTGGCGACTTCCACCTCGGCGACCTGCGCCATGTAAGTTCCGAATACTGTCTGTACGGAGACACCGCGACCTGCTCCTTGGGGCAGGGGCTCTCCCCAACCCGCCTTCTCGGCGGCGAGATCGAGCACGGCCTTGGCGCGCGGCGATTTGTCGAGCAGCGCGCGGCGAAATTCGACCGGGTCCTTCTTGGCCGCCGCGGCGAGCTCGTCGATGAAGCTCTCGACCACGAAGATATTGTGCGAGGGACCGACGCTCCGCCAGAACGCGGTGGGAATTCCCTTGGGCTCATTCCGTACATACTCGACCCGCACATTCGGCAGCGAATAGGGCAGCTCAACCGCGCCGTCAACGGTGTCGAAGTCGTAGCCGTCCTTGAAGGCCGGGGGCGCCCAGCGCGCGATGATGGACGATCCGCAGATACGGTGGCTCCAGGCAATTGGCGCACCCGAGGCATCAAGCCCCGCCGCCAGACGATCGTAGAAATAGGGGCGGTACATATCGTGCTGGACGTCTTCTTCGCGCGTCCAGACAATCTTCAGCGGTCCATCGACCTGCTTCGCAAAGGCCACCGCCTGGGCGATGAAATCGACCTCGAGCCTGCGGCCGAAGCCGCCGCCGAGCATGTGGTTATGTACGGTGACTTTCTCCGGCGGAAGCCCAGTGATCTGGGCTGCCACGGCTTGTGCCCGGGACATCACCTGGATCCCAACCCAGATGTCACAGCCGTCCGGCCGCACATGAACCGTGCAGTTCGGGGGCTCCATTGTGGTGTGAGCGAGGAAGGGAAGCTCATAGATGGCGTCGAGTTTCGCACTTGCGCCGGCCAAGGCACCGACCACGTCACCGTCATTGCGGGCGATCACGCCCTCCGTCTCGGACACCTTTGCCATCTCGGCGACGATGTCGGCGGTGGTGAGTTTCGCGTTCGGACCCTCGTCCCACGCGATGTTGAGCGCCTCCAAGCCCTTCTTGGCCGCACCCATATTGTCGGCGACGACGCACACGGCATTGTCGATTTTCAGCACCTGGCCCACGCCGTTGACGGCCAGCGCCTTGCTGTCATCGACGCTCTTCACCTTGCCGCCGAAAACTGGGCAGGCAGCCACAGTGCCGATCTTCATGCCTGGAATTTTGACGTCGATGCCGTAGACGGTGTCGCCGTTCACTTTGTCGGGCGTGTCGAGACGTTTGGCCGACGTGCCGATCAGGGTGAAGTCCTTCGGGTCCTTCAGCGCCACATTGCTTGGCGGCGGCACCGTGGCTGCCTTGTCCGCCAACGCGCCATAGGAAAGCGTTCGCCCGGTGGGCGTATGGATCACTTCGCCCTTTTCCGCCCGGCAGGTGCTGGCATCGACCCCCCAGGTGGCGGCAGCGGCGGCAATCAATAAGGTTCGCGCGGTCGCACCGGCTTCGCGGAGTGGCTGATAGAAGGCGCGGATCGATGTCGAACCGCCGGTGACCTGAAAGCCGACGAGGGAATTGCCGTAGAGCTTATCGCTGGGGGGCGCTTGCGCCACCTGCACCTGCGACAGGTCGACCTCGAGCTCTTCTGCGAGCAGCATTGGGCAGGACGTGAACGTGCCTTGTCCCATCTCAACCTGGGGAATAATCAGCGTCACGCTGCCGTCCTGGCCGATGCGGATAAAGGCGTCCGGCTCGAAACTGATGGTGGCAGCCGCGCTTCGGGGCGTGAAGAGAGATGGCATACTGAAGCTGAGCAGCAACCCGCCGCCGGCTGCGGCGCCCGCCAGCAGAACGGCGCGGCGGGAAAGGCCGGATCTCTCGGGGGGGCCGGCCTCGGCTTCAGGCTTTATTGGTCGGCCCAGCACGATCAACCACCTTGGCTTGGGGCGTGAGAGTCCTTGGCGGCCTGCTTAATTGCCTTGCGGATACGGACATAGGTGCCGCAGCGGCAAATATTGCCGGCCATGGCCGCGTCGATATCGGCATCGGTCGGATTGGGGTTGGTTGCGATCAGCGCCGACGCCGACATGATCTGGCCTGGCTGGCAGTAGCCGCACTGAATGACCTCGAGGTCGAGCCATGCTTTCTGGATTTTCTGACCGGCGGGGGTCTCGCCGATCGCCTCGATCGTGGTGATTTCGGACTCGCCGATGCTTCCGACCGGAAAGACGCAGGAGCGCACAGCATTGCCGTTCAAGTGCACGGTGCACGCCCCGCACAGCGCCTTGCCGCAGCCGAACTTGGTCCCGGTCATACCCAGCACGTCGCGCAGCACCCAAAGCAAGGGGATATCGCCGTCGACGTCTACCGCATGATCGGTACCATTGATTTTGATTTCAAAGGGCATCGCGATCTCGGTCTGCTGACCATAGCACTCTCGTGGGCCGGCGCAATCGCGGTGTTGCTTTTAGCGGAGACTCCCTCCGTCCACTTTCCGCGCGATGTCGGCGGCGAATTTGACGGTCTCCTCCTCGACGTGCCAACGCAGGAAGAGCGGCAACAGGCCGAGGAAGCCAACGGAACCCAGCATCGTGGGCATGCGCGTCTCGACCGTGCAAGTGAACGTGGCGCTCTTGGCGTCCCTTGGCTCGACCTCGAGCATCCAAATGACCTCGATCGTGGCAGGAACCACGTGGAGGACATACACACGCGTTTCCGGCGAATGCATGAGGACACGGTCGGCCGAAGCCTCTTTGGCAAGATAATGCTGGACCAGCAGTTGTCCGCCGATGCTTTCGACATTGACCATGCCGAACGTTCCGCCTTCGCGGAAGGTGCCGGCGGCGCGATGGGCCCGCGCGCATGCCTGGTATTCGCGATCGGTCATCGTGGAGAGCCACTGCGCGAGGTCGATGCGATCTGCAGGGTGGTCGATCACTGCCTGGGACGAGCGCTTCACCGATTGTGTATTGGCCATCGTTAGATACCTTCCTAGCGCAGCTGGATATTGAGCAGAAAGTCGAAGGCCTTGCCGAAGGGTGGCCGGAACAGATCGGCAAGATTGAACCGCCCCTGGTGGAACACGGCCCTGGCGTGGCTCATGGTCTTGAAGCCCTCGAAGCCATGATAGGTGCCCATGCCGCTCGGTCCGATGCCGCCGAACGGGAGATCGTCCTGCACGTAATGCAGGATGGTGTCGTTGATGAGCACCCCGCCTGACGTCGTCCGCTCCAGGACCCGGCGCTGCGATTCCGCGTCGTTGCCGAAGAAGTAGAGCGCGAGCGGCCGCGGGTGTGCGTTGACATAGGCGATCGCATCGTCCAGTCCGTCATAGGTGACGACCGGCAAGATTGGGCCGAAAATCTCTTCCTTCATCACCGCCATCTCGTCCGTTACGTCGAGCAACAGGGTCGGCGGGAACATGCGCGAGTGCGAGCCGGTTTGCTTCCGGGTCCCAAGTTCGATCACGCGGGCACCTTTGGCTTTCGCATCCTCCACCAGTCCTGACAGGCGTGCGAAGTGATGGTCGTTGAGAATTGAGGTGTAATCGGCATTGTCGGCAATGTTGGGGTAGAGCGTGTCGACCTCTTGGCGGTAGGCCTCGACGAAGTTTTCAGTTTGGCCTTTTGCCACCAGGAGATAGTCAGGCGAAACACAGATCTGACCGCCATTAGCGAGCTTTCCATAGGCGATGCGTCGCGCCGCGGTCTGTAGCGAATAGCCCTCATCGATAATGATGGGCGACTTACCGCCGAGCTCCAGCGTCACCGGCACCAAGTTCTCGCTCGCCGCGCGCATGACGGCCCGGCCGACCGGCGTGCTGCCGGTGAAGAACAAATGGTCGAAGGGGAGGCTGGAAAATGCTTTGCCGACCTCGGCGTCGCCGGTCACGACGGCGAGTTGCTCCTCGTCGAACGTCTCCGCCAGCATGGCGGCAAGCAGCTCCGTGGTCGCGGGTGTCATCTCCGACGGCTTCAGCATCACCCGGTTGCCGGCGGCAAGCGCTGTGGCGAGGGGAGTCAAGGCTAATGAAACGGTGAAGTTCCAGGGCGCAACGATGCCAACCACGCCGAGCGGCTGGTACATGATCTTTGCCGAGGCTGGCTTGAAGATGGCCGCCACGTGACGCCGCTCGGTGCGCATGAAGTGCCGTAGCTTGCCGTGCAGATAGTTGATCGCGCCAATCGTCGTGCCCAAATCGAGCATCAGGGACTCTTGGCGGGACCTGTGGCCAAAATCGGCGTCCAACGCGGCGATGAAGGCGTCCTGGCGCGCCAGAATGGCTTGCTTGAGTTTTGTCAAGTCGGCCCGGCGCTGTTGCAGCGTCGGTGCGCCGTCCCGCAGGAAAGCGGCGCGTTGGCGGGCGAGCGTGTCGTGTAGGCCGGGGGTGGGTTCTTTTTTTGTCACGGCGTTCATTTGAGTATCCTTTCACGGGGCAGATCAGTACCGGGTCCAGTCGGCGCCGGCGGGAATTGGGGACAATTGAAAGAGAGGCGCTGAGCTGTTCAGCATTTGGGGCTCGATACGTGCCTCCGGTGATGTGAAGGTGACGATCGCGGCCACCAAGATATTGATGGCCGCTATTGCCAATGCGCTGCCCACGATCGCGTGGGATGAGGTCATGTGGACATTCTACGCTCCAACCATGGGACCAAACGCGGCCGCGGTCGAGATCCAAACGGCCGCCAGACTGACGAGGGCTCCCGCCAGGCTCGACACGAGCACATAGGGGAATGAATTGTCGGTGTCGGCATCCTCCATGGAAGCCACTGTGTTTATGGTGTTCATCTCGAAGTCTCCTTTAGCTACGGGTTAACTTGACAGTGTCTAGTTAAGGATGGGACTTGACAGTGTCAAGTCCATACGCCAAATAATTTCCTGCCATGCGAAAAGAGACCGATCTCCGCCAAAAAGTGCTGAAGGCGAGCCTTGCTGTGATCGAGGAGGGCGGTCTCGACCGGCTCAGCCTGCGCGAGGTGGCGCGCAAAGCCGGGGTGAGCCACCAGGCGCCCTACCATTATTTCTCCGACCGCGAAGCGATCCTCGCCGCCATCGCCGGCGATGGATTCGCCAAGCTCGGACAATCGCTCATGCGCGCCGCCGGAGCAGGGGACGACCCTGTCAAAGCGATGGAGGCCATGGGCAAGGCCTATGTCGATTTCGCCATCCGGTATCCTGCCTATTTTCAGGTGATGTTCCGGGCCGACGCGGTCCCGCTCGAGCGCTATCCCGATGTACGCAAGCAGGAAGAGGAGGCCTTCGGCAAATTGGTCGAGGGGATAGACAAGGCTTTTACCGGTGAGGTTCCTGAAACGCGGCGGGGGATTGCCATAGCCGCCTGGGCCATGGTCCACGGACTCGCGACTCTCATTCTTGAAGGGAGCTTGGCGCGCAAGGCCGGCGTGCCGAAGTCGCGGCAGAAACAGCTCGCCGAGGAGGCGATCGGGACATTTACGAGCCTTCTGGCGAGGCGCGGAGCGTGAGCCGTGACAAAACCACGGACGACGCATTGCGGCGCACGGTGCTCATCGTGGCGCTGCTCAATCTCGCTTATTTCGGCGTCGAGTTCGCCGTGGCGCTCGCCATCGGCTCGGTGTCGCTGTTTGCCGACTCCATCGATTTCCTGGAAGACGCTTCGCTCAATCTGCTGATTCTGCTCGGGCTCGGCTGGACCGCACCCCGCCGCAGACTGCTCGGCAAGATCATGGCGGGCATTCTGCTCGTGCCGGCGCTTGCCACGCTATGGACCGCGGCGCAAAAACTCGCTTTGCCGGTCGCACCCGCGCCCGTGCCGATGGCCATCACCGGCGCCGGTGCGCTGGTCGTGAACTTCGTCTGCGCCACCCTGCTGATGCGCTATCGCCATCATGGCGGCAGCTTGAGCCTCGCCGCCTTCCTCTCCGCACGCAACGACGTGCTCGCCAACGTGGCGATCATCCTGGCTGGCCTAATCACCGCCTATACGCTGTCGATCTGGCCCGACATGATCGTGGGCTTGAGCATCGCCGCCATCAATGCCGATGCCGCGCTCAAGGTGTACAAGGCGGCACAGAAGGAGACCGACATTGCGCAGGCCGCGCCCTAGCCGCTAGAACAGCCGGCAAAGGATGGACCCATGACCGCGTTCCTACTCGTATTTCTCGGCGGCGGCATCGGCGCCTTGTTCCGGCACGGCGTCAATGTCGCGGTGTTCCGGGCGCTCGGCCCGGGCTTCCCGTGGGCAACGCTGATCGTCAATGTGAGCGGCTCCTTCCTGATGGGCCTGCTAGCCGGCTATCTCGCCTTCCGCGCCGGCGGAGGCCTGACGCAACATGCAAGGCTCTTCCTCGCCACCGGCGTGCTCGGCGGCTACACCACCTTCTCGGCCTTCTCCATGGATGCCGCGCTGCTCATGGAGCGTGGGGAGATGTCGCAGGCGCTCGCTTATGTGCTGGGGTCGGTGCTGCTCTCGATCCTCGGCCTGTTCATAGGCCTGTGGCTGATGCGGGTGCTGACTTGATGGCGCGAGCCGCGAGCGCCGTCGCCAATCGAACCGTTGGCCGTGACGAGGACGGCATGCGGCTCGACCGCTGGTTCAAAACCCATTACGCCACGCTGCCGCATAGCCGCCTGGAGAAGCTGCTGCGCACCGGGCAGGTGAGGGTGGATGGCGGGCGCGTCAAGGCGAGCACCAGGCTTGCCGCCGGCCAGACCGTGCGTGTGCCGCCGCTCCCCGACGTGCCGCCTCCGTCAGCGCCGAAGCATGCGCTTTCCAAAGCCGACCGCGCCTTTCTGAAATCCATCACCCTCTACGAAGACGACGATCTCTTGGTGCTGAACAAGCCGTCAGGGATCGCCGTGCAGGGCGGCACCAAGACCGCACACCATATCGACCGGCTGCTTGAGGGCCTGGGCGACGGGCCTGAGACACGGCCGCGGCTCGTGCATCGACTCGATCGCGATACCTCGGGCGTGCTGGTGATCGCCAAGCGCCGTTCCGTAGCGGCCAAGCTCGGCCGCGCCTTTCAGACCCGCTCGGTGCGCAAGATCTATTGGGCGCTCGTACATGGCGTGCCCAAGCCGCCTCAGGGCAAGATCGAGGCGGCGCTGGTGAAGGCGGCGGGGCCCGAGGGCGACCGCGTGCGCAAGGCGCGCCCCGGCGAGCAGGACCGCGCGCAATCGGCGGTGACCCATTATGCCGTGGTGGACAGGGCCGGCCAGAAGGTGGCGTTCCTGTCGCTCAAGCCCGTGACCGGCCGGCAGCACCAGCTACGCGCCCATATGGCCATTCTCGGCCATCCCATAATCGGCGACGAAAAATATCACGGCGACCGCGATCTGCCCGAAGGCGTGCCGAACAAGCTCCATCTGCATGCCCGGCGCATCAGCTTTCCGCATCCGTCCGGCGAGGGAACGGTCGATATCACAGCGCCTTTGCCGGAGCATCTGCGCGAGAGCTTTGCCCTGTTCGGTTTCGAGGCTGGTCATGCAGCCGACCGCGAGGATAGCGCGTTGTAATGCGGTCAAGAGTCTACGGAGGCTAAAGATGCTTGGAAAAGGTAGTTGGTTCGTTCGCTTTGCCCAATTTGTCTCCCATGTCACCGGCAGCCCGACGGCCTTCATGGTCGCAACCGGCGCGATCCTGCTCTGGGCTCTTTCCGGGCCTCTATTCGGGTTCAGCGATACTTGGCAACTCATGGTGAACACGACGACGACAATCGTCACCTTCCTCATGGTGTTCGTCATCCAGAACACGCAGAACCGCGACACAACCGCCATGCAGATCAAGCTCGACGAGCTGATCCGGGTGACTAAAGGCGCGCGGAACGTGCTGCTCGATCTCGAGGAACTCGACGAGGCGGAGCTGGAAAAGGTCCGGGAAGACTACGAACGATTGGCACGAAAGCAAAAGCCCGGCGGCAAGCGGCTCCGACCGGCCAAGACGGCGACCGGAAAACCCGGCGCCGGTAAACGCTAGGAGGTTTCGTGCATCAGGCGGATCAGCGCCCCAAAAGATTTTATGAGACGGTCTCGGTCGAGCGCGAGAAGGGAGGGTACGCCCTTCGTCTCGACGGCAAGCCTATACGCACGCCCCTGAAGAAGCCCTTGGCGCTGCCCACGCGGGCGCTGGCCGAGGCGGTAGCGGAGGAATGGCGCGCGCAAGGCGAACGCATCGATCCCGAGACCATGCCGCTCACCAAGCTCGCCAACAGCGTCATCGACGGCGTGCATGGCAACGAGGAAGCGGTGATCGACGACATCATGGCTCATGCCGCGTCCGATTTGCTTTGCTACCGCGCGGACGGGCCGCAAGGGCTGGTGGCGGCGCAACAGGCACAGTGGGACCCCGTGTTCGACTGGGCCAAGGACGCGCTCGACGCGCCGTTCACACTTGCCGAAGACGTGGTTCATGTGACACAGCGGCAAGCTTCGCTCGACCGGATCAAAGAGCGGCTTCTAGGGTTCGATGCCTTCAACCTCGCCGCGCTGCATGTGATGACGGGGCTCACCGGCTCGGCCCTGCTGGCGCTGGCCGTGGCGCTTGGGCGGCTTACGCCGGAGGAGGCGTGGAAGGCCGCGCATGTGGACGAGGACTGGCAGATCGGTAAATGGGGCGATGATGAAGAGGCCGCGTCGCGCCGCGCGCGTCACTGGCGCGATTTCGACGCCGCTACGCGTCTGCTGGAGCTGTTACGGGATCAATCCAAATAAAATTGTCATTGCCCGGCTTGACCGGGCAATCCAGTAACCCCTGTCTTCATTGATAAATGATGGTGGTGGTTACTGGATGCCCGCTTTCGCGGGCATGACAAAGGAAGAGTGGGGATTATGGTGGGGTCTGCCGTTCGATCTTGTCGAGACCCGAGGCGATGTCGGCGATCTTCTCGCAATGCCGCCACAGCGCCTTGATCTCAGCCCGCCGCAGCCGCCGCGCGATGGGATGGGCGAGGAGGTCGTAGACCCTGGCGCATTGGATCGGCGCCAGCTTGATGCCGGAGACCGTCTCCGAGTCGCCGGGGCGGGAAAGCTGCTCCTCGGTCACCAGCCGCGCCTTGATGTCGGCGATCTCCTCGCCGACCGCGCGGTAATAGAGGCCAAGCCCGATCCCAAGCAGGATGGCGGCAGCCAATAAAGCGGCGATGAGCCCGACGCGCATGAAATCGCCCCCAACCTCAAGCCGTTCCCTCGCATTAAGCATGCCCCGTTTACGCCTCGTGGGCAACGCCCCCGCAAGTGGCCCATTTGCGGGGAATCGCCCCCATGCTATGCACCGTGAGCCCGCGACTCATGGGGAGCCCATGAAAGAAGTCCTTGAAGAGCTTGAAGTGCGCCGCGAAAAGGCGCGCGCCGGCGGCGGCGCGGCTCGCATCGAGGCGCAGCACAAGCGCGGCAAGCTGACCGCGCGCGAGCGCCTCGGCCTGCTGCTCGACGAAGGCTCCTTCGAGGAGTTCGACATGTATGTCGAGCACCGCTGCACCGATTTCGGCATGGAGAAGACCAAGGTGCCGGGCGACGGTGTGGTCACCGGCTGGGGCACCATCAACGGCCGCGTCACTTACGTGTTTGCCAAGGACTTCACCGTATTCGGCGGGTCGTTGTCGGAAGCGCACGCCAACAAGATGATCAAGATCCAGGACATGGCGCTGCAGAACCGCGCGCCGATCATCGGCCTGTTCGACGCGGGCGGCGCGCGCATCCAGGAAGGCGTGGCGGCACTTGGCGGTTATGGCGAGGTGTTCCTGCGCAACGTGCTGGCCTCCGGCGTCATCCCGCAGATCAGCGTGATCATGGGGCCCTGCGCCGGCGGCGACGTCTATTCGCCGGCCATGACCGACTTCATCTTCATGGTGAAGGACACCTCCTACATGTTCGTCACCGGTCCCGACGTGGTGAAGACGGTGACCAAGGAGGAGGTGACCGCCGAGCAGCTCGGCGGCGCCATCGTCCACACGACGAAGTCGTCGATCGCCGACGGCGCTTATGACAACGACCTTGAGGCGCTGTTGCAGATGCGCCGGCTGATGGACTTCCTGCCGTCGAGCAATCTCTCGGGCGTGCCGGAGTTGCCGACGCGCGATCCGTGGGACCGTCTGGAGCCGTCGCTCGACACGCTGATCCCCGACAATCCCAATAAGCCCTACGACATCAAGGAGCTGATCCATAAGGTCGTTGACGAGGGCGATTTCTTCGAGATCCAGGCGGCGTTCGCGCCCAATATCGTGGTGGGCTTCGCCCGCATGGAAGGCCGCACCATCGGCATCGTCGCCAACCAGCCGATGTTCCTGGCCGGCGTGCTCGACAGTGACGCCTCGCGCAAGGCGGCGCGCTTCGTGCGCTTTTGCGACTGCTTCAACATTCCGCTGGTCACCTTCGTCGACGTGCCGGGCTTTCTGCCGGGCACCGATCAGGAATATGGCGGCCTCATCAAGCACGGCGCCAAGCTGCTGTTCGCCTTCACCGAGGCCACCGTGCCGAAGGTGACGGTCATCACGCGCAAGGCCTATGGCGGCGCTTACGATGTTATGTCGTCAAAGCATATCAGGGGCGACGTAAACTATGCCTGGCCCACGGCCGAGATCGCGGTGATGGGCGCCAAGGGCGCGGTCGAGATCCTGTACCGCGCCGAGCTGTCCGATCCCGCCAAGATCAAGAAGCGCATCGACGAATATCAGACGCGCTTCGCCAATCCGTTCGTGGCGGCGGAGCGGGGCTATATCGACGAGGTGATCCTGCCGCACGGCACGCGCAAGCGCGTCGCCCGCGCACTACAGATGCTGCGCAACAAGCGCGTCGAGAACCCCTGGAAGAAGCACGACAACATCCCGCTTTAGAGAGGCCGCACCATGGAGCAATTGCGCGCAGACTATTGTGTCGTGGGTGCGGGTTTTGCGGGGCTTTCGGCGGCAAGGCGGCTGCTGCAGGGAGGAAAATCGGTCGTGCTGCTTGAAGCACGCGACCGCGTCGGCGGCCGCGTTTGGAACCGGAAGGCGGACGACGGCACCGTCGCTTCGGTCGGCGGCACGTGGCTCGGCAAAGGGCAGGAAAGAATGTTCGAGCTCTGCCGCGAGTTCGGGCTCGAAGTCTATCCCCAGTACGAACAGGGCGACAATGTCGCCCATCTCGGCGGCAAGAATCGTCGCTATCGCAAATATCCCAACGTGGGTCCGTTTGCCCTCGTCAGCTTGGGGCTCGCCTTCTGGCGTTTGGATCGCATTCTGAAACGCCTGCCGCGTGACGGGGCTTGGCGGGGAGACGCGGCGAGCGCGCTCGATGCACAGACCTTGGGGGCATGGTCTGAGTCGTTTTGGAACGTGCCTTCGCCCACGGGACGAAAACTGCTTCGCACCACGATGACGGTGTTGTTTTGTGTCGATCCGGATGAGGTCTCGCTGCTTGGCTCGATGGTGCTCGCCCGCGGCGGTGGGGGTTTCGAATACTATGTCGACTCCACGAACACCGAGACGCATCTGATCGACGGCGGATCGCCGGCGCTCGCCAATCGCTTGGCCGCTCAGCTCGGCGAGGCGCTGCACCTCTCGTCGCCGGTGCGGCGCATCGAGCAGACAAGCGCCGGCGTGCGCGTCATTGGCGACCGGCAGACGGTCGAGGCGCGGCGCGTCATCGTGGCGGTGCCGCCATACCTTGCCAGCCGCATCGATTACGATCCGGCGCTTCCCGCCGTGCAAACGCAATTGCTTCGCCGCATGTTGAGCGGCTCCGTCATCCGCGGTATCACCATCTATGACGAGCCGTTTTGGCGCAAAGACGGGATGAGCGGCATGAGCGTCGCCCCAGACCTGCCCGTTCCGGTCACCATCGATCAGACGCCTCGCTCAGGCTCGCCCGGCATTCTCAGCAGTTACATGTTTGGACCAGGGGCGACTAAGGCGGCGGCCCTCGAGCCCGAAAAGCGCCGGGACATCTGGCTTCGTGCGCTGGCCGCGCGCTTTGGGCCCAAGGCACTCACGCCGCGCGCCTATATGGAAACGGATTGGGCCGCGCAAGAGTGGTCGCTCGGCGGCATGATCGCGCACTACGCTCCAGGCGTGTTCACCATGTATGGAGAAGCGCTGGGCAAGCCCTCGGGCCGCATTCACTGGGCCGGGACCGAATACGCCAAGGAGATGCATGGCCTGATGGAGGGCGCCGTGCGCTCCGGCGAAAGCGCCGCCGTGCAAGTCATGACCGCCGCAGCGTAGCACCAACATCCCGCTGTGATATGACTTGGGAAAATGCGAAACTACTCAACCGAAACACCAAGGGGAGTGCAGTAGAATGAAACGTACGCATGCAACGATCGGCTTTGCCACCTTTCTCGGCGCCGCGCTGGCCGCGGGCTCGGCCCTGGCGGTGACCGCCCATTCCCCCACCGGCCATCTCAATGTGCGCAGCGGCCCGGGCTTCCAGTTCCCGGTGGTCAATCAGATCGGGCAGGGCGTCAATGCCCAGGTCACCGGCTGCGTGTCCGATTATTCCTGGTGCA
>Ga0190265_10001684_pt1 | contig 14548 bp, 12 predicted proteins | sample Popmic124T_FD_133135 | JGI IMG/M metagenome (GOLD analysis project Ga0190265, IMG submission 133135) | Populus adjacent soil microbial communities from riparian zone of Indian Creek, Utah, USA - 124 T | ecosystem: Environmental > Terrestrial > Soil > Riparian zone | place: USA: Utah | collected...
GATCTCGGAAGCGGACCAAGCCGCGTACTCGAGGCCCAGGTCGTGCACGCCACCCTGGCGGAGCTTCTGCACCTGGGCGAGCTCGCTGGATGGCTTGCCGTGCCGGAACAGCGGCTTGCCTTCACCATCGAGCACCACCAGCGAGACCACGTCGGCGTCGTGCATGTAGTCGACCGCCGCCTTGCGCACCGCGTCGGTATCGCCGACCACCATCCCGAGCTGTGCGCTCTGCACCAGCTCGACCACGCCGCGCTGCGCCTTCCACTGCAGATCATGGCGGATCGAAGGCGTGAGCCAGTCGAAGATGCGCGTGACGCCGAAGAACATCATCGCCGTCAGTGCGAGCAACACGGTGACGACGAACAGCGTGAGCGTGAGCTTGAGCCGGACGGCCGAAAGCACGCGTGCCCGCTCCTCGCTCGAGAGCGGATTGGCCTGGAGCTCGAGCAGGGACGCGCGATCGTCGGGCTTCTGCATTGCGTCCGTCATTATGGTGCGCCTTGCAGCGGATAGTCGCGATCGCCGTGACACCCGACTGGCTCGCCGATAAAAGCGTGCGCAGCAGGTGGGCCTTCGAGCTCCAAGGCGACCGCAAAATCAACGAAGCGAGCGCGCAAGCCGCAGAAGTTCTCCTAAACGTCGTGGATACGCTTTGGGACTTCGAAGCGTCTGACGATGTTAGGGCATGCCAAGAAAGCCATTCAAGACGTAGGCATCTGCCACCGACGTGCTCCGCGTACGCACGCCTGCACTGCAGCTGTAGGGAAAACCCCGCCTCGGAGCCAGGGCCGGCCAGTCAACGGGCTCGCTCAGCTGCATGTCGCAGGCGGCCTCGACCCGCGCCCGCGAGCGGCGCGCGAGCGTGATTCGCGAGGACGCAGGAAGTGAATCACGAGCCCATGAGCGATCAGTTCCAATAGTCGATGAAGTACGGGCCCCAGCTAGCGATGGACCAGCCGTTGACCTGCCCGATGCCAAGGATATCGGCCTGCGTGGGGAAATGGCGCTTGCCGGTCAGCCGACCGCCGCTCGTTGCGCCGCCATGAGCGCGTCGATCATGTGCGTTTGAGTTCCCCACTGGTAGTGGCCGCGTTGAACCTCGGTCGTCGCCCAGGAGGAGTTCCAGGGTGCCCCGTAGATTCCGACGTCGATGTCGTTGTCGCCGGTTTCGGAACGGAAGTTGCTCCCGCTCCAATCCACGAAGCCGAGCGCATGCCCCATCTCGTGGGCGATCATCGTCCATAGGTCGTTCTGACCGGCAGCAGGATCGGTCGTCACGTCGGTATGGCGCGCGACCTCGATCCATCGCGAACCTGTCCACACCGCAGCGACAAATGGAAGACCGTCACTGTCCATGGGGTACTCACCATCGTCGTAGGGGGTGTTGTCCACGTAGAATGTGATTCCAGAAGCGGCGATGGCGATGCTCGCCTTGCTGACCTTTCCACCGCTGAGCGCAGTTGGAGCCGTCGATCCGACAGAGCCGGCCACGCTTGGATGAAGCGCCGCCCAGTCGATCGTCACGGTCCAAGGAACGTCGGCGTAGACCTCCTCCCACCAGTCGGCTGCCGATCGCACGACGGCTTTCAGCTGTGGTTCCGTCACGGCAATTCCAGTGCCGTTCGTCAAGCTTCCGGCTGCGAATGACTTCGACGTGCCGGAAAATCCAGGCAAGGCGCGGTTGCGTGGCCAGCGGTCGTTCACGACGATCGTAAGCGCGTGACATTGACTGGTGACGTACAAGAGTCCGAAGACAGCTAGACAGAAAACCTCAATGGTTGCGAGTTTGGTCTTCATGGATCGCGCGTTCCTTTGTGTGAGGCCCGTTGCTGTGCCGTTGCTCCAATATCCGCCGCGGCTGCTGCTGAGCATGGAATGCTCCAGCTTCGCGCTCGCGGTGCACGCGCCTCCATCCGCTCGAGCGGGACGGACCACGCGCGTTTGGAGGTAGTACCGAGTCGGCGCGATTTTGTTCGAAGACGCGTCGTTTTCTCGTTCAATGGTCAGGGGACGGCCAGCCGTGCACTGGCCAGCTGTCGGGGAGTCCCGTCCGTCCCGGCTCGCAGCGCGCGGCGGGCGTTCTCACTCGTGTATTCTCCGCCGCATGGTCACCGCCGCTCAGGTCCGAGCTCTGGCGCTGTCGTTTCCGGAGGCGGCGGCGAGTCAGCACTTCGATCAGCCCGACTTTCGCGTGCGCGGGAAGATCTTCGCGACCCTCGACGCAGACGGCAAGCGCGGCACGCTGAAGCTCAGCCCCGAGCTGCAAGCCATGATGCTCGACGCTCGCCCGGAAGCGTTCTTCCCCGCCGCCGGCTACTGGGGCCGACAGGGCTGGACCAACTTCCACCCCGCCAAGCTCGCGCTCGGTGAGCTCACCGGCCTGATGGAAGAAGCCTGGCTCCGAGTCGCCCCCAAGCGCCTCGCCGCGAGCCGCGCCGCTGGACGAGCACCCAAGGCTGCGACGAGCGCGGGCAAACCCGCCAAGGCAGCGAGCCAAGCGCGCGAGAAGAAGAGTGCGCGGCGCTGATCGATCCGATCAGCCGGTGCGCGCAATCCAACGCGCTCGGGCGCTCAGGCTTCGAGCGCGGTGGCGCCTTCGGTCTCGGTGTTGTTGCCTTCGCCGATCTCGGCGATCTGCACGCCGACGCCGCGCAGCAACGTGAGCAGGACCTTGTTCGTGTGCTCGCCGTTGCTGTGATAGTAGACGCCGGGGTGCTTGAGCGCGCCGCCGGCCTTGCCGGCGATCACGATCGGGTAGTCGTTGACGCTGTGGGCTTCGCCGTCCGACGTGTCGGAGGTGGCCATCAGCGCGAGCGAGTCGAGTAGATTCCCGGCGCCGTCGGGCGTGTCGCGGAACTTCACCAGCATCTTGGCCAGCTCTTCCATGGTGAAGATGGTGATCTTCTCGATGACGTCCTGAGCGCCCGCGCCGTCGTGCGAGAGGTCGTGGTGCGCGCGGGTCGCGCCCACCTGCCAGAACACGGGACCGCCGGCGCTGCCGCTCCACTGGATCGTGAACGAGCGGGTCAGGTCGCAGCTCATCGCCAGGGTGAGCAGGTCGCCGAACGCGTCGAGCCGCTCGGCCAGCGGTTCCTTGCCGCTCGTGCCCGCGATCGCGCCGGGGCGGGTGGGGTTGTCGCACTGCACGGCGGGTGCCGTCGGCATGGTGGTGAGCCGGCGTTCGATCGCGCGGATGCTCTCGGTGTGCTGCTCGAGTCGCACGCGGTCGCTCGCGCCGACGCGCTTGTGCATCGCGTCGAGGTCGACCAGCACCGTGTCGAGCACGCTGCCGCGCAGCTCGCGCAGACGATCGGTCACCGCCGGCGTGGTGGGCTGCGTGGTCATGCCGCCGCCGGCCGCGAACAGGCGATCGAACACCGCGCCGGGCTCGACCTCGGGCGGGTTGGGGCTGTCCGGGCCGTTGTGCGAGATGTACTGGATGGTCGTGCCCTCGCCTTTGATCACGCGGCTGCTGGTGGCGAGCTCGAGCGACTTGAACGGGGTCGCGCTGCCCACCGCGGCGGCGACCAGCTGGTCGACGCTCGGCTTCTGGAAGGTCGAGCGATAGGGCGCGTTGTTCGCGGGCTGAGTCACGAACTCGTAGCCCGAGAGGATCGCGGCCGAGCCGCGGTGGTGGCCCTGCGGGCTCTCGTCGAGCCGCGCGTTCATGCCGGTGACGACCGAGATGTAGTCCTTGAGCTCGGTCAGCGGGGCGAGCAGCGGGCTCGGCGTCCAGCCCGCGCCGGTGCCGGTCGGACGCCACTTGGCGACCTCGACCCCGCGGCCGTTGCCGAAGAAGAACACGCCGAAGCGGCGCGGCAGCGTGCCGTCCTGCGCGAGCGCGGTGCCGTTGGCGTTCAGCATCGGCTCGAGCAAGGGCAAGCCGATGCTGACGCCGATACCGCCGGCGAGTGTGCCGCGGAGGAAAGTACGACGAGGAATACGGATACGCTTCATGGCAGGGCTCCCATGCTGCGGAAGGCGGACTGGGTGGAGATCTTCAGCATCAGGTCGGACATCCGGTATTGCGCTGCGGCGAACTCGCCGCTCAGCGCATCGATCAGCGGGGTCTCGCTCGGATCCTCGAGCGCGCCGCGCGCGTAGCGCAGCAAGGTGCGCGTGAAGCAGCCGGTGACGTTGGCGTTCTGCGACAGCGCCATGCCCAGGCCGCGCGCGTCACTGAAGCGCGTGCCGTCGAGCTCGCCGCTGGCGTCGATCTGCGCGCCGTTGTCGGTCTGCCGGAACTTGCCGATACCGTCGAAGCGCTCGAGCGCGAGGCCGATCGGATCCATCAAGGTGTGGCAGCCGGCGCAGGCGGGGTCGGCGCGGTGGGCTTCGAGCTTCTCGCGCAAGGTGCGCGACGCGGTCATCTCCGGCAGCGCGGTGTTCACGTCGGGCGGCGGCGCCGGGATGCTCTGGCACATCATGCTCTCGCGGATGAACTTGCCGCGCCGCGTCGGTGAGGTGCGGCCGGGGTGCGCGTGGGTCGCGAGGAAGCTCGCCTGCGTGAGCAGGCCGGCGCGCTCACCGCTCGCGGGCAAGGTCACCTCGCTGAAGCCGGTGCCGGCGGGCGCGCGCACGCCGTACAGCTCGGCCAGCTCGGCGTCGACGAAGGTGGTGGTGTTGGTGAACACGTTGCGGAAGTCGGTCTTGCGCTCGAAGAACACCGTGCGCAGCGTGCGCAGGGTCTCGGTCTTCATCGCCAGGCCGAGCGTCGGCGTGGCGTCGGGATAGACCTCCGGCAGCTTGACCAGGTCGTCGAGCGCGTCCAGCTGCAGGTAGTCGGTGAACAGCTCGTCGATCGCGTCGGCCGCGCGCGCCGAGGCCAACAAGCGCTCGGCCTGGGTGCGCAGGCCGTCGTCGGTCGCCAGCATGCCGGCCTCGGCGGCGTCGAGCAGCACGGGATCGGGCGTGGTGTTCCACACGAAGAACGAGAGCCGCGAGGCCAGCTCGAACGGGGTCAGGATACGGCGAGCGGGATCCGCGGGGTCGGGCGCGCCGAGCTCTTCGCGATACAGGAAGCTCGGCGATTGCAGCAACGCGCTGGTGATCACGCGCAGCGCGAGCCAGGCGTCGCCGGTCATCTGCGTGGCCGTGCGCAGCAGCGCGAGGTAGCGGGTGCGCTCATCGTCGGTCAGCGGACGGCGGAAGACGCGCCGGCCGAAGGACGCGACGAAGCCCTCGGCGCACGCGCTTTGAGCCGCGTCGCAGCCGACCAGCTTGGTGCGGGCGGCCGTATCGGAGAACACCTGCGCGCCGAGCTTGTCCGCGAGGCCTTCGAATACCTCGATGTCCTTCTCGGGCATCGCCAGCGCCGAGGCCGCGATCGCGTGCAGGCCGTTGAGCGGGCCGAGCGGCGACAGCTTCGAGACGTCGGCTTCGACGCCGAGCAGGTCGCGCACGCTGTTCTGATATTGCTTGAGCGTGAGCCGCCGCAGCGTGGCGCCCGGTTGCTTGACCGCACCCGGCGCGCCCGGCGCACCGGCGCCCGGATTCATCGCCGAGCCTCCGGGCGGGACGGCGCCGTTGGGGCCCGAACCGGGTCCGTTGGGACCGAACGAGCCGGGTCCGTTGACGCCCCAGGGGGTGCTACCCGGCGCGCCGTTCCGCGCGCCTCGCGGCCGTTCGATGTCGCCGCTGCATGCGATCAGCCACGCCGCTGATGCGAGAATTGCGATGCGTTTGGAGGTCATCCCTGCGCCTCAACGTTGGGGGTCCCAGGCCGACAGACGGGACGTGTCTTTCCCAGTGGCTAGTGGTGGAGGTCCCGGCGTTTCGTTGCGCAAAGTTCGTGACTGCCGGCTACATTGCCCGAGCGAGGGACGATGTCGCGCTTCAGCATCCGGGTGGCTCTATTCGCGGCGCTTGGCGCGTGTGCCTGGGGTTGTTCGTCGCGCGAGCGCGAGCTGCGCGAGCTCGACGGCCGCACGTTCATCGCCCAGTCGGTCGTCGGCCGCGAGCTGGTGGCCGGCACGGAAGTCCGCCTTTCCTTCCGAGCTGGCGAGGTCAGCGTCGGCGCGGGCTGCAATTCGATGTCCGGCGCGTACCGCATCGAGGACGACGTCCTGCGCGTCGACGGTGTGGGCATGACCGCGATCGGGTGCGACGCCCCGCGGCACGCACAGGATCAGTGGCTGGCCGAGCTGCTGACCGCGGGGCCCGCGATCGAGCTCGACGATCCGCAGCTGACCTTGCGCAGCGACGACGTGACCGTGGTCTTCCTCGACCGCGAGATGGCGAGCCCCGATCGCCCGCTGGTCGGTACGCGCTGGATCGGCAACGGGGTCGGCGACGCGGACGCGATCAGCTTCGGCCCCGGGGGCGAAAAGGTCACCGTGAGCTTCGGGGCCGACGACGGGTTCGAGGTGTTCACGGGCTGCGTGAATGGCGTGGGCACGTACAGCGCCAGCGCCAGCGAGATCTCGTTCGACGCGATCGGCTACGACGACTCGCTGTGCGCGGATTCGCGCCTCTCCGGGCTCAATACCCAGGTGATGCAGGTGCTCGACGGCTCCCCGCTGGCGTACGAGATCGAGGAGAGCAACCTCGAGCTGCACCACGGCTCCGGTCGGGCGCTGTTCTTCCGCAGCGCGGACTGAAGCTTGTCTCGTGATCGGGGCGGTGGCAGCCTCGCGGCATGGCGCGAGCCGCCGTGGTGTTGTGCGCGCTCTTCGGCGTGGCGTGCTCCGACAACCCGTACGTCATCGGACGTGCGGCGGTGGACGCCGCTGCGGCCGACGCGGGCGCGGATGCCGGCGCGGATGCCGGCTCGGATGCCGGCTCGGATGCCGGCTCGGATGGGGGCGTGGACGCGGGGCGCGGCGAGTGCGCTGCGGAGCACGCCCTGGCGCTGGTTTGCTCGGGCTTCGAGTCGCCCGATCTGCTCGCCGACTGGGACGGGACCGACACGAGGCCGGGCGGCATGCTCGAGCGCACGACCGCGCGCACGCGTACCGGCGCTGGCGCTCTGCGCGCGTCGAGCGCAGCGATGATGATCGCCGCGGTGGTCAGCAAGCGGATCGGGCCGATCGTCTCGGGCGACGTCTACGTCAGGCTGTACCTGTACGTCGCCGCCGGCCTGCCGACCCGCACCATGAACTTCATGTTCGTCGGCGACTATCCGATGCCCGATCCCTTCGTCGGTATCGACTTCAATCTGCTCGATGGCGCGCTGCAGGTGTTCTCGCCCCAGGGCAACCCGGTGCGCCAGACGGGCAGCGTGCTCATCCCGCGCGACCGCTGGTTCTGCTTGCGCGCGCACGTCGCGGTCCGCGACGACGCCGGCTTCGTGCAGCTGTTCGTCGACGACATGCTCGCGCTCGAGGCCACCGACATCGACACCTTGCCGCCCGCCGGCGTGCGCGAGCTGCGCGTGGGCATCGACTGGTCGTCGGGCCAGGACGACCCCTTCGAGCTCTACATCGACGACGTGGTGCTCGACACCGCACCCGTCGCCTGCGCTCCTTGACCGTCTACAGCGCGAGCACGAGCGCGGCGCCCAGGTCGCCGGAGAGCGCGGGGACTCGGTGGACCGGACCGACGTTTTCGATCGCGAACTCCGGGCGGTCGAGCGAGGGCGCGATGTTGGCCTCGATGCGCACGTGCAGATCGCGGTCGCGCGGCCAGCTGAGCGCGACGCCGGCCGAGAGCGCGTACCAGGGTGCCGTGGCCGAGCCATCCTCGGCGCTGTTCTGCGCGCGCCCGCGCAACGCGGCCGCCCGTGCACCCGCGCACAGCGCGAGCTCCAGGCTCGCGGCCTGCGCGAGCCGGCACCCCTGCAGCGCCGCACCCAGGCCGTCGAAGCGCGCGTCGATGTCGCCGACCACGGCGGTCGATACCCCGGGCCAAGCGGTCAAGCGCAAGCTCAAGGACCACGCCGTCCCGGAGAGCTCGGCGCCCGCCGAAGCCGCCAACGCCGTCACGGGAAGCCCGCCGAGCTGAGCCCCCGCCCCGAGCAGCAGCTTCCACGCCGTCGGCCCGAAGCTGGGCGACGGCGAATCGGACTCCGTATCCGACTCCGATTCCGACTCCGCATCCGACGCCGTATCCGACTCCGATTTCGTATCCGACTCCGATCGTGCCCCTGCGCCTGCGCCTGCCCCCACTCCCTCCCCGACCCCTGCCCCTGCGCTCACCCCTGCCCCTGCTTCAGCTCCCGAAACCTCAACCCCCGCTCCATACGCCAGCGCCAGCACCAACGTCACCGTCCGCACCAGCGTCTCGCAGTCGCGTGCCTGCAGCCGCCGCTCCCCGCGCTGACCGTCGTGCTCGGTGTGCAGCACCACGCCGTAGGCGCCGCCCGCTTTCGTCACCTCGGCGCGCGCCGACAGCGGCGTGAGCTGCTCGCCGGGACGCGCCCGCGCGATGCGCTCGAGCTCCGCGCGCACCGCGGCCGCCGTCGGGCATTCCGGCGGCGCGTTCCACTCGAGCTCGAGCGGCAACGGCTGCGCGCTCACCGCGGTCGCAGCGCACAGCAACAACGCAGCGACCGCGCCAACCCGAGCCACGCCGCGAGGTTACCCGATGAGGGGAACTCCGTCCCCTCTTACAGCGCGCAGCTCTGTTCCAGCGCGGCGCGCAGCGGTGAGTGGGGCTCGCGCGCGAGCACCTGGCGTGCGAGCTGTGCGGCTTCGCGGCCGCGGCCCAGCTCGCACAGGCTCAGGGCGCGCAGGGCGTCGCGCTCGACGCGCAGGGCAGAACGCGGAAAGCGCGCGCGATGTTGGTCGAGCAAGCCGAGCGCGCTGCGCGCCTGGCCTGCGCGCCAGGCCGCTTGCGCGCGATGCAGCAGATCGAGCTCACTGGCTTGCGCCGTGCGCGCCGCCGCGCGCGTGCGCTCGCTACGCGCGAGCACGCGCGAGAGCGCCGGCCGCGCGCTGCGCGCTTGCCGTGGGTCCGGCTGCTCGACCGCCACGCCCAGCGCCGCCGTTTCTCCCGCAGCCTGCGCGCTGACCGTCACGCTCGCAGGCTGCGAGCTCGCGATCGCTGCCGCCGGTACGCGCTTCTGCGCGACGCCAGCATCCGGCCGCGCCGGCATGACCGACAGCGCGACGTACGTCGCACCCGCGCCGAGCAACGCGACGCTGCCGAGCCACCACTTCAGACCGCCGGCCACCGCGAGCTTGCCGGCGCCCACGTTGCCGCCCGAGGCGGCCGCTGCAGTCGCCGCGCCGGCGCCCGCCCACACACCCAGCGCCGTGGCGAGCCGGCGCTCCACCGCCGCCTTGTTGGCTTGGCTCGGCGTGCGCGCGGCGCGCGCGAGCTCGAGGACGCGACGCGATTCGGGGTCGATCATGGCTGCTCCGCGCGGCGGCGCGCTTGCTGGCGCGCGACGCCCTCCTGGAAGGTGCGGCGGGCTGCACGCAGCCGGGTCCACACCGTGTTTTCGTTGCTGGCGGTGAGCGCGGCGATCTCCGCGCCGCTCAGGTGCTCGATCTCGTGCAACACGAACACCTCGCGTTGTTCGCTGGTCATCTTGGCCAGCAGGGAATCCAGCAGCTCGAGCGCGAGCTTGCGTTCGAGCTGCTCGACAGGTGAGACGCCCGCGGGCGGCTCGTCGGCCAGCGTCTCGTCGCCGGCCGCGCGGTTGCCGCGCTTCTTGACGTAGTCCGCGACCACGCGGCGCACGATCGCGGCGAGCCAAGTGCGCAGCGACGAACGCCCCTCGAACTCGGGCAGCTTGCGGTGCACCACGATGAAGACTTCTTGCGCGACGTCCTCGAGCGCGCGCGCCGGCACGCCGCGGTTGGCGGCCAGGCGCCACACGAACGCGAAATGCTCGTCGTAGACGGCGCGAAAGGTCGGCGGCGCGCTGCTCGCGCTCTGGTCCCTCGCGCTGGCCGGAACTGCGGCCAGCCCGCGCACGATCGGCGGGTTGGGCGGCTGGCTGGGCGGCTGATTGGGCGCGATGAGCAGCGATGCGAGCTCTGGGGCGTTCATCGGCCTGGCCTTCGGGGGGATCATCGCTGCCGACATGGTTCATCGCACGCGCGACGCCGCGTGGCGACCACCGGCTCGCGGCCGGCGAGAGCTCGTCCCTCCCTATGGTGGCGTCCGCGGCGAGCGGCCGTTGGGCAAAAGCTGGAATTCGTCCTGGCCGCGGGCCCAAACACTCCGGGCTGGGCGCCGGAGCGTCGAATCAAGCACCGGAAATCGCTGGCGAAATTCTTCGTACACGAGCTTGGGGAAGGTCGCGGCCGGTCCTCCGTGGAGGGTGTGTTGCATTGGCGACTTGCTACTTGCTATGCGTGCCCGAGCACGCCTGGGGAGATGCTTGGCCAAGCCCGCACGGAACGCGTCGGATGCGCTGCGCACTCGCTTGCTGCAGGCGAATGTTTCGGCGGCTTTGTTCGGCGACCCGGTCGCGCACGTCCAGCTCGGTCGCTATCGGCTCGTGCGCTTCCTGGGCGAGGGCGGCATGGGCAGCGTGTTCGAGGCGATCGAGCCGGAGACCGGGCAGCGTGTCGCGCTCAAGGTGCTCCATGCTCATGGCAGCCAGGCGTTGCAGCGGCTCAAGCGCGAGTTTCGGATGCTGGCCGATCTGCGCCACCGCAACCTGGTGGAGTTCCGCGAGCTGGCGGTGGAAGAAGACGCGGAAGCGTTTCTCGTGATGGAGCTGATCGACGGTCATCGCTTCGCCGACTACCTGCGGCCTCACGGCACTCTGGACTTCGACCGCCTGCGTTTGGCACTCCCGCAGCTGGTCGCCGCGGTGAGCTTTCTGCACGGGCATGAGGTCCTGCACCGTGACCTCAAGACCTCGAATCTGCTCGTCGCAGGCGATGGGCGCTTGGTCGTGCTCGACTTCGGCGTCGCGCGCTACGCCAGCGATCTCGCGGGCTCGGGGTCTGGCACGCGCAAGTACATGGCGCCCGAGCGGCTGCGCGGCGAACCGGCCAGTGAAGCCAGCGACTGGTTCAGCGTGGGCGTGATCCTGGCGAGCGTGCTCGGCCACGAGGCGGGCGACGCCCGGCGCCAGGAGTGGGTGGACCTGTCTGCGCGTCTGCGCGCGCCGGACCCCGCTGTGCGCCCGCGCGGCCCTGCGCTGCTGCGCGCGCTCGCGCTGCCCGAGCGCTAGTTTCCAGGCCCCCGGCGACCCCGAAGCTGTCACTACGCGGGCCGGCCTGATTTGGTTCCATCCCCGGTGATTCGGAACCGGACTCCACTGGGCTCCGTACAGCTCCCGAACCTCAGTGAACGACCCTGCATGGGGGTCGGAAGGAGAGAGCATGAGCACTTCATCACGCGCTCGTCGGCGCGCGACGAGCTGGAGCTACGGGCTGTTGGCCGCGTGGCTCGCCTTGTCGGGATGCGGCGAAGACGCGGCCAGTGGTGGCGACGAAGCCACGGATCCGGAGCAGCCCGGGCCGGGCGATCGCGGCGGCGATCAGCCGGGCAACAGCGGTGGCGCGACGGTGATCGAAGCGCCGCCGCTGCACATCGCGGCCAACGACGCGCAGTCGCGCGCGCCGATGGACGCGACCCCGACGCCCAACGGCGAGCGCGTGTACTACACGGCCCTCGGCATCGCGGCCGATGGCAGCGAGCAAGCAGGCGTGTTCGCGACCGACGCTGCGGGCGGCGGCGCGATCGAGACCTTGACCGTGGGCGATCCGCTCACGGCGCCAGTCGGGATCACCATCAACCCCGAAGGCGACCGCCTGTTTCTCGCCGACAGCGCGTGGAACGCGGGTGAGCTCGGCCTGGGCGCGATCGTCGCGCTGCCCACCAGCGGCGGCGCTCCCAGCGCGCTGGCCGGCACCGAAGGCTACGTGCCGCGTGGGCTCGTCGTCGCGGACGTCTCGGACGAGACCTGGCTGTACTTCACGGGCATCGATCCCGTCGGCGGTGAGCCCGGTGTGTTTCGCACCAAGCTCGCAGGCGGCGCGGTGCAAGTCGTGGCGAGCGGCTCGCCGTTCGTCGATCCGGCGGGCGTCGCGGTCGCGCGAGACGGCACCGTCTACGCGATCGACGCGCTCGCGAGCACCGACGCCAAGGGCCAAGCCAGCGTCTTGCGCGTCCGCGACGGTGAAGCCGAGCGCATGATCGAAGGTCTCGGCGTCGGCTTCCCCGCCGGCATCGCGACCACGGTCGATGGCAGCACCGTGCTCGTCTCCGGCCTCGATCCGGTCAGCCGTACCGATCGCGTGTTCGTCGTGAACGCGATGAACGGCGAGCTGTCGGTGATCGAAGAGCCGTTCGCGAGCTTCTCCGAGCCCGCGGGTCTGCACCGCGCGCACGACACCAACACCTTCGCCTGGGCCGACGGCGCGGCCCATGGCGACGGCACCGTCTACGTAATCGAGATGAAGTAAGAAAAATTTCCGAAGGAGATCACGTTCATGAAAAAGCATGTCATCGGGCGAGCACTGCCCACACTTTCACTGTTAGCCATATGCGCGAGCGCGCAGGCCTCGAGCCACCGCGAAGCGCCTGCCATCGCGCTCGATCCCGCCGCGGACAACACCGACGTGTACGCATGGGTCAAGCCCGGCACGCACGACAAGTTGTACCTGGTCGCGAACTGGATCCCGCTCGAGGAGCCGGCGGGCGGCCCCAACTTCCACTCGTTCGACGAGGACGTTCGCTACGAGATCCACGTCGCGCGCGGCCCGAAGAGCCTCGACGACGTCGTGGGGTACTACGTGTACTTCGACACCAAGGAGCCCACGCGGCTCGAGGGTGACGACATCGCCAACAGCGAGGATCTCTTCAACGGCATCCAGTTCTTCGCGCAGATCGCCGTGCCGCCCCCGCAGCAGACCTACTCGATCTACAAGGTCGAGCCCGGTGGCGACAACCCCAAGATCACCTTGCTGATCAAGGACGCGCCCGTGGCGCCGGTGAACATCGGGCCGCGCACCGACGCGATCGTGTACCAGCCGGCTTCGGGCACGTACGACGACGCGTTCGCCGCGACCTTCATCAAGCCGCTCAGCAACGGCGGGCGAGTCTTCGCCGGGCCGCGCGACGATGGGTTCTACGTCGACCTCGGCGGCATCTTCGACCTCGCCAACATCACCGCGGGCCGGCGCAATCCGACCGACGGCGTGGCCGGGTTCAACACCCACACGATCGCCCTGGAGATCCCGACCAAGGAGCTGACCGGCACCGGCAAGGCGCCCAAGCTGGGCGCGAGCGACGCGCAGACCCTGGGCGTGTGGGCGGCTTCGAGCCGGCGCACGGTCACGATCCGCCGCGACGGCAAGCCGCTCAACTTCGGTCCCTGGGTGCAGGTCTCGCGCCTGGGCTTGCCGCTGGTGAACGAAGCGCTGATCGGCATGCAGGACAAGGACAAGTACAACCGCACGCAGCCGCGCGACGACCTCGCGAACTTCGCGCCGTACTTCCTGCACCCCGTGGTCGTGCGCAACGCGGCGGCCGTGGGCATCTACAAGGAGCTCAAGGTCGACGACGCCACGGTCGAGTTCCTCAAGCACGGTGAGGACGGAATGGGCCGCTTCGACATCGTCGACGCGTTCAATCTGACCAACTTCCCGGCCGCGAACAGCCACGCGATCAAGACCATCGGCGACGTGCTGCGCGTGGACATGGGCATCGACTCGGCGTTCCCCAACGGCCGTCCGCTCGAGGGTGGCGCACAGCCCAACCAGGAGCAGGCGGACGTCACCGACGTGGTGCTGAGCGTCGTCCTGGCCGCCGGCACGCTGAACGTCAAGGACAACGTCAACAGCAACGACAAGGACTTCCTGAAGGAGTTCCCGTTCCTCGCGCTCCCGCACCAGGGCTTCGATGAAGGCCACGGCGAGCCCGCTCCGTAGCCAAAGACTCTCTTCGTTCGTCAAGCGCCACCCGGCCGGTCCTTCCCCCCATCGGCCGGCCGGGTGGTGCCTCCTAACGGAGTCACCGTGAGATCACATGGGGGGAGGAGAGATAGACGTCATGAAGAAGACCTGGATGGGGGTAGCGATGGGGATCGCCGCTCTGGGATGTGGGGATGGCGGTGGCGCCTCGAGCAAGAAAACCGAACGCGTCCCGGCGGTGGAGCGTGCGCTGAGCATGAGCTGTGATGCCAAGCTCACCGGCGGCGGCGCGCGCGACGCGGAGATCACGCGGCTGCAAGCCAAGCTGCGCGAGCCGGAAGCCCGCGCCGAGGCGTTCGTGAGCGTGGGCCATGCGTGGGTGCGCAAGGCGCGCGCCGAAGCGGCGCCGCAGCATTACCGCAACGCCGAAGCGTGCGCGCAGCGAGCGCTCGAGCTCGCGCCCAACGATCCGCTGGCCAACGGGCTGCGCGCGATGGTCTTGCTCAACGACCACCGCTTCGCGGAGGCGCGCGCGCTCGCGCTCGAGCTGCTGGCCAAGGACGCGGGCGACGTGACCGCGCTCGGCCTGCTCAGCGACGCCGCGCTCGAGCTGGGCGACCGCGAAGCCGCGATCGAAGCCGCGCAGCGCATGGTGGACGAGAAACCGGGCCTGCTCTCCTACGGCCGCGCGGCGCACCTGCGCTGGCTGCAGGGCGACGTGGCCGGCGCCAAGCGGCTGTACGAACGCGCGATCTCCGCCGGCGCCGAGCTCAAGGACCGCGAGCCGC
>Ga0190265_10001685_pt1 | contig 14547 bp, 11 predicted proteins | sample Popmic124T_FD_133135 | JGI IMG/M metagenome (GOLD analysis project Ga0190265, IMG submission 133135) | Populus adjacent soil microbial communities from riparian zone of Indian Creek, Utah, USA - 124 T | ecosystem: Environmental > Terrestrial > Soil > Riparian zone | place: USA: Utah | collected...
CGGGGCGAAGCGGTCGATGTCGAGGCCGGCGGTGCGTCCGGCGCGGACATATTCGAGGCCGTCGGCGAGCGTGTAAGCGAGCTCGAGGTCCTGCGTCGCGCCGGCCTCCTGCATGTGATAGCCGGAGATCGAGATCGAATTGAATTTCGGCATCTCCGACGAGGTGAAGGCGAAGATGTCGGAGATGATGCGCAGCGACGGCTCGGGCGGATAGATGTAGGTGTTGCGCACCATGAATTCTTTGAGGATATCGTTCTGGATGGTGCCGGCGAGTCGCTCGGCCGGCACGCCCTGCTCCTCGCCCGCGACGATGAAGAGCGCAAGCACGGGGAGCACCGCACCGTTCATGGTCATTGACACCGTCATGTCGGAAAGGTTGATGCCGTCAAATAAAGTGCGCATATCGTAGATGGAATCGATCGCCACGCCCGCCATGCCGACGTCGCCGCGCACGCGCGGATGATCGCTGTCGTAGCCGCGGTGCGTGGCGAGATCGAACGCTACCGACAGCCCCTTCTGCCCCGCCGCGATGTTGCGCCGATAGAAGGCGTTGGAATCCTCCGCCGTCGAGAACCCCGCATACTGGCGCACGGTCCACGGCTGTGTGACGTACATGGTCGGATAGGGTCCGCGCGCGTTGGGCGCGATGCCGGGATAGCCGTCGAGGAAGTCGGGGCCTGCGGAGTCGGCGGCCGTGTAGAGGCGCTTCACGGCGATGCCTTCGGGCGTGCTCCACGCTTCGCCGGCCGAAGGCGGGGCTGCGGCGGTTGCGCCGCCTTCGAGGCTGACCTTGGTAAAATCCGGAATGCGGCTCATGAGCTTGCCCGATTTGGCCGTGTTTCGAACCTTGCTGCGCCTGAATCTAGTGAAATCAACGCCCCCGCGCCATAGGCCCGTTGGGCGCAAGGTGAGCGAGGTACATGCAGAGACTGGTAAAGAACGGCGCGCCTGAAAGCGCTGCCCGCATCTGGGCGCCGCTGGCCCGCTTCGTCGAGGCCGAGGCCCGCATCGGCGCCTGGGCCGATCAGCGCCGGTGGACGCGCGGAGTTTACGAGTTCGTCCGTTTCGGCATCAAGCAGGTCTGGGCCTGCCTGTTCGGTGCGCTCCTGTTGGTGCTCCTGATTGGAACCCACCTGTACTACCCGCGCGGTGCCTGGCTCGCCCGCTACGATTTCCTCGTTGTCGCGGCTGTCGCGATCCAAATCGCGATGCTGGCCTTGAAGCTCGAGACTTGGGAGGAGGCCAAGGTCATCCTCATCTTCCACGTGGTCGGAACGGCCATGGAGATCTTCAAGACCTCGGTCGGCTCCTGGATCTATCCCGAGACCTCCATCCTGCGCATCGGCGGCGTGCCGCTGTTCACCGGCTTCATGTATGCCGCCATCGGTTCCTACATCGCCCGCGCCTGGCGCCTGTTTGATTTCCGCTTCACGCACCATCCGCCGCTGTGGGCGCTGGTTCTGCTGGCCGTTGGCATTTACGTGAATTTCTTCGCGCACCACTACGTCTGGGATGCGCGCGTGCTGTTGTTCGCTCTCACGGCACTGCTGTTTGGCCGCTGCTGGGTTCACTTCAAGGTGTGGCAGGTACACCGGCACATGCCGTTGCTGGTCGGTTTCGCGCTGGTGGCGCTATTCATCTGGTTCGCCGAGAACATCGGCACGTTCACCGCCGCGTGGATCTACCCGCATCAGCGCCACGCCTGGTCGCTCGTCTCGCTCGGCAAGCTCGGCGCCTGGTACCTACTCATGATCATCAGCTACGTGCTGGTGGCGATGGTCAACAAGCTTCGCGCGATGCCCGCCCTTGACGGTGCCCGGCGTGACCCCGCGCCGCCGGCGGGTATCGTAGGTCTGCGACCGCAGATGCTCTCGTAGCGGAATGGCCCCGACTGATGCCAGCTTGATCCGTCCTGTCCGTCCGTGCATCTTGCAACAAACCATCAACCGGTGAGGACGTCATGGATCTCGGCATCAGGGGCAAAAAGGCGATTGTGTGCGCGGCCTCCAAGGGGCTCGGCAAGGGTTGTGCGCAGGCGCTGGCCGGCGAGGGCGTCGATCTGACGATTTGCGCGCGCGGCGAGGAAGCGCTGAACGCGACTGCCAAGGAGCTGGCGGCCACCGGCGCGAACGTTACGCCCGTCGTCTGCGACGTCACCACGGAAGCCGGCCGCAAGGCGCTCCTGGCCGCCTGCCCGAACCCCGACATCCTCATCAACAATGCGGGCGGCCCGCCGCCGGGCGATTTCAAAGCTTTCTCGCTCGACGACTGGCGTAGGGCAGTTGAGGGCAACATGATCACGCCGATCGCGCTTATCCATTCCACCATCTACGGCATGATAGAGCGTGGCTACGGCCGCATCGTCAACATCACGTCGGCCTCGATCAAGCAGCCTATTGCCGCTCTCGAGCTTTCCAATGGCGCGCGCCTCGGGCTCACCGGAGCGGTAGCCGTGCTTGCGCGCAAGGCCTCGCGCAGCAACGTCACGATCAACGGTATCCTTCCTGGGCCGTTCGACACGGACCGTCTTCGCGGCACCAGCCAGAAGATGGCGGAGGCTCGCAATGTGCCGCTCTCCGTCATCGACGCCGAGCGCAAGGCCGCTGTTCCTGCCGGCCGCTTCGGCACAGCCGAGGAATTCGGCAAGGTCGTCGCGTTCCTGTGCTCGGCCCATGCTGGCTACATCACCGGGCAGAATGTTCTAATCGACGGGGGCGGCTATCCCGGCGCGCTCTGAAGCTCGAGCTTGCGCAATCGGTTCCGGTTGAAATCCGTTCCCAGTTCGCGCGTTGCCGGCGTGCGCCAATTGTCGCGTGGCGCGTGTGTCACCCGCTGTGACGTATCGTTGATGCGCTTGAATCATCACGTGTAAATTGAGCCAAGTGCGGCAAAAGCATGAATCTGGTTCATATTTCCTAGTTGACCTGACGCGTCGCGGATTGCTGCTTTGCACCTCCGCTAGATGGCGGCCGATCCCAAGCCCAAAGGCATCACGGGATCGGCGAACGGCACGGGACAACTGAAATCGTTAGCCGCCCTCCACAACTGCGGAGGCATTCGTGTGCAACCGGAGCAACCTTCGGTGCAACGGCTGCGTTGGTTGTCCGGGCCATCGGCACAAAGAAGAGGAGTGGTCTATGCGACGCTTGTTTGCGTGTTTTCCCGCGGCACTGGTGTTGAGTGCGTTTGGTGCGCTGCCGGCCGCGGCGGATTTCGCTGAAGATGTTGGGAAGATGGGGGATCCGTATCGCGCGTCCCAGGCAGCCCAGTCGACGCCCCGGCAACAATCGACGCCTCGGCAGAAGTACGCCCGCGCAACCACGCTCGATAACGAGCGTGAATACGATGTCAGGCCGAGCTACCGGAACGACGAGGACGAGGAGCGTCCGCAGGCTGTGCAGCCCCGCCGGCCCAAGGCCGCACGGTCGTCGACCCACCGCCGGAGCGCTACCCGTCAGACGAACCGCCACGCCGCCCGCCAGGCACCGCTGGGAACGCGTCACGTCCGCGACCAAAGGCGTGTCCGTGTCGCGGCCCTTCCCGGCGGACACCAGATCCACGGTGTTGCCTCGTACTACTACAGCGGCCACACGACTGCGTCCGGCGCGCGTTACAACCCGGACGGGATGTCAGCGGCGCACCGCTCCTTGCCTTTCGGGACGCGTGTGCGCGTTAAGCACCTCGGTAGCGGACGAAGCGTCGAGGTGAGGATCAATGATCGCGGACCGTTCATTGGTGGCCGAGTCATCGACCTGTCGAGGGGGGCTGCCAGGGTGATCGGCATGATTGGGTCTGGACTGGCGCAAGTGAGCGTTACAGTCCTTGGTCGCTAGGGAACGCCACTACTAAGAAGGAACGGCGGGTCTGTCACCCGCCGTTCTTCGCGTTATGCAGATATGCGGATGCCGCTAACGTGCCTGTATCAGCTGTTCCATGCGGCTGATTTTCACATCGGGCCGCCAGACATTCTTGAAAACGTGTAGCTGGCTGCCTCCGCCCGGCACGTCAAACTTCACCTCGATGTCGCCAGTCCCAAGCCCGAGGAAACGCAATCCGAGCAGCGTATGTACGACGATGTCGTCGCTGCGCTTGACTACGGCAAAGTTGAGCGGCCGGTAGTTCTCGACCTGCCCCGTGAGAGGTGATCGCCAGCCAATCTCGCCCGCGTTCACGAACCCGTATGTGAAACGAGAATGGATGAAGGTGATGTAGACCCAGAGGGTGAACGATACGAAAAATGTCACAACGTAGTAGGCGAGGTTCATGTGCACCTTCACCAGGGTTACAAGGTCCCAGACAAAGGTCCATCCAACGGCCATGTGTACCAGCAGCCCGATCACGGCCAGTGAAAGAATAAGAATGATCGCGTAGATTCCCCGCGCCCGCAGGTGGGTGAAGATCAGCGTCCCGAACATGACGACCATGAACCCAATCCCCACCCATGGGCTGCCGTGCACCTTAAGCGCCTTGTCGCCGATCATAATGCTATCGCCGAACGCCGCCGTGAGCACCATGCCCACCATGGCCGCGAACCAGATGGCCCACCAATAGACCATGTCCGAGTACTCGTAGATGCGAAGTCCCCGGAGGGGGGGTGCCGCCGCTTGTGTGGGAGCCTTCGCAGCAGATGTCATGTTTTTCTTCCTTGAGCACAGACGTCGATGGCGAGCTTCAGCGTTGCGGAACTTGTGGCGGCCGCGCTCCTGCTGTCAATAGGCCGAGCAAGCGTGTCAGGTGGCTCGGAAGATGGTTGGGCCAGCCGTGCACAGGCGCCGATCGACGATGACGACGCGCCACACATGATATATGGCCGCCGTGCGCCATCTGCGTGGCAGCAAAGCGGCTTCCCAAGCGTCGGCATTCGAGAAGGCCTGCTAGGTTCGTCAGATGATTTGGTTGGGGTTGCTCGCACTTGGTCTCGGCGCTGGAACGCTTTCCGGCATCGTCGGGTTCGGCGCCTCCATCATGCTGATGCCGGCGTTGATATTCGCCTTCGGTCCCCAGGAAGCGGTCCCTACCATGGCGATCGCAGCCTTGCTGGCCAATTTTTCCCGTGTCTTGGTTTGGTGGCGCGATATCGACTGGCGCGCCAACGCCTTCTATTGCGCCACGGCCGTACCGATGGCAGCGCTTGGTGCACGGACGCTCCTCATTCTCGACCCTCGAGTGGTCGAGAGCATCTTGGGTGTGCTCTTTCTGACGATGATCCCGGCGCGGCGCTGGCTGTTTGCTAGAGGGATCCGCATTGAGACATGGCATCTGTCAATCGTGGGCGCCGCGATCGGTTTTCTGTCCGGGATGGTGGCTTCGACAGGCCCTGTCAACACGCCCTTCTTCCTCGCCTACGGGCTCACCAAGGGAGCGTATCTAGCCACGGAAGCATTGGGCTCGATGGCGATTGGCATGACCAAGGCGATCGTCTTCCAGCGATTTAACGCCTTGCCACCAGAGACTATCGCGCGCGGTCTCCTCATAGGCGCATCACTTATGATCGGGTCGCGGCTCGCGAAAGGGTTCGTCTTGCGGCTTGATGCAGACCAGTTCCGCTTTCTTATGGACCTGCTACTTGCCGGTGCCGGGCTCGTGCTGCTCTGGGGCGCGCTGAGCCTGCCACATTAGGCAGGCCGACCAAGGCAATCACCATCCCCACTCCCGGGCCGTCCAGCTTTGGGCTACGCTTGCCCATTCGGGTTCCTTCGAAAGCGCAGCATGATGGGTCTGGAAGGCAAGGCGTCCACCTCCATCGCGCTCATTCGCGCGGCGATGATAGAAAAGAAGATGACCCAGGCAGAGCTTGCCGACGCGGCGGACTGTCATGAGAAAACCATCCAGAACCTGCTCTCTGGCCGCACCGTCCGGGACCAGACGCTGTTCGACGTGTGCATGGTGCTCGGTCTCGACTTCGAGCGCATAAGGAACTCCTGGTTGCGGGATGACCGGCAGGGGCTGATCGAGGCGGGTGTCGAAGTGCACGTCGCACCGGTACAGCTGGGCGCCTACACGCGTGCTGCCGTCGACCGCTATATCGGTAGCTATCTGACGTTGCGCCCGTCGTTCTCCGTGCCGACCGGGGTTATGGCCTATCGAACCGACATTTTCTGGGACGAGCGATCGCCCAGTCTGGCGTTCGAGGAAAAGGATCGGCCGGACAAGCCTTACGCCAATTGCGGACGCCTGCACATTTCGGCCGCTTCGACCCACGTACACCTCATCTCATCCAACAAAGGTGCGGTGCGCATGGTCGTCGTCTCTAGGCCTGATGCCACCGGCCACATGCGTGGGTTAATCACGACCATGCACAAACAGAAGGCACATTTCCTGCCGGTCAGCGCCCCGATGGCCTATCTCCGATGCGAGGACTTCAAAGGTGTCTTGCTGGGCGAGATTTCCGGAACGCACGCCGCTGAAGCGGGCTACGCCCAGGTCCTGGGCGACACCCTCGCGCAGGGGTATGCTCGCCTGATAGCCGGTGTCTAAAACGAAGGTTTCTGTTTCCTGTCTGCAGGCTTTCGCCGTATGTTGCGCGGCTAAGGGAGGGGCACCGCACCGAATTGTCGCGCCATGTCCGCGCCTGGATATCGTGATTTGTCACGCAATTCTCAGAAGAGCCGGAACGGCCACATCATCCCAAGGAGCTAACGAATGACGAAACTAACTCGGCGCAAGTTCATCAAGGCTGCCGGAGTCGGCGGCGTTGGAGCGGCGGCCTCTGTCGTTGCATCGCCTGCAATCGCGCAGTCCAATCCCGAGGTGAAGTGGCGCATGCCGGTCAGCTGGCCGAAGGCGCTAGACACCCTTTACGGCAACCCTGATTTCCTCTCCAAGCGGGTCGCCGAAATCACCGACAACAAGTTCCAGATCCAGGTTTTCGCCGCGGGCGAGATCGTCGGCGGCCTGCAAGTGCTCGACGCGGTTCAGGCTGGCACCGTCGAGGCCGGTCACACGGCGCTGTACTACTACTTCGGCAAGGACCCGACTTTTACGTTCGGCACCGATCTGCCATTCGGCTTGAACAGCCGCATGAAGAACGCTTGGTACATGCACGGTGGCGGCCAGGCGCTCATGGACGAGTTCCTGCGCACCAAGTACAACGTCACCGGCTTCATCAGCGGATCCACGAACTGCCAGATGGGTGGGTGGTTCCGTAAGGAGATCAAGTCGCTGGATGACATGAAGGGCCTCAAGTTCCGCATCGGCGGATTTGCCGGCCTCATCATGCAGAAGCTTGGCGTCGTGCCGCAGCAGATCGCCGGTGGCGACATCTATCCTTCTCTCGAGAAGGGAACCATCGACGCGGCTGAGTGGGTAGGTCCATACGACGACGAGAAGCTCGGCTTCGTGAAGGTCGCAAAGTATTACTACTATCCGGGTTGGTGGGAGCCGGGTGCCACGCCGCACTTCATCTTCAACCTCGAGAAGTGGAACGCCCTGCCGAAGCAATATCAGGCAATACTCACGACTGTTGCTCAGGAGTCCGGCATGTTGATGACGGCAAAGTACGATGCGGGCAACCCGCCGGCGCTCCGCCGTCTGGTCGCTTCGGGCGCCGTGCTCCGGCCCTTCCCGCAGGATGTCATGGACGCCAGCTACAAGGCCGCCAACGAGCTCTATGCCGAGCTGTCGGCCAAGAACGAGTGGTTCAAGAAGATGCATGACCACTTGGCCGCGTTCCGGTCCGACCAGTACCTGTGGTGGCAGGTCGCCGAGTACACCATGGACAGCTACCTGATCAGGTATCGCAACCAAAAGGCCTGATAAGGCAGTTTGAAGTAGCAGGGGGGCCGTCTCTCCGTTAGAGGGCGGCCCCATTGCTTTTGGCGAGGCAGCAACGAGCGGCCGAGGGTCTCGGCAAGGTCATATCAGGGTGACAACTCACGACGATCCTGGTGAAGCGCCCGTCATGGGCGAGTGCGGTGGCGGAAGGTCCCGCGGAAGCGCGCACTCGTTCACATCACTCCTCGCGGTGTATGCGGCACGGACCAGCACATCTTGAAGGGCGCTGAGCAAACCGCTGCCGTGGCCTTTCAATCTGCCCTCCGAGTTGCCTAGCCTGATCGTGGAGATCGGCGCCGAACGAGCATTTGTGCGCATTGGTAAACTGTTAACCTTTCCAGGGTCATAAGACGGGGTCACCGTTACCCGGAAAATGCCACTTTCCACAGGTAATCCACAGATCATCAGCCAATGTGATGCGTGAGACGGGGGTCTTATCGGCATGGTCTTGGGCAGGCTACGACGTCTGGGAGGGCGCGGAGCGGCGTTAGCTTTCGCTCTTGGAGCGGGCGCAATTCTGTCGACCCCGGCAGATGCTCAACAGCTGCCGTTTCAGCTGGAGCTGCCATTTCAGCTTTTCAAGCCATCGCCCGAGCGCGCCGAGGCGCCCAGTTCCCGTACACGCTTCATCATTGGCGTCGAGCGGGAAGTTGCGTTTGACGTACGCACGCTGACCAATCCCAACCGGGTCCTTGTGGATCTTCCAAGTGTGAAGATCGAACTCCCCACTGTTCCTGAGGATGCCCCTGTTGGGATGGTGAGATCATTCCGTCACGGAATGTCTGCTCCCGGTAAGACAAGTGTAGTTATCGACGTGACGGGGCCCGTTGTCGTCGAACGCTCCGCCATGGAAAAAGGGCCAGACGGCAACGATCAGCTGGTTGTTGATCTAATCTCAGCCAAGGATGCGGCCACCGTTGCCGCATTGCGTTCAGGTGCCCGGCATTTGGGTGCGGGCAGTAGTCTGCAACCGCCGCTACCAAAGCCAGCGCTGTCGCCCCAAGCTCGAGCCGCTACGGCGTTCAAGCCGGTCATTGTCATCGACCCCGGTCATGGGGGTGAGGATGGCGGCGCTTCCAAGTTTGGAACACTTGAGAAGAACGTTGTGCTCTCGTTCAGCTTGAGGTTGCGCGAGAAGCTGAACGAAACAGGACGCTACAAGGTGCTCATGACGCGGGAGACAGACGTGTTCGTACCGCTCGAGGACCGGCGCGATTTCGCCGAGCGCAACCAGGCAGCCTTATTCATTGCCATTCATGCCGACTACGCAGCGCGCGCCACGGCAAGGGGCGCTACCATCTATTCCCTGCGTCCGCAGGTGTCCGACTCGCTCAGTCACGCCGCCAAGGGGGCGATCAGGGAAGGTGTATTGTCGAACAGCGAAACGGCGCGGATCAAGAAGGTGGGCGGCGATGTCAACGCGGTACGAGACATGCTGGCCGACCTCGCGAGAATGGACGTTGAGCGCAAGCGCGAGCGGACCAGCGTGCTCGTGCAGTCCGTGTTGAATTTTATGGGCACGACTACGAACATGATGGAGAACCCGGATAGGAGTGCTGCGTTCGTAGTTCTCAAAACGTCAACGGTCCCATCCATCCTGCTGGAACTCGGATACCTGACAAGCCAAGAGGACGCGCAGCAGCTTCGCTCGGATCAGTGGAGAGATAAGGTTTCGGGCTCGCTCGTTACTGCAGTCGACAACTACTTCTCAAACCAAGTTTCCCGGCTGCCCATGTAGCCGCGCCTGTCCGGCGTCAGTCGAAAACGTCCAGAAGCTCACCGCTCCTGATAACTTCCTTGCCGTCTATGGCGATGGTCGTGCGCATCACCGGTATGTCGAAGTGTCCAGCGGTGTAGCGGCCGGCGAACTCGTTTGCTCCGGTCGAGAACAGAAAATTACCTGCCACCGCGCGGAGCTCGGTGCCGTTGGTGTGCTGACGGTCGTACATGGCCAGCGCCTCGTAGCGCGCTTTCCGATTGAGGCCGAAACCGACATGGCTCACCGAATAGGCCTCGCGATCGTCCCAAGCAGCGAGGTAGCTCCGCACGAGCTCAGCGTCCGTGCCGGTGCCCTCGATTCGAGTCACGTAATCGGCCTCGAGCGTTAGGCGCACAGGTGATTCCAGGTAGCGCTTGAAGGTGAGATTGACGTCCCCGCGGTCGAGTACCAGCGTGCCGTTGACGCCGCCAGTCTTGCAGAAGCTTACCACTATTCCGCCGGGCCAGTGGGCAAGAGTGCCCGGCCTGTCGGTCCAACCCCACACGCCCACGGTGGAGGCGCCGGTCATGTCGATATCCAGCGCCGTCCCGGCTTCCGAAGCCACCGTCATCCGCTTCGTCCCGCGAAGAGCCTTTGCGGCTGCGCGCACGCGCTTCTCAAGCGCGGAGTCCGGTACCATGCGCTCCAGCGCCTCGGGGTGCTCGTTGGAGATCACGAGGATGCGCGCGCCAGCTTTCAGGATCGCCGGTGTTTCCGGCGCGTGCATGAGACCCTCGATCGTACAGTCTACAACGAAGCCCGACTGACCGAGCGCCGCCACCACTGGTTCGAGCTTGCCGATCGCTTCGCTCGCGCCTGTCGAGCGCACAGGCACGGGATGCGGGTTTCGGGGCGTCGGCACAACCACGTGAAACGGCCTCGCGCCCATGCGCAGCAGCGCCAGCTCAGCGAGTTGCACGTTGAGCGCGCGAGACTGCGTCTCCGACAGGATCGCCGCTGTGTCGCCCTTCTTGACTGCGCAGCGCTCGAAGACCTCGCAGAACGCGTCGATCCACTTGTTCTCGATGCGGTCGGCAAACATGACTTGCTTCACTCGTTGGGGACTGGGATGACAGCTGTGGCCTCGATTTCGACCTTGGCTTGGTCCTCCACCAGCGCTACCACCTGCACGAGCGCCATGGCTGGGAAATGCCGTCCAATCACCCGCCGGTAGGCTTGTCCAATGTCCCGCTGGCGATCAACGTACTCGCGCTTGCTTGTCACATACCAGGTCATGCGTACGATATGCTCTGGCTTAGCTCCAGCTTCGTTGAGTACCGCCACTATGTTGCGCAGCGCCTGCTCAGTCTGGGCAACGAAGTCATCGCTTTCGAACTCTTGGTCGGCTTTCCAGCCGACCTGCCCCGCGACAAAGACTTGGCGGCCCTCAGCCGCAATTCCGTTGGAAAAGCCCTTTGCCGGCGCCCATCCCTTTGGTTGCAGGACTTGATGCATGCTTCTCTCGCAGGCTCTGGGAATGTACAGGGGACATAAGAATTGACGCCGGTTGGTCTGTCCATCAAAACCCGTCCGCCAAACACGAAGGTTTCTCTTGCAAGCAGGCTCCCAGATGCTCGTTCTCAACGGAGCCCAGAACGTCCCGCTGGCCGCGCGGGGGGCCGTCCTCGCGATCGGCAACTTCGACGGTGTCCACCGCGGACATCAGGCGCTTCTGACTACATCGCGGAAGGAGGCTGCGGCTCTTCAGCGTCCGGCGGGCGCGATCCTGTTCGAGCCGCATCCCCGAGAGTTCTTCCAGCCCGATAAGCCCCACTTCCGTCTTACGCCTCTGCCGAGGAAGCTGCAGCTCCTTGGGGCGTTCTCGCTCGATCTTGCGGTCGTCCTGCCATTCGACGCGAAATTGGCCGCGCTGACCGCTCAGGAATTCATCGATCAGGTTCTGGTCATGGCTCTCGCGGTTCAGCACGTCGTGATCGGTTATGATTTTCACTTCGGCAAAGCACGTGCAGGCGATCCGGACACCATGAGGCGTGCCGGGGAGGGGCAGGGTTTCGGTGTGACGGTCGTGGCCCAGGTTGCGGAAGCCGGGGAAGTGTTCTCCTCAAACGCTATTCGGGCTGAACTCGCGCAGGGCGATGTGAGGGGCGCTGCCGAAATGCTAGGGTATTGGTGGCGGATATCCGGCACCGTGATCGGCGGCGCGAAGCGCGGCGCGGGCCTCGGCTTCCCCACGGCCAACATTGCGATGCCTCCTGGGACGGCGCTTGCGCATGGGATCTACGCGGTCCGCGTCCATCTCGATGGGCAAGCCTATCCTGCGGCCGCCTATCTCGGCACGCGCCCGACTTTCGACAACGGTGCGCCTTTGCTTGAAGTGTTTCTGATCCATTTCGAGGGCGACCTCTACGGCCGGGAGATCGACGCCGAATTCATCGACTTCATCCGCGGCGATCGCCATTTCGCGAGCGTCGACGAACTGAAGATCCAGATGACCGCCGACTGTGATCGCGCGGCGGCGATCCTGGGAAGAGCACCTGCTAGTCCGGTCTGAGCGGCTGCACGGAAACAGGGGAATGCCATCTCGGCCCGCAGAGTTGCGCCGGGGGGAGGCTAGCAAACTCACCGCAACGGCATTCCCCCTACACCATACGCGGCGCTCTGCGCATCGGATCACCGCCTTGCCGTAGTTGCGTGGAGAACGCGCCAACCCTCCCGCGTGGGGGCGCTAAGAGAGGACGGGCCTCGTCGGCGAGTCAGGCTCTCTACCCCTATGTCGCCGGGAATCTTCCGCGCAACGTCTTGTTGGGGCCCGCCGCAGTGCTGTCCGCTGGGGCGTGCTCATGTTGCGCAGTTGCCCGGAGCTATCGACGCGGCTACAACACAGGGCATGTCGCGATTCACAAGCAAGCTGATGCTGACGCGAATTACAGGCCCGGTCGCCCCAGCCCACGGCTGAGTGCGTCCGGCGTACCACCTGCTTGAGCCCCACGTCCGTTTCCAGCCTGCTACTGACGGCCCATCCATGACCTCGACCAAATCCGCATCGCGCGATTGGAGCGCGACCCTGTTTCTGCCCAAGACGGAATTTCCTATGAAGGCGGGCCTGCCGCAGCTCGAGCCCAAGTTGCTCGAGCGGTGGGCGAGGCTAGGCATGTACAATCGGCTGCGCGAGAAGGCGAAGGGCCGCCCCAAGTTCATTCTCCACGACGGCCCGCCCTACGCCAACGGCAACATCCACATCGGCACCGCGCTCAACAAGATACTGAAGGACATCGTCACGCGCAGCCAGCAGATGCTCGGCTTCGACTCCAACTATGTGCCGGGCTGGGACTGTCACGGCTTGCCGATCGAATGGCAGGTCGAGCAGGAGTATCGCGCCAAGGGCAAGAAGAAGGAGGACATCCCCGTTCTGCAGATCATCGACGAGTGCCGCGCCTTTGCGCAGAAGTGGATCGACATCCAGCGCGCCGAGTTCAAGCGCCTCGGCGTCGAGGGCGACTGGGACCATCCCTACATGACCATGGCGCCGGCGGCGGAGGCGCAAATCGCGCGCGAACTGATGAAATTCGCGGCGACCGATCAGCTCTATCGCGGCTCCAAGCCCGTGATGTGGAGTGTGGTGGAGAAGACGGCGCTGGCGGAAGCGGAGATCGAATACCACGACTACACGAGCGATACGGTGTGGGTGAAGTTTCCTGTTGTTCAAGGCCCGACGCTGTCCGCCGGGAGCGGCGATCCTAGAGAACTCGGCGCGCTCCTTGGTGCGAGTATTGTCATCTGGACAACTACGCCTTGGACGATCCCGGGGAACCGCGCGATTAGCTTCTCATCCAAGATTGAATACGCACTTTACAAGGTGACCGAGGCCCCAGAAGGAAACTGGGCGCGCCCCGGGGACAAATTTATTCTGGCGAAGAAGCTCGCGTCTGAGGTGATGAAGGCGGCGAAAATTAGCGCTTTTGTCGAGGTACTGCATGTGACGGGGGACGAGCTTCGAACGCTGACCATCTGCGAACATCCGCTGAAGAGCCTGGGCTACACTTTCCAAGTTCCCTTACTTGATGGTGATCACGTCACCGACGAGGATGGCACCGGTTTCGTGCACACCGCCCCTGGCCACGGCCGTGACGACTTCGAGATCTGGATGGCGAGCACGGCCAAGCTGCAGCGCCTCCGTATCGACACTGCCATCCCCTTCACCGTCGACGCCGACGGCGCCTTCACCCGCGACGCCCCCGGCTTCGAGGGCAAGCGCGTGCTGAAGGAGAACGGCGACAAGGGCGATGCCAACGACGCCGTCATCAAGGCGCTCACCGACGCCGACGCGCTGATCGCCCGCGGCCGCCTCAAGCACCAGTATCCGCACTCCTGGCGCTCCAAGAAGCCCGTCATCTTCCGCAACACGCCCCAGTGGTTCATCGCCATGGACCGGCCGATCCCGAGCATGAGCGGCGACACCTTGCGCCAGCTCGCGCTGCGGGCCATCCGCGAGACGCAGTGGGTGCCCGTGTCTGGCCAGAACCGCATCACCGGCATGATCGAGGCCAAGCCCGACTGGGTGCTGTCGCGCCAGCGTGCCTGGGGCGTGCCGATCCCGATCTTCGTCAAGGACACCGCTGACGGTTCCTACGAGGTCCTGAAGGACGAGCGCGTCAACAAGCGCATCACCGATGCCATCGAGGCCAAGGGCATCAGCGCCTGGCACGAGCCGGGAGCTGCCGAGCGGTTCCTCGGCAACGACTACAGCGCCGCCGAATGGAAAAAAGTCGACGACATCTGCGACGTGTGGTTCGACTCCGCCTCAACGCACGCTTTCACGCTGGAAGACCCGGTGCACTTCCCACAGCTTGCGGGCATCAAGCGCAAGCGCGACGGCGGCGCCGATACCGTCATGTACCTGGAAGGCTCCGACCAGCACCGCGGCTGGTTCCACTCCTCCCTGCTCGAGAGCTGCGGCACGCGCGGCCGCGCCCCTTACGACGCCGTGCTCACGCACGGCTTCGTGCTCGACGAGAAGGGACAGAAGATGTCGAAGTCCCTGAAGAACGTCACCG
>Ga0190265_10001686_pt1 | contig 14546 bp, 11 predicted proteins | sample Popmic124T_FD_133135 | JGI IMG/M metagenome (GOLD analysis project Ga0190265, IMG submission 133135) | Populus adjacent soil microbial communities from riparian zone of Indian Creek, Utah, USA - 124 T | ecosystem: Environmental > Terrestrial > Soil > Riparian zone | place: USA: Utah | collected...
AGGTCACGGTCGAGCGCGTCGCGTGCCGCTCGGGTGGCGTCGAGATCGAAGTCGGCGGGGAGCCAGCCCCGCGCGCTCGTGATCGCCCGGCGCCGGGCCAACGCGCTGTTGCCGCCGATCATGATCGGTGGGCCGCCGGGTTGCACGGGGCGGGGATTGGCGTCGACGCCGGCGAACTCGACGTGCCGGCCGTGGAACTCGGGAGTCTCCATCGTCCAGAGCGCGCGCATCGCTTCGAGATATTCGTCGGTGCGGGTGGCGCGCTCGTCGAGCGGAACGCCCAACGCCGCGAACTCGGCGGGGAGATAACCGACGCCGACGCCGACCATCAACCGCCCGCCCGCGATCAGATCCACGCTCGCCAGTTGCTTGGCGAGCATCACAGGCTGGTGCAGCGGCAGCTCCAGAATGCCGGTCGCGACGGTGATCGACGTCGTGTGCGCCGCCGCCAGCGCGAGTGCGACGATCGCGTCGAGGAACGGGATCTCAGGTGCGATCGGGTAGTCGGGCGGCTGCGGGCTGGGGAGCACGATGTGCTCGCCCGCCCACAGCGAATCGAGTCCGCCGGCCTCGGCGTACTGCGCGACTCGCACCAGCGAGTCGGGATCCGCGCATGTCCCGTAGTTGATCGCATAGAGCCCGAACTTCATCCACGCAACGTAGTTTCGCTGCTGCGGCGCGGTGGCAGCCGCGTCTCGATGCCGCGATCCGGCAGACGCGCGGCAGGACCGGATCGGGCAGACTCGTACACGGTCACCACACCACGGAGGAGCGGATCGTGAAGCGTCAGCAGGGTGCGTCTGTCGACGAGCCGGCCCGCTCGACCCCCGTGTACGGCAGCTGCGATGTGCTGGTCATCGGAGGCGGGCCGGCCGGCACGGCCGCCGCCGTTGCCGCCGGCCGCCTCGGGGCCGACACGGTGCTGGTGGAGCGATACAACCACCTCGGCGGCCTGTCGACCGGAGGTCTGGTGTCGTGGATCGATCGGATGACCGACTGGGATGGGAACCTCCTCGTGGCCGGCGTCGGCGCCGAGCTCATCGACCGGTGCGGTCCAGACGCAACTCTCGGACCGAGTCCAGAGATCTGGGGCTCGAAGAACGCCGTCGAAGCTGCCTATTGGCGCGTCCGAACAGCTGCTTTGCGCGACACGGTGCAGTGGTCGCCAACCGTGGATCCCGAGGTACTGAAACTCGTCACCAACGACATCGTCCGCGAGTCGAACGTGCACACGCTCATGCATTGTTGGGTGGTGGCCGCGATCACGCGCGAGAACACCGTCGAGGGCGTGATCTTCGAGAGCAAGCAAGGACGGTTCGCGCTCACGGCGCCGGTCGTCATCGACTGCACCGGTGACGGGGACGTGTTCGCGCTGGCGGGCGCTCGGTTCGACGACGACTTCGACGGCGAAAGCGCACACGCCCGCCTCACCACCAGCTTTCGCTTCGGCAACGTCGACATGCGTCGCTATCTGGATTTCCGGATGCTGCGTCAGACCGAGTTCACCGAGACCATGCAGCGCGCGTCACGCGAGGGCATCTCGCTGCTCGCGCACCCGACGCCGTACGACTCGGTCGCCCTCTTCCTCACGCCGAAGATGTCGGGCTACTCGGCGCTCGACGTCGCCGATCTCACCGAGGTGGAGTTCATCTCGCGCGACGTCGCTCGTAAGGGCTTGACGTTCTTTCGCGAGAACGTGCCCGGATTCGAGCGCGCGTGGATTCTCGACACCGCCTCACAGGTGGGCACCCGGCACGCCAGGCGCCTCGTCGGTGCAGAGCGGATCACGATCGACCACTGGCGCGACGACGGGGGCTACTCCGACAGCATCGGCCTGTGTCCCGGGCTGACGCCGACGTTTCCGACGCTCCAGATTCCGTATCGCAGCCTGCTCCCCGCGAGCACGAACGGTCTGCTGGCCGCAGGTCGCAACCTGTCGGCCGACACCAAGTCACACGCCGCGTTGCGCGAGATACCGGAGTGTTGGGTGATGGGTGAAGCGGCCGGAGTGGCGGCCACGCTCGCCGTGGACAGCGGCGTCGCTGTGCGCGACGTCGACGTTCGCGCGCTGCAGGCACAGCTCGTGAAACAAGGAGGCATCGTCGACCGGCCGACGCCGAGAAGCGAACGCGACGGGAGTCTCGGTCCCGACGTCGGACTCGAAGAGTCGATCCACTGGCAAGCCGTCAACGAGGCACGCGCGTTCGACTAAAGCGCGGCGATGCCGGACAGCTCGGACTCGCGGCCGACGCCGTCCATGTCGATCCGTCGAACTTTCAGAAATTCCTCAAGAAGGCGAGACGACGTGCCGATGAACCGTTGGGCGTGCCTGGAGCACAAGTGTCACAGCCATCGAATTCCGCCGCCGCGCCGCTTGGTCGCACGCGCCGTCCCATCTTCCTCGTAATCGCTGCAATCGTCGCAGTCATTGCTTCAGCGGTCGCGTTCCCCCGCGATGGCGTGGATGCCGCACCGCTCAACTCCGCCGGGTGGACGACGAACGCCACGGCCAGTCCGACCAGTGTTCGACGGGGTGCCACGGCAACCGTGTCGATCACGGTGAAGTCGTCCACGACGCGTCGAGGACTCGTCGACGTCGAGATCTACGGCCCGAGCGGCCAGGTCTTCCAGCAGTTCTGGGACAACCAGGCGTTCACCAAGAACGTGTCCCGCACGTTCACCGCCCAGTGGAACGTCCCGACGAGCCAAGCACTCGGGACGCGCACGATCAAGGTCGGCATGTTCAGCCCCGGTTGGGGCTCGTTCCAGCATTGGAACGACTCCGCTGGCGCGCTCACCGTGACGGCCGCGGCCACGACGACGACCACCGCGCCGACCACCACATCGACGGTGCCGGCGACCACCACGACGAGGCCGTCGACCACGACCACCACGACCGCAACGACCACCACGACGACAATTCCGTCGACCACGACAACCCGGCCGACGACGACGACCGCGGCGCCGACGACCACGACGACGACCACGACGACAATCCCGCCGACGACCACCACGACGATCCCGCCGACCACCACGACCGGTCCGCCGCGGCCACCCGCTCAGCCACCGACGCGTCTCAACTGGGTCGGCTCGAACTTCTTCGCCACCGGGGTCAACGTGCCGTGGATGACGTGGCCGTTCGCGCCCGGCCACGGCGATTTCGGAGGCGGCAACTCCGACGGTGTGGTGGCCCGCCGGGCCGAGATCGCCGTCGGCTTCGCCAAGCTGCAGGCGTCAGGGACCCACGTCGTTCGGTGGTGGGCGTTCCAGGGCGATGCGTGGCAAATCAACCGTGACGCGAACGGGTGGCCCACGTCGCTGAACCCGGCCATCTACGCCGACTTCGACGCCGCCATGAGTCTCGCCAACCAGTACGACCTGTACTACAACTTCGTCCTCTTCGGCGGCCCCAACCAGTTCCCGTCGACATGGCGCACCAACGCCGCGCAGCGGGCCCAGCTCGCAACCGTGCTGGCACCCCTGTTCGCCCGGTACAAGGACAATCCCCGCCTGATGTCGTGGGAGATCTTCAACGAACCCGAGTGGGAGATCTGGAACAGCGGTGGCGTCGTCACCGAAGCCCACGTCAAGGCGATGGCCGTCGAGATCATCAAGTCGATCCGCCTCAACGCCCCCAGGACTCTGGTGACAGTCGGCCAGGCCCTCGTGGGCGGGTTCAACTCGAACCAGCGGGCGATCGCGATGTGGACCGATGTCGACCTCGACTTCTACTCACCGCACTGGTACAGCCCGCACACGTCACCGTTCTCGATCTGTGCGATGTGCACTACGGCGCCTGACCTCCAGGCCCTGTACAACACGTCCAAGCCGATCGTGATCGGTGAGTTCGACCAAGGGCTCGAGTCCACCAGCGCCAACACCGCTCGACTGAACCAGTGGTACAGCAAGAACTACGCCGGCGCATGGGGCTGGTCGCTGTTCCACGAGAACACGAACGACCGGATTCCGACCGACTTCGTGGCGTTGACGAACTTCAACTCCCAACACTCCGACATCGGTCCGAGAACTCCATAGAGGGCATTGTCACTGTCGCTCGACGCCCGGCCCCCGTTGCGGGGGTCGGGCGTGTCGCGCGCCGGCCGGTTGGCACGTCGTTCGCGGCTCTTCAGGATCTCTTCAGTGGTGTGGCGCACATTGGGCGATGAAGGGACGCACAAGCGGCCCACCGGGGAAGGGACACCGAGATGCTCGCACTGCACAACCGCCCAGCGACGTCCGAGACGACGCCATCGGCACACAGCGTCCGAGGCCGCAAGCGCTCATTCGTTGCGCCGCTCACCGGCCTCCTGCTCTCGATCGGGATCGTCACCGCGACCTTCTCGACGGCGAGCGCCGAGATCGGCGTCATCGGTGGAAACGCCCCAACGACGTTCACCTATAGCTACACGCCCGAGTCCAAGCAGATCGACGTGTCGTGCAACGGCTACGACGGGTTGATCCAGATCAGGCCATACACGGTGGTGCAGTCTGGCTTTCTGAACGGCCAGTACGTGAGCTACCGCTACCAGGTCAAGAACCGGGCGACCGGATGGTGGACGCAGTCCACATGGTCGGGTGTGACGCTGGCGACGGGCAGCGGTCTCAACTACACGTATCCGCTGAACCCGCTCCCGGTGAGCTACTACCGGCCGGGGATCCACGCTGACTGGGAGGTACTCGTCCAGGTCAGCTACTGGAACGGATCGCAGTGGCTGTACTCGGGTTGGAACCTGCCCACTCATGGGATGAGCCTCGGCGGGAGCTCCAGCAGCGTCCATTGCTACACCTGATCAGCTCTCCGGTCGGAGAATCCAGACAGGGCGGGGTCCACCGGACCCCGCCCTCGTCGCGTACCTGACGATCGGTCGAAACCAAGGCAGCTGGGCGCGGTCGGAATTCACGCCGGTACTCTCTGTGAATGGTGGCGGCGGCGGGCGAGCAGTCCGGCCCGGAGCCGACGAGACTCGCCGAGCCTCGGCCGTCCGTGCGCTCAGCGGCCGGGGCCGACTTCCGCAACGCCACGTGGCCGCAGCGGTTGGCCTTGGTCGGGGTGGTGTCGTGGATCGCCTACGAATGGGGTCCCGGCAACGAGACCGTCACGCCGTGGTTGCTGGCACGGGTGATCGCCCGCAACGATTCGGCGTGGGTCATCCTGCTGGCTGCACTCGTCGGGTTCGGCTTCACCGCTGCCCAGCAGCTGGCTTCGGGCTTCACGGCATTGGCGGGCTTCTCGATGTTCGAGCGCACGTCCAGCGCGGCGTGGACCCGGTTGCGGGGTCAGTCCGGCACCGTGCCCGGTGAGTGGTCGCGTCTCGGCTGGGGAGCTCGATCGGCCATCGTGTTCCCGCTCGGCACGACGTCGGTCGCGTTGATCCAGATCATGACCACCGGCGAGGTCGGCGTGCGTCGCCATCGCCGTGTCGTCGCGATGAGCGCGATGTTGTGCGCCACGCTGGTCGGGGTGCTCGGAGCCGCGGCCGCCGCCCTCGCCCTCGTCGGGCGCAACGTGCCGGCCCTCGAAGGCACCACGAACTGGATCCTCCGGGTCCTTGGCAACCCACTCTTCTGGCTGGGACTGATCGTCGTTTCGGTCGGTTGGCGAAGGTTTCTCACGCTCGGTGGCCGAACCGCCGCCACCAACGAGGGATCGGCAATGTGACCGGTACGCTGCGAGTGGCGGTGTGAATGCCCGGGTCAACGGCCAGATCGGCGGTGGATCCCTGGCCGAGTTGCCGTAATTGAGCGGCGCGGGAAGGGCGGTGACCTGGTGACGGAGAACGCGAGAGCCTCGCGCGACGCGTCCGACCGTTCCACCTGGATCTCGGGCCTCTTCTTCGCCACCGTCATCGCTGCCCACGCGTTCGGCGTGCTGGGTGGCGTCACCTACCCACTCGTGATCATCGGCGGCATCGCGTCCGCCTGCATCGGCCTCCGCAAGCACCGGCCGACGGTTCGTTGGCCGTGGTGGGCGATGGTCGCGACGGGCCTGCTCTGGGGGGCCGCCGGAGTCGCCCGCGAGGCGACCGAGGCAACGGGTGATCTGACCCACGAGCGCTCGCTGCTCCCCGATCTCTTCGCGCTCCCCGGCTACGTGTTGTTCGGGTTGGCGCTGTACGGCCTGCTGCGCGCCCGCCGGGTGGTCGACGAGTCCGGGGCGCGGCTCGACGGCATCATGCTCGGCACGGGCGCGCTGTTGTTCGTGTACGAGCTGTTGATCCTGCCCACGCTCAGCATCGACGACGCGTGGGTGATGGCTCGGATCGCGATCGCCATCTACCCAGCCATCTCGATGTGTCTCGTCGTGCTGGCCGCGCGGCTCGCGTTCTCGTCGGGCCAGCGCTCGCCGGCGTTTTCGCTGGTGCTCGGTGGCACCGCGTGCCTCCTCGCCGGCGATGTCGTGTTCGCGCTCGGCGACGCGGGTCGGATCGTCGTCAACGAGCGTCTGCTCGAGATTCCGTTCCTGCTCGTGCCGGCGGCGATCGGATCGGCCGTGCTGCACCCGTCGATCAGGTTCATCGCCCGGCCGGCCCGCCGGCCGATGAACACGATGAGTCGCGGTCGGCTGATGGCGGTCGCAGCCGCCCTGCTCGCTCCCATCGTCGTGATCGCCCTCCACGACATGTCGTCGGCCCGCTCGGTGACAACGGTGCTGTGCCTCGTGCTGGCCGTGGCCGCGATCATGCGGCTGGCGGGCGCGATGAAGGAGCAGGCCGCCCTCGGCTTCCGACTCACGCACCAGGCCAACCACGACGATCTCACCGGCCTGCCCAACCGCGTGCTGGTCGTCAAGCACATCGACGCGATGCTCAGCGAGTCCCGCCGAACCGGACGGCCCGTGGCGCTGATGTTCCTCGATCTCGACCAGTTCAAGCTCGTCAACGACTCGATGGGCCACGCCGTCGGCGACCAGCTGCTCGTCCTCGCCGCCGAGCGGATCGGCGACTGCGTCCGCAGCAACGACATCGTCGGGCGCATCTCGGGCGACGAGTTCCTCGTCGTCGCCGCGGGACTCGATGCTGACGGTGCTGCTGGACTCGCCGACCGGGTCAGGCGAGTCCTCGGCGCGGCATTCTTGCTCGACGCCGGCGAGGTGTTCATCTCAGTGTCGATCGGCATCGCCGTGGCGTTCGGTGCCGACGTCGATGAGGCGTCGACGCTCATCCAGGAAGCGGATACCGCGATGTACCGCTCCAAGGACGCCGGGCGCAACGCGGTGACCGTGTACGACACGTCGATGCTCGAGCGCGTCGCGCGCCGAGTCGAGCTCGAGCGGCGTCTCCGTCAGGCGCTCGCGGCGGGCGAGGTCGTCGCCTACTTCCAGCCCCTCGTCCGGTTGCCGACCGGCAACGTCGTCGGGTTCGAGGCGCTCGCGCGATGGGAGGACGACCGCACGATGATCGCGTCCTCGGAGTTCATCCCCGTCGCCGAGGAATCCGGTCTGATCGTTCCCCTCGGCGCGTTCATGCTCGACGAGGCATGCCGCAGCCTGGCCCATTGGCGCCGGACCATCCCCGGCGGCGAAGGGCTCTACATCTCGGTCAACCTCTCGCCGCGGCAGGTTCGCGAGAGCGACATCGTCGACATCGTGGCCGAGGCGCTCCTGCGGCACGGTCTGCCGGGCAGTGCGCTGTGGCTCGAGATCACCGAGAGCGTGATGATGGAGGACTCGGTCTCGACCGCCGGCGTGATGGTCGGCCTGCGCTCGCTCGGCGTCCGCCTGTCGGTCGACGACTTCGGCACCGGGTTCTCGTCGCTGTCGACGCTCAAACGGTTCCCGGTGTCCGGCGTCAAGATCGACCGCTCGTTCGTGTCGGGGCTCGGCGAGCACCAATCCGACTCGTCGCTGGTCGCGGCGATCGTGGCGATGGCATCGGCGCTCGGACTGGTCGCGATCGCAGAGGGCGTCGAGACGCACGACCAGGCGGCTCGGCTGCTGGCGCTCGGCTGCACCGAGGTGCAGGGCTATCTGTTCGCCACGGCAGTTCCGTTCGACGAGGTGCCGCCAACGCTCGCCCGCCTCGGCGTCGCTGGGCACGCGGACCTCGTGGCCCGCGTGCCCTGAGTCCGCACGGGCTACACCTTCGGGCTCGTGACCGCTTCGTCGGGCAGCGCGGTGGGGATCGTCGGGTACCCCGGGATCGCTTCCGGCAGATCGGCGACGTACCACGTCTGGCGGTCGAGGACCTGGACCGCCGAGTGTGGGAAGTGGTCGGCGATGCGCTGCGCCAGCTCCGCCGCGCCGAACATCTCGCGGTTGAAGTCACAGATGTCGAAGACGAGCACACCACCCACCTGCGCGGGTACCTGCCAGAGCTCGGTCGACAACCGCGCGAACAACGTGCGGCCTCGCACACCCGGCGCCACCATCACGAGGATCCCGACGTAGATCGCGTCCCGCGCGGCGTGGGCCGGGTACTTCGACCGCAGGAACGCCGGTGAGATCTGCGGCACGTCCTCCAAGCTGTTGGTCACCATCGCCAAACCGACCGGCGTGTTGACCTGCCAGCCGACGATCTTGGTGATGCGCGGGTTCGCCAGCTCGGCGAGCACCTCGTCGCGTGAGTAGTAGTGCTGCAGGACCGCGAGCTCGGCCAGCGGCTCGAAGTTGGTTCGGTACGCCTCCCACAACGCCTCCGCTTTGATGCCGGTGATCGACGACTCGTGGGTGACGGTGATGGGCGCAGCCGAAGGATGCGATTCGAGTATTGACATTCGGTTCTCCTAGGAGCTCATGAGAGCTCGGGAACCATTCACGGCAAAGTCGCCGAACAAGGCGGCGCATCGCGCCCTGACACACCGCTGACAACCGGTGGGAACGGTGCCCGTTCGCCCTCGGTTTCGTGGTGATGCACTCTGTCGTCAACCTATCGGCGTGCCCGGGGCGTCGCCGGGGTGACGACGTCGGATTCGAGGCGTGACGGCCAGATCGCCCGCCAGGGGAGCGGGCGTCAGCGCCGGTGGGCGCGCGGGCCGCGCCCCGCCAGGGCCTGGAGCACGAGGAGCAGCAGCACCGCTCCGACGGCGGCGACCAGCACGGTGCGCAGCGAGAAGTCGTCGAGCTCGCGACGGTCGACCGCCTGCATGAGCGCGCCGCCGATCAACGCACCGAGGATTCCGACCACGACGGTGTACATGCAGCCGCTTCGCTCGTCGTGCACGATCCATCGCGCCAGGATCCCAGCGATGAGCCCGGTGGCGATCCAGGCGATGATGCTGCCCATCGGCGCGACGGTAGCGCCGGGCACCACTCGGAGGATCGGTCGGGGTCACCGGCCTACAGTCCGTCGCCGATGACATGGTGGGAAGCGTTGCTGCTGGTCGGTGGGGGCCTGCTCGCCGGCACGATCAACGCCGTCGCCGGGGCGGGGTCGATCCTGACCGTGCCGTTGCTCGTGCTCGCGGGCGTGCCCGGCAACGACGCCAATGGCTCCAACCGGGTCGGGATCCTGACGTCGAACGCGGCCGCCGTGGTGTCGTTCCGACGGCTCGGCGTGCGCGGCCTGCGCGATGCACTCCCGATCCTGGTGCCGGTCGTGGTCGGCGCGATCGTCGGCTCGTTCACGATCGGTGCGATCACCGACGAGGGGTTCGAGCGGTTCTTCGGGTTTCTCGTCTTCCCCCTCGTGATCCTGTCGTTGCGCAGGCCGAAGGTGCGTGTCGATGCCAGGCCGTGGAGTCGAACCGCCACGATCGCGGTGTTCACCGCGATCGGTCTCTACGGGGGTGCGGTGCAGGCCGGGATCGGGCTCGTGCTGCTCGCCGCGCTCACCCGCGCCGGGTACGAGCTCGTCCTCGCCAACAACATCAAGGCCGTCGTCAACCTGAGCATCACGGTCGTCGCGCTGCCGTTCTTCATCGCCCGTGGTGAGGTCGACTGGGTCCCGGCGCTGGTCCTCGCCGCCGGCTTCACCGCCGGTGGATGGGTCGGCGCCCACGCCGCGGTCAAAGGCGGTGAGCGATTCCTCCGGTGGGCGATGGCTGGCGCGGCGGTACTCCTCGCTGGACGCCTGCTCGGGCTGTACGGCTGAACATGCGCGTCGGACGAGGCAGCAGCAACGTCCGGCTCGGCCTCACGGTCGTTCGCGCACGGTCTGGTCGTACGCGGCGATCATCGCGACGATCGCGAGCCCGACGAGCGCGGTCATGCCGACGACCGTCACCGCGTGGAGGTCGCCGTTGGTGTCGCCGGGATTGGCGAACGCGGGTCCGACCGGGGAATCGCCCAGTTCGAGCAAGGCCGTCACCGCCAGCCACACGACGGGCAGCATCCCGCCGATCGCGACGCCGAGCCCCCACCGGCGCACCTGCAGGAACCCGATCACACCGGCGAGGGCGAGGAGGGCCACCTGCGCGAGCCGTCCGACAAGGTAGGCGGTGGGCTGATCGAACGTGCCACCGGCCGAGCTCCAGTTGTTGCGGAACGTCGCCGCCCCCTCCGGCACGAGCGGGCCGCCGGCGGCGAACAGCGCGCTGACCGCACCCAACGCCGCGATCCAGGGGTTCAGACCCGAGCGGTTGTCGTTGCCGGCGTACGCCAGCGAGACCACGAACACCGCCCCGCCGATGACGATGGACGCGAGCAGCAGCCAGTACCCCAGATCGCGGGTGATCGTGATCGTGAACGACTCGGTGGTCGGCGCGTCGACAGCGATCGTGGCGGCCTGGAGCGGCTGTTCGACGAGCCCGATGACGAGCGCCGCCCAGCCGGCGATGGCCAGCCCGGCGCCGCCCGCCAGCCCCGCGCCCCAGCGGACGCCGAGCCCGGCCGCGACCGCTCCGACCAGCAACGCGCCGACGCCGATCAGCCCCGCGACTCGGAGGTTGGAGCCGAGATCACCGACGAGCCAGTCGCCGGTCTGGAACGTCGGTGTGACGGCATCGGTCGTGATGGTGACCACGTTGGCGAACACACCGACGAGGGCGACGATCGCGGCAACGATGCTCGTGCCCGTGACGACGCCGAGACGGAACCGGAAGCGCCGCAGACCCTCAGGGTCGAGGAGCGGCATCTCGGCAGTCGTGGCGGCGGTCGGTGCCGGCCGGGCGTACGCCGACGTGACCTGCTCGGCGGTGACCGGAACTCGCTGGCGCGACACCGGCGGCGGCGTCGCGGCGGGCGCCGGGCGCTCCGTCGGATGGGTGATGTCGTCCGGGACGTCGGACGCGAAGTCGTACACGCGCTTGGATGCGTCGCGTTGGCGGGTGACGGTCGGTACGACTCCCGTCACCGCCTGGGTGACCGGCAGCTGGCCAGTGATCGAGGGGCCAGTGATCGAGGGGCTAGTGATCGAGGGGGTCGAGGGGCTGATGAGCGGGTCGGGTGCCGACGCCGATGGCCGGATGAGCTCCTGTGTCGGGTCGGTCACGCCGGTGAGGGAGACCCCACAGTCGCCGCAGAAGCGCTGCTTCGGCTGCACCTCGACGCCGCACCGGTGGCAGAACATGGTCAGAATGGTAAGCGGCTGCGAGCACCAGTTGTCCGTCGGCTTCGTGCGAACGTGACGATCTCAGCAGACTCGCCTTCATGACCGGTCGTTTCGCGCCGTCGCCGACGGGTGAGCTGCACGTCGGCAACCTGCGAACTGCGCTCGTGGCCTGGCTGGCCGCGCGCTCGACTGGTGGCGCGTTCATCGTGCGCATGGAGGACCTCGACCGTGTGACGTCGTCGGTCGAGCACGAGCGCGGCCAGCTCGCCGATCTGGCCGCGCTCGGGCTCGACTGGGACGGCGATGTCGTGCGCCAGAGCGAACGGTTCGAGCGCTATCGCGAGGCGATCGACGTACTCGCCGGCCGCGGTCTCGTCTATCCGTGCTACTGCACGCGGCGCGAGATCCAGCGCGAGATCGCCGCCGCGGCGAGCGCGCCGCACGGCACGTTGCCACCGGACGGATACCCGGGGACGTGCCGCGATCTCACGAGCACGGAACGGGCGACGCGCGAAGCGATCGGGCGACCCGCCGCGCTGCGGCTGCGCACCGAGCACGAGCAGATCGAGATCGTCGACCGGATCGCCGGCATCCACCGGGGAACGGTCGACGACGTCGTGCTGCAACGGGGCGACGGTGTGCCGGCCTACAACCTGGCGGTGGTCGTCGACGATGCCGCGCAGGGGGTGACGCAGGTGGTTCGCGGCGACGACCTGTTGTCGTCGACGCCGCGCCAGGTGTTGCTGCAACGACTCCTCGGCCTGGCGACGCCCGAGTACCTCCACGTGCCGCTGGTCGTCGGGCCCGACGGCGAGCGTCTCGCCAAACGTCACGGTGCCGTCACGCTGTCGCAGCTCGCCGAGCGGGGTGTCTCGGTCTCCGAGGTCGTCGCCTGGCTGGCGGCCTCGATCGGCCTCGGGGCCCCGGACGGCGGGCTCGGCGTGCGGGAGCTGATCGACGGGTTCGACCCATCCGTCGTGCCGCGGCATGCGGTCACGGTGGTCGACTTGTCGGCGAGATGACCGCCGGCGGGCGCGTCGTGGGTGCCCGGAAGATCGACCTGGCTCGGAGCTAGGCTGGGAGCCCGTGCGAGTCCGCGTCGTGATGCCCCTCTTGATCGGCGCGACGCTCGTCATCCTCGCAACCTGCGCCACGACGTCGGTCACCGGGCCGGCGCTCGACGACGCTGGCGACAAACCCCTGCCGACGGTGCCGCTGGCGCCCGTCACCGACGCCGCGACCGTCGTGCCGACCGACGCTCCGACGAGCACCGAGGCCGCCACGACCGTCGTCGAAACCACAACGACCGTCGTCGAAACCACAACGACGGTGGCCGAGACCACCACGACGCCGGTGGTCGAGACCACGACGACGACGACGCTGCCACCCGGCGTCGTCCCCGTTCCGCCGGCTGCCGAGCCGATCGTGCCGGTCGGCACGGGGAGCGGTGCCGACACCGCCAAGGCGCAATGGCGGCTGCTCGAGCTCGGGTTCTGGGTGCAGAACGCCGACGGCGAATACGGGCTCACCACGCGCCAGGCGGTGATGGCGTTCCAGAAGTACTACGGGCTGGCGTCCGACGGTGTGCTCGGCGAGGAGACGGCTGGGTGGATGACGGTGATCACCGAACGGCCACGGGCGCGCGCCGATGCCGGCACGCTCGTCGAGATCGACAAGGCCAAGCAGCTGCTGTTCTTCGTCATCGACGGTCGCACGGAATGGGTCCTCAACACCTCGACCGGCAACGGTGAGCCGTACGAGGAGGAAGACAAGAACACCCCGGGCGAGGTGATCAAGGGCGTGTCGATCACGCCGAACGGGCTGCACAAGGTCTACCGCGAGCGCAATGAAGGATGGTGGCCGGGCGATCTCGGCGAGATCTACCGGCCCAAGTACTTCAGTGGCGGCGCCGCCGTGCACGGATCGAACAGCATCCCCAACTACCCGGCCTCACACGGTTGCGTGCGCATCAGCGTGCCGGCGATGGACTGGGTGTGGGAGATCAATCTGATGCCGAAGAGCACTCCCGTCTGGGTCCACGAAGGTGGATGACAACCCGATCTCGTGAAGTTTCGGCGCCCTGAGAACGCCGAAACTTCACGAGAACGGGGTTTGCCGCGCTGGTTTGTGCTGATCGGGCAGACTGCCATCCGTGTTGCCCGAGATCGGCGAACTGAGACCCTGGGCCGACCCTGAGGTCGTGAGCATCGGGCGCCTCCCGATGCGACCGCCGACGATCGCGTACCGCGACATCCCGGCCGCTCGTACCGGCGATCGCGGCGCGTCGCCGTGGTGGCGTGCGCTCGACGGTCAGTGGAAGTTCCGCCTTGCCGAGCACCCAGACCGGGTGCCGGCCGCGTGGGTCGGCCGTGCCGCTGGCGACGATCGCCGCTCGACGGCGCTGACGGTACCCGGGAACTGGACCGTGCAAGGCGTCGACGACCACCCGCACTACACCAACGTCCAGATGCCGTTCGACGGGCCACCGCCGCGGCTGCCCGACCGCAACCCGACCGGCGTGTACCGGCGGACGTTCACGGTGCCGCGCGACTGGCGCCAGCGCCAGGTGGTGTTGCACGTCGGCGCCGCCGACAGCGTCCACGCCGTCTACGTCAACGGGCAGTTCGCCGGTTACGGAACCGACAGCCGGCTGGCGAGCGAGTACGACATCACCTCGCAGCTCGTGACCGGTCGCAACGAACTGGCGATCGCCGTGGTGCGATACAGCGCGCACAGCTACGTCGAGGACCAGGACCAGTGGTGGATGGCGGGACTCCACCGCGAGGTCGCCCTGATCAGTCGTGGAGCTACGAATCTGGCGTCGCTGGTGTGCGACGCCGGGTTCCGTGTCGCCGACGGCGTGGGCACCCTCGACGTGTCGGCCACAGTCGGTGGTACGGACCCGCCGTCCGAGGGCTGGGCGATCCGCACGACCGTCGAGACGCTCGGTGGCCGCCGGCTGGCACCTCCGGTCACCACCACGGTGCCGCATCGCTTCGCCGAGCCGTACGTGTTCCGCGGCCATGTCGCCACGAGCCGGTTCGAGCTCGCCGGCGTCGATCCGTGGTCAGCCGAACGGCCGTCGCGCTCCCGCGTCGTCGCCGAGCTGCTCGATCCAAC
>Ga0190265_10001687_pt1 | contig 14545 bp, 8 predicted proteins | sample Popmic124T_FD_133135 | JGI IMG/M metagenome (GOLD analysis project Ga0190265, IMG submission 133135) | Populus adjacent soil microbial communities from riparian zone of Indian Creek, Utah, USA - 124 T | ecosystem: Environmental > Terrestrial > Soil > Riparian zone | place: USA: Utah | collected...
CTCCGCACAGTCCCCGCCCGCCACGACGGCCGCCCTCACCCTGACCCGCACCCCCCGCCCGTACATGCGTGCCCTCGGCCTCATCACGGTCACCCTCGTGGGCGCCTGGCTCGGACTGCTGATCGTCGGCAGCGTCAACGCCCCCGTGGGCCCCGTGGACACCAAGATGACGCTGCGGCCCTCCCTGACAGGCGGCACCAAGGTCAACGTCTCGCCGCTCGGCGCTCTCGAACTGCGCAGCCATTACGCCCCCATCCGCCTCGACGTCGACGTCGACCAGCTCGACCAGGAACGCGCCGCCGCCCTCGTCGACCATCCCGAGCGGCTGGAGGGGCTGGAGAGCGAGATCACCTCGGACGTACGCTCCGGCACGGCCGACCTCGCCCTGCGCGCCACCGCCGCCGTACTGGCGGGCTCCTGCGCCCTCGCCCTCGCCGTCTACCGCCGCCCGCGCCGCGCCCTCGCCGCAGGCGGCCTCGCACTGGCGCTGCTGGCGGTCTCGGGCGCGACCGCCTTCGCGACCTGGAACCCGAAGTCCGTACTGGAACCGAAGTTCTCCGGGCTGCTGGCCAGCGCACCCTCCGTCGTCGGCAACGCACGCAGCATCGTCACCGATTTCGACATCTACCAGCGGGAGTTGGCCCGTCTCGTCAGCAACGTGACCAAGCTCTACGAGGCGACCTCCACCCTCCCCGCGTACCAGCCCGACCCGTCCACGACCCGCGTCCTGCACGTCTCCGACATCCATCTCAACCCCGCCGCCTGGCAGATCATCAAGTCGCTGGTCGAGCAGTACGACATCGACGCGATCATCGACTCGGGCGACACCATGGACCACGGCACCGCCGCCGAGAACGGCTTCCTCGAACCCGTACGCGACCTCGGCGCCCCGTACATCTGGGTACGCGGCAACCACGACTCCGAGAAGACCCAGAAGGCGTTCGAGGACCTGGCGAAGGAGAAGGGCAGCAACGTCCACGTCCTCGACGACGGCGTGCCGTTCAACGTCGCCGGGCTGCGGCTCGCCGGCTGGGGCGACCCGCAGTTCACACCGGACCGCTCCGTCACGCCCGAGGGCGACCCCCAGGAGCGTCGGGAGGGCCGCAAGCTGGCCATGGCACTGCGCGCACAGAAGACCGCGGACACACCGGTCGACATCGCAGTCGCCCACAACCCCGTACTCGTCAAGCAGGCCGACGGTCTCGTCCCCCTCGCCCTGGCCGGCCACACCCACCAGCGCAGCAACGAGATCCTCACCAAGCGCACCCGCCTGATGATCGAAGGCTCGACGGGTGGAGGCGGACTGCGGGCAGTTGAGGGAGACGAACCGCAGAAGGTGTCGGCGTCCGTCCTCTACCTCGACCGTGACGACGGCGGGCTGCAGGCCTGGGACGAGATCACCCTCGGCGGCCTGGGCCTGTCCACCGCGGAGGTCAGCCGCCACCTCGCCGAGGACGGCGAACCCGGCTCACCGGGCTCCTCTCCCTCCCCGAGCCCGTCCTCCACTTTCAGCTCCCCCGGCTCCACACCCTCGCGCTCGCCGTCGCCGGCCAACTCCCCGTAACGGTTTTGGCGAACGCTCCGCTATCCCATATGCTTCTCACGTCCCCGACGCGCTGACGTACCGGAAGCGCCCAGGTGGGCCATCAGCCCTCATCGTCTAGTGGCCCAGGACGCCGCCCTTTCAAGGCGGTAGCACGGGTTCGAATCCCGTTGGGGGCACGCACCACTCTGTGCGAGACTTGTGCTCGCGCGATGCTTGGTCCTGTGGAGCAGTTTGGAGTGCTCGCCACCCTGTCAAGGTGGAGGCCGCGGGTTCAAATCCCGTCAGGACCGCTGCGGCTGGGTAGCTCAGTTGGTACGAGCGTCCGCCTGAAAAGCGGAAGGTCGCCGGTTCGACCCCGGCCCCAGCCACCGCAGCTGAACAGCAGAACGCCCCCTCCGGGCTCACCGGAGGGGGCGTTCTGCTGCCTGTGCCATCACCTGCTGACAGCAACCGCTCCTGATGCCCCCTCAGACATCCACCGCCGGCGGCGGAGCAGCGGCAACGTGAGGGCCGCCGGATGTGGGTCGTGGCGGCGGTGGGGCCGGTGCACGGTGTGTCTGCCATTGGAAGGGCCTGCGAGGCGCTTGGTGAGAAGGGATCCGGCGGGCGGGTAACCGCCAGGCATGATCCTTTCGTGGGAGGTACTGCCGGAGTCGAATCTGCGTGAGGCGATCGGCGTCCTCGTACTTGTGGTGGAGGCCGCAGGCGCGTTGATCATTTTTGTGGGGGCGATCTGGGGGTTCGCACGTTTCATCGCGTCAGTCGTGCGTGGTGGCGGGGGACAGGGGACGGGCTTCAACCGGATCCGGCTGACGCTGGGCAGGTTTCTCGTGCTGGGACTCGAGTTTCAGTTGGCGGGCGACGTGCTGCGTACCGCGGTGGCGCCCAGCTTCACCGAGATCGGACAGCTCGCCGCGATCGCCACCATCCGGACGGCGCTCAACTACTTCCTGGGCCGAGAGATCGCCCATGAACGTGCCGAGCTCGAACGCGACACAGAAGGGGAGCCACAGCAAGACGCAGGAGACAAGTCCAGCGGGCGAAAGGCGCCGTAGGGTGAAGTCGGCGATCGAGGCAGCCGCGCTGCTGCTTACCGCAGTCGGCGTCGTGTCCTTCCTGACGGCCTACGCGACCACGCGCACGATCCGCTGCGCCCTGCCGCTGCTCCTGGACTTCCTCATGGCGGCCGGCCTGATCCGCCTCGCCGGTGTTCTGTCGTGGAGCAGCATCCTGCTGACGGTCGCCATCATCGCCGTCCGTAAGGTCGCCGCTTTCGGCGTCGCCGAGAAGGGCACAGCATGAGCAAAACGCATCATGGAGTGCGGCAGGACCAACCGGCAGCTCAGCGGCGCTCGCCCAGCGCATGGCACTGCCGCACGAACCCCTACTCGGGATGCTCCCGCGACCCGTCCTTCGACTCTCTCGCCCGCAGTCGGGCGGCGCGGGTCTGGAGATAGCGCCGCTCGGGGACACTGAGTGTGCGCTCGGCCGCCAACCGGTAGGCGGCTCGGGCGGCTGCGGCGTCCCCGGCTTTCTCCAGTAGATGTGCGCGTACGGCATCGAGCCGGTGGTTGCCCGCCAACCGGCCCCCTGGGCCTTGCGGCCCGGGTGGTGCCCCCACCTCCAGCTTGGCGACTTCGGCGAGTCCGGCCTGCGGTCCGTGCACCATCGATACGGCCACGGCTCTGCCGAGCTCTGCCATGGGGTCTGGTTCTGTGCGTACGAGGATGTCGTACAGCGCGAGAATCTGCGGCCAGTCGGTGTCCTCGGCGCGCACGGCCTCGTCGTGCAGGGCCGCGATCGCCGCCTGCAACTGATAGGCCCCCGCCTGCCCTTGGCCCAGTGCCTCCTCCACCAGGGCGATGCCTTCGTCGATCGCCTTCCTGTTCCACCGGGTTCGGTCCTGCTCGTCGAGCGGGATCAGTTCGCCATGCGGACCGGTGCGTGCCGCGCTGCGCGCCTCGGTGAGCAGCATGAGCGCCAACAGCCCCGTCACCGCGCCCTCTTGGGGCAGCAGCCGGCGTACGGCCCGGGTCAGCCGGATCGCCTCACGCGCCAGCTCGGCGCGGTGCAGGTGGCTGCCGGAGGTGGCCGTGTAGCCCTCGTTGAAGATCAGGTAGAGCACCTGGAGCACGGCGGCGAGCCGCTGATCGCGGTCGTCGGGCCCTGGCTGCCGGAACGAGACGCCCTTTATCTTCTGCTTGGCCCGGCTGATCCGCTGAGCCATCGTCGCCTCCGGCACCATGTGCGCGCGGGCGATCTCCGCCGTGGTCAGACCGCCGACGGCGCGCAGGGTGAGCGCGATCTGCGCGGCGGCGGTCAGCCCTGGATGGCAGCACAGGAAGAGCAGGGTGAGGGTGTCGTCCTCGGACGGTGCGCGGGTCTCACCCGGCGGCGGCGCCGTGAAGGCGTCCCGTGGCGTGAGCGCCGTGGCCGTCTCCTCGCGTCTGCGTCGCGCCTCTTCGCTGCGGAGCTGGTCCGTGAGCCGGCGCGCGGCGACCTTGATGAGCCAGCCGCGGGGGTTGTCCGGGACGCCGTGCTCCGGCCACTGCTGCGCTGCGGCGAGCAGCGCTTCCTGCACGGAGTCCTCGGCCGCGCCGAAGTGCCCGTACCGGCGTACCAGCGCGCCGAGGACCTGCGGCGCGTGCAGGCGCAGCAGGTCCTCGACCTCGGTTGTACGTCTCACACATCGTCTCCGGATACTTCCCCGATGGGCCGGATCACCACTGCGCTCTCCGCGGAGCCCTCAGGCACGGGGCACTGGGCGACGCGCGCGGCGATCTCGGTGACCCTGTCCAGGCTCGCGCACTCCAGCACCCAGAATCCGGCAAGCAGCTCCTTGGTCTCGCTGTACGGACCGTCCGTGATCACCGGCCGCCCGTCCTTGCCCGCAACGACGGAGCGGGTCTGCGCAGGCTCCGTCAGGCCGTGGGCGTCCAGGAGTTCACCGGACTCGGCGAGGTCGTTGTTGATCTCGCCCATGAAGGCGAACATCGCCTTGAGCTCCTGCTCGCTCCAGACGGGGTGGCCGGGCGAAGGCTTGCCGCTCTGCGCGTCGTAGTCCGCCTGCGACCCCTGCACCATCACCAGATACTTCATGACTTCGCTCCTCTGATGCGCTGTCGCCCCTTGTGGGCAACTCTCACAGGGAACGTCGGAGCACGGGACGCCTTCTCGACACCACACCGGAGAAATTCTTCCCGGAAGAATTCTCCGAACCGCTCACGGCGCACCGACTCCGGTCGCTCGGCTCAGCCTCAGCGTCGCGCGGCCCATTTGGTCCAGCTGGGGTGTCGTTGATCCGGTTGGCGACCTCGATCCTTATCGTCTTGGTGGTACGTGCTCGTTGGGCGCCACGCAGCAGTGTCAGGTGCCCCACTCGGCCGAACATCCGAAGCCGGGGGTCCGGGGGTGGGGACGGCCTCGTCCGGTCGACCAGGAGTGCCGCCTTGCGAACCAATGAAGCCTCATCAGCGCCCGGCAGTCTTGGCTGGAACCGTGAGACCGCGACACTGGCGCTGCTGTCGTTCGCGATGCTGATCGTCTCGCTGGACCAGTACATCGTCGTGGTGGCGCTGCCTGACATCGCACGGGACCTGGGCTACTCAGCGCAGACACTTCAGTCAGTGATCAGCGCTTACGCGGTCGCCTCGGCTGGATTCCTGCTATTCGGCGGTCGCGCCGCAGACCTGCTCGGGCGGCGCAGGATCCTGGCGACTGGGCTTGCCCTCTATGCCGTAGCGGCACTTGCCGGTGGGCTCGCCACGAATCCGGGGATGTTGCTCGCCGCACGCGTGGTTCAAGGACTTGGCGGCGCATTGGTCTTCCCCACCACACTGGCGCTCATCAACACCACGTTCTCGGAAGGTCAGGCACGCAACCGCGCCTTGGGTATCTGGGGCGGTGCAGGCGCGGCAGGACTCGTTATCGGCGTACTGCTCGGCGGACTACTGACCCAGGTTTTCGGATGGGAAGCGGTTTTCCTGGTCAACGTCGCTTTGGCTGGTCCGGCACTGCTACTTGCGTTCGTGCTGATCCCACCCGACGGGGAACGCGAAAAGGGCCGCAAGTTCGATCTCCCCGGCGCGCTGAGCGTCACTCTGGGCGTCACCTTGATCGTCTTCGCTCTTGTTCGAGGACCTGGGCTGGGCTGGCTTTCACCACGCATTCTGATCAGTGCAGTTGCCGGCCTGCTACTGATCGGGGCTTTCGCAGTGATCGAGCGGCGCAGCGTCGACCCGCTCATGCCTCCTCGGCTGCTGTCGAACCCGAACCTCATCACTGGTGTCGTCATCGCGTTCATGTTCATGGCGACCTTCGGCTCTGTTCTCTACTTCCTGTCGATCTACTTTCAGGAGATCCTCGGCTACGACGCCCTGCAAACAGGTGCCGGGTTCCTGATCCCCACAGTGGTCGTGGTGGCGGGCTCCACGACGGCCGGCCAGTTCGTGACGCGGTTCGGGCTCAGAGGCACGCTGGTGGCTGCTCTTGGCTTCGGGGCGCTCGGCGCTGTGCTGCTGGGCGTCGCAATCTCGCCGGACGGCTCGTACGTCGAACTGATCCCAGGACTCGTGGCGCTCAGCATCGGTGACGGCGTGGTGTTCACCACCATGTTCATCGCTGCCGCGACCGGAGTGTCCGACCGGGAACAGGGCATCGCCTCAGGGATCGCCTCCACGGGCTCCGGGGTCGGTGCCTCCGTCGGCCTCGCGATCCTCGTCCTGGTAGCGACCTCGGGTCTGGACGGCCTCAAAGGCGAGCGCCTGCGCATCGCGACCGCAGACGGGATCAGCACCACGCTGTTCGTCGTGGCCGGCGGGATCGTCATCACGCTTCTCGTCGCTGTGACCCGGTGCCCGACGCCAACAGCGCCGGCACCAACTCCCGTACCCCGCCAGTGGCGTCGCTGTTGAGGCCCGGTCACCTGGCCATCAGCCGCTGAAAGAGCGTTCGTTGGAGGTCGCCCGGACGGGTAGCCCTGAGTCACGGGTGGCCCTGAGTCGACTTGCGGCGTCTCCTGGCCCTTGGCCGCTGTGCGCTGGATACATGACGTGTGGCGGCTGTACGTTGCTCGAATGACCAACAACCGAAAGGGCAATGCCGCGTAGGCGCCCATCAGCTCTGCGGAGCGATCTCCCGACAGGTGTCCGCTTTCGACGACGCTTTCCAGCGATCAACCGCCTCTCAGCGTCGTGTGCGGCCGACCTGCGCCGACTCGAACGAGCGCGCTTTCAGCCAGAGTCCACCGCAGAAGCCTTCTGGCACTGGAAGGCGCTGGCACACGGTCCACTCAGACAGGTGGCAGATCCGTTCTCCTCACCCCGGTGCGGCACTCCGGAGTGCGGCTGTAACCCTGGTCTCTTCCGTGATCATCTCGAAGCAGTGCTGCATGCCCTGCCCAAGAAGAGCGCACGCGAGCTGCGCGTACTCGTACGGTCCCTTGACGCCAAAATCTTGACGAGGGTCAGGATCATCAATGCGGACGCCCCGGACATCCGCTGGTGGGAGGGACAGCTCTGAGGTTCGACCAGGCAGGCTGAGCCGGCCGGTGCAGCTCGACATTGCCGACGCCCGCGCTCCAACTCCCGTTGCGGCTCCGTCAGTTCTGGCCGTCTTCCTGCCGAGGCGGGAAGACGGCCGGCATCGCCCCCTGGCACGTGTCGCGAGTGCGGTCAGTCCGGCGGGTACAGGAACGTGCCGTTCTCGTTGGCGAATGCCGTGCCGAAGCCGGCGTTCGGGGCCGGGGCGCCGATGTCCACGGGGTTGAAGGCTATCGAGCCGGTCGCGGTCAGCCCCGTGGTGGTGCCGCGCAGGGACCAGACGGCGCCGGTGTTGTTCTCCTTCGGTGCGGAGACGGCGAGTTCGGCCCGGCCGTTGCCGGTGACGTCGAGCAGCCGTACGGCACCGCCGAAGCGGTCGCCTGCCTCGGCGACACCCCCGATGGCCGGGGTGTCCTGGTGGAAGGCCTGCGCACCGGTGCCGCCGATGCCACCTGCGCGGCCCTTGAGCAGCACCACCGCACCGGCCGCGGCCTTGGACTCGATGGCCTCGAAGGGAACACCCGCGGCGAGATCCGCGTAGCCGTCGCCGGTGACGTCGCCCGCGTCGAGGCGCGCGCCGAACTGGTCGCCCTTCTCGCTGACGCCCGGGACGCCCGCGGTGTTCTGCGTGATCGTCTTGACACGGGTGGTGCTGGGTCCGCTCGACGTGCCGTAGTAGATCTTGATCGTCCCGGCGTCGTAGGGAAGGTTCTCGGTGATGCCGTCGGGGACCGTACGGGTCGCGAGGTCGCCCTTGCCGTCCCTGTCGAAGTCACCCACCGCGGCGGTGGCGGCGGAGGGCAGCGCGGTCGGTGTCGTCGAGAGACCCGACGCGGTGCCGCGCCAGAACTTCCCGCCCTCGGCGTGGTTCTGGTACGCGTAGAAAGTGACCAGGTCGTCGTAGCCGTCACCGGTCATGTCGCCGGCGGCGACCGCGGAGATGTCGTTGTCGGTGCTGAACATGTTGATCTGCTGCTCGTCCGCCGGATCGCCGGCGCGAGTGAACGGCCCGAACAGGACGGACCTGATCTCCCAGTTGTCGCCGTGCCGCATCATCAGGTCGGACAGGCCGTCCCCGTCGAAGTCGCCGGCCGCGAGGTTCTCGCCGACCAGCCAGCCGCTGGAGCCGGACGGGGCTTCGATGGTCACGGCACCCGCTCCGACCAGCCCGGCCTCGCGACCCCACAGCACCGTCACCGTGCCGTGGCTGTTGGTGCTGGTGACGGTCTCGCCCGAGCTGCGCACCGCGAGGTCGGTGAATCCGTCGTCGTCGAGGTCGCGTGCGACAACCTTCTGGCCGAAGCGGTCGTCGGTCTCGGCGTTGCCGGGAACGCCCGCGGTGTTCTGGCTGACGATGTTCCTGGACTCCGGGTCCAGTCCGGTCGGCGACCCGTACGTGACCACGATGTATCCCGCTCTGGGCTGCCCTGCGACCGGGCTTTCCGGGGCGGTGGTCACGAGGTCCTGATAGCCGTCGCCGTTGAAGTCCTCGCGTACGGACGCCGCCGTCGTCTTGGCGGAGGACTGCGCACCGCCCGCTGCGGACGCGACGCCGCCGGCGAGGGCGACCGCCAGACCCACGGCAACTGCACATAGCGAACGAACGCGCATGATTCCTCCAAGTCCCCCGAAAAAGGCGGTTCGCAAGTGAGACACGCGACGTGCGCGAATAGTTGTGCGGCTTCTCCCTCGGCGGAGCAGGCGTCGCGCGTACGGGGCGGGCAAGCGGCACTGAGGGTCTCCAGGCGCCCGCCAACGCGAGGAGACGTCAGAGCAGTTACTTCTTGGTAACAAATCTGCTTACATGTGCGGTGGACGAAATCCCCCACCCCCCACGGGAGATGAAATGCCACCCTCAAGCCGCCGGGCCCGAAAGCTACTTCGCGCCCAGAGCCTGGCAACCATCACCGCACTGGCCGCAGTCACCCTCGTCGCGAGCGGCCCCTCGGCCAACGCCGCCCGCCCCGACACCCCGCCACCGGCCCCCGCTTCCGCCGCGGCCGACGCGAGCGCGGCCGCCGGCGCGAACGCCGCTGCCCCGCCCGCTCTGAAGGTGCTCTCCTACAACACCTTCCTCTTCCACAAGCTCATCTATCCCAACTGGGGCCAGGACCACCGGGCGGAGGCGATCCCCGACGCGGACTTCTTCCAGGGCAACGACGTCGTCGTCCTCCAGGAGGCCTTCGACAACGGCTCCTCCGACACCGTCCAGGAGAAGGCAGCGGCCCAATACCCGCACCAGACACCGGTGATCGGGCGGAGCAAGGACGGCTGGGACGCGACCGGCGGCTCCTGGTCCGACATCGCACCGGAGGACGGCGGCGTCACGATCTTCAGCAAGTGGCCGATCCTGCACAAGGAGCAGTGGGTCTACGACCACGGCTGCGGCGCCGACTATCTGTCCAACAAGGGCTTCGCGTACGCCGTCCTCGATGTGAACGGCACCAAGGTGCACGTCGTCGGTACGCACCTCCAGGCGGGCGACTCGGCGTGCGGGGACGGTGAGCCGCAGAAGATACGCGCCGAGCAGTTCCAGGCGATCGACTCCTTCCTCGACTCCAAGTCGATCCCGGCGGACGAACAGGTCATGGTCGCGGGCGACTTCAACGTCGACTCACGTGGTTCCGAGTACGAGTCCATGCTGGCCAACGCCGACCTGGCGCCCGCGGACGCCCGTACGGGACACCCGTACTCCTCGGACCACGTGGAGAACACCATCGCCAAGGGGCGGAGCGACAACGGCAGCCGGTCGGATCTGGACTACGTGCTGCACCGCAACGGCCATGCCCGCCCTGCGGGTTGGGAGAACGAGGTGATCAAGGAGGAGACCGCGCCCTGGGAGACCTCCGAGGGCACGTTCACGAACCTCTCCGACCACTACCCGGTGGTTGCGGGCCCCTCCTCGTAGAGGCATCGACCAGGCAACGGAGAGCCCCCGGCCGCACGGCTGGGGGCTCTTCCCGTGTGCCCGGTGCTCGTCAGCGCGCCGCCCCGGCCGGTGGTGCTTCCTCCGTACGTTCCGTACGTTCACCGCGCAGGCGTTCGTCGAGGGTGAGGAATACCGTGACGCCCGCCAACGACCAGGCAGCCAGCACCAGATACGGCCACGCGTGTTCGTTGCCGGGGAAGTACACAGCCGTGTGCTGCGCGTTCACCGACGCGCCCGGAGGGAGCCACCGCCCGACGGCCCCCAGCAGGGAGGGCAGCAGTGGCCAGGACACCGCGCCGCCCGAGGAGGGGTTGCCGAGGAGCACCAGCAGGAACCAGGTCGGGATCATCGCCCACCGCCCGAAGAGGGTGTTGAACATCGTGAAGACCATTCCTGCGGTGAACATCGTCAGCGACAGGATCAGCCAGGAGTGGACGAAGGGCAGCCGCACGGCCCCGAGGAGCCAGTCCGCCATCGCCGCGATGACGAAACCGCCGAGCAGGGCGTATGCGGCGATGGTCGCGATCCGCGCCCGCCGGGTGAGCCCGGGGACGTTGACGTTGAGCTGGATCGCGCCGATGAAGCCGATGATGTCGGCGGCGAGGGTGATGTAGAAGATCGTCAGGCCGCGAGGGTCTCCCCTCCCGAGTGGCTTCAGGTCCCTGACGGTCACCTGGACGCCCACCTGCTTGCCGACCTTCGGGCCGGTCTGCTGGAGCACCTCTGCCACCGAGGCGCCGGCGGCGCTGGAGAGGTCCATCACGATGTCGCCGCGGGCGTCGGTCTTCAGGATCGCGAAGACCTCCTGCTCGTCCACAGCCTCCTTCGCCTCCCCGTACGTACGGAACCGGTGGAGCCTGAGCGACGAGCCGAGTGCCTTCTCCATGCCGGTCGTGAAGGCGCGCGCCTGCTGCTGGTCCTGGGCCTTGCCGACGACCGCCACAGGGATGTCGCGAGGGGTGGGGTCGGCCATGGCGTAGGTGTAGGAGGCCGCGAAGAGCCCGGCCCCGGCCGCGACGATCAGCACCAGCACGGACGCGGGGAAGAAGGGCGTATGTGTGAACGCCCGCCATCGCGCGCGCCAGGTGTCCGGAGGCCGCTGCACGCACCGTGCGCTGTGGACGCCGCCCCGCCCGCCGTCGACGCCACCTCGCTCGCCGTCGACGCCGTCGACGCCGTCCCGCCCGTCGCCTCGCCCGCCGCGAACGCCGTCTCCCTCGCTGCGGGCGCTGCCGTGCGCAGGAGGCGGGTCGGATCCCGCGCCGGAGCCCGGACCCGGATCGTTGTGCTCGCTCATGCGCGCCACCCTAGGCACCTTTCGCCCCTTTCATTCCGTTTGTCACATCTACGCCGGGTGCGTGCCGGGGGTGGCTCCGGGACCCGCGGGGAATTGGCTGGCAGCTCGATTCGGTGAGGTGCGATCCTGGAGCAGGTATGCCGACTTCCACATCACCGTCCCCGTCCTTCGACGCACTGCGCGAGCGCCTGCCCGAGCTGCTGCTGCGCGACCAGCAGCGTCTGGGCCGCCGTCTCGACGGCGCCCGGAAGATCCGTAAGCCTCAGGCGCGTGAGACCGCGCTCGCCGAGATCGCCGCCGCCATGGACGCCTCCGAGCTGAAGGTGGCGGCGCGGCGCGAGGCCCTGCCCGTGATCAGTTATCCGGAGCAGCTGCCCGTCAGCCAGAAGAAGGACGAGATCCTCGCGGCGATACGCGATCACCAGGTGGTGATCGTCGCGGGCGAGACCGGCTCCGGGAAGACCACGCAGATCCCCAAGATCTGCATGGAGCTGGGCCGCGGCATCCACGGTGTCATCGGCCACACCCAGCCGAGGCGCCTCGCGGCACGTACGGTCGCCGAGCGTGTGGCCGACGAGCTGAAGACGACACTCGGCGAGTCCGTCGGCTGGAAGGTCCGCTTCACGGACCAGGTCAAGGACCACACCCTGGTCAAGCTGATGACCGACGGCATCCTGCTGGCGGAGATCCAGCAGGACCGCGAACTGCGCCAGTACGACACGATCATCATCGACGAGGCACACGAACGCAGCCTCAACATCGACTTCCTGCTCGGCTACCTCGCTCAACTGCTGCCCAGACGCCCCGAGTTGAAGGTCGTCATCACCTCCGCGACGATCGACCCCGAGCGCTTCTCACAGCACTTCGGCGACGCACCGATCGTCGAGGTCAGCGGACGTACGTACCCGGTGGAGGTCCGCTACCGGCCGCTGCTGGAAGAGGACAAGGACGAGAAGGACCGCGACCAGATCACCGCCGTCTGCGAAGCGGTCGACGAGCTGCAGGCGGAAGGACCGGGCGACGTCCTCGTCTTCCTCTCCGGCGAACGGGAGATCCGCGACACCGCGGACGCCCTGGAGAAGCGGAACACCCGCGGCGGGAGCGCGGTCGGGGGCACGGAGATCCTCCCCCTCTACGCCCGCCTCTCGCACGCGGAGCAGCACCGCGTCTTCCAGCGCCACTCCAACCGGCGGGTCGTCCTGGCCACGAACGTCGCCGAGACCTCCCTCACCGTCCCCGGCATCAAGTACGTCGTGGACCCCGGCACGGCCCGCATCTCCCGCTACAGCCACCGCACCAAGGTCCAGCGGCTGCCCATCGAGCCGGTCAGCCAGGCCAGCGCCAACCAGCGTAAGGGCCGCTGCGGCCGCACCTCCGACGGCATCTGCATCCGGCTGTACTCCGAGGACGACTTCCTCGCACGGCCGGAGTTCACCGACGCCGAGATCCTTCGTACGAACCTCGCCTCCGTGATCCTTCAGATGACGGCCGCCGGGCTCGGCGACATCGAGAAGTTCCCCTTCATCGACCCGCCGGACCACCGCAGCATCAAGGCGGGCGTCCAACTGCTGGAGGAACTCCACGCGTTCGAGACGGGCCCCGGCACGAAGAGCAAGGGGGACAAGGACGCCAAGGCGGCCGACAGGGATTCCAAGGGCCCCAAGGGCACCCGGGACAGCAGGAACCGCCTCACCCCAACCGGCCGGAAACTCGCACAGCTCCCCGTCGACCCGCGGCTTGCCCGCATGGTGCTGGAGGCCGACCGGAACGGCTGTGTGCGTGAGGTCATGGTCATCGTCGCGGCACTGTCCATCCAGGACCCTCGCGAACGTCCCGCGGACAAGCAGCAGCAGGCCGACCAGCAGCACGCCCGGTTCCGGGACGAGACGAGCGACTTCCTCGCCTTCCTCAACCTGTGGCGCTATGTGCGCGAGCAGCAACAGGAGCTCTCCTCCTCCGCGTTCCGGCGGATGTGCAAGGCGGAGTTCCTCAACTACCTGCGGATACGGGAATGGCAGGACATCTACGCCCAGCTGCGCCAGGTCACCAGGACCATGGACATCAAGCCGGCCCCGTCCGGTCAGGAGGTCGCGCCCGACTCCGTCCACCAGTCGCTGCTCGCGGGGCTGCTCTCGCACATCGGGCTCAAGGACACCGAGAAGAACGAGTATCTGGGCGCCCGCAGCGCCAAGTTCGCCGTCTTCCCCGGCTCGGCGCTCTTCAAGAAGCAGCCGCGCTGGCTGATGTCGGCCGAGCTGGTCGAGACGTCCCGGCTGTGGGCACGCGTCAACGCCAAGGTCGAGCCCGAGTGGATCGAGCCGCTCGCCCAGCATCTGGTGAAGCACACCTACAGCGAGCCGCACTGGGAGCAGAAGCAGGCGGCGGTGATGGCGTACGAGCGCGTCACGCTGTACGGCGTCCCTCTCGTCGCCCAGCGCAAGGTCAACTACGGGCGCATCGACGCGGAAACGGCACGCGATCTCTTCATCCGGCACGCGCTGGTCGAGGGCGACTGGCGTACGCACCACCAGTTCTTCCGTGACAATCGCAAACTTCTCGACGAGGTCGAGGAGTTGGAGCACCGCGCCCGCCGCCGCGACATCCTCGTCGACGACGAGACCCTCTACGACTTCTACGACCAGCGCGTCCCCGAACACGTCGTCTCCGGCGCCCACTTCGACTCCTGGTGGAAGAAGCAGCGGCGGGACGACCCGGATCTGCTGAACTTCGAGAAGTCCATGCTCATCAACGAGCAGGCGGAGGACATCAGCCACACCGACTACCCGGACGTGTGGCAGCAGGGCCAGCTCACGCTGCGCGTCACCTACCAGTTCGAGCCCGGCACCGACGCGGACGGTGTGACCGTTCACGTACCGCTTGAAGTGCTCAACCAGATCACCCCCGAGGGCTTCGACTGGCAGATCCCCGGCCTGCGTCAGGACCTGGTCACCGAGCTGATCCGCTCGCTCCCGAAAGCCATCAGGCGGAACTACGTACCCGCGCCCGACTTCGCCGCCCGTTTCCTGAAGGCGGCGACGCCCGGCCAGGAGCCGCTGACCGGCACGCTCGCCCGTGACCTGCAGCGCATGGTCGGAGTGCCCTTCTCCGGAGGGGACTTCGCCTTGGAGAAGGTCCCCGACCATCTCAAGGTCACCTTCCGGGTGCTGGACGAGCGGCGGCGCACCCTCGCGGAGTCCAAGGACCTGGAGGAGCTCCAACTCCGGCTGCGGGAC